>Ga0256405_10000327_pt1 | contig 157576 bp, 109 predicted proteins | sample RumenRJG_02DNA_FD_189096 | JGI IMG/M metagenome (GOLD analysis project Ga0256405, IMG submission 189096) | Bovine rumen microbial communities from Lethbridge, Alberta, Canada - RJG_02 | ecosystem: Host-associated > Mammals > Digestive system > Stomach > Rumen | place: Canada: Alberta...
CAACAAAAACAAGGGTTTAGAGATAATTATTCAACTTCTGTCAGGGATTAGGATTAAGGTACCAACGAGCATTCTACCTATGGCAGGGTTAAGTTAAAAACCATTCAACTTTTTCTAGGGAAGTACATAGCAAATTTCAAAGAACGGTTACGGTTACAGCTGTAACCATGTAACCTTTTTGTCGCTCTAAGATATTGATGGTTTTGTAATTTATTGAATATTAGTGAATTACGGTTTGTTTTTACTATTCTGCCTCCCCCTGCGGTTACATGGTTACAGCTGTAACCGTAACCGTTTTGTGTGTACTTCCCTGGCAAAAGTTGAATCGTGCCTATTAAATCCTTGGAATCCTTTAAATCCATAGAACAGGAAAGTCGTTACGACACTCCTGAGCCTCGTGACAGCCTTTCCAAGAGTTGTTACAACTTGCGAGCATACACGGCCTTTACCACCATTTACACGACAAACACAAGAAAAACTGTTAAAGAGAATTCGGGAACTCTTAAAGAGAATTCGGAAACTCGTAAAGAGAATCCAGAAAGAAGTTGTGATTTGCTTATTTATTGATAGACGGGATGACGTAGAACTTGCGCGCAGGGTTGAAATCGAGCATCCACTGGTCGGCGATGATGTGGTCGTCCAGGGCGCGGAGGGTCAGCGTATGAGGACCTGCGGAGAGGTCGATATCCACGTGACGGAGGCTCTGGCCGCGTAGCACGTTCTGCTTCCAGCGTTCTGAGCGGAAGGGCTCCTTCAGTGAGATGACGGTCTCCGGGCCGCCATCGATGGCTACCGCATAGCGCAGGTCGCCACGGTCGTTGGGTTGTGTGGGAATAAGGGCTACCCAGAGGCGGGCCTTACCCGACAGGGGAGCCTGGAAATTGTAGCCAATTGATCCCCCTCGGGGGATGCTGACGGCTGCCATGCTGTGGCCCAGCATCTGTATGCGCTGCACGCCCTTCGTGGCCGTGGTGTAATCGGCTGCGTTGCGGGCGATGACGGGCAGGGAGTCGGTAGCCGTCTCCAAACGGAAGCGACCCTGTCCGAAGACGGGCAGTCGGCGCGGAGCGGCATCCATCAGCCCGTTCCACTTGCCACCCTTCATCCTGTTGTATCGGATGGTTAGCTTCTGGATATGCTGTAGGGCCTTGTCGCTGGCACTGTCGGTGTCAGCCAATAGTTTGCGAGCCATCTCGCGGGCGGCTAAGACGGGATACTCCACAGCAGCGAAGTAGGCGTCGCGCAACTGGGGGCGTAGGTGCGCTGCTGCCTGCCGTACCGTCTGGCAGACGGCATCGTAGGCTGTCAGGTAGTCGGCAGCCTCTCTGGCCGTGAACGCCGTCTGTTCGATGGGTGACAGGCCGCGGGGGTATTTCCGCTTGTCCAACTCCACCTGCGTCCATCCCATGAATTCGGGACGGCGGATGGCGCAGAGCCGGTAGTACTCCTTCATGGCGGGAGTCAGCAGGAGACCTGTCTCCTGACCGAACTGTCGGCAGAGCCACCGCTCTAAGTGCTGCTCCAGGGTGGAAGGCGTGACGGCATCGATGTTCCAGGCCATGTCCAGGAACAACTCCAGATCATAGGCTGCCACCTTCGGGTCGTGGACGTTGGCAATCCACAAGCGACGCGCCTGATGGTCGTAGGCCTGGCGCATCTCCTCATAGATCAGTCCCGGCTGGGTGGTTGTCAACCACAGATAGTCGTGGGGCCGACCCCAATAGCTCAGGTGGTAATACACCCCGGCACCACCGCTTCGGCGCTGCTGGGCCTCGTCGCTCAGGCGTGTCAGGTAGCCGTAGTTGTCGTCACACCACATCAGCGTCACGTCGTCGGGCACGTGAAGCCCATTCTCATAGACTTCCAATACCTCTTTATAAGGTACGAAGACCTGTGGCACCTGACTGGCGTCACGGTTCACGTAGCGCGAAAGCATCTGGCGCTGTCGGTCGATGACCTGCTGCAGGGCCTCAGTCTGTTGCTGCAGATCACGTCCGACACCCTCCATGCGTCCGTCGTGGATGCCGCGCATGCCGATGGTATAGAGATACTCGCCGCCGCGACTCTCCTGCAGACGTTCTGCCCAATAGTCTTCGACGGCCTGGCGATTGGTCATGTAGTTATAGGGTCCCCGCTGCTTGGTGTCCCACTCGCCGACGTTGTTGCGTAGCAGGGGTTCGCAGTGGGACGTCCCGATGACGATGCCGAAACTGTCGGCCATCTCCTTGGCACCGGGAATGGTGAAGAAGGCTGGCGTCCCCTCGTGCATGGCGGGCCACAGCGTATTGGCACGCAGACGCAGCAGCAGTCCGAACAAGTGTCGGTAGCCGTTCTGTAGTCCGCCGTGTGCCATGCTCCACGGACGGAATGACCAGTCCTCATCGTTGATGAACACGCCGCGATAGGTGACGCTGGGCTCCTGGCGCATGGAGAAGTCGTCGCCGATGGTCAGCAGCTGCTGCCGCTCCGGTACGATGTCGCCCCACCAGACCCAGGGTGACACACCAGCCAGGCGCGACAGTTCCAGGAGTCCGTAGGCCGTACCACGACCGTCAGCCCCCACAACCCACAGGTGTCCGCGACTGACGCCGAGGAAGAAACCATCGGCAGCCAGACGGGTGGGGAGCCCTTCGTTCGTCAGACGGCGTAGCTGTCGTTTGTCGGCTTTGTTGAGCTGTACCACTTGGATGACGGCCCTCTGCTGGTCGCCGTGCGGTTCCATACCCGTCACGGCCATCATGTCCTGATGCCACAGGTGGAGCGCCGTCTGTACGACGGCATCGGTCTTCGTGAGGAGGCGATAGCTGACGGGGCGACTGCCGTCAAACCACGTCAGCGCAGGGCATGTGGTCCATGCCACTAACAGCCCTGTCAGCGCTATCAGTCTTCGTAAGGACATGCGGATACCGGTGTAGCGAAAATGGTCAGACTCCTGCCACAACCTCTATCTCTACCAAGGCACCCTTGGGCAGGGTCTTGACGGCCACGGCAGAACGGGCGGGGTAGGGCTCGGCGAAAAACTCGGAATAGACGGCGTTCATGGCGGCGAAGTCATTCATGTCGGCCATGAAGACGGTGGTCTTCACGACATTCGCCATGGTGAGGCCGGCCTCGGCCAGGATGGCCTGCACGTTGAGCAGCGACTGGCGTGTCTGCTCCTGGATGCCGCCCTCGGGGAAGTTGCCCGTGGCAGGGTCGATGGGTAGCTGACCGGAGGTATAGACGAGGTTACCTACTTGGATGGCCTGACTGTAGGGGCCGATGGCTGCGGGAGCCTTGGTGGTGCTGATGACTTGTTTCATAGTCTGATATAAAATAGGTTGTTATATGTTATGGAGGGCAAAGATAACACTTTTTCTGCAATTATTCATGACTTGTTGCCCACAAATTGCTAATAAATTGCTAACTTTGCACCCAAAACAGACGATGATGAGACGAAGAATCGTGCTTTTATGGATGCTGTGCCTGTTGGTCCTGGTACCCGCAGGGGCGCAGAATGACTCCTCAGCAACACCGACAGACTCGGTGGTGGCAGACTCGGCAGTAGCCGCGGTGACTGCCGAACTGGAAGGTACGGACGGTGCCCTCATGGAGGGTGGCGGCCTGCACCAGCAGTTGAAACGGAAATTTGTGGAGGGTTCCGCAGGCTTTATGTCGCTGGTGGCCCTCGCGCTGGTCTTGGGACTGGCGTTCTGCATAGAACGTATCGTCTATCTGACGCTGTCGGAGGTCAACTGCAAACGCCTGGTGCGCGACATCGACGCCCGTTTGGAAAAGGACGACGTGGAGGGTGCCAAGGCGCTATGTCGCCAGACGCGCGGTCCCGTGGCCAGCATCTGCTATCAGGGACTGCTCCATATCGGTGAGCGTCTGGAGGACATCGACCGTCAGCTGACCAGCTATGGCAATGTGCAGATAGCCCAGATGGAGAAAGGCTGCACGTGGATACGCCTGTTCATCGCCGTGGCACCGTCGCTGGGTTTCCTGGGCACGGTCATCGGCATGGTGATGGCCTTCGACCAGATTGAGACGGCCGGCGACATCAGTCCCACCATCGTGGCCAAGGGCATGAAGGTGGCGCTGATCACCACCATCTTCGGCATCATCGTGGCCGTGGTGCTGCAGTTCTTCTATAACTACATCCTGGCCAAGATAGACCGCCTGACCTCGCAAATGGAGGAGAGCGCGATTACGTTTATGGACTCAGTAACCAACTATCATACCCGTCATCATGGCTGAAGCAGGACAGATTCTTTTGGCAGAGGTGATGCTCTGGCTGATGTATATCGCACTGGCTGCTGCCGTTGTGGCCGTAGTGGTGTCGGCAGTAAGGTCGCTGTGGTTGAACAAATGAGAATCCGCAGGAGACATAGGGACGTTCCGGAACTGAACACCACCTCGACGGCTGACATCTCGTTCATGCTGCTGGTGTTCTTCCTGGTTACCTCGTCGATGGACAGCGACAAGGGACTGGGCCGTAAGTTGGCACCCATAGATGACGAGCACCAGGAACAGCGCGACATCAGTCGTGACAACGTGCTGATGGTACGCATAGATGCTGCCGACCGTCTCTATTGCGACGACCAGCCCGTGACCCATGAGGAGTTGCAGCAGCAGGTGGAGTCGTTTGTGGCTTCCCGACAGACCGAGCGCTACGTGGTGGGTGTGGAGACCGACCGCAAGACCAGTTATAACGCCTATTTCCAGATGCAGGATGCCGTGGTGGCCGCCTTCCGTTCGCTGCGCGACAAGATGGCACGCCACGAATATGGTCACCCCTTCAGCGCCTGCAGTGACGAGGAGCGCCAAAGCATCATGGACCGTTATCCGCAGCGCATCAGCGAGGGAGGGCTGGTACGATGAGCCGTTTCCGCCGTCGCCGTCCTCACGGAGTGCCGGGACTGAACCTGGCCTCCTTGCCCGACCTGATATTCACGGTGCTGTTCTTCTTTATGATCGTCACCCACATGCGCCTCGTGCAACCCCAGGTGCGCTATGACGTTCCGCAAGGGCGACAGATACAGCAGGATGTCAGGAAGTCGGGACTGGTGTATGTGTTGATTGGCAAACCCGTCGATGCCCAGGGCCGCGTGCTCTCCGACGAGCCGCGCATCCAGGTGGGCGACCGCCTGGTGGACGTCGGCGAGATAGGTGCCGCCATCGACGAGGAGCGTGGCCGTATGTCGGACGACGAGCGCAGCCACCTGACGGTTAGCCTGCGCGTGGACAGAGATACGGAGATGGGACTGGTGAACGATGTCAAACAGGCGCTGCGACGCGCCGGCGTGTTGAATATCAACTACTCGGCGAGAGAAGTTGACAAGGTAAAAAAGTAGAAAGAAAACAGAAAAAATATGGCAGTACAGAAACTCGACAAATTGGACAGGCAGATCCTGCAGATGATATCAGACGATGCCCGCGTGGCATTCCTGGAGGTGGCACGTGTCTGTGGCGTGAGTGGCGCAGCCATTCACCAGCGTATTCAGAAACTGACGAATATGGGCATCCTCCTGGGCTCGCAGTATGTGATGGACCCCGAGAAGATAGGTTATGAGACCTGCGCCTACATCGGACTGAACCTGAAAAACCCTGAGGACTTCGACCGCGTGGTGGAGTCGCTGAAGGATATCCCCGAGGTGACGGAGTGTCACTATACGACGGGTAACTATGATATGTTCATCAAGATCTATGCCCACAACAACCACCACCTCTTGAACATCATCCACGACCAGCTGCAGCCCTTAGGACTCAGCAGTTCGCAGACGCTCATCTCGTTTCATACGGCATTCAACAGGATGCTGCCCGTTACCGACCTGGAGGTCGAGGAATAGAGAGACAAACCGCTTGTACGGACGGACTTACCGCTCGTAATCGACAAAGGCGTAGTCGAAGGCATGACGCTCATCCTTCGGGTGCGCCTCTTTCGTGACCACATGCCACTGGCTGTAGTCGGGAAAGAAGGCATCGGCCTGCTGGGGCGTGTCGGCAATCTCCGTCAGACACAGACGGTCGGCCACCGCCATGGCCTGCTGATAGACGCTGGCACCTCCGATGATGTACACCTCCTCGTCGGGCTGGCAACTGGCCAGGGCGGCCTCCAGGGTGGGGAAGACCTCACAGCCCGGCAGGGTCTGCATGGTCCTCGTCAGCACCACGTTGCGACGGTTGGGCAGAGCCCCTTTGGGCAGCGACTCAAAGGTCTTGCGACCCATGATGATGGTGTGGCCGGTGGTCAACTGCTTGAAACGCTTCAGGTCGTTAGGCAACCAGTAGAGCAGTTTGTTCTCAAAGCCGATAGCCCTGTTCTGGGCTACTGCTGCAATCACATGAATCATCGTTTATCACTTATCACTTATCGTTTATCACTTATCACTTATCGTTTATCACTTATCACTTATCGTTTATCACTTATCACACGCTTACTTCTGCTTTGATATGTGGATGGGGGTCGTAACCCTCCAACAGGAAGTCTTCGTAATGGAAGTCGAAGATGCTCTTCACATCGGGGTTGATCTTCATCGTGGGCAACGGACGCGGTTCGCGGGTCAGTTGCAGACGGGCCTGGTCCAGGTGGTTCAGGTAGAGGTGCGTGTCGCCCGTGGTGTGGATAAAGTCGCCCACCTCCATGTCGCAAACCTGTGCCATCATCTGCAGCAGCAGGGCATAGCTGGCAATGTTGAACGGTACGCCGAGGAAGGTGTCGGCAGAGCGCTGGTAGAGTTGTAAGGACAGGCGGCGACGACCGTCGGGCAGGGGAGCGGTATAGAACTGGAAGATGGTGTGACATGGGGGCAGTGCCATCTTGTTGACCTCGGCGACGTTCCATGCCGAGACGATCATGCGCCGCGAGTCGGGATTGTTCTTCAACTGGTCCACGACATATTGTATCTGGTCGATGACACCACCGTTGTAGTCGGGCCATGAGCGCCACTGGTGTCCATAGACGGGTCCCAGCTCGCCGTTCTCGTCGGCCCACTCGTTCCAGATTCTGACACCGTGCTCCTGCAGGTACTTGACGTTGGTGTCGCCCTGGAGGAACCACAGGAGCTCGTAGATGATAGACTTCAGGTGCAGCTTCTTGGTGGTCAGCAGGGGGAAGCCGTCCTGTAGGTTGTAACGTGACTGGGTACCAAAGATGCTCAGGGTGCCAGTACCCGTGCGGTCACCCTTCTGCGTTCCTTCTGTGAGGATGCGGTTAAGTATGTCTAAGTATTGCTTCATAGTCGTTGGGTATATGGGTGGTTTTGATGCGCCATTCTTTGGGATAGAGGTTGTTGGCCCGTGAGCCGATGTTCTTGACCTGTCCTAACGGGAAGCCCTCGAAACAGACGGTGACGAGGCCGCGTGGGGTGTCGTCGGGCAGGTGTATGGCCTCGCCGCGCAGGTAGGCGAGGGCCGATTTGTAATCCAGATCGACTTTGATGGCCGATGGCCGATGGCTGAAGTCTGTTGTTAGGACGTTCAGCGCATCTTGGTTCCCCCTCCCTTTGGAGGGGGATAGGGGGAGGTTCTTCCTCAGCGCGCAAAGAAAGAGCCCTTCGCCGCGCGAGATGCCGGGGATGAAACGATAGACGGGCTCGTGGAAGCCTTCGAGCAAGGAACCCGTGATGTGCCAGTCGGGGCGCGTCTCAACGGGTACCACCTCCATGTCGTCATACTTTTGGAGGAAATAGCGGATGTTCTCCTCGTTCTCCTTGGTATTGAAGGTGCAGGTGCTGTAGATGAGCACGCCGCCAGGCTTCAGACAGGCCCAGGCATCGTCAACGATGTCGCGCTGGAGGGGCCAGCACTTCTCCACCTGCTGGGGTGACCACTCGCGGATGGTGGCAGGGTCCTTGCGGAACATGCCCTCGCCCGAGCAGGGCACGTCGCAGAGGATGAGGTCGAAACATAATTTCGATGCACGATAGTCCTTGGGGTAGTTGTTGGTGACGAGGTGATTCTCATAGCCCCACTTCGTGACATTCTCCAACAGGATGCTGGCCCTGTTGCGGATGGGCTCGTTGGAGTAGAGCACGCAGTCATCGGGGAGTGCACTGCGTAGCAGGGTGGATTTGCCACCGGGGGCGGCACAGAGGTCGAGGACCCCTCCTAACCTCCCCAAAGGGGAGGATTTTGGCTCCCCTCCTTTGGAGGGGCAAGGGGTGGTTCCTTTCTCCCCTCCGAAGGAGGGGTTGGGGGAGATCTGCCTTATCACTTCATCCAAGAACATTGAGGCGGCCTCCTGGACGTAGTAGCAACCGGCATGGAACAGCGGGTCGAAGGTGAATACGGGACGCTGGCGGAGGTAGTAGCCATCCCGGCACCAGGGTACGCGCTCGTGCTCCACGGCCAACTGCCAATGGTTATCTGCCAATAGCCTTGGGTTCAGACGGATGCTCACAGGCGCTTCCTCGTCGAACGCCTGTAGATAGCGCTCGAAGCGTTCGTCGCCAAACAAGGCGCGTGTCTGTTGTATGAATTTCTCAGGCAGCATCAACATTCTTCACTTTTCACTCTTCATTTTGTCAAACAGTCCGTAGGTGGTGCGTAGCACGATGAACTCCGTTCTGCGGTTCAGTTGGTTACACTGTTCCTGTTGCTCCTCGTCGAGGGTCTTGATATACGCTTCGGTCAGCACGTCGTTCTCCTTGAGGAAAGGGTATTTCTCTGTCAGTTTCTTCTTGATGGTCTTGGGTTTCTCCTTGCCATAGCCCACGGGTGACAGACGGTCGGCAGCGATGCCATGGTCGATGAGGTAGTTGACCACACTCTCGGCACGGCGCTGGCTGAGGCGCTTGTTATACTCCGCCGAACCACGATAGTCGGCATGGGCCGACAGTTCGATGGTCACGTTGGGGTTGTCGTTGAGCAACACCACCAGTTGGTCGAGGGCTGCCGTAGACTCCGGACGCAGCGTGGCCTTGTCGAAGTCGTAGTGGATATTGTCTATCAGCACGGGGGCGGTGATGGAGGCCAGCGGGAACTGCAGGACGTACTCCTGCGACTCCTCTACGGGTTCCACACGCAACTGTTCCTTATGGTTCAGGAAACCCTTGCAGGTCCCCAGAAAGACATAGTCCACACTGGGTTTGATCTCGTGGGTGAACGAGCCGTCGCCTTTCACGCTGAGTTTCAGGTTGGTACCGTCATTACCCACCATATAGACCTGTGCCTGGGGCAGTTCGTAGCCGTCCTGTTCATAGACCCAGCCCTTGACAGTCTGTACGATTTCGGGGTTGTAGAACGAGTAGATGTGGTCCCAGCCCTTGCCGTCACCGCGGTTGCTGGAGAAGAAACCCTTGTTGAGCAACCCCTCGAACGTCATGCCGAAGTCATCGCCCTGCGAATTAAGCGGGAAGCCCGGGTGTTGAACCTCTCCAAATCCCCCTGAAGGAGTAACCCCTCCTAACCTCCCCGAAGGGGAGGAACTTTGCTCCCCTCCTTCGGAGGGGTTGGGGGAGGTATAATAGATATCCAGCCCGCCCATGCCTTCATGGCCGTCACTGGAGAAGTAGAGGTCGCCATTGGGACGGAAGGTGGGGAAGAGTTCGTCGCCTGGCGTGTTGATGGGTGCTCCGAGGTTCTCGACGCCCCCGACACCGCTGGTCGTCAGTCGCACGCGCCAGATGTCGTAGCCTCCCATACCTCCCGGCATGTTGCTGGTAAAGTAGAGCCACTGCCCGTCGGGCGATACGGCAGGGTGGGCGTAGGCCGACAGTGTGTCACGCGTCAGTACCAGGTCAGTGGCCTTACCCCAAGACGCATCCGAGCGCTGGCTGGTAGCGATGTTGGCATAGCGCGGATAGCTGGCATCCGTCTTGCAGACGGTGAGGTACATGGTGCGTCCGTCGGGCGAGAAACTGCAGGCCCCCTCGTCGTAGTCGCTGTTCAGGTCTGACTCGATGACCTCGGGACGCTGCCACTTGCCCTTGTCGTCTTTCTGCGAGAAGAAGATGTCGCCGTTCTTGGTTCCCGTGATGCCGCTGAGTTCGTCACCCTTGGCCTGGTTGCGCGTCGAGGTGAAGAAGAGCCTGTCGTCCTCTTCGCCACTGAGCATGGGCGAATAGTCGGCACGCCGCGAGTTGAACAGATTCTCGCGCTTCACGGTATAAGCCGAGCCCTCCTTCTTCCATTGTGGTGCCTGACGGGCGGAACGCAACCCTGTACGGGCCAGTTGGATGGGGGCAATGAGTTGGGGATTGCTGGCATCGGCGCTGTCCAGAAACGTCTGGAACATCTTCGCAGCGTCTTTGTACTGTCCATTCTTCATCAGTTGCTGGGCCAGGTGCAGATAGGTCAGCGAGTCTGTCTGCTTATAGCGCACAGCATTGTTGTAGGCGGCAATAGCCTTCTGCGTATAGTTGATGCGCCGATAGCACTCTGCCATCTTCAGGGCACGCTGTCCACGGTTCTGGCGCTCCTTGGCAGGCGTCTGCGAATAGGCCTTCCGGTACTGTGTCGCTGCGTCGAAGTATTCGCCCAGCGCATAGAATCGGTCACCTTTCTTCATAGCCTGTTCAGGGCCACACCCCGTCAGGAGCATGGCCGCCACAGTGATGCTTATGGTCAGAAATAGTCCGCGCATACTCTCTAATAACGTAGCAGATGGTGGTTTATTGTGTGAATCAGATTATGGAAAAGCTCAGAATTATTTTGTATTTCTCTCGTTTTTTCGTAACTTTGCAGGCAAAAGGTGTCTTTTGGACGTAACAACCATACATTAAACATATCATGACTATGAGAAAGATGATGCTGCTGGCCATCGCCTTGATGGCTACACTGAGCGGAAATGCACAGATTGAGGAGGGCGACTGGGCCCTGATCGTGAAGGCGGGTGTCGGCAAGGCCGACCTGACCGGCAAACTGTATGACTCTGAGAAAGCGGAAGGCACGTACGATGCCACGCTGCACCCCATTACCTCGTTTGTGTTGGGTGCCGAGGGTGAGTATGGCATGACCGACCAGTTGAGTCTCGTTTTCGGCGCCAATTACTGTACCCAGGGTGCCAAGACCAATGACGACCTGTTCAAGGTGTCTATGAGCTACTTCAACGTTCCTCTTCTGGTGCAGTGCTATCCCATTCGCAACTTCGGCCTGGCTATCAAGGCAGGAGCCCAGGTGGGCTTTGTCAGTCGCAAGACACTGAAGATTGACGGTGTGACCTATAGTGCCGACTACGTGAAGGTGTACAACAGATACTGGAACCGTCCCGTCTATGTGGAGTCCGAGTTGTCGAAGCAGTTCAACAAGGTGGACTTCTCCATCCCTGTCGGTATCTCCTACGAACTCTACAACTTCATCCTCGACGTCCGTTACAACATCGGTCTTACCAATGTCATGAAGGACGACCCCGAGAACTCCCGGAACCGCGTCTGGCAGTTTACGCTGGGCTATAAGTTCAATCTGGGAGATTGAGGACTGCGCTGATAGCGTCCTTGATGGCCTTAGAGGCCGCAACGTCACACTGGTTTTCCTTCAGGAAGGCGCAGTCGTGCGTCCCGATGCTGTTCACGACTTTCCATACCTGACGTGTGGGGTTGTGGACAGCATCGTCTATGGCAGCGCCTGTCCACGGGTCGTTATAGGAATAGACAAAGATGATGGGTTGCGTCTGTTCCGTCTTTGCCCAGTTGCGTACGGCCTTCATCAGTTTTCCACCGTCCCACTGGCCCTTGTAGCGGGTGCCGTAGAGGTAGTCTGTGGAGGCCAGATAGGCCACGTCTGCTGCAAACTGCGGTGTCAGGAACGTGCCGTCAACCAGTTGGAAGTCATATCGGTAGTTCCCCAGTTCACGCATGACCTGGACGCTGTACGGCATGGTCTTATCCTCTTTGCGAATCTTGAGAATCTCCTCGTCCGTCATCAGCGGAGAACGACTGGAAGCCTGTTCCTCCTCATCCGGGTTGAGCTGTTTTTCCAGTTGTTCGCTGGTCTGGAAGACCATGTTTACCATCTCCTGGATCTCTTCGTCGCTGGCATCGGCATCCGTTGCCTTGACGGGGTCGGGTACGTGCTTGGCCCAGAGGCTGAAAGGTATGTAGGAAAATTTGTTGAAGAGGTTTGAGTAGAACGTATAGATGACACCCGCCGTTGCTGCCTGTTCCATCTTGTCGCTATCATAGGCAGACAGGATGTCTTGGTACATGTCCGGGTTGCTTTGGTGAAACTCTCGCATGCAGGCGTTGCGCAGTGCTTCGTTTCCACTGATGGCAGCAGGAATTTTGCACAGCCGCTGATAGGCGACAGCCTCCGTCGTGCCAGCCTCATAGCCGTAGCCACAGCGGGCGATGAGATACCAGCCTATGTTAATATCCTCACACGGGGAGGTCTTACTTGTGACGAAGGGGGCGCAGAAGGGAATATAGAGGTCTATGTCATCCCAGTCGTTCTGGTCGCTATAGTAGGCATAGAGCGTTGACGTGATGCCGCCCTTGCTGGTTCCCGTAGCCACCCACTTGTTGCTGCGTGGAAACAGGTGCTCCTGCATCAGTGTCACGATGCTGTGCAGGTCGGCAGCGGCCTGGTCGGTATAGAGATAGGTAAAGTCGGTGTTATCAAAGTCTTCGGGCAGCGACTTGCCGAAATAACGATGCTCCACTTCGAGATAGTTGGCTTTCAGATATTCCACCAGGTCTTGGTCTAAGATGTCGTCAATGGCGTCTGCCATGGCATAGCCTTGCGTCTCCATTACCACCGGACGTTCGTAGCCCTCGAACGACAGGAAGCAGCGCTGTTTGAAGGTACCCTTCGAGGCATCGTTATGGTCTATCAGCTGGTCCACCGCGAAGTAGTAGCCTTTCTCCTTGCCGTCTTGGGTTACCTGGATCCGTACGTCGCTGACGCCAGGTATCGTGTTCAGTTTCTCCGATACCTCGTCGCTGAGCGGTTCCTCCTGGTCTGTGTCTTTAGATTTTTGCTCCTGCTGAGGCTGGTATTCGTCCATGTGTGCCTCCTTGGCGCAACCCGTCAGGCCCCACGCGCCCCATGCCAGCAGGCATGCTGTCGCCATGCCGTTGATATATTGTCTAATCTTCATATTCATGTTTTTTACTTAGTTTCCTCCATCACATACCACTTCTGATATACTGCAGGGCCCGTTCCAGCTGCGAGTCCCTGCCGGTGGTCTTCAGCAGTGTGACGTCCAGATCCACCTCTATGTCGGGAGTGATGCCGATGCCCTCCAAGAGTTCGCCTTCCCGGTTGTATTGAGCCACCTGGGGCAGATAGACATAGACCGGTGTCTTGTCCGCTTCGCCGATGTGTCCGGAGTAGTTGTATGTGAAATATTCATTGCCTATCAGTGCGCACAGACCACCCCAGGTGCGCTTGCCGATGCACTTGGCATTGTCTATATATTTGGTGCTGAGTGACGTGACTTCCGCCATGCTGACAGAGTTGCTGTTGGCCAAGACCACGATAGGCTCTGTGATGATGGCATGCTCCTCTTCCATGGTTCTGATGGTGCTAGGCATCAGTGGAGAGAAGTCCATGCGACCGGGGCCACGCTTGTAGCGCACTTGCCCATATTGGAAACCTCCACTGGGTGTCAGGGCCCCTATGACGTACTGGAAGTCTAACATGGCACCGCCTTCGTTGTTTCTGACATCGATGATGACGCCACCCAACTTTCCTGTCTTGTGCAGTTCCTGGATGGTGTTAAACCAGCTGTTCCAAACCGCTGCCACCTTCCTGATGTGGGCCAGCGTGCTCTCGCTGGCATTGGGGAAGGCCATACCGATAGCCTCGTCCAAGAGATGATAGCTTATATTAAAATCGCTGAAATACAGATAGGCGATGTTACCCTTGAGCAGGGCAAACTTGATTTTCACACCGTTATTGTAGAACCCATTATCGATAGGCTCGAAACCGGGGATTTTCAGATAAGCATAGCGGTTGGCCAGCTCATTAAACATTTCGATACCCTGTTCGCTGTCATCGAGCTTCTCCAGTTCATCCTTCAGGTGGTTCAGCTCTTGCAGCATGACGACCTGGTCGGCCGTCGGTGTTGTGAGGTTCATCAGCACGTTGATGCTGTCTTTGATCCACATCATACCGGCTTTGTTGGTATTCCTGAACAACTCCAGCAGGTCGCCTGTGTCGGTGGAAGCCTCCATGTAGTCAGCATTGCCGTTCTCGTCGAGTTCTATCTCACCATTCGCCTTGTTGGCATAGTAGGTCATACTGGGCGGGTACTTCTTGGCGTCCGCAAAGTCAGGGCGGTGGCTGTTGCGCACGGCACTGGGCGAGACGGCGACATAGGTATTAGTCTCGTGGTTCTTCACCTTCACAACCATGTGTCCGTCGTGCAGGGGACCCACCACCTCTGTTAGCAGCTCCTGCAACTGCCCGTTCGTTACGCCCTCTTCCTTGTCGAGGGCCTCAAACTGGGGCAGATACTTTTCATAGACGGCATCCCAGTCCAGACCATACGCTTTCTCGTGGTCCCATAGCGCATAGTTCTGGCTCAGTGCGTTCCACAGCACTTTGAACTTGCCGGCATAGCTTTTCTCCGCGTCGGAGAATGTCAGTTGGTCATTGTAGGCGTAGTTCATCAGCGTGTCGCTCTGTTCACGACACGAGGTGGCGCCCAGTATCAGGAGTCCTGCTCCTATGATGGATAATATCTTGTGCTTCATGCTACACTCATCGTTTATCACTTATCACTTATCGTTTATCACTTATCACTCATCGTTTATCACTTTAAAATATGTAGCACGCTCCAGCCTGAATGGCTATGGTGCTGTTATAGCGGTAGTCTTTCACCCGAGTGTACTGCTTCTGTACGCTCGTCGTACTGTGGTAGTAGCGAGCCTCCACCTGGGCAGCCCAGTGGCGGGCAAAGCGGTATTCTACACCTATGCCGCCCACCAGACCGCAGTCCCAGCGCTGGTCGCGGTCGCTGTCGAACGATACCTTCTCACTGAACTCGTAGTACTTGCCAGTGAAATTGTTGAGATCGCTGCCCTCGCGATGGCTGTTGAGCCAGTAGCCTCCATAGACACCGAGGTTGACAAATCCGCGCCATTTCTCGCTGCCCACGTTCAGCACGGCCATCACAGGCAGCATCACGTAGTTGTTCAGATATTTGTAGTCGATGGGCATCCTCTCCCTGTTGCGGCGATGGTTCTTTTGCGTCCAGTTCAGGTCGGCCCTGATGCCCAACCAGTCGTTGACGTCATACTGTCCCGTCACACCCATGGTAAAGCCCCACCGCCCCTGCATCTGCCAGTCGGTCAGGTACTGCTTGTCCATGGAGAAGGTGTTGTAGTCGGTGCCTACGGTGGCTCCCACTCTCCACTGTGCCTGGACTGTCATGGACAGCAGCATGGCACAGCCTAATAGCATGTTTCTCATTACATTCATGATTGCGATTGCTTGTTTATCACTTATCACTCATCACTTATTACTTCTCACTTCTCACTTCTCACTCCCCACGCTCACCCTTCGGTTTGTGGGGTCGCTGACGACGTCGTGGACGATGGTGGTGACCTGGGCTTTCAGTTCGTTGATGAATTGCTGGGCGTCATATTTCTGCGCCTCGATGTCGCGCAGTTTCTTCTCCCAGATACCCGTCAACTCACAGCTCTTCAAGAGGTCTTCGCGGATGAGGTCTATCAGTTCCATACCCGTGGGCGTTGCCACCAGACGCTTGCGCTCCTTGCGGATGTAGCGGCGCTTGAACAGCGTCTCGATGATGGCGGCACGCGTGGAGGGACGGCCGATGCCGTTCTCCTTCATGGCGCGGCGCAGTTCCTCGTCCTCTACCAATTTACCGGCCGTCTCCATGGCACGCAGCAGCGTGGCCTCGGTGTAGTAGGGGGGAGGTGTCGTCATCTTCTCCGTCAGCGTTGGCTGGTGAGGACCGCTCTCGCCCTTCTGGAAAACGGGAAGGGTGCGCTCCTCGACCTCCCCCTTGCCCTCCGAAGGAGGGGTGTCTTGTTCCTCTCTTTCGGAGAGGTTCGAAGAGGTTGCATAGACTGCGCGCCAGCCTGGGTCGAGGATGGTACGGCCTGTGACCTTGAACTCGAGGACCCCTCCTAACCTCCCCAAAGGGGAGGCACCCTGCTCCCCTCCTTCGGAGGGGTTGGGGGAGGTAGTACCCAGCACGGTGGTCTGGGCGTATTTGCAGTCGGGGTAGAAGGCGGCGATAAAACGGCGCGCTACCAGGTCGAAGACCTTGCGCTGCATATCGGTGAGCGCTGTGGGTATCATACCCGTGGGGATGATGGCGTGGTGATCGGTGACTTTCGACGAGTCGAAGACCTTCTTCGACTTCGGCAGGGGCTTACCACCTAATGGACGCACCAAGTCGGCGTAGGGTGCCGTGCCTGCGTGCTTCACCTGGAACAGACCGTTCATGGTCTGCGGACACTTGGCATAGACGTCGTCAGGCAGGAAGGTGGTATCTACACGCGGATAGGTCGTCAGTTTCTGTTCGTAGAGTTGCTGGATGATGTTCAGCGTGGTCTCTGCCGAGAAGCCGAATTTCTTGTTGCAGTCCACCTGCAGCGATGTCAGGTCGTAGAGCGATGGCGGCGTCTCCTTGCCGTTCTTCTTCTCCACCTGTGTGATGGTGAAGGGCTTGCCCTCTATCTGTTTGAAGGCCTCCTCGCCCTCCTCCTTCGAGGTGAAGCGCCCCTTGGTGGCCGTGAATGTCGTGTCGCGATAGACGGTAGCCAGTACCCAGTAAGGCTCCGGTTTGAAGTTGTCTATCTCTTTCTGGCGGTTGACGATGAGTGCCAGCGTCGGTGTCTGTACACGTCCGATGCTCAACACCTGACGGTTCTGTCCGTACTTGATGGTATAGAGACGTGTGCAGTTGATGCCTAACAGCCAGTCTCCCACGGCACGGCTCAGTCCCGCCATGTAGAGCGACTGATAGTTTGACTGGTCCTTCAGCGAAGCAAAACCCTCTCGGATGGCCTCGTCCGTCATACTCGATATCCATAGGCGTTGTACGGGACACGTGGCCCCCGCCTTCTGCATGACCCAACGCTGGATGAGTTCACCCTCCTGACCCGCGTCACCGCAATTGATGATGCCGTCGGCCGCCTGCATCAGTCGTTCGATAATGGCAAACTGTTTCTTGATGCCTTCGTCGTCCTTCAGTCGGATGCCGAAGCGTGGTGGTATCATGGGCAGGGCTGTCAAACTCCATGCCTTCCACATAGGGGTATAGTCTTCCGGCATCTTCAACTCACACAGGTGTCCGAACGTCCACGTTACCTGGTAGCCGTTACCCTCCATATATCCGTCGCGGCTGGCCGTCGCCCCGATGATGCGGGCGATGTCCTTGGCGACACTGGGTTTCTCAGCAATACATACTATCATAATGGCTGCAAAGTTACGAAAAAACGAGAGAAAAGCCAAATATATTTGAGCTTTTCCGAGTGCTAAGTAAGTTCGGCGAAGCCAAAGTTACGAAAAAAAGTGGGAAAAGTTTATTATTTCCCACTTTTTCTCAGAATCGAATACTGATTTTGTACTGTGGTACGACATCCACGTCGCCAATGGTGACTACGGGTTTGCCCTTGAAGTCGGGTAGGGAACCGGGGGGTAGGTCGCTGAGGAAGGGCGCATTGGGACGCAGGGGACGGAAATAGAACGTCAGCGGGTCTGTCTGCAGATCTTGGTAATAGCGCTTGAGACCGATGGTCCACGGCTGCCCGTGATAAAACTCGTCCTGCACCAGTTGGCCTTTCATGAAAGCCATGGCGACGTCACCGACGTAGTGGATACGGAGGAAAAACTCTTGTATTTGACTATTTGACGATTTACTATTTGACGATTTACTATTTGACGATTTACTATTTGACGATTTTGAATAGTCCAATGGTGAAATGGTTAAATCGTCCAATAACCTAACGCTCATGCGACGGGGACCGGCCTTCTTGACCTCGAATTGTGGATTGACGGCAGGGACGGTGGCGGTCTGTTCGCGGAAACCCTGCTTGGAGGGATAGACCACGTAGCGGACGGTGTTCGTGCCGAGAGAGAGCAGGTCGGCGCCGTCCTCACGGGGTAGTACGGTGGCGTCGGTGATGAGCAGGTGTCCGTTGACCTTCAGGGCGTTGAGAGCCTGCTGGCGCGTCAGTGTGGTTACCTTCATGCCTTTATAGGTGAAGGTGCTCTTCAGACCAGGGACGGGACGGAAGGTCCGCCCACCAGCAAACACATACTCCGGCTTCACCTTTTCTGGCGCAAAGAAGAAATAGTGAGGCGTTCCCTTGTCCATGATCTTCATCAAGGGCTGTGCCGTGGCGTATTTCAAGAGCTTGCCGTCCATCTCCAGGTTGAAAGGCAATATCATACTCATGTCCTTGGGCAGGGTGAAGGGAATGGAGATGGTCTCCGTCTTCAGGTGGAGCCTGACCACTCCCGACTGGTCGTGGCGCAGCGTGTCGTGGTCCTGGAAGTTGACTAAGAACAGGAAACCGGCCTCTCCCCCCGCCCTCCCCGATAGGGAGGGAGCCATGCGTGCCGCATAACGCAGGTCATCGCGGTTCTGGGGCGTCATTTTCTCCCAACCTTCCGGCAGTACGGTCTCCATGGGTGCCAGGAGGTGTCCGAAGTCGGCGAGGAACGTGTGGAGCAGTCGCAGGTTGCGGTACATGGTGCCCTCCAGACCAAACTCGCCGAGAGGAGCCTGGAAGTCGTACGAGACCTTGGGCATGCCCATTGGTTCGTCTTGGAAAGACCCCACGCCACCAATCTGTTTGGGTGTGCTGCCACCATGGTACATGTAATAGCCGATGCCGTTGCTTCCGCTACCCAGTGTGCGCACCATGAGGCCTTCCGCAGCCTCGGCGGTGACGATGGGACGGGCGGAGTAAATCATCTGGATGCCAGCACCCATCTCGGCACAGAACGAGGGATAGTCGGCGGGGTTGTAGCGCGTGGGAGCATAGTCGGCCTCCTTGGTCAAATCCTTGAACATCAGGAATTTCGAAGGGTGTGGCTTCGCCCAGAAAGGGTAGGTGTAGGCTGCCGTGACGGGAATGGCCTCCCCCTCGATGACGGCGGCGTTGCCCCAGCCTGTCGCCGTGAAGAAGGGAACGTCGATGCCAGCCTCCTGGGCCATCTGTTTCAGCAGTTGCATGTGGAGCGTGCCCATCTCGGCGCCTGTGGCCTTATGGGCCTGTTGGCCGACACCTATCATGGCCTCGCCGGCATTGTACGACGCTGCCGTGTTGTCTTTCGGTTCTCCGGGATAGCAGATGGCCCACGGCGCTGCCGAGTGCTGCATCTCGTTCTCCACCTGACAACCGATGATGGGTCCTCCGTCCTTGTAATAGAGACCTGCCGTCTGACGGCCTATCTCCGTATAGAGGCGCTTGACGAGTTTGAGGTATTCGGGGTCGTTGGAGCGCACCTCCAGGGGTTTGGCGAAGAGCCAGTCGGGCAGTCCTCCGCTGCGTATCTCGCCGTGACAGAACGGTCCCAGGCGTACGATGACAGCCATCTGGTGCTTCTTACAAAGCAGCAGGAAACGGCGCAGGTCGCGCTGGCCGTCCCAGCGGTATTGTCCCTCGACCTCCTCGTGCAGCGACCAGAAGACGTAGGTGGGAATGACCGTCACGCCGCCGGCCTTCATCTTCAGAATCTCCTCTTCCCACTGGTCGGCGGGGTAGCGCACGTAGTGGAACTCGCCCATGACGGGGATGGTGGGTCGTCCGCCGATGGAGAGGTAGAAGTTGTTGACGTCGATGCGTTCGCCTTGCGGATTGGTGCCACCCATCCTTAGGTGACTGCTCCTGATGACTTTCGGCGTGGCGGGAGCCGTTAACTCATAGACGCGCTGGGCCTGCAACGAGGTGGTCAGAGCTGCGAGGGCGAGGAATAAAAGCCGGCGCATGGGGTGGGGTGTTTTCATACTAATCCGGAGTTGATGAGTGTGCGGAACTGTCGGATGCCCAGGTGGTTGTTGTCCAGTGCCTCCGCCTCGTCCAGGTATCGGAGTGCCTTCTCTCTGTCGCCCAGTCCGTAGTAGCCCAGAGCCATCATATACTTGCAGTGGATGACGTTCTTCTGGTCTAACGAGTCGTCCCAGATGAGCAGGTCGGGCAGTGATACGGCGAAGTAGTCCATCACCTGAGGTTCGAAGATGTGCTGTTTGCCGTAGTTGACGAGTTTGTTGAACAGACTGCGTGCCTGGTCCTCCTGACCCAGTTTGCGGTAGCACAGGGCGGCATAGAAGATCTTGTCCGGTTTGGCGTCGTTGTAGTACATGGCGGCAGCGGGTTCGGTGGGACCTGCCGTGCCTTCCTCATAGCGTCCGAGGAAGTAGAGGAAGTCGTTGTCCTGAGCGCCATAGAGCTTGCCCTCGCCCAGGTGGGGCGGGTATTCCAGACATTCTTCTAATAGCTGTTGGCTCTTCTCCTCTTCCTGGTTCCCCTCGCCCTTTGGAGAGGGGTTAGGGGTGAGGTATTTCTTGGCCATCTCCAGTCGGCACATCTGGTATTGTCCGCTGACCTTGCCTTCGCCACCCTCCCAGGGGTGGAACGTGCGGTGGTCTATCAGTTCCTTGGCCTCCTCATAGCGTCCCAGCATGTTGAGCAGGGTAGCTTCTTCCAGTACGAGGTCGTCGCGGCGCCGGATGAGTTCCGGATACTTCCGCAGGAAGTCGAGACGCTCCTGGTGCGGCTTGTGCAGACGCTTATAGAGCTGGTCCAGTTCCATGAGGGTGCGCTCGTCGTCCTCGTCGAGGTGGAAGGCACGCTCCATATACTCCAGGGCCTCCTCCTGTCGCCCCTGCTTGTTGAAGCGGGCCAGTGCCAGGTTTCGCCAGACGGTGGGGAACTTAGGGTCGAGGTCGGCAGAGCGCTCCCAGTTCTCGATGGCGAGGTCATACTGGCGGGCGGCATAGTAGAGACAGCCCAGATAGTAAGGAGCCTTGCTGCCCTTTGGATTCTTCTCCTTGGCAGTTTCTAGAGCGATGATATCCTCAGCACGGTTGGGGAAACAATAGGCAGAAGCCTCACCCTCCGCCCGCTCCAATAGAGCGGGAGCCTCTGGATGACAGAAGGCGAAGAGGTAGTACCAGGTCATGGGCGTTGTTGCTCCCTCGCTGATGGCGATATCCCAGATGGCCTGGGCCTCGTCGCGGAGACCGGCGGCAGCATAGTCGAGGGCTACCTCGTCATAGTTTTGAGCCGACTTGCGCAGCATCTCCTTCATCTCTGAGAGTACAGCGGCGTCATTCGTCAGCAGATATTGTTCATAACGGCAACCGTAGTTGAAGAGGTCGAACGACAATGACTCCTTGATAAGTGCCTGTGCTTCGTCCCTTTTTTTCAGATAGCGAAGGATGGAAGCCTTCAGAGCACGAGCCTTGTGGTTGTGCCAGTTGTTGTTCAGACAACGGTTGATTTCATCGAGGGCATCCTCATAGCGACCTTGCATCACGCTGATCTTGGCGGCCTCGAAGTAGCCGGCATCAGCCCAGGCCTTGCTCCATGTGGCTTTCCAGAACAACTCATAGGCTTCGCTGTATTTACCCTGATACTTAAGAGTAAGAGCCAAGTTATAAAGCGGCTCGCTATCGTAGGGGTTGGGGTTGCGCTTCTGCGACAGTTTGACGGCTTTGCACAGGTACTCCTCGGCCTTCTGGAAGCGTCCCTTGCGGATGAGCCACAGACCCATCGCGTTCAGGCAACGGATGTCGTTAGGATCACGGCGCAGGGCCTCCTCATAGTAGTCCGTCGGCGACCATGTGGCGTGGCGGTACTGTTCCAGGTGCAGCCCAGTCAGGTAGAGCTGTTCGTTGGTCTTCACCTGTTCGGGCAGCAGGGCAGCCTCGGCACTGTCGGGGATAGGACGGATGTCGTCGGGTTCGGCATGCCAGCAGAGTACGGCGCGCTCGCCATAGGGGAACTGCTTGATGATTTCAAAGGTGAGTTCCGAAAGCGAAACTTTCGGACACACTACTGTCTCTGTGAGTACGGCTTCAGGGCTCAGCGTGTGCTGCTTGTCATAGAGCACCTCGCCAGTGTCCTTGCGGAGCACGATGCGTACATCTTGCTTCGAGGTGGCGAAGACCTTGAAGGTCACTTCTCCCCTCGCCTTCGGAGAGGGGTTGGGGGTGAGGTTGAAGATAAAGTCTTTGCTTGCCTGCTTCACCACACCCAGTTCCCGATACGGCATGAAATACTGTGTGAAGCGCTTCTCCTCATAGGGCATGAGCCACGTGAAGTCAGGCTGGTTTTCGGTATAGACTCCCGCCATCAGTTCGATGTAGGGTCGGAAACCCTTGGCCGTGAAGCCCCACTTCTGGCGCTCCTCCTCGGTGGACTCGTCCGTCAGGTTACGGTCCCAGGCCCTTCCGAAGTCGCCGTTGCCCCATGTCCACTGTTTCTTGCCGGGCGAGAAGTGGTGGGAGGCCACGTGCAGCATACCCGCCTGGCTGTCGTTCTCGTAGCCACCCTCGAAGTTGTAGCGCGAGTTGACACCCATATAACTCGTGGGCACCTTGATGTTCTTGTAGTTTGAGATATCGACCCCCGCCGAGTAGTCCATTTTATAATAGGTACCCGTAGCGATGGGGAATGACGAGACGGCGCGCTTGCCATGGTCGAAGACGGCGTTGATGTCGGGTGGGAAGACACTCTGGTAGTAGTCGTTGACCTCCACAGCGGGGTTGGCCCACCACAGGAAGGTCTGCGGCACGTCGGTGCGGTTGTAGAGCACGCCCTTGATTTCCAGATAGGCACACCCGGGACGGAGTGTGAATCCCGCCATGCCCTTTTGGTGGAACATCTTCTCCATCTCGCTGACCCATACCGTCACCGAGCCGTCCTCGTTGTCCTCGATGCACGTGTCCACGGGCATGTAGGTCGAGGGACGGTGGTGCTGAGGCCAGTTAAACTCGATGCCGCCCGATATCCACGGACCGGCCAGTCCCACCAGGGCGGGTTTGATGACGTGGTTGTAATAGACGTAGTGGCGCTGTTTGATTTTGTCCCACGCCATCTGTATGCGTCCGCCCAGTTCGGGCAGCACCATGATTTTCACGTACTCGTTCTCTATCCAGATGGCCAGGTATTCCTTGTCCACCTTCTCGTCACTCATTGTCTCTATGACGGGGTAGGGATACACCACGCCACTCGAACCCTGATACACCCGCTTCTCCAGGAACATCGGGTTCTTCTCCGGCTTTCCCACCTCATAGGTTGGGATTGTCACCATTTCTCTCCAAGCTTTTACCACGGTATTTTCTATTTTTTAATCAATTCGCGTTCCAGTTCCTCCAGCGACTTGCCCTTAGTCTCCGGACAGCGGTTCCAGAGGAAGATGAAGGCACAGCAGCAGATGGCGCTGTAGATCCAGAACGTCCCGCTGCTACCCAATGCCGCATTCATCGAGGGAAACGAGAAGGTCAGCGTGCAACAGCCTACCCACAGGGCAAACGTACATACCGACATGGCGATGCCCCTGATGCGGTTGGGGAATATCTCGGCCAGCAGTGTCCACGTGACGGGTCCCAGCGTCATGGCATACACGCTGATGGCTGCTACTACCAGTGCCACCATCAGCACACCCGTCAATCCCATGGCGTAGCACGTGCCCAGCACCAGGTAGATGATGCCCAGGCCTCCGGCACCCAACAGAATGAGCGTCCGGCGACCCCACTTCTCGATGGTGTAGAGTGCGATGATGGTGAAGATGACGTTGGCCACACCCGTAATGACGATGTTGATGAACATGCCGTCCACGTTGAAGCCTGCCCCCACGAAGATCTCCTGGGCGTAGTTGAAGATGACGTTCGTGCCACACCACTGTTGGAACACGGCTATCACCAGTCCCAACAGCAGCACCTTGCCATATTTGCGCTCCATCAGAACCTTCAGTCCCGCCTCCTGTCCCTGATGCTGCGACGCTGTCACAGTTTTCAGCTTCAGGAACACCGGACTCTCCGGGATGAAGAAACTCATCAGCAGGAACAGTCCTGCCGGCAGCGTCTCTGCCCAGAACATCCATCGCCATCCCCAGCTGATGCTCCACGCCTGACTCTCGGCCACCATGGTGTCGCGGGCCAACAGCATGTTGACCACTTGTGCCGCCAGGATGCCCAGTACGATGGTCATCTGGTTCAGACTCACCATGCGTCCGCGGATGGCTGCGGGACTCACCTCGGCGATATACATCGGAGCCAAGGCCGAGGCCACGCCGATGCCCACACCGCCAATGAAGCGCGCGATATTGAATAAGGTGAAGTCGTTGAACAGTCCCGTAGCCACTGCCGACACCGTAAACAGGACGGCACTCACCGTCAGCAGCGGCTTGCGCCCATAGCGGTCGGCTGCGGCTCCCGCCACCATGGCTCCCGCCAGACAGCCCACCAGGGCCGTCGTCATGGCTACCCCCTGCATCAGCGGCGACCCCGTGATGCCGAAGAAGAGCTCGTAGAATGGTTTCGCGCCGCCTATCACCACCCAGTCGTATCCGAAGAGCAGACCGCCCATCGCCGATACGCCACAGATGAAGTAGAGAAATCCCTTGCTATAGTCCTTCATGGCTTAGTAGGCATGGTCGCTGGTCAGTTCCTCTTTGTCCAGTTTCTTCTTGTCGAGCGACCACCAGGCATAGACGATGTAGGCCAGTACGAAGGGAATGAGCAGACTGACGTAGAACATGGTGCGGAGCGTGAATTCACTGCTGCACGAGTTGACGATGGTCAGCGACGACTGCAGGTCGGCCGTGGAGGGGTAGTAGGCCGTATGGTTCCATGCCGACATGAGCAGCAGGGGCAGTACGACGAGTACCACACCGATGCCGGCGGGCCAGATGCCACTAATAGTGAGGAGTGTGGAGTGAGGAGTGTGGAGTTTGCTGCCGCGCAGTAGTTCTGTTGCGATGCCCCAGAGTACCAGTACGACACCCACGAGCAACACGATGGTGAGTGGCCACAGGGCAATCATGTTCTCCAGGTATTTATAGGGTACGATGCTGATGACGCCCGCGTCGTCGTAGGCGTAACCGTCCTTCAGCAGCAGGTGGACGAGGTAGGCCACGAAGAGCACCAGGAAGGGTATGGCGGCGCCGAGGAGTCGTACGCTGGCCCGCGAGCGGATGTCTTCATCGTTCACATTATTAATAATGTAGAGGATGCCCAGCACCCTTGCCAGGAACATCACGGCCAGTCCGAAGACGAGCACCCACGGATTCAGCAGGGCGTCGAGGCCGTGCGAGGCGTTGGCCCAGTGCGAGATGACCGGAGTTATCTCTAATTGAGAATTGACAATTGATAATTGAGAATTGATCAGGTTGCCTTTCTCCACGATGAAGTTGCTGCCCTCGAAGAAGGTGGCTACGGCACCGCCCAGGAGCAGGGGACCGAGGAGTCCGTTGATGACCAGTCCCATCTGGAAGGTCTTGGCACCCAGGAAGTTGCCGAGCTTGTTCTGAAACTCATAACTCACGGCCTGTATGACGAAGGTAAAGAGGATGAGCATCCACAGCCAGTAGGCTCCGCCAAAGCTGGTGGAGTAGAACAGGGGGAACGAGGCGAAGAATGCTCCGCCGAAGGTGACCAGCGTGGTGAACGTCAGTTCCCACTTGCGGCCCGTGGAGTTGATGATGAGTCGTCGTCCCTCGTCGGTATAGCCTAAGGAACGGACCATGGAGTTGGCGCCTTGCACGAAGAGCAGGAATACCAGCAGTGCACCTAACAGGCTCACCAGGAAGCACCAGTAGTGCTGTAAGAAATCGTATGTCATATACTATTATTTTTTTTTTAACAACGAATTGAACGAATTTTACGAATTTGGGCCTTTCTTAATCTGCTTCAGCATGATGTTAATTTCTACGCTGAGCATGAGCGTAAAGAGGAAGAGGAAGAGGAAGAACGTCACGGCCACAGCGGTGCTGCCGATGTCGCTCACGCCGACCCATGTGGGCAGCATGTCCTGAATGGTCCACGGCTGTCGTCCGAACTCAGCGACCAGCCATCCGCTCTCCGAGGCGATATAGGCCAGGGGTACGAGGATGATGGCCGTCCAGTAGTGCCAGGCGGGCAGTCCGGCGATGCCGTTGCGGTCGTCGGCCTCCGTCTCGGGCAGGATGCAGACCACAGCCAGCAGTCGGCGTGTGATGGCCGACAGCCAGGGGATGCGCCACGTCAGCAGCAGGAGGACGGCGAAATAGATGATAAACAGACACCCCAGTCCCACCATGATGCGGAAGGTCCAGAAGTTCACGGGTACGAAGGGTACCACGTCGTGCTTGTCCTTCACATAGCCATAGCCGAAGTACGGCATGTTGGCGTTCAGCACGTCCAGCTGTTCCTGCAGGGTGGCCTCGTCGGCCCCCTCGTGCTTGCCCTTGCGGTAGGCTGCCAGGGCGGCGATGGCCTGTTGGCCGCGGGCTATCTTCTCATCGACGGACGGCTCGCGGGTGCCGTCGGGTTTGGTATATCCGTTCAGAATGTCGTTGATGCCGGGGACGAAACCGTGCGGGTCGTTGGTGGCCATGATGCTCAGCGCATAGGGCATCTCAACCTTCAGCGGGGCAGCGTCCTGGTGCTCGTAGTCGGGCTGGCAGAGCGGATTCACCCACGCCACGGCCGTCAGCCCCTGGTCGGTGCCGCCATTGTAGAGCGCCTCCATGGCCGCCAGTTTCATGGGCTGGTACTGGGCAACCTGCTGTCCGGCGATGTGGCCGGTGAAGGCGGCTCCCAGGGTGGCTATGAGACCCACGATGACGGCTATCTTGATGCTCTCGACGGCCAGGCGTGTCTCACGCTTCTTCATCAGGTACCAGCACGACACGGCCACCACGAAGATGGCGCCGATGATCCAGGCCGAGATGACGGTATGACAGAATTTGCCGACGGCGAAGGGCGACAGGGCGACGTCCATGAACGAGGCCATCTCGTTGCGCATGGTGTCGGCATTGAACGTGCAGCCTACGGGGTACTGCATCCACGCGTTAGCCACCAGAATCCACCATGCCGAGATGGTGGCTCCCAGACCCGTCAGCCAGGTCGATGCCAGGTGGAATCCCGGCGACACCTTCTTCCATCCGAAGAACATGATGGCGACGAATGTCGATTCCATGAAGAAGGCCACGATGCCCTCGATGGCCAGTGGTGCTCCGAAGATGTCGCCCACGAACCACGAGTAGTTCGACCAGTTGGTGCCGAACTCGAATTCGAGGATGATACCCGTGGCGACACCCATGGCGAAGTTGATGCCGAAGAGGCGTTGCCAGAACTGTGCCGTCGTGCGCCAGAAGGTGTCCACGGCAGCTCCCTTGGAGCGGTTGAGCGTGCGGTACCAGAGGGTCTCGCAGATTCCCATGATGACGGCCAGTCCGAGGGTCAGCGGAACGAACAGCCAGTGGTAGATGGCTGTCAGTGCAAACTGTGCCCGTGCCCAATCGATGGAGCTGGCGTCAATGTTCAGAAAGAGTTGGTTCATAGTATTATTCTTTTAGGATTTGAGTCGCCACGAAGTCGGCCTCCTGCCCCTCCTCGGCATGCTGGCCGATGTAGTCGGGGAAGAAGAACACCTTCAGGACCAGGAAGATGACCGCCAGTTTGACGAGGATGACGAGCCACAGCGTGCGCCCCAGCGTCATGTGGCGGAAGCCGTCGTAGTAGAGGTCGAACAGACGGTATAGAAATCCTGGCTTGTTCATGTGTTTTCAGTATTAAACGTTAATAGATGTTGCAAATTTAGTCAATATTTTTAAATCTACCAATTTTTTTTTGCGTGTTTCGTCGAAAAAATATAATTTTGCAGCATATTTTGCTAAAAAGACGTACAGAAACCCCTTATGAATAAGAAAATCACCCTTCCCCTTATCGTCGTAACGGCCCTCCTGCTGGTGGGTGTCGTCTATCTGGGTGTCCGCCTCCTGCAGGAGCAGCAGACCACCAACGATATGAAGGAACTCGTGGCCCTGGAGAAACAGGACATGGAGAATGAGTACCAGCAGTTTGCCGACCAGTACAGCGAGATGAAGACGCGCATCAACAACGACTCCATCGTCGCCCAGCTGACCCGCGAGCAGGCCCGTACCCAGCAGTTGCTGGAGGAGTTGCGCAAGACCAAGGCCGAGGACGCCGCGGAGATTACCCGTCTGAAGCGCGAACTGGCCACCGTGCGTGCCGTGCTGCGCAGCTATGTGCTACAGATCGACTCGCTGAACCGCCTCAATGCCGAGCTGATGGACGAGAATAGCCGTGTGCGTACCGAGTTGGAGCAGAGCAACCAGCAGAACCAGGTGCTCACCAGCAACAATATGTCGCTCTCCGAGAAGGTCGCCATCGCCTCGCAGCTCAACGCTGTGAACATCTCGCTGACGCCCCTCAACAAGAAAGGCAAGGACAACAAGCACCTCAAGAAGGCCCGTGCTCTGCTGGTGGGTTTCACCATCGGACGTAATGTGACGGCCTCCAATGGTGTCCGCGACTTCTTCGTACGCATCACCACGCCGACCGGTGAAGTACTCAACGGCGGAGGCACCTTCGCCTACGAGAACCGCCAACTGGCCTGGTCGATGAAGAAGTCCATCGAGTTTAATGGCGAGGAGACCTACGTGACGATGGTCTGGAACATCAGCGAGACGCTGACGGCCGGCGTGTATAATGTGAGCATCTTTGCCGACGGCAATATGATAGGTTCAAGAAATATGACTTTTGAAGAATAAGCCCATGAAAAGACTCATCGGATTGATGTTGATGGCAGGACTGACCCTGACGTCGGGTGCCCAGCAGTTGCTGACGCTCGACAGCTGTAGGGCCATGGCCTTGCGCAACAACAAGCAGTTGGGCGTGACGCGCGTCAAGCAGGATATCGCCAAGAACCTGCGCAAGTCGGCACGCACCAAGTATCTGCCCCATGTCAGCGTGCTGGGAGGCTACGAATATACCAGTCGCGCCATCTCGCTGCTCAACGACAACCAGAAGACGTCGCTCAGCAACCTGGGAACAGGGGTGATGGCGGGAGCTCAGCAGAGCTTCAGTCAGACCAACCTCGGCGCGTTCGTCCAGTCGCTGCCCCCCGCGCTCATCTCCGCTGTCCAGCAGACCGCCCTGGTCCAGGACATCCATAAGGTGGAGGGTGACCTCGCCGGCATGCTCAACCAGAAAGGCCAGGAGATTGTCGAGGCCTTCAGTACCGACACGCGCCACATGTTCGGCGGTGCCATCATGGTCACGCAACCCCTCTTCATGGGTGGTGCCATCGTGGCTATGAACAAGTTGGCGGATGCCGGCGAGGCTTTCGCCGCCAACTCTGCCGAGACGCGCCGCCAGTCGATACTCTATGGCATCGACCAGGCCTACTGGCAGGTGGTGTCGCTGCACCATAAGCAGCAGTTGGCACAGGGCTACCTCGACCTGGTGAAGAAGTTGGACGAGGACGTCCAGAAGATGATCCGCCAGGGTGTCGCCACGCGCAGCGAGGGACTCAGCGTCAGCGTGAAGGTCAACGAGGCCGAAATGATGCTCATCAAAGTCGAGGACGGTCTGTCCTTGTCGCGCATGCTGCTCTGCCAGTTGTGCGGACTCCCCGTCGATGAGCAGATTGTGCTGGCCGACGAGACCAGCGAGGAGATCACTACCGGTCCCGCCGTCGTCCAGGAGGACCTCTCCTACGACAACCGTCCTGAGCTGAAGATGCTGCAGAGCGTCGTCGATATGAGTCGTCAGACCACCAACATCCTCAAGGCCGGCAACCTGCCGCAGGTGTTGCTCACGGGTGGCTATGCCGCCTCGAACCCCAGCGTCTATAATGGTTTCGAGCGTAAGTTCAAGGGCGTCTGGAATGTCGGCGTCATGGTGCGCGTACCCATCTGGAACTGGGGCGACGTGATGTATAAGGTACGCGCCGCGAAGGGTGCCACCACCATTGCCACCCTCGAACTGGAGGATGTCCGCGAGAAGATGGCCCTCCAGGTGAGCCAGAGCTCCTTCCGTGTCCGTGAGGCCAACAAGAAACTCGTCATGGCGCGCAGCAGCATCGAGCGCGCCGAGGAGAACCTGCGCACCGCCAACCTGGGTTTCAAGGAGGGTGTCATCTCCTCCACCACCGTCATGGAGGCCCAGACTGCCTGGCTGCAGGCCCAGTCGCAGAAGATCGACGCCGAGATTGACGTCAAGCTCAGCGAGGTCAATATGCAGAAAGCGCTGGGTACGTTGCAGTGAAGATGAAAAATGAAAAATTAAATTGTCAAATAGTAAATTGTCAAATAGTCAAATAACAAGATGAACGCAAAAACGCAACATAACAACATCCTGCTGGCCATCATCGGTTTCCTGGCCGTCATCGTGATAGTAGCCGTCATCGGTTTCTTCGCCTTCTCGCGCGACAGCGAGGTCATACAGGGTCAGGTAGAGGTCAGCGAGTATCGTGTGTCGAGTAAGGTTCCCGGCCGTGTGCTGGAGATCCGTGTCAAGGAGGGCGACTTCGTCAAGGTCGGCGATACGCTGGCCATCCTCGATGTCCCCGAGGTGCGTGCCAAGATGCAGCAGGCCCAGAGTGCTGAGAGTGCCGCCGCAGCCATCGAACTGAAGGCCCGTAACGGTGCCCGTGAGGAACAGATCCGTGGCGCCTACAACGTGCTGCAGCAGGCCAAGGCCGGTCAGGAGATTGCCGAGAAGTCCTACAAGCGCATCCAGCGCCTCTATGAGGAGGGCGTCATCAGTGCCCAGAAGCGCGACGAGGTCTATGCCAACTACAAGGCCATGGAGGCCCAGATGAAGGCCGCCCAGAGCCAGTACGACATGGCTGTCAACGGTGCCCGCCGCGAGGACAAGATGGCTGCTGCCGCCCAGGTGGGCCGTGCCCAGGGTGCCGTCCAGGAGGTGACGTCCTACATCCACGAGACGGTCCAGATTGCCCAGATGGAGGGAGAGGTCATGGACATCTATCCCAAGATTGGTGAACTCATCGGTACCGGCTCGCCCATCATGACCATCGCCATGATGCAGGACAAGTGGGGCACGTTCAATGTCCGCGAGGACCAGCTCAACGGCCTGGAGATTGGCAAGACATTTACCGCCTTCGTCCCCGCCTTCAACAAGGACATCCAGATGAAGGTGTACTACATGAAGGACCAGGGCTCCTACGCCGTCTGGAAGGCCACCAAGGCCAACGGCCAGTACGACCTGAAGACCTTTGAGGTCAAGGCCCGTCCCGTCGAGGAGATCGAGGGTCTGCGTCCCGGCATGTCATTGGTGATTAAATGAAGACGCTGCGCCAGATATACGAGTTGTCGGTGAGGGAGTGTAAGATCTTCCTTCACAATCCTATCTATGGCTTCTGCCTGGTGGTGTTCCCCATCGCGGTGATGTTCTTCTTCACCACGGTGCTGGGCGAGGGCTCCCCGCTGGAGATGCCCGTCGGCATCGTCGATCTGGACAACACGTCCACCACGCGCAGCCTTATCCGTCGTCTGGATGGTCTCCAGAACAGTAGGGTAGTGGCCTACTACCTGTCGCCCGCCGAGGCGCGCCGTGCCATCCAGGAGAACGAGATCTACGGTTTCCTCTACTTCCCCAAGGGAACGACCCAGAAGCTGCTCTCCGGCCGCCAGCCCAAGATCTCGTACTACTACTCCAACACCACCATGGTGGCGGGTTCCATGCTCTTCCGCGACCTGAAGACCGTCGCCACGCTGGGTTCGGCAGCCGTCGGCCAGGCCACCATGCGTGCCAAGGGCTTCACCGACCGTCAGATACAGACCTTCCTGCAACCCATCGCCATCGACCTCCACCAGCTGAACAACCCCACGGGCGACTACAACAACTACATCTCGACGGTCATGGTGCCGGGCATCTTCATGCTCTTCATCCTGCTCCTCACGGCCTACGCCCTCGGTACCGAACTCAAGTTCAAGCACTCCAAGGAACTGGTCCACATGGGTGGCGACCGCATCTGGGTGTCGCTGGTCGGCAAACTGCTGCCCCACACCCTCATCTGGCTGACGCTGACCTTCGCCTATTCCTACTACGTCTTCGGCATCCTCGACTTCCCCCACCAGGGCGGGACGCTGAAAATCGTGGTACTCAACGTCCTGATGGTCCTGTCGGCACAGGGCTTCGGCATCTTTGCCTTCGGACTGCTGCCCTCGCTGCGCATGTCGATGAGTGTCTGCTCCCTGTGGGCCGTGCTCAGCATCTCCATGGCAGGGTCGGCATTCCCCACCATCGGCATGGACCCGCCCCTGCAGGCGCTCGCGTGGCTCTTCCCCCTGCGCCACTACTACATGTTTTACCAGATGTGCGTTCTCAACGGCTACGGCTTCCTCGACGCCTGGTGGCACGTGGCGGCCCTCGTGGCCTTCATCCTGCTGCCCATGCCGCTGATGAGTAAACTCAAGAACGCCATGTTAACCTACGTATATATCCCATGAGTAAGGACGGACTGCTATATACCATACTCGAGGGCCTGCGTGATGCCTGCTTGATCTGGCGCGACGAGATGCGGCAGGTCTTCCGCGACGAGGGTGTGCTCATCTTCTTCTTCATCGTGCCCCTGGCCTATCCGCTGCTCTATTCGTGGATCTACAACAACGAGGTGCTCCACGAGGTTCCCGTCGTCGTCATCGACGACGCCCACTCCTCCATGTCCCGTGAGTTCATCCGCAAGTGCGACGCCTCCTCCGAGGTGAAGATCGCCTATCACGCCTCCGACCTCGACGAGGCCCGTATGCTGATGAGCCGTCAGGTGGTGCGCGCCATCTACTATATCCCCTCCGACTTCCAGAGCCGTCTCATGCGCATGGAGCAGACCCGTGTCCACGTCTATTGCGACATGAGTCTCATGATGACCTACAAGGCCGCCTACCAGACCGCCCTGATGGTGTCTCAGGAGATGAACAAGGAGATACAGATCAAGCTCTCCGGACTCCATACCAAGCGCGAGGAACAGATCCAGGCCAGTCCGCTGGCCTCCGACGGCGTGCCCATCTTCAATCCCGCCGGTGGCTACGGCTCCTTCATCCTCCCCGGCGTGCTGATGCTCATCCTCCAGCAGACCCTCGTCCTCGGCATCGGTCTGTCGGCAGGAACCTCCCGAGAGTCCAACCGCTTCCAGGACCTCGTACCCATCCAGAAACACTACCACGGCACCTTCCGCATCGTGCTCGGCAAGGCCATGTGCTACTTCATGATCTATGCCGTCATGGGCACCTGGCTCACCGTCGTCGTGCCGCGCCTGTTCCACTTCCCGTGTGTGGGCCACTGGCAGGACCTGCTCCTGCTCATGATTCCCTACATCCTGGCCTGCATCTTCTTCGGCATCACCGTCAGCTGTCTGGTGCGCTATCGTGAGAACGTCATGCTCCTCATGGTTTTCGTCAGCGTCCCCCTGCTCTTCCTCAGCGGTACGTCGTGGCCCCAGAACAATATCCCCGGCTTCTGGCAGGGCATCTCGTGGCTCTTCCCCAGCACCTTCGGTGCCCGCGGTTATATCCGCATCAACAGCATGGGCGGCACCCTGGGCGACGTCCTCTTCGAGTACCGTGCCCTGTGGCTCCAGATGACCGTCTATTTCCTGATAGCCTGTGCCGTCTATCGCCACCAGATCTTCCTCGCCCGCCAGCATGCCATGGAGCGCCTGGTGTTCCTGAAGAACAAGCGAAAAAAAAGGATGCAGTCCTAAGACGCTCACTTTCCACCTCAGCACTAGCCGGGCACGTGCCTCGTCGTTGAACTTCGTGGCGATGTACTGACACTCGGTCTTGGTCAGTTGGTAACAAGGGCGAAGCTGTCCGTTGGCGTCCTTGTAAGACCCGAGCTCAAATTTGAGCCCAGCTATTTTCACCCATGCCGGTTCCATTTTTCTGATGGCTTCCATCACGTGAATATCCTCCTCCGCTCCAACTCAGGGGGGTGTTTTCTTTTTTCTTTAACATGTAATTACCATGAATGCCCCACGAATTATCATTAATCATTATATGAAAAATTATATGGACAATTAATGGTAATTATATGTTTAAAATTATTCCAGCGCAAAGTGCACAGTAGGGTCCACTGTGCACTCTTTGCCATCTTAATTCATTTCGTTTTCATATTCCTCTCGTGTAAAAGAGGGGGCAGGATCAATGATAAGAACATCGTCGTAAGTGAGTTGATAGAGATGATAGACCAGTATGTCTATCTCTGCCTCATACGATGTGGTATCGGCATTAGGATTCTTTGATTTTTCATCCATAATACTTTTCACCTTTGCTTCGATTTCATTCTTGTCATCTTCCGCAATATTTGGAAGAGGGAATAATTGGATGTCGTCAACAAGAATTTTCGGGAAAGCTCCTTTAGTTGCTTTGGGTGAATGATTGAAATGATAGAATGTCGCCAATCGGGAATTCATAATTGCCCAAAGTAAACGAAGATTCCAAAGTGCCTCATTTGGTTTTAAAATAACATCAATTAACTGAGGGTCGTTGACGTACAAATCGTTAATTATACATGCTATTATTTGTGGGTTTGTTATTTCTCTAACTACAAGATGCTCATTTCTAAAAAATTTTAAGTCAACATAACACGCCAAATGCTTTCCATATTTCACAAATTCACCTGTAGATTGATAAGAGTACTTTGTTATATCATGGCCATATAACTCTTGAATATATTCATCAGTCACTTTATGATCAGAATGCCAAAGCCTTTTCTCTTTTATTTGTTTCCCTTCCTCATTTCCATATTTTTTTTGTAAGTCAGAGAGTCTATAAGGAATATATCCTTGGGAATATTCAAAGAAATCTGACAGTGTGTGTGCTTGGGAAGATATCTTGTTTACCAATTCTATAACTTGAGGTGTACGTGAGAATGCAAGGCCCCAGTTTTGATTGTTGGCCAGCAATTCATCACGCTCAAGGAACTTGAGAGGTTCTGATACTAATTCGTCAAAATCTCCAGCCGTGGCAGTATTTCTATATCCAACAGAGGTTCCTCCATTCGTTTTCTTTTGCATAGTAACTACCGAATTTCGCACTGTCACTGACTTAAAAATGTTAAAGTTAGAACAGTCGAGCAACTCTTTTACCTCCCACCTATCAAGCAACTGAGTCCGATAATTTTTGGCATAAACATTAAATAACCATGAGTTGGGAATAATAAATGAGAGGAAACCATTATCCTTTAGCAAAGCATACGAAAGTTGTATGAAATAGTAATAAATCTCGAAATCAGGCACATTCTTCCACATGGTAACTACCTTGACACGATAATCACCCTTAATAGACACTCCGTAAGGTGGATTGCCAATGATGCAATCAAAACCTTGGAACACTCCCTTGTTATCAAGAACCTCAGGTATTTCGTACCTCCATTCAAAAGCATTGGTAAAAATCTTATTGTCGCGAATATCGTTTACCAAAGCCTTTAGTCTTGCTTCTTCTTTTTCCAGCTTTGCTATTTTCTTGGCGAATTTACTTTTTTTGTTGTCTGCATCTCCAAACAAAGAACCTTGGAGTCGCATATCACCTAGTTCCTTAGCTACAGAAACCCATTTCTTATAAGTCGGAGAATTCTCGCTCAGACCTTTCTTAAGATAAGATTTGATAATGTCTATATCATGTTTCAGACGAGCTTTTGCCTCTTTATTTGCCATCCGTTTATAATCGGCAACATCCTCTTTGTATTTTTTTATTTCGAGCCCTGTAGAAGCCAAGACTTGACGGATGTCAGAGTCAAGAGGGTGTTGATTTAATATAGAGTTGCCACACTTGATGTTAATATCAATATTAGGCAGTGTTTCCAAATGTTCATAATTGCTTTCAGCAGTATAATAAGAATTCTTCAACAATTCTATCCACAGACGCAAACAACATATATTCACAGAATTTGGATTCAAGTCAACGCCAAATAGGCAATTTTCTATAATATGGCGTTTTTCATTAAATAGCGTCTCTTGTATTCTTCGACTCTCTTTATTTGTTTTGTTATAAACAAACAATTCACCTCTGCTGTCATTAACAATGAGTTCATCATTGTCAATCGTAATCTCATAATCACTTTTGCGAATACGATTTCCATTAGCATCAACCAATATCCCCAGATCGTATTTGACCTTTACCAGTTCATTAAGAGCTGATACCAAGAAATGACCTGAGCCTACAGCTGGATCACAAAACTTTAATGAGTTTATAAGTTCATTGGCTTCTTTGACGTCTGGCTCTTTATTATAGATGTCTTGAATTGAATCACATTTCTCCCACTTGTAATGCTCTTTAAATTGGCGGATGACAGTTGACCTGACAGCCTCGCAGGTCATATACATGGTGATTTTTCCTGGCGTGAAGACTGCGCCATCTTTATGTCCATTTATTTTCTCGAAGATGAGTCCCAAGACAGATGCATTTATCAAGGTCTTGGGTTCTTGTTGAATATCCTCTGTTCCCTCACTGGCAAAATTATACGCATTGAGGAATTCAAACAAATATTCTAAAATAGGTAATTCATCAACATTTTTGTATTTAACAGAGTTCTTCAATACGCTTTTTCCTGAAAGTGGTAATTTCTTTTTTTGCGAAAGCGCATTTATACGAATCATATCATGCTCTAATTCAGTAACCTCAAAAAGAGAACTGTTCAAGTATGGAACATTCGGGAAATCTTTAATTTCTTCTTCTCCTCTATCAGGATAGTCACGAGCTAATACTTGGAAAAACAAACGATTTACCTCATCAAAATCGCCAAGACGATCAATATTCATAAATTGATAGCTCTTGTTGCCATTCTGATACTTTAAAATCTGACCTTCAAGCAACTTCAGAAAAAGCAAGCGATTAATCCACGTTATAACGAGCTCAAGTGCAATATTGAAAAGTTGCTCTTCACGGTCTTTACCGTAATTCTGCCGATGTTGGAATCGCGTTAACAAATCTTCAGCCTCGATAGCATTTATGGTGTTTTCTATCAAAGAGGCGCTCTGTCGCTGTCCATCATTAAGACGTTTAATAACCAACTTGTTATGCTCGTCTTTTTTCTCTTCTAACCCCATCAAATAAAGCAACTCACGATAGAAAGCCTCATTAAGAGTGTTACTATCATTTTTTGTTGGTAATTTCATCAAATGTATATCACTTAACACTTTATAGATAGGTAGTAATAATCGGTCATTGTCTAAATTTACCTTCTGCAAGTTAAAGTAGGTAAAGTCAAGTTTATCCTTTACCTCTTCAATATATTTGCTAGCAATATTCTCATAGAAAAATTTCGTGTCACTTCCTGATAATTGCTTGTTGAGAAAAGCGTTATAATCTGACCGCAATTTGCGGTTATGAAAAAAATATTTCTCAAAAAGCTGAGCATCCCAAATAAAATATTCGTAAGCATTAGTTGCTATTAGATATTTTACACTTAGGTTATCTCTTTGTGTGCGCTGATTTAAGAAGTAATAAAGTAGTTCACGAAGGGCTTTTCGGTTAATATCATCACAACTACACATTTCTGCTTTGTTGCCTGGATGTTTCAGTTCAATTAATACGCCTACAGGAGAGGCGAGAGTACGACCTGTATGAATGGTTAAATCAATACCATCCTCTTCTATCTGAGTTTCATAGTCTTTGTATAAAGAATTATCAAGAAAGGGCTTAAAATAACCATTCAAAGAGCGTTCCAATGGAACATTAGGAACAAGCCCCAACAATTCCTTTAACGCATCTCGAAAAGCATTAAAGTTACTTGCATTAACAGATTCTCTTTTATAACTCTTTGTTATTGATTGGCTTGGGGAGTAAATATTCATAAGCTCTGCCTTTATATTCTTTCTACACTATTTCTTAATAGTACTCAATTGTACTTTATATTTCACTGGTTTCATTTCAATAGTCCCAGCACCGTTTCAGGTGTTGCTGTCAGTTTCGTGACAGCACACAGCCCATTACCCATGTCCTTCACACTTGCACCAAGCAGATAGACTGTATCATCGATAATAAGGAAGCGATCGTGGTTCTTGTGTGGCAACTGCACGAACTTCACTTCCTCATATTGCGTATTGTGCTTTTCCAAATCCGTCAGAAAGTCCTTTGTAAAGCGTGAGTGTATAGTGGCCGAAACACCCTTTCCGCGTTTTGTCAACAATGAAAGCACGCGATCATCAACAAAGTTATCAATCAACTCAATCCTCTGCTGGGCACTTCTCACCAACTCTGACATATATGACCAGGCATCCCATACGCAACCCGTCTTAAAAAACTGCTCTGGCAAAAGTTTGGACGAATCATCGTTCATCTTTGTGAGGATATGCTCTATCTTCTCGTCAGTTTCCAACTGATGCTGTTCTATATGAAGGACCTTTTGAAACAATAAAGCATTGTTCTCCATGATTTGATGGGCAGCAGTAAATACTCGCATGATACGGATATTCATTTCTATGGCCGTATCAGATCCTAGCACGCTACTCAGCATGCCTATACCTTCGCGTGTGAAAGCATAAGGGAGTTTTCTCGTTCCTCCCCAACTTGATGTCGCAATTTGCGACTTCAAGATTCCATTCGATTGATTATCAGATTGTTTTGCGGTCGCAATTTGCGACTTCAAGATATTCCACTCTTCTTTGGTAAGCTGGAACATAAAATCTTCTGGGAAACGTTTAATGTTACGTTTTACCTGTTCGTTAAGACGTTTGTTCTGGACCCCATAGAGCATGGCCAAGTCGAAGTCAACCATTACCTTTTGGCCTCTGATAATGCGAATTAGACTCTCGATATCAATGTTTGTCCGATCGAAACTAATCACATTTACAGGTTCTTCAATATTACTTTTCTTCTTAGCCATGATTCTGGATTATAACTTTTTCTTTTTTGCTTCGCATAGTAGATATACGAATAGGTTCCATTTCGTCTGCATAAATTTTTGTTTTATTAGCCTACAAAAATAGTAATTATATTTGAGACTTATAATGATTTGCCACAAATTTATACATAATTTAATAAAAGAGAACAGGAAACTTGTGTTCACATCCTGCTGTGCAGTGTGTCATGAAGGTCATGATGTCATGAGTGTCATTAAGGGTTTTCGATGGGAAGGGTGGATTTTTATGCATAAATATATATAAATTATAATTTATATATATTTATGATGACATTTCAGTCCGGAATCCTTAATGACCTTCGTGACACATGACACTCGTGACACGCCTTGTTTCAAAAAAAATCGAAAAAAAGTTGCCTCAACATTCGAGAACCGCAACGGCGCGGTTGTACCTTTGCAGCATGAAAAAAACGCAAGAAAGTCCTCGCCGCACGCAAGAACGCCCAAGACAGAAAAATCTGTTAAAGAGAATCTGAAAACCGTTAAAGAGAATCGAGGGACAAGGGCTATAATTCGAGGAGCAAGGAGCAAGAAAAATCCGCACAAGGCTTATCTCCTCGTGCGGATTTGGGTATGGGATGGTGAAGGGGGTTTACACCAGGTGCTCGATGAGGTCAGCGCGGTCGCCGGGGAGCATGTCGATGACGGGAATCTCGACCATCGTGTAGCAGCCGGGCTGCAGGCGCATGGAGGCACGGGCGACATTGACCAGTACCTGACCGGTGAGGGCGGGGTTGTTGATCTGCATGTTGAACTCCAGGCGCTGGTTCTGGGTCTGTCCGCTGACACCCTTGCGGACGAGGTTGACGCCATGACCCATGTCGCGGACGTCATCGACGCTCTCGACCTGGAAGACGTGGGTCTCATCGTTGGCGAAGTAGGGGTCGGCCTTGATGTCCTTGGTGACCTGTTCGAGGGTGTAGCCGTCCTCGAGCTCGACATAGACCATGCGGCGGTGGATGCCTTCACCCAGGGGGATGGTCATGGACAGGGCGTTCTTGACACCCTGCTTGGAACGTACGCAGACGCTGTGGCCCATGGACATGCCGGGACCGAAGTTGGTGTAGGAGAGTCCCTTGGGTGCGAGGCTCTGCATCAGGGTGCGCACGATGCTGTCGCTGCCCGGGTCCCAGCCGGCGGCGATGACGCTGACGGTGCCAGTCTCCTTGTTGAGGGCCATGAGGCGCTCGCGGTAGCCGCGGATGTTGGTGTGGATGTCGAAGGAATCGACGGTGTTGATGCCCAGGGGCAGTATCTGTTTGGCGTACTCCTCACACGAGCGCGTGGGGGTGGCCAGGATGGCGACATCGACGTCCTTCAGCTCCTTGATATCCTTGACGACCTCGTAGGGGGCCAGTTCGGCGGGCTTGTCGGCTGCGCCGTTGCGGCGTACCACACCGGCAATCTCGAAGTCGGGAGCGGCCTCCAGTGCCTGAATACTGTACTTTCCAATGTTGCCGTAACCTACGACGGCGGCTCTGATTTTCTTCATCTTTATCTCAGTCTTTTAGTTGGTTTGTTTCCAATTTCGGGTGCAAAAGTACACTTTTTCTTTGAAATACGTAACAAAAAGACAGAATATTTACGATTTTGTTTGCAAATTATGTGTTTTACTTGATGATAACCTTACGCCCGTTTTTGATGTAGAAGCCTGGAGTCAACTGATTTTCTTTCATTTGTACTCCTACGAGGTTGAAGATGCGGTCGTCGGTGAAGCGCTCGGCCTTCATCTGCTCAATGCCCGTGGGCGTGGCTACCGTCACCTTTGCATTGGAGAGTTCTATATAATAGTAATATGATACCCCCCCTGATTTGGTTGAGCTCACGTAGGTGGAGGCAAAGGAAACTTCTTTGGCATTGCCCGTCCAGACGTTGCCATTGACCTCACCAACAGATGCGACGAGTGCTTTGTCATTGTGGTTACTTCCTGGAATGGTGAATTCCACTTTTGTTATCACGTTGTTATGTGCTGTCAGTGTCAACGTGTTGTAATTGTAGAGTCGCAGTTCGCTTTCGTCAGCATACATTTTTTGACCTTCCATGCCATAGCTATATGTAAAGGTGATGCCGTTCTTCTCGAATGTGATAGGAGAGCGGGTCCAATAGCTTCGGAAGTTGTCTGTTTCGCTCCAGTCTATACCCAAAGTGGTTTTGTTGAGTGCTACCTCACAGTTTTCAGAAGTAGGCTCTTCAACAGATGGGCCACCATAATCGAAAGCGACATCTTTTTTGTCTCCCCAGATGTAGTCCTCCAGTCCAGGATAATCAACAAATGGGTTGCGGTTGCCTTGCAGTTGCCATATGGCGTTATTGCGATCAATCTCTTTCTGGCTGACGGCGTCTTTTTGGGACCATTTCAACAGCATGTCTAAAGCCCAGGGAGCGAAGGGCTGATAGCCGTCTTCCCCCTCTTCTGTCTCTGCTAGATTGAACATGTCGCAGGTCCACGTGCCACAGTGCTTGCTGCCTGTAGCAAACACCTCTCCCAGCTTTGTTTTGGTTTCTGGATCACGTAATACGTCCCACGTGGCAAATCCGGGCTCATAACACATAATCATGTAGAAATAAATACGTGCCAAGTCACCCTTGTACTCGTCGTTGGGCTCGAAGACTCGCGTTCCAGAAGGGTTTGCAACTTGCTCTGCCCATCCTTCCGTAGAGCAGCCGCCTTTTACACTCTTCTTGCAGAATTCTTCTGCAGACGCCCAGTCCACTTTTGTGGGATCAGCAATTTCTCCATAGACGTTATCACTGCGGTTGTTGTTGCAAACAGCATCTGTAGGAATGACATGTACGATGTCAGAATACATGGGACGTACATCTTCATAGTTCTTTCCACTCTTAGGACCAGAGGTGGGGTTGAACCACGATTTCACCATGGAGTGCTCACGCTGGATACCTTTCACACCTTCTTCTGCACCAGAACCAGTACCGTGCTTGTAGGTATAGAGCGGATAGCGAGATATGGAGGAATACATGTCCCAGATGATTTCCTGATTGTCAAGAATCCTTTTGTCGGAAATATTATAGGCATACCACAACGAATCGTAATGAACCACACTGGGGTTCTTGATGATGTTAAACATGGCGGTCTTCAGCTCGCGGCCTTTCTTGCCGTTGGCTTTCTGATAGTAGGTTCCCGTTCCGGCGGGTTGTGCCCACGAAACCGTTGCCGACAGGCAGCACCACAGTCCTAATAAGAGTAGGTAACGTCTTTTCATAGCATATTCTTTTTTAAAGTGATTAGTTAGATTTGGCGCAAAGATACGAAAAAAAATGAGAAAAGCAATAATTCTGTGTAGTATTTTTTAAAAATTGTCTTTTCCTGATTTTGTTGACAGTATAACGTTCCGATTTTTTCATATTTTCCCGCAATTTCTTTGGAGGTTGCGGGGATTTTTGTATCTTTGCAGGCCGTTAAGAACGAGCAACTTAGCTTATCGGTCAATTAAAAAAGAAGTAAAGAGTTTCGGATAACAAACAACAAATTACGAAAAGAAACATGAGAATGAAAGTAATGATGACACTGCTGGCGTTACTGCTGACTGTTGGCATTAACGCACAGAAGATTGACCAGCGACTGACACAGCTGGTAGAAAAGAGTGCACAGCGTCGTGCACAGGGTGCAGAACCCCTTGACCCCAAGGCGGTGAACAAGACGATTGCTGTCAGCTTCAATGCAGACGGTACGATAGCATCCTTCTCAGGCATCGCTATCCTGAAGGATGGTGCCGAGTGTCCTACTGCCCGTCTGGAGCAGATGGGTGTCCAGGTGCGCTTTCAGATTGGCAAGATGGTGGCACTGAACATTCCCGCAGACAAACTGCAGGCGTTGGAAGAGGTTGAGGAAATCAGCTACGTGAAGGCTGACGAAATGCTGCGACCAACGAACGACTTGGCGCGTAAGGAGACTAAGGCAGACCAGATTGTAGAAACAGCAAAGGCCGCTGCCGCCGGACTGCCCCAAGCCTACACTGGCAAGGGTGTCGTACTGGGCATTATCGATCAGGGTATCGACTTCAACCACGGAGCCTTCCGCCATGCTGACGGCTCGACGCGCGTTGTAGAGGCTTTTGTGATGCAAGATGGTGAGGGTAATTACATCACTGCTACCAGCGAAGGAGTTCCGGCTCTCACGACTGACAATACGACGTTGTCGCACGGGACGCACACAGCGGCTACAGCTGCAGGCACAGAACTGGGCAATGGACAGCAGGGCGTTGCTCCTGAGGTGGATATTATCCTGTGCGGACTGAATCAATATCCCTCCTCCACCAACATTGCCGGATTTATCCAGGAAATCTTCGCTTATGCAAAACAGGTCAACAAACCTGCCGTAGTGAGTATCAGTATGGGTAGCATTCTGTTCGTGCACGACGGCAGTGAGATTATTGCCGAAGCGGTGAGAGAAGAGACCAAAAACGGCACCGAGGCGGGTCGGGTTGTGCTGATAAGCTCGGCGAACTCCGCCTCCAACTGGCAGTCGATAGTCAAGTCGGGTTCCACGATGTCCGTGATGGGCTCTGCCACAGAAGTGACAGCTACATCCCCTGCAGTCTATAACTGTTTCTACACTTTCTACGCTTCCGACTATCAGGACTTTACCATTGCGCTGAAGGTGGTAGATATTACTACGGGCCAGGTGATGCCCATAGGTAATCACGTGCTAAACCAGAAGTCGGGTGAGGTGATGGAGAACTTTGATTTGTTAAAGGACTCCGATTATCCTACCGCCACTTCTGGTAAGAATGCCGTCGTCTATTATTTGAACTTTGTGGAAACAGCCGTGAAACTGGATGCCTCCAAATACCGACTGGCCGTTGTCGCCACATCCAATGATGGACAGACCCTCAAGTTGATATGCAATGGCGATAATTACAGTGAACCTTGCTTCGACGCTCCCACCGTTGCTGGCGGTTACGACTTTGCTGCCCACGGCTGGACGAAGGGCAACGGCGACATCGCCTTCAGCACCAGTATCTGCAATGATGCCGTCATCAGTGTCGGCTCGTACATCACCCGCACAGGGTGGAATACCAGGGAAGGCAAAGGCGTGGATTACCCGGAGTCAACATTTACCGGCAAGGTACAGCAAATAGGCGAAATCTCCGACTTCTCCGGTTGGGGCACCGACGACAACGGCAAGCCCTATCCTACCATCATCGCCCCGGGACAGGGCACCATCTCTGCCGCCAACAACTACGACTACTCGACTTTTATTAAGGATGACACTAATCCTGGTGGTGCTGTGCCCAACCCGGAGAGTGATGAAGCGAAGAACTTCCTCATTGGGCGGATAGACAAGCACAATCGTCGTAACTGGTATATGCTGGAGCAGGGAACCTCGATGTCCTGTCCGCATGCTGCCGGCATTATTGCCCTGTGGCTGCAGGCCAAGCCCACGCTGACCGTCAACGAAATCAAGAGCGTCCTGAAGGAAACCTGCGTCAACGACACTTGGACTACCGACGTTGCCAACATTCCTTCTGGCAACAAGATACAAGCCGGCTATGGCAAGATTGACGCTATAGCTGGTCTGAAGAAGATCCTGCCCACTTCGGCTATCGACATCGTTCCCGTCAACGGCCATCGACAGGCTACTCCTGCTACGATGTACAGCGTCGATGCCCCCGTCTATAACATGATGGGCCAGCAGGTTGATAAGTCGCATCGCGGCTTCGTCATCTACAAGGGACGCAAATACCTCAACAAGTAGGAAACAGGCCCTCGACCAGTATCTACGGCAAGTAAAAACATCGCAAGCGATTTATTGTTAAACTCTCTTAAAGTATTCAATAAATCGCTTGCGATAGTCATCTTCGCTGTACTCTACACTTCCTGTGTATCCTTTATACTTCAAATATCCCATATTCGTATCTTCCTATTTATATTGATACAATAAAAAGAGGTGTCTGTGCGTTAGTAATATCGTATTAATACATTTTTTTGGAGCAATTATGATTGAATACATTAAGGGCGAGCTGACCGAGCTTTCCCCGGCATTAGCTACGGTCGAGGCCGCTGGAGTGGGCTACGCGCTCAACATTTCGCTGACGACGTACAGTGCGCTGCAAGGCAAGAAAGACGCCAAACTCTACGTCTATGAGGCCATTCGCGAGGATGCCTACGTGTTGTATGGCTTCGTGTCGAAGAAGGAGCGCGAGATGTTTGAGCTGCTGATTACCGTCAGCGGCGTAGGTACCAATACGGCGCGCATGATGCTGTCGTCGATGAGTGTCGCCGAGTTGTGCAACGCCATCTCACGGGGCGACGAGCGTCTCATCAAGGGTATCAAGGGCATCGGCAAGATGACGGCCCAGCGCATCATCGTCGATCTCCGTGACAAGATCGTGGCCCTGGGCATTGCCGACGAGATTCCTGCAGGAGGCAGCGTGGCGGCACCCGTGAACAACGCCGTACGCGACGAGGCCGTGGCTGCGCTCACCATGTTGGGATTCGCACCTGCGCCGACGCAGAAGGTGGTGGTCAGCATCCTCACCGCACAACCCGACCTGCCCGTGGAACAGGTCGTGAAACAGGCTTTGAAACAGATTAAATGACCTTTTACGACCACATTAAGCATTAAGCATTGAAAAGGTTCTCCTATATCGCAGCGGTCCTGCTGAGCATTGGCGCACTGGCCATGCCGCCGCAGGATGACAAGACGCAGAAACGTCCTGCGCCGAAGGCACAGCCTGTGCTGGCCGTGGCCGATGAGGAGATACCCGACTCGCTGCTACATCCCCGCTGGCGCATCCAGAAGACCGCGCCCATGGTGGTGGCCGACCTGGACTCCAGTGCCCTGGACCTGCGCTTCCCCGAGAATATCAAGCAGCAGGTGGAGTACGACGACTCGCTGGGCTTCTACCGCATCGGTTCGAAGATTGGCGACTCGTACCTGAACACCCCCGTGCTGATGACCCCCGAGGAGTACCGGCAGTGGAGCGAGCGCAGGGAGCGCCATGAGTTCTTTCGCAAGAAAGACGCCGAGAACGTGGCCAACAAGGGTAAGGAGAAATTTGACTTCGCCGATATGCACTTCTCGCTGGGTCCTGCGGAGAAGATCTTCGGCCCGGGTGGTGTGCGCATCAAGACCCAGGGTACCGCGGAGCTGAAACTCGGTGCTAACTTCAAGAATGTCGATAACCCCTCGCTGCCGGAGCGCAACCGCAAGACCAAGGCCGTGGATTTCGACGAGAAAATCAATATCAACGTCACGGGTAAGGTGGGCGACAAGATGAATATGTCGCTGAACTACAATACCGACGCCACCTTCGACTTCGACACCAAGAACCTGAAGCTACGCTATGAGGGCAAGGAGGACGAGATTGTGAAGCTGGTCGAGGCCGGTAACGTCACCTTCCCCTCCAACAACTCGCTGGTCAAGGGTGCCAGCAGCCTCTTCGGCGTGCGTACCGACCTGCAGTTCGGTAAACTGAAGGTGCAGGCCGTGCTGTCGCAGAAGAACTCCACCACGAAGAGCGTCTCGTCGAAGGGCGGCACGCAGATGACACCCTTCGAACTGAATGTCGCCAACTACGAGGAGAACCGCCACTTCTTCCTGGCTCGCTACTTCCGCGAGCGCTACGACGCAGCCATGCAGCAGTTGCCCAACCTGACCACCGGCATCAACATCACGCGCGTCGAGGTGTGGGTGACCAACAAGTCGGGGACGACGTCCAACTCGCGTAACGTGCTGGCCTTCGCCGAACTGGGCGAGAGCATGGCGACGAAATGGAGTGGGGGAGGCACGACGTCGCGCGTACCCGACAACAGCGCCAACGGCGAGTATTCCGCCCTGACATCGACCTATGCCGGAGCGCGCAACGTGGACGACGCCTCCACCGTGCTGGCCGCGGCCTTCGAGGGTGGCGAGGACTACGAGAAACTGTCGTCGGCCCGTCTGCTGACCAGTTCGGAATACACGCTGAACAGTGCCCTGGGCTATATCTCGCTGAAGACCGCCCTGCAGAGCGACCAGGTGCTGGCCGTGGCCTATGAGTACACCTATGGCGGAGCCACCTACCGCGTGGGTGAGTTTGCCGCCGACCATACCAATACCGCCGAGGCCCTCTATGTCAAGGCGCTGAAGAATACCAGCAACCATCCGAAGCAGCCCAACTGGGCGCTGATGATGAAGAACGTCTATTACCTGGCGTCGAACGTCGAGAAGCAGAAGTTCCGCCTCGACATCAAGTACCAGAACGACACCACGGGCGTCTATGTCAGCTACATCCCCGAGGCACAGACCAAGGACATCATGCTGTTGCGCGGACTGGGCTGCGACCGTCTGGACAATAACAACAAGCCGCACCCCAACGGATACTTCGACTTCGTCGAGGGCTATACCGTCTCGAACGGCCGCGTCTTCTTCCCCTCGGCAGAGCCCTTCGGCACCACGCTGAAGAACTTCCTCGTACGCCGTGGCGTCCCCGAGGCGGTGGCCGAGAAGTATGCCTTCCGCGAACTCTACGACACCACACGCACGGCGGCCAAGCAGATGACCGACAAGAACAAATTTCTCCTGGTGGGACAGTTCAAGGGCACCTCGGCCAACGTCATCTCCCTGGGCGCCTATAACGTCCCGCAGGGTTCCGTGGTCGTCACGGCAGGCGGCGTCACGCTCTCCGAGGGCAGCGACTATACCGTCGATTACTCGGCCGGCGAGGTGACCATCCTCAACCAGAGCATCATCGACGCGGGAACCAATGTCAACGTGTCGCTGGAGTCGAACACGGAGTACGGCATGCAGCGCAAGCGCATGTTCGGTTTCAACTGGTCGTACGACTTCTCCAAGGACTTCCAGATCGGCGGTACCCTGCAGCACCTCAGCGAACAGGCCCTGACGTCGAAGGTGTCGATGGGTGCCGAACCCCTGCGCAACACGCTGTGGGGCGTGAACCTCAACTGGAAGACGGAGAGCCAGTGGCTCACCAACCTGCTCGACGCCCTGCCCCTGCTGCACTGTACGCAGCCCTCGCAGATATCCTTCACGGGAGAGTTTGCCCAACTCATCGCCGGGACGGCCAGCGGTACGCAGGACAACGCCTCGTACATCGACGACTTCGAGAACGCCAAGAACGGCATCGACGTCTCGGAACCCAAGTCGTGGGTCATCTCCAGCGTCCCCAGTACGCTGGGACAATCGACCGACAAGACATCGACGGCCAGTGGCTACAACCGTGCCCTGCTGGCGTGGTACAACATCGACCCGCTGTTCACCAACCGCTCGTCGAGTCTGACGCCCAGCCACATCAAGAGCGACCTCGACCAGCTCTCGAACCACTATGTGCGTGCCGTCTATGTCAACGAGATATACCCCAACCGCAGCCAATCGACCTACAGCGGCGCCACCAATACGCTGCCCATCCTGAATCTGGCCTACTACCCCGCGGAGCGCGGACCGTACAACCTCTCGACGGACGTGACGCTCAACGGCCAGCTCAACAATCCGCTGCAGCACTGGGGCGGCATGATGCGCAAACTGGACACCAACGACTTCGAGACAGCCAACGTGGAGTATATCGAGTTCTGGCTCCTCGACCCGTTCATCTATTCCTCGCAGCAGGCCAACGCCTCCGACTATGGCGGCGACCTCTATATCGACCTCGGCGAGGTCAGCGAGGACGTGCTCCACGACGGCAAGAAATTCTATGAGAGCGGCATGCCCGTGGCCGGCGAGGGCTCGTTCCAGGAGACCGTCTGGGGTAAGATTCCCGTACAGGCCACCCAGACCTACGCCTTTGCCACCACCAGTGGGGCGCGTGCCAAGCAGGACGTGGGTTTCAACGGACTCACCGACGACGAGGAGCGCACATGGCCTGCCTATGCCGACTTCCTGACGCGCGTCAGCGTCAACGACAGCGTGCGACAGGCCTGGAACGCCGACCCGGCCAACGACAACTACCACTACTTCCGCGGCTCGGACTACGACGCCCGCCACACGTCCATCCTGGAGCGCTACAAGCGTATCAACATGCCACAGGGCAACTCGCCCGACAGCGACCAGCAGACCGAGGGCTACGACACCAGCTACAAGACGTTCCCCGACGTGGAGGACATCAACCAGGACTATACGCTCAACGAGTATGAGCGCTACTATCAGTATAAGGTGAGCATCCGTCCGCAGGACATGAAGCTGGGTCATAACTACATCACCGACGTCCGCGAGGCCGCCGTGACGCTGCGCAACGGAGCCCGCGAGACCGTCAAGTGGTACCAGTTCCGCATTCCGCTGTCACAGCCCTATCACAAGGAGGGCTCCATCTCCGACTTCTCGAGCATCCGCTTCATGCGTATGTTCCTGACGCAGTTCCGCCAGCCCATCGTGCTGCGCTTCGGCTCGCTGGACCTGGTGCGCGGCGAGTGGCGCACCTACGAGAAACCCCTCTCGACGGGCAGCAACAGCGGAACGATGCAGGTCAGTGCCGTGAACATCGAGGAGAACAACAACAAGCGCCCCGTCAACTACGTGCTGCCCCCGGGCATCTCGCGCGTCACGGACCCCTCGCAGCCCCAGCTGACGGAGGCCAACGAACAGGCCCTCTGCATGGTGGTCAACAACCTGTCGTCGGGCGAGTCGAAGGCGGTGTATCGCAATATCACCCTCGACCTGCGCCGCTACAAGCACATGCAGATGTTTGTACACGCCAACCACCTCATCGACGACGCCACGGCCCTGCAGGACGACCAGCTGGCCATCTTCGTACGTCTGGGCAGCGACTATCTGAACAACTACTACGAGTATGTCATCCCCCTGAAACTGACACCCGACCGCAACGACTATAATAAATATAATGTGGACGACTGCCGGGCCGTATGGCCGCAGGCCAACCTGCTGGACATCGACCTGAGTGTGTTTACGCAGATCAAGAAGGCACGCAACAAGGCCCGCGCCATGGGTACGGCCAGCTATACCACGCTGTTCTCGGACTACGACCCGGCCAATCCCAACAACCGCATCACGGTGATGGGTAACCCCACGCTGGGCGAGGTGAAGACGATGATGATCGGTGTGCGCAACCTCTCGGGATCGGTCAAGTCGGGTGAGGTGTGGGTCAACGAGCTGCGCCTGATGGATGTCGTCAACAAGGGCGGATGGGCTGCCTCGGGAGCCCTGAACATGCAACTCTCCGACGTGGGTACGCTGAACCTCACGGGAAAGGTCATCACCGAGGGCTTCGGAGGTCTGGAGGAGGGCGTCATGGAGCGCTCCACGGACGACTACAAGACCTACTCGCTGACCACCACTGTGGAGCTGGGTAAGTTCTTCCCCGACAAGATGAAGGTCACGGCACCGCTCTACTACTCGGTGACCAAGGAGGACACGCGTCCGCGCTACAACCCCATGGACTCGGATATGGAACTGGACGATGCCCTCGACGCTGCCCTCGACAAGCAGGAGCGCGACTCCATCGAGAACATCGCCGTCACCAAATCGACCACCACCAACTTCTCGCTCTCCAACGTGCGCTTCGGCATCAAGACCAAGCGCCACCCGATGCCTTACGACCCGGCGAACTTCTCCGTGTCGTACAGCCATTCGCACCGCCACACGTCGGGCAAGACCACGGTGTATGAGAATGACGACCAGTGGCGAGGTTCGTTCAACTACAGCTATACACCGGTCTATAAGGCCTGGGAACCTTTCAAGAAGTCGAAGAGCAAGTCGAAGTGGATGGCGCTGCCCAAGGCCTTCGGACTGAACTGGCTGCCACAGAACATCGCGTTCAACACGGAGATGGTGCGCAACTACTACGAGCTTCAGGAGCGAGACATGGACGACCTGGGAGGCTCGGGACTGCCCGTGACCTTCAACTCGCAGTTCCTGTGGAACCGTGACTTCTCGCTGCGCTGGGACCTCACCAAGAACCTGCACATGAACTTCCAGTCGGGAACGCAGGCGGAGATCGAGGAACCCTATAGCGACAAACCCATCAACAAAGACCTCTACCCGGACCGTTACTCAGCGTGGAAGGACTCGGTATGGACGAGCATCAAGCACTTCGGACGTCCCCTGGACTACCGCCAGACATTCACGGCCAGCTACCAGTTGCCGCTCAACAAACTGCCCATCTTCGACTGGGTCAACTCGGATGCCAGCTATAACGCCACCTACAACTGGGTGCGCGGCACGGAACTGGAGGACGGCACGTCGCTGGGCAATACCATCTCGAACAACCGACAGGTGACCATCAACGGCACGTTCAACATGGAGACGCTCTACAACCACTCGCCGTTTCTCAAGAAGGTCAACGAGCGCTTCAAGAAGGCCATCAGCAAACCCGCCAAGAAACCCGCTGCCAAGAAGGACGCCACGAAGAAGGACGGCAAGACGGCCCCCAATGGCTCGAACGCCGGAAAGAATGCCGCCGACGCCCAACTGCCCAAGAACAAGAACGCCTTCCAGAAGGAGCTGTCTTTGCGTCCTGACACGTCGTTCGTCGTCAGTCACGGCAAGAACTCGAAGCGTCTCATCGTCAGTGCCAAGACGAAGGACGGCAAGAGCTATCCCGTGCGCTTCAAGGTGGTCGATCAGAACAAGATCAAGGTCATCGGACGCGATAGCGTGGATGTCAAACTCTCCGTACTCGCCAAACCGTCTGTCGAGAAGGAGTGGTGGTACCGTCCGGCACAGAGTGCGGCACGCCTCCTGATGATGGTGCGCTCGGTGGGTGTCAGCTACCGCGACCAGTACTCCATGTCGGTGCCGGGATTCCTGCCCGACGTGGGCGACGCCTTCGGACAGCGCACGGGTAACGTCATGGCACCAGGACTGGGCTTCGCTTTCGGTCTGACGGGTGACGACTTCCTGCAGAAGGCCCAGGACAACCACTGGCTGCTCAATACCGACAGCATCGCCACACCGGCCAATACGAACCGTACCGTGGATCTGCAACTGCGGGCCACCCTGGAACCGGTGCGCGACCTGAAGATAGACCTCAACGCCTCGCGCACGGAGACACGTGCCAAGAGCGTCCGCTATATGTATGCCGGCATGCCCTCGACGGAGTCGGGGTCGTTTAACATGACGACCATCTCCATCGGGTCGTCACTGGAGAGCATGGGCGACGCCAACAACGGCTATCCGTCGGCAGCCTTCGACCGCTTCTGCGACGCACTGCCGCGCTTCCAGCAACAGGCCTCGGCACACTACGGCACGGAGGTGGGACAGTACAGCGCCGCGGTGATGATACCGGCATTCCTCGACAGCTATACGGGAAGCGGAGGGGGTAGCCTGGACCTCATGCCGACACTGGCCAAACTGTTGCCCAACTGGACGGTGCGCTACTCGGGACTCTCCAAACTGCATTGGTTCAGCGAGCGCTTCAAGTCCGTGAACCTGAACCACGGATACAAGAGCGTCTTCGCACTGGGCAGCTTTACCAGCAGCAGCGAGACGGCATCCATCCTGGGATGGAACGTGCCGACGGTGAGTATCAACGAGGCCTTCTCGCCGCTCTTCGGCGTGGATGTGACATTCCTCAACAACCTGACCATGAAAGCGGAATACCGCCGCACGCGCGTGCTGAACCTCTCGATGACGAGTGTGCAGATCAACGAGGCACGCTCCAACGACATCGTGGTGGGCTTCGGCTATAAGATCAGCGACTTCCGACTCTTCGGCAGCGGTGCCAGCCGCACCATCAAGAAGGCACAGCGCGGCAACAAGTCGAAGAACAATGCCAACAGTCAGCAGACCAACAGCAACAGCAAGAAAACGGGCGTCAACCACGACCTGAACCTGCGCCTCGACATCTCCTTCCGCGACCAGGCTTCCATCACCCGCGACATCGCCACACGCACCTCGGCAGCCAGCAACGGCAACTCCGCCATCAAGGTGTCGTTCATGGCCGACTACACGCTCTCGCGCCTGCTGACGCTCTCGGCCTACTACGACCGACAGACCAACAAACCTCTGCTCTCCAGCAGCAGCTATCCCACCACCACCCACGACTTCGGCCTCTCCATGAAGTTCTCGTTGACGAGGTAGTATCGGACAGTTCCTCAATAACCTATACAAACGAAAAACTCCCTGTTGCTCGCATGGAGTAACAGGGAGTGATGGATTCTTCTAAAGGAGGAATTACTTCTTGGCCTTCTCTTTCTCCTCGTCGCACTCGTGGGGCTTGGGGAGGACGGCCTTGATGCCTGCCTGCTGGATCTGCTCCAGGAGTTTGTCGCCCTGGATCTCGTCGTTGAAGTAGGTGATGGCCATGCTGCGACGCTTGGGATTGACGTTGACATCCTCGACACCATTAATGGCGAGCACGGTCTCCTGGGTCTCCTCAGTGCACTGGTCGGCGGGGAGCGTCAGGTAGTACCACGCAATCTTCGGACTGGAATAGTAGTTGCAGGGGGTATAGCCTGCCTTGTTGAGGGCAGCACGGATCTCATCACGCGAGGTGCGGTTGGCATCGTAGCGGATGAAGTAGTAGTGCTTGTCCAGATGAGGGGCGATGGAGTCGATGCCTTCCATCTTATTGAGGACCTGGGCGATGCGATCGACACACTTCTGACAGTGCATGTCGTCGATGCGCTGGCCCATGTCGCGGCGGATGACCTCCGTGGGACTGTAGGGCTTTGCGGCATAGCGGCCGGAAGCAGCGAGACTGGCATAGATGTTCTCAACGGTGGTCTTCTGCGGGTCGTAGGCGATCTTCACGGTACGGCGCTCGTAGTTGAACTCCATGGTGCCGACACCCTTGTCCTTGCGGAGGATGTTCTTCACTTTGTGGCCGCATTCGGAACAGCGCATGCCTTGGATGCGGACGGTGAGGGTATCGGTGTTTTCAGCGTGTGTGGTGGTCAGCATGAAGGCTGCCACAGCCAACAAGAATAGTTTTTTCATGATGATTTATTATTTAAGAATTTGAGTGTTATTATAAACGTTAATTACCATTAATTGTCCATGAAAGATTCATTAATAAAGTATATCGGGGACAAAGGTACAAAAAAAAAAGAAAATAACAATAGATTACTACATGTTATTTTCATTATCTTGTTGTGTCGACACTTGGACTCGAACCAAGGACCCCCACCATGTCAAGGTGATACTCTAACCAGCTGAGCTATGCCGACCTATCAATATCAATTGTCAATGATCAATTATCGCTGTGCGCCTGACAGGACTCGAACCTGCACGTCGGAGACACTAGATCCTAAGTCTAGCGCGTCTACCAATTCCGCCACAGGCGCTGCTTTTTCCTGCTTTGTTTGCGTTAGCGGGTGCAAAGGTAAGAAAAAAAGTGAAAAGCGGAAAGTGAAAAGTAAAAAAAATGCTGTATGGTGGTATGTTTTTTATTTTGTTAACAGTTTGCAGGCTGCCTCAATGATGTCATCCTTGTCTTTTTGGCGCATGGCTTCCGTCAGCGACACCGACACGTCCGGGGCGATGCCGAATTCGGTATGCTGCTTGTGGCAGTCATAAATGGGGCATGCCGAATAGCGCACGCTCCACCCGTTGGGAAGGACATTGGTCATGGGCATGCCGCTGCCGCCGCCGGTATGGTCGCCGACGATGGTGACGTCGGGGAGGGCACGCATGATGACTGCAAACTGATTGGCGGCGCTATAGACGCTACGGTTGGTCAGCACGCAGACGGGCTTGTGCCACCTGACGTTGCTGGAGGGCTCTAACCAGCGTTCCTGCAGGTCGGAGAAGTCGCTGTGGCCCGTTCCGGTCTTGTGTTGCATGTAGCCCACGAGTGTCTTCTCGCGGACAAAGCGCCCGGCCAGTTTCTCGGCCGTGGTGAGCTCGCCGCCGCCATTGTTGCGGATGTCGATGATGAGGCCGCGGCAGAGTATCAGGTGGGACAGCACGTCGTCGAGGTTGCCCTCGCCGATGGGGTTCTCAAACGAGGCGCAGTAGATGTAGCCGATGCCGTCGTCCAGCACCTTGTAGCGCAGACTGCTGGCGATGCGGTAGTCCGTGCCCAGATAGCTGCGCAGCAGCGTGTCGGAGAAGTTCTTGGGGTAGGCCTCCTGGAACGTCCAGTAGCGTCCGAAGTCCATGGAGCTCGACAGGTTGACGTGGCCGTCGCGCAACTCCTGGAGCATGTCGCACAACACCTCAAAGAGTTGCAGCTCGTTCATGTTGTTGTCGATGCGCACGCGGTATTTCTGATAGACGGCATTCCAGTCCAGTCCGTACTGCTCTTTCTTGTAGTCGAAGAAGCAGTAGTGCTCGTCCATCATCTGCCACAAGGCCTCGAAATTGCCAGTCGGGGTGTCGGAGTGCTCCTCGTTGTTGACACAGGAGGTGGCCAGCAGGGTGACAGAAACTATAGATACTATAGTAGTAGCTATAGGGGAGGCGATTCTTCTGAGTATCTTCTTCATAGCGGGCGGGGGATGAGGGAGAAGCGTTTGGTGATGCCGATGACGAAGCGGTGGGTCCAGACGTGCTGGCGCAGGTTGTTGACCTTCGACTGTTGGATGTTGCCCAGGTAGCCGATGCGGAGCGTCAGACGGCGGGAGAGCGTGGCGTCGAGGGTCAGCAACTGGCGCCATTCGGGGGCAGACACCAAGGTGGTGGGTACCACATTGTGGTCGTAGTTGCCCAGGTTGAAGATTTCGTAGTACGACTGTCCGTAGTTGGGCGAGAACTGGATGCCACAGAGGGGCAGCGACAGCTCGTAGCGTGCCATGAACTGCTTCTTGAAGAGCTGGAAGCGATAGCTGGCCACTCCCGTGGGCATCACGTTCAGATGAAGACGCGCCTGGGCGGGGTTGTTGCTGTTCGACAGATTATAGATAAAGCCCAGCGAGACATTCGCCAGGGCGCCGGCCTGCAAGGTCAGCCGGTGGTCCAGCAGTTGCCAGCCATAGAGCCTGCCGATATAGAAGTTGTAGGCTCCCTCCAGTTCCGTCTGGGTTCCCGCGCGGTTCTTGGTGGCGGAGAGGTTGACCTCATGCTCGATGCGTGTGGACCAATGGCGGTCTGGACGTTGTCGGTCTGTGGTGGTGAGGAAGGAGTAGCCCATGCCCTTGAAGCGTTCGGCGCTGAGGTAGGTGTCGAGGATGTCGGTACCGCCGATACCCACCATGGTGCTGCGCGTGATGACGGGCTGCTGACAGTCTGTGGCGTGCTCGTGGCATTGTGCCTGTGCCGTCATGGCAAAGACCCACAGTCCACAGCCTACGGCCATCGCTCTGCCACACTTTGACAGGACGTCAGAGAACAGCCTACTTGAAATTCTCATCGTTGAAGAGGTTTTGCTGGCCGGTGAGTTCGTCGAGCACCTGTTGCTGGCTCTTGTTGGCGTCCGGGTCGAGGTTCTCCTCTTCTTCCGAGGAACCCAATTCCTCGGCGCTGTCATCGGCGGGTACCTCCGGGAAGCGTGTGGGATCCAGTTCCTCGACGCTGGCCATCTCGAAGGTCGTCAGGCGCTTACCCTTGGCCTTGAAGCCCTTGACGCTGATAAACTGTTCGACATCGACCTCTTCGGAGCCTCGGAAGGCATCGTTGCCGCCATAGGTCACCAACAGCCTTGGGAAAGGCGTGTCCGTTAGCAGCAACTGCTGGGAGTTGGCATTCTCGCCGATGAAGTTCTGCTTGCGCTTGGTGGCCTCCATGAGGAAGCGCTTGACGTAGGGATAGCCCTGGTTGTCAGCGTCATAGAGTACGCAGCTCCATACCTTATCGACCTGGTATTTCTCGATAATCTGGATGTTGTCTTCGAAGTGGTTGTTGGGGTCGAAATTGGTGAGGTAGTAGTCGCCGTTCTTCAGGATGACGAGAATCTGGTCGCCATCGAAGAACTCGCCCAACAGACGGCCGTGCTCGTCGTAGTTCAGACGGTTGACGTCGGGGTCGTACCATACCTTGCGGCCACCCAGCGTGGAACGGCCGTGGCTCTTCAGTCCGATACGGTGGATCTGGTATTTGGTCAGCAGGTTGCCCTTGGCGGCGCGGCCCTTGATGAGCACCTCCGAGAAGTCTTTGTCGAAGAAGACCTTCTTCAGTTTGGGTGCCGGGTCGAGGGTGACCTTGATGATCTCGGCCTCGCCGTTGGGGTTCACGGTGAAGTAGCAGACGCGCGAGCCCTCGGTACCTATCGTGATGTCGTATTCGCGGTCGCGCGTCAGGCTGGGCACGTTGAAGCGCTTGATGTAGTAGTAGCCCTTGCGACCGTCGCGATAGACGGCGTTGTAGATGGTGCGCTGGTCGTTCTTCTTGAAGACGCCGAGCCACAGGACGTTCTTGCCGACAAACAACTTGTCGGCTACGCGGACGACCTTGAACTTACCGTCCTTATAGAAGATGATGATGTCGTCGATGTCCGAGCAGTTGCAGACGAACTCGTCCTTCTTCAGACCCGTGCCGATGAAGCCGTCCTGGCGGTTGATATACAGCTTCTGGTTGGCCTCGACGACCTTGGTGGCCTCGATGGTGTCGAAGTTGCGGATCTCGGTGAGGCGCGGATGCTCCTTTCCGTATTTGTCTTTCAGGAACTGGAACCACTCGGCGGTGACTTCCACGAGGTTGGCCAGGTCGTGGTCTATCTGGTCGATTTCCGCCTTGATGCGGGCCATGAGCTCGTCGGCCTTGTCCTTATTGAATTTCAGGATGCGCTGCATCTTGATTTCCAGCAGTTTCAGGATGTCGTCCTTGGTGACCTCGCGGATCATCTGGGGGTAGAAGGGCGTCAGACGCTCGTCGATATGCTCGCAGACGGCATCGATGGTGGGTGCCTGTTCGAACTTCTTGTCCTTATAGATACGCTCCTCGATGAAGATCTTCTCCAACGAGTAGAAATGGAGCTGTTCCTGAAGCTCGCCCTTGCGGATCTCCAGTTCCTGGCGGATGAGGTCCTTGGTGCGGTCCACCGAGTGGCGCAGCACGTCGCTGACGGTCAGGAACTGCGGCTTGTTGTCCTCGATGACGCAGCAGTTTGGCGAAATGTTGATCTCGCAGTCTGAGAAGGCATAGAGGGCGTCGAGCGTCTTGTCGGACGAGACGCCGGGAGCCAGCTGGACCTGTATCTCGACGTTGGCGGCGGTGAGGTCCTCCACGTGGCGGGCCTTGATCTTACCCTTATCGACCGCTTTCAGGATGCTGTCGATGAGGGTCTCGGTGGTCTTCGAGAACGGTATCTCGCGGATGACGAGTGTCTTGGGGTCGAGTTTCTCGATTTTGGCACGGACCTTGAGGACGCCGCCGCGCTGGCCGTCATTGTATTTGGAGACGTCGATGCTGCCACCCGTCGGGAAGTCGGGGTAGAGGCGGAAGTCCTCGCCGTGCAGGTAGCTGATGGCGGCGTCGCAGATTTCCACAAAGTTGTGGGGAAGCACCTTGGTAGAGAGACCGACGGCAATACCCTCGGCACCCTGTGCCAGCAGCAACGGGAATTTGACGGGCAGCGTGATGGGCTCCTTGTTGCGGCCGTCGTACGACATCTGCCACTCGGTAGTCTTGGGGTTGAAGACGGTGTCCAAGGCAAACTTCGACAGACGGGCCTCGATGTATCGGGGTGCCGCGGCCTTGTTGCCCGTGAGGATATTCCCCCAGTTACCCTGCGTATCGATGAGCAGGTCTTTCTGCCCCATCTGTACCAGGGCGTCGCCAATGGAGGCGTCGCCGTGGGGGTGGAACTGCATGGTGTGGCCCACAATGTTAGCCACCTTGTTGTAACGTCCGTCGTCCATCCGCTTCATGGAGTGCAGGATGCGGCGCTGCACGGGTTTCAGACCGTCCTCGATGTGCGGTACGGCACGGTCGAGAATGGTGTAGCTGGCATAGTCCAGGAACCAGTTCTGGTACATGCCGCTCAGATGGTGCACTACCGAGGCGTCGAAACGGTTCACGGGTTTGTAGTCGGAATGCGCCTCGCCGTCCGCTGCTGACTCGCCCTGCTGTTCTGTAGCGTCCTGCTCCACGATTTCACTGTCTTCTCTTATCTCGTCGTCCATATCAAAAGCAGTAGATTTTTATTTTCCTGCAAAGATACGAATAAAAGAGCACAATACAAAACAAAAGCCTAACTTTTTGTTTTTATTAATTATGTGTTCGTGAAAAAAAGGTTGAAAAAACGAAATACAGACTGTCAGACTGACAAAACCCCTTTGCACAAAGGTGATACAGTCTGTTTTCAAGACTGTCAAGACTGACAGGAGACTGACATCGTTTTTTTTCTCGCGCAGAGCCGCAGAGAACGCTGAGGGCACGCAGAGTAACTATTATTTTAAGAGATAAAGGAGTATTTGGGAGTATAATACGCTCTGCGAGAAACTCCGTGTACTCAGCGGCTCTGCGCGAGAATAAAAACCTTCAGCGCGAGAGCAAATTCTGCTCAGCAAGAGGGAAAGCAGGACTGTGGAAGCCTTTGACGAAAAGAATTCTCTAGAGAATTTATGCGTTCTTGGGCTTAGACAAACTAAATTCTCTAGAGAATTTTTCGCTTTTAGACCTTATATGCCCCTAAATCCTGTCAGTCTTATGTCAGTCTTGACAGTCTCCGAAAAGACTGCAAACGCCCTGCACATCGGCGTTATGTCAGTCTGTCAGTCTTAAACTCGTTTTTCCTAGTAAAATTGACATTGTTCGTAGGCATCCGATGCCATCAAGTTCAAAAGGCATCGCTCCGTATGCTCCAATATTATTAAATAATGTGTAAAAATGGTGGATTATTCATGGAAAATGAGTACCTTTGCACGCAATATAAAAATTAGGATAAAAGCAAACAGTAAAAATATGGCACAAGAAGATGTATTTAAGAAAATCGTGAGTCACTGTAAGGAGTATGGTTTTGTATTTCCCTCAAGTGAGATCTACGATGGTTTAGGCGCCGTCTATGACTACGGTCAGAACGGCGTGGAGTTGAAGAATAATATCAAGCAGTACTGGTGGAAGGCCATGACGATGCTTCACGAGAATATCGTGGGTATCGACAGCGCCATCTTCATGCACCCCACCATATGGAAGGCCAGCGGACACGTGGACGCCTTCAACGATCCCTTGATCGACAACCGCGACTCGAAGAAGCGCTATCGTGCTGACGTGCTCATCGAGGACCAGATAGCCAAGTACGACGAGAAGATCCAGAAGGAGGTCGAGAAGGCCCGCAAGCGTTTTGGCGACTCGTTCGATGAGGCTAAGTACATGGAGACCAGCGAGCGCGTGAAGGAGACCAAGGAGAAGCGCGACAACCTGCATGCCCGCTACGCCGCAGCCATGCAGGGTCCGGACCTGGACGAGCTGAAGCAGATCATTCTCGACGAGGAGATCGTCTGCCCCATCAGCGGTACCCGCAACTGGACCGACGTCCGTCAGTTCAACCTGATGTTCTCGACAGAGATGGGTGCCTCGGCCGATGCTTCCATGAAGATCTACCTGCGCCCCGAGACCGCCCAGGGTATCTTCGTCAACTACCTGAACGTCCAGAAGACCGGTCGTATGAAGATTCCTTTCGGTATCGCCCAGATTGGTAAGGCTTTCCGTAACGAGATCGTGGCCCGTCAGTTCATCTTCCGCATGCGTGAGTTCGAACAGATGGAGATGCAGTTCTTCGTACAGCCCGGTACGGAGCTCCAGTGGTTCCCGAAGTGGAAGGAGACCCGTATGAAGTGGCACCTGGCTCTGGGCTTCGGTGCTGAGAACTACCGTTTCCACGACCACGACAAGTTGGCCCACTACGCCAACGCCGCTACCGATATCGAGTTCAAGATGCCTTTCGGCTTCAAGGAGGTGGAGGGTATCCACAGCCGTACCAACTTTGACCTGAGCCAGCACGAGAAATACTCCGGCAAGAGCATCAAGTACTTCGATCCGCAGACCAACGAGAGCTACACCCCGTATGTCATCGAGACCTCTATCGGTGTCGATCGTATGTTCCTGAGCATCATGTGCCACGCCTACGAGGAGGAGAAACTGGAGAACGGCGAGACCCGCGTGGTGCTGAAGTTGCCTGCAGCCCTGGCTCCCGTGAAGTTGGCCGTTATGCCGCTGGTCAAGAAGGACGGACTGCCCGAGAAGGCCCGCGAGATTATCGACTCGCTGAAGTTCCACTTCAATTGCCAGTACGACGAGAAGGACTCTATCGGCAAGCGCTACCGTCGTCAGGACGCCATCGGTACGCCGTACTGCGTCACCGTGGACCACGACACGCTGAACGACGGCTGTGTCACGCTGCGCTTCCGTGATACCATGGAGCAGGAGCGTGTCCGCATAGAAGACCTCAACTCCATCATCGAGGACAAGGTCAGCATTGCCTCTCTCCTGAAAAAGTTGCAGTAAACGATGAAACTATATCATATCATAGGTTGCATGGTTGTCGCTCTGGGCATGGTGGCATGCTCAGAGGACGACGGCACCATCGAGGAGTATCCCGACTGGCGAGCCAAGAACGAGGCCTACTTCCAGCAGCTCGTCAACGATGCCCAGGCCCGTCAGGCTGGCGGTGACGCCTCGTGGGTGGTGCTGAAGAGCTATTCAAAGCCCCAGGTGGGCTATACCCTGCAGTATGACGACTATATCGTCGTGCAGAAGTTGGAGAATGGCAAGGGTACGACGTCGCCGCTGGGTTCTGACTCCGTGGCTGTCCACTATGCGGGTCGCCTGCTGCCCTCTACCAGCTATCCCCAGGGTCTGGAGTTCGACCGCAGCTTTACGGAACCCTTCGACCCGGTGGTGGCTACGCCCGTCACCTTTGCCGTCAACAAGGTGGTCAACGGTTTCGCTACCGCCCTGCTGAACATGCACAGGGGAGACCATTGGAAGGTGTATATTCCCTATCGGTTAGGCTATGGCGAGACGTCGGGCAGCAACACGATACCAGACTGTAGCACGCTGATATTCGACATCCGGCTGGATGACTTCTGGCTGAAAGAACAAGGTGACCGCAATTAAGCAGTCACCTTTTCTTTTTCCTGTTCCAGGTCTCTCCGTGACTTCGACTTCGTCACCAGCCAGACACCGCTGAACACCAGGATGACGGCTACCGCATGGGTGGGCTTCAGAATGCCGATGCCCATCAGCAGAGACGCCGCCACAGAGACGATGGGCTGTACGTAGTTATAGACGCTGACCACCGTAGGCCGCAGGGTGCGCTGGCCCAGCATGGTGAGGATGTAACACAGGAAGGTGCCGATGCATACGACGTATGCCACTTCCCACCATGTTGTGGCAGGTATGGGCTGGCTTACTACCTCTTGCACGTGGCAGAAGGTGAAAGGTATCAGCATCAGCGTCGCCCACGAGAACATGTAGCGGTTGACGGTAAATACGTTGTAGCGACGTATCAGTGGGTTGAAGAGCGACAGGTACAAGGCGAACGAGAACTGCGCGAACAGGCACAGCAGGTCGCCGCGGATGTCGCCGACCTTTCCGTCGGCATGGGCTGCCGAGGTGAGGATGAGGATCAGCGCGCCGCTGCAGCCCATCAGTACGCCGATGGCTTTCTTGCCCGTGATGGGCTCTTTCAGGATAAGCGCTGCCAGCACCATGGCGAAGATAGGCATCGACGTGGTGACAATCGAGGCGTTGATGGGCGATGTAATACTCAGTCCCATGGTGTAGCAACACTGGTTACATACTAGTCCGAAGAGCGCGGCACCGATGAACATCATCTTGTCGCGCAGAGGGACGTGTTCCTTTACCGACTGCACGCTTGACACATGACTCGCCAGTTCTATCAGCAGGAAAACCAGCCAAAACAGCAGACAGCCTCCCGCAACGCGGAATGACACCGTTGACAGGCCGTCGAAACCATGCGTCATCGCGTCCTTGCCAATGGGGGCCATCAGTCCCCATCCGGCATTGGCACCAAACATGCTCAGGTGTGCTATCAGCACTCTTTTATTGTCGTTTTTCTCCATTTTCTAAAAATTTGCCTGCAAAGGTACAAAAAAGTTCATAGTTCATAGTGCATTGTTCATAGTTTTTTCGTATATTTGCCCCATAAAACGTAAGATTATGAAGTACGCAACCTATATCCGACAGATAGAAATAGACTCGCTGTGGAGTGGCCGCAAGCACATCCTGTGGCAGTTGGACCCGCAGGTGAATATCCTGAGTGGTATCAATGGCGTGGGTAAGAGCACCATATTAAATAAGGTGTTCCGCAGCATCAATACCAATGGCGACCTGGTGAACCACCTCCTCAAGGGCGTGCACATCATTGCGGAACCGGAGGATGCCACCCACGTGCGCTTCGACATCATTCGTTCGCTGGACAGTCCCGTGCTCGAAACGGAGACGTTGAACATGGTGGACTCGCGCATCGCCTCGGCCCTTGACTTCCAGCTCTATCACCTGCAACGGAAGTACCTGGACTACCAGGTGAACATCGGCAACCGCATCATCTCTGAGTTGCAGCAGGGCCATACCGATGCTGCCCAGCAGTTGTCGCAACCCAAGACGCGCTTCCAGGATATGGTGGATGACCTCTTCGAGGAGACCGGCAAGAAGATTGTACGCACCGAGAACGAGATACGCTTCTCGCAGATTGGTGAGAGCCTGGTGCCCTATCAGCTCTCCTCGGGCGAGAAACAGATGCTGGCCATCCTGCTCACCGTCCTCGTCGAGGACCAGCAGCCCTACATCCTGTTTATGGACGAACCGGAGGTGTCGCTGCATATCGAGTGGCAGAAGCGTCTCATCGACCTCATCGTCGAACTGAACCCCCATGTGCAGATTATTCTGACCACTCACTCGCCGGCCGTCATCATGAATGGCTGGACAGACAAGGTCACGGAGGTGAGTGACATTGAAGTGAAAAACGATAAGTGATGAGTGATAAGTGATGAGTGGGAAGGTGGATACCGCTTGATGTATGGCAAACCGTCTGAGAGATAATCTGAACAGTAGCTACTTTGAGGCTGCCAACGCGCTGAAGTCCAAGCAGGCGCGGCGCAGGATTGTGGCCTATGTCGAGAGCTATGACGACATCTATTTCTGGCGGACGGTGCTGGGCAGTTTTGAGGACTCCAGTCGCTATTTTGAGGTGATGCTGCCTTCGCATCGCAAACTGGAGCGGGGCAAGAAGTCGGTACTCATGAACTTTGCGGGCGACCATGTGGGACCTGACATGATAGCCTGTGTCGATGCCGACTACGACTACATGTTGCAGGGGGCTACCCAACAGTCGAAGAAGGTGCTGGACAGCCCCTATGTCTTCCATACCTATGCCTATGCCATTGAGAACCTGCAATGCTATGCTCCCTCTCTCCACGACGTCTGTGTGGCCGTGACGCTCAACGACCATCGCATCTTCGACTTTGAAGACTATCTGCGCCAGTATAGCGAAGCGGTGTTCCCCTTGTTCGTGTGGAGCGTGTGGGCCTATCGGACCGGCAATCACAACCGTTTCTCGCTGACCGACTTCTCGCGAGTCGTCGATCCAGGACGCTTCAATGTCTTCGACCCGCAGCCGTCCATCGACCACCTGCGCCGGAAGGTGGGCACCAAGGTCCATCAGCTGCAGAAAGAGTTTCCCGGCAAGAAGGAGGAATACCTCCAGACCAAGGACCTCGTCAAGTCGCTGGGCGTCACGCCGCAGACCACCTATTTATATATACAGGGCCATCACCTCTTCGACATTGTGGTGTCTCCCATCATGGGGAAGGTGTGCAACCGCCTGCGCATGGAACGTCAGGATGAGATTTCGCGCACCGCGCGCCATCACATGCAGAAACAAAACGAGATGTCCTGCTACGAACACTCGTTGCAGGACATCCGTCAGATGCTGAAGAAGAATACGGGCTATATGCTCGCCGAACAGTACCGACTGATTCAGCAGGATATAGCGCGCTACTTCACGACAGGACAAATGTCTCCAGGAACTTGATTTCCCCACTGGTACGTACCTCGCGGCAGGTGGCGGGCAACAGGATGCTCTCTCCGTGATGGAAAGCAACCTCCTCACCATCGATGGTGAGCGTGCCTTCTCCCTTTAAACCGATGAGTACGACAAAGGAGTCAAGCTCCGAATAGTCGAGTGTCATCGGCTCGGTCAGGTCATAGACGGCGGTGTTGAAATAGGGACATTCCACCAGCACCTGGCCCTCATCCTTGCGGGGCGTGTAGTGGGTCTGGTAGTCGGCATGTACCGTATAGTCGATGGACTCGGCGGCCTCTTTGGTGTGCAACTGGCGGGGGTTGCCGTCCTTGTCACGACGGTCGTAGTCGTAGATGCGGTAGGTGACGTCCGAGGTCTGCTGGATCTCTACCAGATAGCAGCCGCTGAGGATGGCATGGATACGACCTGCGGGGATGAAGAAGCAGTCGCCGTCGCGGACCTCATATTTGGCGAGGGCGTCGCAGATGGTTTTCTCGTTGACCATCTGCTCATACTCCTCGGGGCTTATCTGCATCTTCAGACCGCTATACAGACTGGCTCCGGGTTCTGAGTCCAGGAGGTACCACATCTCGGTCTTGCCGCGTGGTTTGCCCTGGCGGCGGGCTATCTCATCGTTGGGGTGTACCTGGATGGACAGGTCTTTCTTGGCATCAATGAATTTGATGAGCAGGGGAAACTCGTCGCCAAAGCGCTGGTAGTTGGCCTCGCCCAACAGACGGGCCTTCTCCTGTTTGACGATGTCGTTGATGTTCTGTCCCTCGCACATGGTCTCACTACCGGGAACGCCGGAGATCTGCCAGATCTCTGTTCCCCAGATCAGCTCTTTGGGCAGCGGAGTGAATTTGAAATAGTTCATAACAGTTTCTTTTTCTTTACTAATGCGATATGAATACGTTTAATGGTTAAGAAATGCTTAATTGTCTTTCCAGAATCCACGGGTAAACAGCACCAGCACCGACATGATTTCCAGACGGCCGACGAGCATGAGGAACGCACAGATCCACTTGACGTATTCCGGCAATTCGCTCCATGTCATGGTCGGGCCCATCTGGGTGTCGAGGGGCAGGCCGACATTGCTGATGCAACTCAGCGCGATGACCATGGCATTCGTGTTGTCGATGCCCGTGGCTATCATCAGTACGGTGGTCAGTACCAGCATCAGGGTGAAGATGGCAAAGAATGCCAGCAGACTGCTCATCTGTCCGTGGGGAACTGGCATCTTGTTGATTTTTACGGGTAGGACGGCATTGGGGTGCAACAGCTTGTGAAACTCGTTGCGCAGCACTTTGATAATCATGACTGCGCGCACACACTTGAAGCCTCCCGTCGTACTCCCTGAACAGGCTCCGATAAACATAAGGAAGCCCAGGATGGCCCACGTGATATGGGGCCACATGACGGTGTTGTCGTAGTAGAGTCCTGTGGTGGTTATAAACGATACCACATGGAACAGTGACGAGCGCAGGGCGTGTTCCAGTCCGAAACCGTTGCGCGTCATCAGCAGGTATATCAGCCATCCCGTGGCGATGGCGATGGTGGATACGTAGAACTTAAACTCCGAACTCTTCAGCAGCGTACCGGGCTTGCCTTTGAAGATGCTTACGTAGAGCATCATGAAGTTGATGCCGGCCAGGAACTCAAAGAGGATGGAGAGGTATTCGATGGCCGGGGAGTTGAAGAAGGTCTCGGAGTTGTTGTGGGTGGCGAAACCTCCCGTCGCCGTGGTGGTCATCGCATAGTTGATGCTGTCGAAGACCGACATGCCGGCCACGTAAAAGGATACCATGCAGGCGATGGTCAGTGCCAGATAGATGGACCAGATCCACTTGGCCGTGGTTGACAGGCGGGGATGCATCTTGGCACGCAGGGGGCCCGTCGCTTCGGCGGCGAAGACCTTCACACTACCACTGCCCACCATGGAGGGGAGAATGGCGATGGTGAAGAAGACGATTCCCAAACCGCCAATCCACTGGGTCTGTGTGCGCCAGAACAGCATGGCATGGGGCAGCCATTCCACGTCATCCAGAATGGTAGCTCCTGTGGTGGAGAATCCCGACATGGTCTCGAAGAAAGCATCGGTGATACTGGGGATATAGCCGCTGATGATGAAGGGTAGCATGCCCAGCGTACTGAACAGTACCCAAGTCACTGTCACCAACAGGAAAGAGTCGCGGCGGCTCAGGTTGTTGTCGGCATCGCGCCCCATGTATTTCAGAAGGAATCCGCAGCAGAAGGTGAAGATGGCTGAGATGAGGAATGCCACGATGTCGTCTTCCTGATAATAGAGGGAGATGCCTGAACAGCAGAGCAGCAGGGTGCCCAACATAAAGAGCAGCGACCCCAGAATCTTATATATCAGCCGTACATTAATCATCTTACTTCTTTTTATTCACTCCACACTCCACACTCCTCACTCCTCACTCCACGTTCCACACTCCTCACTCCACGTTCCACACTCCTCACTTAAAGTATTTCTCCAGCTTCTTCAGGTTCTGCTCATGACAGAACACCATCACGGAGTCGCCGGCCTCGATGCGGGTGTTACCATTGACCAGGATGCCCTGGTCGTTGCGTACCAGTCCGCCGATGGTGACACCAAAGGGCAGTCCGAGGTCTTTCACCGCATTCTTGGTGACCTTGGAACCTTCGGCAGCCACAAACTCGGCGACGTCGGAGTCCACCATCATCAGAGAACGGACGTTGGTGACGTCAGCGTCGAGCATCATCTGGTAGATATGGCCGGCAGCCAGCGTCTTCTTGTTGATGATGGTGCCAATGTCCAGACTCTCGGCCATCTCCACATAGTCCAGGTTCTCGACCATGGCCACCGTCTTGCGGACGCCTAGGCGTTTGGCGGTCAGACAGGCCAGGATGTTGGTCTCGGCATTACCTGTCAGTGCCACGAAGGCCTGGGTGTTCTGGATGCCTTCTTCCTGGAGCAGTCCCAGGTCGCGACCGTCGCCGTGAATCACCATGGCGTCAACGTCGTTGAGCAGCTCGTTGAGATCCTCACAGCGTTGCTCGTCCTGTTCGATGATTTTCAGGTTCATGTAGTCGGGAGCCGTCAGGGCCACACGGACGCTGGTCTTGCCACCACCCATGATGATGACGTTCTTGACGTCGGCATAGTGCTCCTTGCCAGAAATCTTACGGATATAGGGGATGTACTCGCGGGTGGTCATGAAGTAGGCGATGTCGTTGATGTGCAACTCGTCATTACCACCGGGGATGAGCGTCTCCTTGCCGCGCTTGATAGCTACGACGTGGTAGGGGTCGTCAGGACCGCACAACGTCTTGAGCGGCTGGTTCAGAATCTCACAGGTCTCACGCAGTTTGATGCCCAGCATGACGAGGGCACCGCCATGGACGTCCCACCGCTGGCGCACCCACGACATCTTCAGTCCGTTGGTGATGTCGATGGCTGCCAGCACCTCGGGGTAGATGAGCGAGTTGATGCCCATCTGCTCAAAGAAGGGCTTGAGCGACGGTGCGAGGTATTCGAAGTTGTCGATGCGCGCCACGGTCTTCTTGGCACCCAGGGCGTGGGCTATCATACAGGCGTTCATGTTGCGGCTCTCGTTGGTCATTACTCCCACGAAGAGGTCCGCATCTTCCACGCCGGCGTCTTTCAGCGCCTTGATGCTGGTGGGCAGTCCGTGGAGCGTCATGATGTCGTACTTGCTGTCCAGTCCGTTCAGACGGTCCATGTGCTCATCTATCAGCACACAGTCCTGATGGTCTCTTGACAGTAGTCGGGCCAGATGGCGTCCTACTGCGCCTGCTCCTCCGATAATGATTTTCATACGCTGTGGTGTTGACTATTGGCTGTCAGCTGACAACTGTTGGCTGATAGCGTTCATAATATGGTCCTTATCGATGCCGACAATGGCCTGTAACTCGGCCACGGTACCATGTTCTACGAAGTGGTCGGGCAGTCCCAACCGGTGGATGACAGGCGCGTAGCCATGGTCGTTCATCCACTCCATCACGGCACTACCCATGCCGCCTTGGCGCACCCCGTCCTCAACGGTGATGATCTTGCGGAACTTCTTGCCTATCTCGTGGAGCATCTCATCGTCCAGCGGCTTCAGGAAGCGCAGGTCGTAGTGGGCCACGGTTCCGTTTGTTGCCATACTATGGCAACTGACAGAACACTCCTCGATAGCCTCCTCGGCCTGAACACCGACGGGCCCCAGGGTGATGACGGCGATGTCGCTGCCGTCTCTGAGCATGCGGCCTTTGCCTACAGGTACGGCCTCCAACGGACAGTGCCAATCGACTCGTGAGCCCCGGCCTCGGGGATAGCGGATGACGAAGGGACCTTGGTCCGGCAGTTGGGCGGTGTACATCAGACGACGCAACTCGCACTCGTCCATCGGTGAGGCGATGGTCAGGTTGGGTATGACGCGCAGGGATGCCAGGTCGAAGGCACCATGGTGCGTCGGTCCGTCTTCACCGACCAGACCAGCACGGTCCAGGCAGATGACGACATTCAGTCGCAGGAGGGCGACGTCGTGGATGATATTGTCGTAGGCCCGCTGGGCGAAGGCGCTATAGATGTTGCAGAAGGGCAGCAGACCGTCCTTGGCCATACCTCCCGAGAAGGTGACGGCATGGCCCTCGGCGATACCCACGTCGAAGGTGCGCTCGGGCAGTTCCTTCATCATGATATTCATCGAACAGCCTGTCGGCATCGCGGGAGTGACGCCCACAATCTTGTCGTTTTGCAGGGCCAGCTCCAAGAGGGTCTTGCCAAAGACATCCTGGAAACGGGGGGGCTTATTGGTGTTGTCCTTGACGAGGCGCTCGCCCGTCTCGGGGTCGAACATGCCCGGGGCGTGCCACGTCGTGACGTCCTGTTCGGCGGGAGCATAGCCGTGGCCTTTCTGGGTGTGCAGGTGGAGCAGTTTGGGCCCTTTCATACCTTTCAGTTGGCGCAGGATGCGTACCAGTTCCTTGACGTTATGACCGTCGAAAGGTCCGAAGTAGCGGATGTCCATACCCTCAAACACGTTCTGCTGGTGGGAGATGGCCGACTTGATGGCATTGGTCAGGCGGATGAGTCCCCTGCGCCGGTCGTCCTCCAGAAGCCCTTTGTTGTGCATCCACCGCGACACCTTGAAGCGCAGGGCGTTATAGGTCTCGTTGGTATTCAGCGACAGCAGGTATTCCTGCATGCCACCCACCGCACGGTCTATCGACATGTTGTTGTCGTTGAGGATAATCAGCAGGTCGTTGTCACTCGACGCCACATTGTTGAGGCCCTCAAAGGCCAGACCTCCCGACATGGCACCGTCGCCGATGACGGCCACCACGCGGCGGTTCTTACCCTCAGCCTTGGCAGCGACAGCCATGCCCAAGGCTGCGGAGATACTGTTGGAGGCATGCCCGCAGGCAAAGGTGTCATACTCACTCTCGTCGGGTGAGGGGAAGGGTTTGATACCCCCTAACTTGCGGTTGGTACTAAACTGTTCGCGGCGTCCCGTCAGAATCTTATGACCGTAAGCCTGATGGCCTACGTCCCACACGATGCGGTCTTCGGGGGTGTCATAGACATAGTGCAAGGCCACCGTAATCTCTGCCACTCCAAGACTTGATGCCAGGTGGCCGGGATTGACCGAGAGCTCCTTCACAATGTCCTTGCGCAGCTCTTCACAAAGTGCCGGCAACTGGTCCACCTCCAACTGTCGCAAGTCGGAAGGGTATTGTATCTGGGTGAGTAATCCCATGGTATTTGTATCCAAATCGAACTATATCCTTATAAAATTCACTGCAAAGATACAGCAAATCAATTAAACGGCAAAATAAAATCAAAATTTCTTGCTCATTACATAAAAACTTCATAATTTTGCAGCAAATATCTTACGATACCTTTCGCACCCTATGCGCTATATACTACTACCTGTCTCTCACACCCCCAGAAGACTCTCGTTCTATCTGGCGATGGAGGAGTATGTGGCGCGCCATTTTTCCGACGACTGCTTCTTTATGTGGCGTGTGGCACCCAGCGTCATCTTTGGCCGTAACCAGCAACTGGAACAGGAAGTCAACGTAGATTACTGCCGTGAGCACCATATCCAACTCTACCGCCGCAAGAGTGGGGGAGGGTGCGTCTATGCCGACCAGGACAACGTGATGCTGTCGATGGTGACCAGTGACGAACCGATAGGCCTGGCTTTCAACCGTTTCGTCGGTATGTTGCTCCTCGTATTGAGGAAGTTGGGCGTCGAGGCTGTCGGCACAAGTCACAACGATGTGCTCATCGGCGACCGCAAGGTCAGTGGCACGGCCTGTTACATGTTGCCGGGGCGAAGCATCGTACACAGCACCCTGCTCTACGACACCCAGATGGAGCACATGCTTCACGCCATCACCCCCAACGTTCAGAAGTTGGAGCGAAAGGGCATCCAGAGCGTGCGTCAGCGCATCACCCTGCTCAAAGACTATATCTCCCTCGACATCGAGCAGCTGATGGACTTCATCCGCCAGACGGTGTGCGATGACGAGTATGTGCTGACGGCCGACGAGGTGGCCGCCATCGAACGAATAGAGGAGAACTACCTGAAAGAGGAGTTTATACATTTACTATAATCATAAAAACCTGAAAACACAATGGAAAACAAGAAAACCTGTCTCTACGACAAACACGTGGCCTTGGGGGCGCTGATCTCGCCCTTCGGCGGCTTCGACATGCCCATCCAGTATTCGGGCATCGTCGAAGAGCACCAGGCAGTGCGTCAGGCCTGTGGTGTCTTCGACGTCAGCCACATGGGTGAGGTCCTCGTCAGTGGCCGTGACGCCCAACGGTTTGTCAACCACCTTTTTACCAATGATGTCACGCAGGCCGTGGATGGTCAGATCCTCTATGGCATGATGTGCTATGACGATGGTGGCGTGGTCGATGACCTGTTGGTGTACCGCATGGCAGAAGACTGCTATTTCCTGGTCATCAATGCCTCGAATATCGACAAGGACTGGGCCTGGATACAACAGCATGCCGCAGACTATGACGTCACCCTGGAGAACCAGAGCGAGCAGTATGGCGAACTGGCCGTACAGGGCCCTGATGCCGAGGCTGTCATGGAGGAGGTGTTGGGCATCGCCTGCAAGGAACTGAAGTTCTATACCTTCAAGTCTATCTCCTCACCTCTCACCTCTCACCCCTTGCCCCTCGTCTCCCGTACGGGCTATACCGGTGAGGACGGCTTTGAGATCTATGCCGATGCCGACTACATCCGTAAGTGTTGGGACCTGCTCCTGGCCAGCGGACGCTGCAAGCCCTGCGGATTAGGATGTCGCGATACGCTGCGCTTCGAGGTGGGACTGCCCCTCTATGGTGACGAACTGTCTCCCGAGATTACACCCGTCATGGCAGGTCTGTCGATGTTTGTCAAGTTCGACAAGGAGGAGTTCATCGGCCGTGAGGCCCTGCTCCGTCAGAAGACGGAAGGCCCGGCCCGCAAACTGGTTGGCATCGAACTCCACGACAAGGCCATTCCGCGCCACGGCTATACGGTACTCAAGGACGGTGAGGCCATCGGCGAGGTGACCACGGGCTACCATAGCATCTCCATCGACCAGAGCGTCTGCATGGCGCTGCTTGACAGTCGTTTTGCTGCCTTGGGAACGGATGTGGAGATACAAATCCGCAAGAAGACGTTCCCCGGTACGGTTATCAAGAAGCGCTTCTATGAGAAACACTATAAGAAAGACTAAAATATAAACATCAAAACAATACGAACAATTATGGCAAAAGTAATGGAAGGACTCTACTATAGTGAGTCACATGAGTACGTACGCGTAGAAGGAGAAGTAGGTTACATCGGTATCAGCGACTATGCCCAGCACGCCCTGGGTGTCGTCACCTATGTCGATATGCCCGAGGTTGACGATGAGGTCTCCGCCGGCGAGGAGTTTGGCGCAGTCGAGAGTGTCAAGGCCGCCAGCGACCTGATAGCTCCCGTGTCGGGTGTCGTCGTGGAGGTCAATGAGGCCCTGGACGACAATGCCGGTCTCATCAACAGCGATCCCTATGCCAACTGGATTATCAAGGTGGAGCTGTCTGACAAGAGCGAGCTCGACAACCTGATGGATGCCAAGGCCTATGCCGCCTTCTGTGACAAATAACGCTCAACAACGCTCAACTATGTTTAAGTATTTTCCGCATACGGACGAGGACCTGCAGACGATGTTGGAAAGTGTGGGCGTCCAGTCGCTGGATGACTTGTACTCCGACATCCCCGAGGCTATCCGCTTCCGTCAGGAGTATCAGTTGCCGGAGGCGATGAGCGAGGTGGAGGTGCGCCAGGCTTTCCAGCAGTTGGGTTCCCAGAACCGTCAGCTGACCTGTTTTGCCGGCATGGGTGTCTATGACCACTATACGCCGTCCGTCATCCCTCAGTTGTTGCAGCGCTCTGAGTTCCTGACCAGCTACACACCCTATCAGGCTGAGATCTCACAAGGTACGCTGCACTATATATTTGAATATCAGTCGATGATGGCCGAACTGACGGGCATGGATGTGTCTAACGCTTCCATGTACGACGGTACGACAGCCGTTGCCGAGGCCATGATGATGGCGGTGGCAGCAGGTAAGAAAGCCCGCCGCGTGCTGGTGTCGGAAGCCATCGACCCCAAGACGCTGGAGGTGCTGCAGACCTATGCCCTGCATCAAGGCATTGAGTTGGTCACTCTTCCAGTAGAAGAGGGCGTAACCAAACTCTCAACGCTCCACGCTCACCTCTCCACTACAGAGGGCGTCGCTGGTGTCATTGTCCAGCAACCCAATGTCTATGGCATCGTCGAGGACTTTAGCGGTTTTGCCGATGCCTGCCATGACCATAAGGCACTCTTCATCATGGATAGTGTCGCTGCCGACCTTGCCGTGCTGAAGACGCCCGGTGAGTGGGGGGCAGACATTGCCGTGGGTGACGGCCAGTCGCTGGGCATCCCCATGTCGTTTGGCGGTCCTTATGTGGGCTATCTGTGCTGCACGGAGAAACTCATCCGTAAGATGCCGGGACGCATTGTGGGCATGACGAAGGACAATCGCGGCCAGCGTGCCTTCGTGCTGACGCTCCAGGCCCGTGAACAGCACATCCGCCGTCAGAAGGCCACGTCAAACATCTGTTCCAATCAGTCGCTCATGGCACTCTTCGTGACCATGTATATGTCGCTCCTGGGCAAGGAGGGGCTCAAGGAGGCTGCCGAATTGTCGTATGCCGGTGCCCACTATCTGTGCGACCGACTGCTACAGACTGGACGCTTTCACCTGGTCTATGACCAGCCCTTCTTCAATGAGTTCTATGTACGTTATGACGGTGACGTGAAGGCCTTGCAACAGCGTTTCCTCGCTGCCGGCATCCTGGGTGGCATCGCCTATGGTGACGGCATCCTCTTTGCGGTCACCGAACAGCGTACAAAGGAGGAGGTTGACAAGTTAGTGGAATTGGCGAAGAGCCTTTAGCAAAAAGTTACAGCTATGAACAATCAGTTATACGGAAACTTGATATTTGAGTTGTCGAAACCCGGTCGCAAAGGCTATAGCCTGCCCAAGAACCGCTTCGGCGACTATCTGGTGCCTGAGCAGCTTCGCCGTCAGCACGATGCCGAACTGCCTGAGTGCGACGAGATGACCGTGGTGCGCCACTATACCAACCTGTCAACCGACAATTTTGGCGTGGACAACGGCTTCTATCCGTTGGGCTCCTGTACCATGAAGTATAATCCCAAAATCAATGAAGAGGTGGCTGCCCTGCCTGAATTCCAGAACCTACATCCCCTGCAGCCTGCCGAGACGACACGTGGCGCCCAGGCACTGGTGACGCTGCTCGAACGTGCCCTCTGTACCCTGACCGGTCTCGACCACTTCACGTTCAAGCCCTATGCCGGTGCACATGGTGAACTGACGGGTCTGATGGTCATCGACAACTACCACCGTTCGCGGGGCGACCTGCAGCGTCGCAAGGTCATAGTGCCCGACAGTGCCCATGGTACTAATCCCGCCTCGGCGGCGGTCTGCGGTCTGGAAATCGTAGAGGTGAAATCGACGGCCCAGGGACTGGTCGATTTAGAAGACCTGAAGAGGTTGGTAGCCCAGGAGGGGCCCCAGATTGCCGCCATGATGATGACCAATCCCAATACCTTGGGACTCTTCGAGACCGCCATTCCCGAGATTACCCAGCTGATTCATGACTGTGGAGGTCTGATGTACTACGACGGTGCCAACCTCAATCCCATGTTGGGTGCCTGCCGTCCGGGCGATATGGGCTTCGATGTCATGCACATCAACCTCCATAAGACGTTCTCTACGCCTCATGGCGGTGGCGGACCGGGCAGTGGCCCTGTCGGTGTCCGCGAGGGCTTGCAGCCCTTCTTCCCCGTCGTCAGTCCCTATCATGGCAATTTCGGCGTGCTCCTCAAGGCCTACGCCTATATCCTGACCCTCGGTCGTGAGAACGTCCGTCTGGTAGGACCGTTGGCAACGCTCAATGCCAACTACATCAAGGAGTCGCTGAAGGACGTCTATGAACTGCCCATCGAGGGCCTCTGCAAACATGAGTTTGTCTTCGACGGTTTGAAGGATAAGAGCACGGGTGTTACCACGATGGATGTCGCCAAGCGCCTCTTGGACTACGGCTACCATGCGCCCACCATCTACTTCCCGCTGCTGTTCCACGAGAGTCTGATGATAGAACCCACGGAGAACGAGTCGAAGGATACCATCGATGGCTTCATCCAGGTGATGCGCCAGATTGCCGAGGAGGCTAAGAACAATCCCGAGCAGGTGAAGACGGCTCCCCACCATACGCCTATCGGTCGTGTGGATGACGTGCTGGCGGCTACGCATCCAGTGGTGACGTACAAACAACTGACTCTTAGTCCCCTAAGTTAGGGGACCACAGGGGTCTGAACAAGAGAATATAAATATATGGAAGAAAAAGATAATAAACAGGTGGGCCGTTCAGCCCCCCAACCCCCTAACTTAGGGGGCTTATGTGATCTGCTGATTATCGGCGCGGGCCCTGGTGGGTACCGCGCCGCTGAATATGCCGCCCATCAGGGACTGCAGGTGGTGATTGTCGAAGAGGATGAGGTCGGTGGTACCTGCCTGAACCGTGGCTGCATCCCTACCAAGACTTACGTCCATAGTGCCACGTTCGCTGAGGCCGTCGAGCGCCAGCAGACGGTGGTCGCCCAGTTGCGCAGTGGCGTCGAGGGCATCTTGTCCGCTCCCGGCATCACACTGCTCCGCGGCCATGCCTCGTTTGTGGGCCCTTCCACTTGCTCCGTAGCAGCCACCGCCACTGCTCCCGATGCGTCAGCCGCCACTGCTCCCGATGCGTCAGCCGCCACCGTTCCCGATGCGTCAGCATCGGGTCTTATCTCCGCCAGGAACATCATCATCGCCACCGGCAGCAGTGCCAAGCTGCTGCCGCTGCCCGACATCGACGACCCCCGTGTGGTGACCAGTACCGAACTGCTCCAGCGTACCACGCTGCCCCGCAAGCTGGCCATCATCGGTGCCGGTGTCATCGGCATGGAGTTCGCCTCCGTCTTCCAGCGCTTTGGCTCGGAAGTGACGGTCATCGAATACTTGAAGGAGTGTCTGCCCATGCTTGATGGCGACATTGCCAAGCGTCTCCGCAAACTCTTGGAGAAACGCGGCATCCAGTTCCGCATGAAGACTGCCGTCCAGCAACTCGCCGACATCGATGCCGACGTCATCCTCATGGCTACCGGTCGTCAGGCCAACACCGCCGGCCTTCACGTAGAGGCTGCCGGCATCACCCTGGCCGCCAACGGCACCATCCCCGTCGATGACAACTTCCGCGTGCAGGCCCCCGCCATCTCCGCCGTTGCCACTCCCGCCGCGTCAGCCGCCACTGTTCCCGATGCGTCAGCATCGGGCCTCTACGCCATTGGCGACGTCAACGGCCGCCAGATGCTGGCCCATGCCGCCGAGATGCAGGCCGTCCGTGCCGTCAACCACATCCTCGGCCGCCCCGACGGCATCCGCTTCGACATCATGCCGGCAGCTATCTTCACGGCCCCCGAGGCAGCCTGCGTCGGTCCTACGGAAGAGACATTGAAAAACCAAGGCGTTGCCTATCGCTGCCATAAGTCATTCTGGCGCGCTAACGGCAAAGCCTTGGCGATGGGGGAGACGGAGGGAATGTTGAAACTCTTCTCTGCAGAGGAGTCTGGTCGTATCCTGGGTTGTCATGCCTTTGGCGCTCATGCCGCCGACATCGTCCAGGAAGTCAGTGCGCTGATGTGTCGTGATACCACTGTCGCGCAACTGCGCGACATGGTGCATATCCATCCCACACTGAGTGAGATACTGCCTGCTGCAGTACTTATTTGATGTAGGCCTTTTTCCCGTTCATCAGGTAAATACCCTTGGTGGGCTTCTCCACAGGGATACCCTGCAGGTTATAGATACGTCCGGCGACCTCCTCGTCGGATGTTTCTATTTCCTGGATGCCCGTCGTTTCCTTACCTTGGAAGGACTCCACATAGTCGGGCAGGTAGTAACCCAGATGGGGCGGCTGGTTGTAGGCCACGTTCTGCCAGCAGATGCCCATACGATATACGTGGTCGTGCATGAGGGTGGGGACGCGGTAGGTGGAAGGCTCGATGGTCGAGTAGATCAGCAGAGCGTCGTTGGTCTCCTTCCTGACGATGAGTTCCTCGCGCCAGTCGCCGAAGATGTCCGCCGACAGGCAGGGAGCCGCTTTCGTACTGTTATTGGATAGTCCACCGATGGCCGTCAATCCAACACCTAAGGATCCTTCCGTACCAAATTTTGTAATACTCAACGGCGAGCCCTCTGCACCGTCCAGCAGTTCGTCCTGCACGTCGGCATCCCAATAGATACGGAAATTCATACCAGGATTGCTGCTGTAGATGTAGTTGCCCTTGCAGTCGTAGGAAGATGTTTGCGTGGCATAGGTAAACTCATAGCCCCGATAATTGGGGTCCCAGTCGGCAGCAAAACCGCGTCCCGTGTCACGGGAAGACTGGGAGGAGCAGATAACCTCGCCCGTCATGGCATCGTGGATGTCGTAGCCATAGCCGATTTTCTCCGTGTCGGTCTTCTTCTCATAGGGCTCCTCATGGACATCCATCAGTTCATAACCAGGACGGTCGGGGTCGATGTCGGCCAGGTGGATGGCGTCGCCGTGGCCGAAACCGACGGCATAGAGTAACTGGCCATCATGGTCAACGGCTGCCGAGCCGTACATAATCTCGTCTTTGCCGTCGCCATCGACATCAGCCACCGAGATGTTGTGGTTGCCGTTGCCCCAGGCGGTAAAGCTATAGGGTGTAGCGCCCGTATTCGAACTGTAGGTCTTGGTGGTCTTGTTCCAGTTGGCGTCATAGACATCCACCTGGGTCTTCGATATGGAGGCATGCAGCCACTTGTGTTTCAGTTCCGTTCCCGTCCAGTCCACAGCCCAGAAGTAGGCCTTGGTATAGTATCCGCGGCACATGACGGCACTGGGGTTCTTGTCGGGACCGTCCAGATAGGCTACGCAGGCCAGGAAACGGTCGGCGCGGTTACCGTAGGCGTCATTCCAGAAACTCTTCTCCGGATAGGCGCTGGTCTTGTTGAATTCTCCGGCACGGTTGGGGTTGTAGAAAATGGTATGCATGGCCTTACCCGTCTCGCCGTTGAAGACGGTCAGATATTCTGGACCTTCCAGCACGTGGCCCAGTCCTTTCTCTACCGTTCCCGTATTGCGGTAATCCTTGCTGTTGTCGGCATTCTTGATCTCGTCGAGCGTGGCGGCGGCGGTGACATAGTCGCCGTTGGCGTCCTTGGAACCGGGAGCGGTCTTACAGATCATCTCCGCCTTGCCGTCCTTGTCGAAGTCATAGACCATGAACTGCGTGTAGTGGGCTCCGGCACGGATATTGACGCCCAGGTCGAGGCGCCACAGACGGGTGCCGTTCAGCTTATAGCAATCGAAGATGACAGGGTCTGAATTGCCCGTGTTGCTGTTGTCCTTGGAGTTCGACGGGTCCCACTTGAGGATAATCTCGTATTGGCCGTCGCCATCGACATCACCCACCGAGCAGTCGTTGGGTGTGTAGGTGCCGCCATTGGTGCCCTTGGGAGGAACCTCCAGGGAAATCTCCAGCGAACTCTTGCCCCACGGATAGATGGGCTCGGAGGTCTCGACGGGCTCACCATTCTTCAGCGTGACAATCTGGAAATACTGCGTACTGCTACACAAGACGTTGACGCCCGTGGTATTGGTATAGACCTTGCCGTTGGCATAGGGTTGTCCGTTCCTCAGCAGCGTGAACGTGGTGTTCTCGTCATCGGTGCCCAGCAGGCGCCAACTGAGGAAGTAGGCAGTTGTGCTGGTTCCGGGACGCTTGATGAGTACACCGCCGCGGTCCAGCTTCTCCATCTGTGTGGTCTTGGTGTCGCTGGGTGCGGGTTTGCTGCGCTGGGCGTAGCCTGTGACAGCTGCGAGGAGCAGTGCCGATAATATGATATTTTTCATCATTACTTAATCACGATTTTTTTACCGTTACGGATATACAGACCCTTCTTGGTGGGCTGTTCGACGGGACGGCCGTCCAGCGTGTAGTAGCGGCCATCGTTGCGGTTGGCGGCCTTCACGTTCTGGATGCCTGTGGCAGCGACCACGCGCAGTATTCCCGTGGTACTCAGCAGGTCGGTGGTATCCCAGGCCATGCCCTCAGGGAGTGTAGGCAGATTGATCTGAGTCGGAGTACCGACGAACTGCTTACAGGTCCATAAGGTGATGGCATCGCCAACGGCGGGGGTGTAGATGCCTTCGGCAGCCTCGATGGTCAGCTCGCCAAAGAGTTTCAGGTCACCGCCAACGGTCAGATACGAACGGGAGGTATTCTGGTTCTTATTGTTATAGATAATCAGTGTGAGCTTGGAGCCGGCATACATGTTCAGCGAACCAGTTGTGGTGATGGCTCCATAGCGGCGTGACGAGGTGGTAGAGCCAGGCATGACACTACCGCCGTTCTGTACGTTGAGTGCCGCAACGGTACCCACACCCTTTACGGTTGCCTCACTTTCGACAGTAGCCAGATTATTGCCCAGCAGCAGCGTACTGGTGCTGGTGTTGTTCAGAATGACATCACCACCATTGAACGTCAACGATGCAATGGTACCACTGATAGGGCTCTTGAACGTCCAAGAACCGGTACCGGTCTTGATAATCTTTGCACCATTGAAGGAACCGCTGAACTTGATGTCCTCATTGCGTGTTCCAATGGTGACGGTTCCCGTGGTGGCCAGCGTTCCGCTACCAGTGATGTTTCCTAAGGTAAACGAGCGAGACTCGGCATTGACGGTAGAACCTGCCGGGATACTCATAGTACCTTTGGGCAGACCATTGGTGTTAAACCAACGGAAATCCTGACCGTTTTGGTCGCAGACCACCGTACCTTCAAACTCACTCCAGTTGCCGCGGAGCTCGCCGCGTACATAGCGAGCTACGACATTCAGTGTTCCTGAACCATACAACTTACCATAGTAGTTACAACGGCCGTCCAGGTAGAGATAGCCGGTAGAACCCTCGGTGACCTTGAAGTTTGCGTTGTTCGTGCTGTAGGAATACGAGTTATCGGCATCATAGACCTTCACGTTCAAGCCGTTGAAGACAATGGTGTCGGGAGTGGACATGATGTTGTTCGACTCGCTGAGGTTGACGGTGCCCTTATCTACATACAGGGCGGGAATGTTCACCGTCGTACCGAGGTTCAGCGTTCCGTTACCTGTCTTGTGCAGGGCACCCTTGCTGTTCGACAGCTGGCGGTTGATGGCTCCACTCTGCGTCAGCGAGGCACCCTGGTCGATGTCGATGGTACCACCTCCGTTCATCAGGGTGATGGGCTGCGATGAGGTCAGTGCGCCGCTGATGCCGAGTGTGCCGCCATCCATATAGATGTCGTTGTCGAGCGAACCCAAGGCTCCGTATTCAGTACCCTCGGCATTGGCCAAGGTGGCGGGGGTGACCTTACCAGACTTCAGGGTGACACCACCCGTTGTCTTGTTGGTCATGTTGATGGTGACGTTGCCGCTGCCCTGCATGGTCATCGTGGCATTGCCGATGATGCTGCCTTCACCTTGCAGCGTGTAGTCTTTCGTACTATTGGCAAAGACGATACTGCTGGGAGAGACGTTGTTATCCACCTGAATCGTGGTGCGTGTGGCGGCATCGTTGAAGGTGACGGCATCGTCAGAGACGAAGACGTCTTCTGTTCCGTCAAGCTTGAAGTTCTTGGTGGTTCCCAGGTCCCAGATGGTATCCATGTTGCCGCTCCATACCACCTCGTTGGCAGGGCGCAGCGCAACAATCTCGATATACAGCTTGTCATTCTCCTGGACGAGCTGTGCTTTCTGGCGGTCCAGACCCTCCAGCTTGATGTCGCTCAGGTTGCCGACCACGTTGCCGATGGTAGCTATCAGGTACTTACCAGCCGGCAAATCCTTGAGACCTGTGGCAAAGTGGGGAACAATCTGGAAAACGGGAGCGTTGTACTCAGGACCGTACTGCCAGTCCTTCTTCTCGATGGTCAGCGTGGTGGCATTTAACTGGTCGGCGGTGAGGTCGTTGTTCAGGTCGAAGACGACGCGTGAGCCGAAGCCGAGGGCGAGGGTCGTGGTGGTCAACGAACCAGTTGTGGTCTTTCCGCCAGGATAGATGGTGGCGTTATAGTCTGCCTTGATGCCTGCGTTAAAGGTTCCTGCCGATTCCAGGCTGGTATGGCGGTTCAGCCAGACGGGACTCTTCTGCATGGTGCCGTCGAATATCAGCGTGCCGGCCCATACGTCGGTGTTGCCGGTATAGGTCTCGGTGACGTTGGGCAGTATCAAGGTGCCGTCGCCCTGCTTCACCAGACGCATGCTGCCAGTGAAGGCTCCGCCCGTCAGCGTGTGAGTGTAATACTGGTAGTTGATGGGGGCGTTGAAGCCACTGGTACCATTCTCGTCGGTGCCTTGTACCCAACTGGGCGCATTGTCGAAGAAGATGTAAGGCTGGGTACCGTCGCTGACATTGACGGTCATGTCGCCCGTCTCGGCCAGCAGCACCTGCTGGTCGTTGAGCTCACTGCCGATGGTGCCGTTGTTCTTGACCTCTGTGCGCCCTGCCATGGTCAGTGCGGGAGGCGCCATGGTGATACCCTCCAGTTCGCCAAGGAAGTAGCTGACGTGGGGTGGCTGGTTATAGCCGTTCATCTGCCAAACCATGGCGTTGCGGTACTGTATGTCGTGCCACAGCGTGTAGTTGCGCCACTCGGTAGGAATGGTAGTGGTGTAGATGCGCACTTTGTTGTCGGCCGTACGCATCATCACCTCCTCGCGCCAGTCACCGAACAGGTCTCCCTGATAGCAAGGAGTCGCCTTCGTGTAGTTGTTGGTGATGGAGCCCTCGAGGGTCTGTATTTTACCCTGGTTATACTTGAAAATAGCGCCTGCTGCGGGATAATAGGTGCCGCCAGAGACACTGCCAGTGCCGTTGAATCCCTCCTCGCAGAGGTCGCCGTCCCAGTAGATACGGAAGTTGTCGGGAATGCCGCCCTTCACCAGGCCGTCGATGTGGTCGGCGGTCACGCAGCTGATGGGCTCGTCATAGCCCGAGAAAGCCATAGCTCCAGGGTAGTCGTTCGTGAAGTTACCGGCCATGCTGCGACCGTCGTCACGTCCGGAGTTGTGCTTATAATAGACCTTGCCCGTCGTAGCGTCGCGGTAGTCGTTGCCCCAGTGGGGAGCATCCTCCAGACAGCCGAAGAACTCCTGGCCGTGCCAGTAGGGGTTGAAGTCGCCATGATGCTGGGCATCGCCATGTCCATAGCCAGTGGTGGAGAGACCATGGCCGTTGTCATCGATGACCATCGAGCCGAAGCAGATCTCGTCGCGGCCGTCCCAGTCAACATCGGCAATACCGTAGTTGTGATAACCGTTGCCGTACCAGGGACTGGAGGCATCGTTACAGCTCCAGCGCCAGCGCACGGTCAGCTCGTGGGTGTCTGGATTGACGTCCAGGGCTATCATCTTGTGGCGGGTATAGATACCACGAGCCAAGAAGATGCTGGGCTTGCGACCGTCCAGATAAGGTGCTCCGAAGAAGTGCTTTGTAGAGCGGTGACCATAGCCATCACCCCAGGCGGCTTCCAAATTAGTCTCGCCAGACTCCAGCCTCTTCAGGGGGTATTCCATAATCTGGTAGGGAACACCCGTCTCGCCATTGATATAAACCAGATATTCGGCACCGTCGTGCATAAACCAGTTGCTGCCGCCACCCGTGGCTGCACGGTAGTTCTTCGAGGCATCGCCGATGACGTGGGTTTTGCCGAACGCGTCATGGATGGTCGTACCGTCGGCAGCACGCATGATGGCCTCGGCCTTGCCGTCGCCGTCCCAGTCGTAGGCAGCGATGTTCTGCTCGTTGTTCTGGAAGTCACCCATGTTGGGACCGCAGTTGACGTACCACAGACGGGTGCCGTCCAGTTTCAGACACTCGAAGAGGCTGTATTCCTTGGTGTCAACGCCATTGATCTTCGCACCGTTCTTGGGATACGACTGCTCTATCTCGCTCTGGTTGTCAAACTTCATCAGGATTTCCACCTGTCCGTCACCATCGACATCTGCACAGCAGGCGTCATTGGGCACATAGACCGACTTCAGGTCTGCGTGGGTGGGGGTAATCTCCAAATAGTTCTGCGCCCATACCGTGGCAGCAGCGCTGGCGCTCTGCTCCACGCCGCGGACGACAGCCTTGACCGTGTACTGGCTGCCGGTGCTGCCGGCGGCATCGGTGAAGTTCGATACGCTGAGCGGTTCGCTGTTCACCTTGGTGGTGCCGCGATAGAGGTTATACTTCACGTCGTAGTACTCCTCGCCGAAGATACGCCAGGAGCAATACACACCGTTCTCTGTCTTGACGGCGATGAGACCTCGGTCCAGCTTGTCCATTGCGCGCTGGGCCATGACACTTGTTACTGCGGCCATGAGAATGGCGGCCAGGCATAAGATACGTCTTGTCATGTTCTTGAGTTAATTTTATCTGGTCTAAGTAGTCAGTATATCGAGGCAAAGGTACACTTTTTCCGTGACATAGCCAAATAATACCCGATTTATTTAGTCTTTGTTAAAAAATCCCCACTACATCAGTTGTAATGGGGAAGTCATAGTGGATGGTCTATTGCGCTGTGACCCAGCTTTCTGGCGTACGGGTTTCTGCATTGAACTTCACACCTACTTTCACTACGGGGCGTCCATCTGCCTGGTAGGGCAGGGCATAGCTCTTGTCGTCTATCTGTTTCAATGCTTCCTCTGCCGTACCGTTGACCTTCATCTCGAAGACGTAGAGGGTGTTAGGCATCCATACCACCATATCTACACGACCGCCAGCACACTTTACCTGTGTGCGTACATAGACATTGAGCATGGAGAAGATGAGATACAGCGTGTATTCGTAGAACCCTTCGGCATTGGCAGCTTCGGCCAGTTTCTGCTTGAATCCCTCGACGTATGGTATGCCTGCCATGTATGCTTGCATCTCGCGCATGGCCAAGTCGATGTCGTTCTGCTTGAGGGCACGCCAGAACTTGAGAGCGAAGCCTGCCTGGACGTTGGCTCCTTGCAGTCCCGTGTATGCCGGCAACAGACCGTCGGTGATGCCAATACGTACTTCTTGGTTGGGAATGGTAAGCGTGTACAAAAGCGCCTCGGGGTCGTAGCTTTTAATGGTGAGGTATCCCGACTGGTAGAGTAGTGGTAATGCATCCTTCATGTTCTCCGTCGGTTGGTCAAATGACGATGACGGCACTTCCAACTTGTCCAGCGACAATATGTCGGTGTTGAAGCGCTGTAACTGTCGAATGAGGAAGGATGGTGTTCCTGATGCAAACCAGTAATTCTCCAGTTTCATGTCTCCTAAGGCATTCAACAAACTGTATGGGTTATAGATGTCTTCAGATCGTTCAGAGAAGTGGTAGCCGTCGTAGCGCTCTTTGATTTTTAAGAACATTTCTTCTGACGAACATCCTAAATAATCAGCCATTGCCTGAATATCTTCGGCAAAGACGCTTTTGACTTCCTGCTCTGTTATTCCGCAAATGGCAGAAAACTGCGGATTAAGAGTGACAATCCTAAGATTATTGATGGTCGAGAAGATGCTGAGTTGTGAGAATTTTGTGATGCCCGTTAGGAAGCAGAACTTGATGCGCTTCTCCAACATCTTCAGTCGTTGGTAGAACTCTTGCATGATTTCTCGCATTTCCGTCAGTGTATCCTCTTCATGCAGCACGTCAAGCAGCGGAGCGTCATACTCGTCAATGATAACAGCAACCTGCCGCCCGGTCTGCTTGTATGCCCGTTCTATCAATCCAGCAAAGCGCATGCCGGGCGTTGTTTCTTCTTCGTCGCGTCCGTACAATTCCTCGTATGCCTTGAGCAATCTCCCTAATTCTTCTCTGACTCCTTGAGGTGGAAGATGCTTGGCACCACTAAGGTCCAGGTGTATGACAGGATATTTCTCCCACTCCTGTTCCAGGTCCATGATTTTCAGTCCTTCGAATAGCTCGCGCTCTCCCTTGAAATACGATTCCAGGGTGGTAGTCAGCAGTGACTTGCCGAAGCGGCGGGGACGGCTCATGAATATAAACTTGGCATAGTGTGCCAATTGCCATACAAGGTCTGTCTTGTCAATGTAAAGGTATCCGCCTCGAATAATCTCCGAGAACGTCTGGATGCCTATGGGATATTTCCTTCCTGTCATATTGGAGTGTTATTTGTGTGCAAAGATAATCATTATTTCCGAGACCGCCAAATAATAGACCAAAAATCCCCGCACCGTTGAGAGGTGCGGGGATTGGGGGTTATCGTGCCTTGCGATTCAGTCGCAAGGGTGCGTGTTTACTTAACCACGAACTTTTTGCCGTTCTGGATGTAGATACCCTTCTGGGCAGCGTTCTGAACACGTACACCGTTGAGGTTGAAGATAGGAGCGTTCTCGTTGAACGTCTTCACATTCTTGATGGCCTCGATGCCAGTGCTGGGAGTGAAGCCCTTGTAGGTCATCACCTGTACTTTGCTGATGGCGTTGTCAAAACGAAACTGAGAATATACTGCATCGGTCTTTACTACATAGGTCTGATAGACGCCATCACCCTTACCAGGCTGAGTGTCATGAGCAGGCTTGTCAGGACGGTCATACTGTGTTGTTACAGACAAAATGTAGAAATTGGGCTTTGCGGCATCGTCGGTAATGTACTTAGTATCGATGTGAAGATCGTGGTTGTTTCCATAACCAGTAGAATGGAAAACAAGACCCTCATAGGGGAAGAATTTGTATTGGTTGCGATCACCGCTTAATTCAGTATCAGCAGCACAGAGTGGTGCCATTAATTCTGCCTGGTATTCATCCTTTAATTTGTAAATGTCACATACCTTTTCGGCAGCTCCATCCCAAAGGCCCCAAGCATTGCGTCCCTCTAATGCACCAGCATCTTTACCGGGAGCCTGATAAACACGTTCCCATTGACTTCTTCCGGAATTACCCAAATCCTCCTTATCAAATTTAGCGGCCATAGCCTCTAACTCAGCTGGGGTATAGTTGTAAGTCTTTTCTTCGGCCACAGCGTACTCAACGTCGTTGTTGATGGTCACCTCACTGTCAGTATAGTACTTTTGACCAGCTACGGGAATCTGATTAACAATCACTTTCAAGGTTCCAGCATTTGGCATGTTAATGGTACCGCCATTGCTGACTTCAACAGGTGCACCGCCATCGATAATATAGTTAATACCATACTCAACAGCCAGCAGGTGCTGGGGAGCCTGAGCATCGAAGGTCACCTTGTAAGACTTACCAAAGCCAGCAGATACACTTGTAATAGAAACTACGGGATCTACCAGTTTTATCCAGCCGCACTCTACGTTCTGGCTAACCTTGCTAGAGGTTGCCGTACTCTTGGTGGTCCATACCTCCATCAGGCAGGACTCTGTAACGGTAATCTCTGCCTGGCCTTCGCAATCCCAATAGTCGATGGGGGTCTGCTCCGCACCGTTGAAGCTATAGTGCAGCACCTCGTCTTCACCGAAGACAGCCTTATAGACACGGTCGTTGCCTTTTACAGCGAGAAGGGTGACGGTCGGTTCGTTGGCAATAGCCTCAGTAGTAGCATAGGAAATCTGCAGGTTCAGACCAATCTGGGTGATACCACGATAGCGAGCCTGATAGTGCAGCAGACCACCGGCGCGGTTGTCAGCACCTTCCGCCAGGGTGCGTACACCGCTACCACCGGCGAGAGGAGTCTCGTTCAAGTCGCTAATAGCATAAGAGACATTCTGGCCAACAACAGTCAGCACCACTTTATACCAAGAACCTTCTGCCAGTCTTACCTCGTCCGTTCCACCGTTGATGAGGAAACCGCAAGAGCCGTTACCTACGTAACCACCCTCACCAGCAGCTTCACCTGCGGGGTTCTGAGAGATCTTGAAAAGGTAGTTCTTGAAAACGGGAATGGTCTCTGTTTCACTCTTGACATAGTCAGTACCGGCAGTACCCCAATAGTTGGCCAGGGCTTTCGAAGCACCTTCGTTGGTAGCCTCGTCAGCACTGATAATGGCAATCTCGTTGTTACGCTGGGCGGTGTTTTTGGAGTCGTTACCGAACTTGTTGAAGCAGAACCAGAACTCCATGGTGTAGCCATCGTCAGGAATCGTAATACCCTCCCAGGGAGTCGTGCCCCAGATTGAGGAGAAACGGGTACCATTGAAGTTGGCAGTACCGTTACCAAACTGCATGTAGCCACCGTCTTCTGTGGTGACAAACGACGTAGCATCGGTAGCTGCAGCACGGCTGTTGGTCCAGTTGGCCTTGGATGCGTCACTTGCAAAAGCGTCACGATAGACAATTTTGGTGTCTGCCATGCTGCTGATTGCAAACAGAGCCATAAGGCTTGTTAAAAGCGTAAATTTTTTCATAATTAGTTAATTTTTAATTAGTAATTGGAAAATATGTAGTTTTCATTGTTAATTCCGGTGCAAAGTTACAAAATATTCTGGAATAAACAAAGATTATTGTTTTTTTAACACTAAACTCTTCGTTTGTTAGAAACTATTCTATAGAAATCCTCCCTACAAACCTCAGGTCTGTAGGGAGGTGTATAGAAATATTACCAGCCGGGGTTCTGCGATAGGGCACCGCCGGACTTCATAATCTCTGTCTGGGAGATGGGGAAGAGGTTCCACTTGTCCTGCCACTTGCCGGTGCCGCGGGTGACGGGCACAACCTTATAAGTATAGGTGGCGGGGGTAACACCGTCGGCAGCATAGGTAGCCACGGTGATCTCCATGCGGTGGATGTTCATGAACTTGTCGCCATCCTCTTTCCAGCGGCGAATGTCATAGAAGCGGTGACCTTCGAAGGCCAGCTCCACCTGACGCTCGTTCTTATAGCGCTTCCAGAAGGTGTCGTTGTCGGTAATGTCTGTCGTTGTTAACGTAGGCAGCATCACACCGGTACGGCGACGGGTCTTGTTCAGCAAGGTGATAGCCTTTGTGGGCAGGTCGGGAGCCGTGGCGTCGTAGGCAGCGGCATTGCCCTGCGACTTGAACCACTGGAACAGTGCCTCGGCATAGTCCAGATAGGCCTGACCCATGCGGAAGGTCAGCCAACCGTGGGCACTGTCGGTGACACGACCCGTACGGAGCACCTGAGACTCGAAGCAGAACTTCTTCAGATAGTAGCTGGTCGGTGTGGCATACGACACACGGGGACGGGCGTGATAGCCGCCCACGTAGGTCTGCAGCTTGGTATATGACGTGTTGGCCAGGTCCTTGGGCCATGCATCCTCATTGTGGGCAATGGTCATCTCGAAGCGCGGATCACGACCGGCATAAGGATTGGTGGGGTCGTAGCCAGAAGTGGCATCGTCAATCATCTTACCGTTGGCCTTCATGTTATACGCATCCACGAGGTCCTGTGTGGGGCAGTTGCCACCCTGTGCACTGGAGTAGCCCACGGGGAAGTTGTAGTTCTCGAAAGAGTGGGCAGCAGCCGTACGACGGGCGAAGATAATCTCCTTGGCAGCCTCAGAGTCGGAGTAGAACTGGTCTGACCACAGAATCTTGTAGTCGTTGGCCAGTGTCTTGCCGGCAGCCTCGGCAGCCGTAACGTACTCTTTGTAGCGCAGGGCAGCCTGATGCCACAGCTCAGCATCGTTGTTCTTGTTGAACAGGGGAGAGGCATGGTAGAGGGCTGCTTGGGCGCGCAGGGCCATAACGGCAAACTTGTTGGCACGGCCGGTCTCTACGTTGTCGGTAGCCAGGTCGCCGAGGTTGGTATAGTCCTCGATGATCTTGTCCTGGATATCGGCGCACTCGTCGTCAATGAACTTGAAGATCTCATCCGTGGAGGTACGGGGCAGGGCAGCCTGCTCAGGACCTGATGCGTTGTGGATCTTGAAAGGTACGTCGCCATACTGGCGAACCAGCGTGAAGTAGAAGTAGGCACGTGCCCAGCGGCACTCATACTGGTAGTTGTTATACTGGTTGAGCTTGGCCTTGTACTTCGAGATCTGGTTGAACTCGGGGAACTCCAGACCCTGCCAGTTGTCGAGCATCTCGTTGCAGTAGGTGATACCAGCCCATGCGTTGTTCCAGATGGTCATACGCGGGTTGGCAGGACTCCAGGCACCGTTGTAGAAGTCCTCGATGGCATTGCCGTCGTGGCTGTACTCCGACTCGTCTGTAGCCGAGCTGAGCATGGCACCGCTGAAGTTACCCCAGTCGGTGTCCAGGTTGTTGTAGATGGTTGTCATGAAACCACCGACATATTCAAAGTTGCGGTCGATATAGGAATGGTCGAACGCCGTGTACTCGTTGTAGTCCATCTTGTTACACGACACCAACAGCAGACCGGCCGTAGCACCTATGATATATTTTCTGATTTTCATAATGTTTCTGTTTTCAGTTGTTAAGTCATTAGAAGGTCACTGAAGCGCCCAGCTGGATGCTGCGGGTGAGAGGCATGACGGCACCGTAGGAACCGGCGTCGGCCTCGTCCAGGTGATCCATGGTGAACAGGTCGGTACCGCGCAGGTAAACCTTGGCCTTGCCCAGGAAGCCGCTCTTCTTCACAATCTCGTCGGGAATGTTGTAGAACAGCTCGATGCTGCGGAGCTTGAAGTAGCTGCGGTCAAACATGTTCAGCGTACTGGTCTGGTCGTTGTTCGCATTGGCGGTAGAACTGAGGCGCGGGAACTTGGCACCCTCGGTGTTGCCGCGCTCGGCGGACCAGCTGTTGTCATAGAGATACTGCGACAGCGTGTTGTTGCTGATGGCAGCACGATACATACCATTGGTGTTCATGACACCCGTGTAGCGGCCGACACCCTGGAAGACAGCATCGATACCGGCACCCTTCCAGGCTGCACCGAGGTGGAAGCCATAGATGAGCTCCGGACATACGGTGTTGTAGCCGATGGCCTTGCGGTCGTTGGCGTCAATCTGGCCGTCACCGTTGACATCGGCATAGCGCACGTCACCCGGGCGGATGTCGCCGAGGTTATGGACGGGATAGCCCAGCGTGGTGCATTCGGCAGCAGAGATGATGCCATTGCCGTCGAGGTCGTCGCTCTTCTGGAAGAAGCCCTGGGCCTCATAGCCGAACAGCTGCGAGAGGGGAAGACCGGTAGATTCCAGGTTGGAGTAGAGCTTGGGCTCCTCAGCCTGTTCCTTGATGGTGTTCTTGTTGAGGTTCAGAGTGGCACCGGCATTGAATGCCCAGTCGCCAATCTGCTTGCTGTAATCGACAGCGAGTTCGAAGCCGTGGCTGTTGACCTTACCCAGGTTTTCGTAGGGAGTCGTCAGACCGAAGACGCCCGTATAGGCACCGGCGGTAGATACCCAGATGTCCTTGCGCTGCTGGACGTAGTAGTCGAACGATACGTTCAGACCCTCCAGAAGGGTGGCGTCGAAACCAACGTTGAACTTGACGGCTTTCTCACGACCCAGGTCCTGCGTGGCAGCCTGAGCGATATAGGTGCGGCCGAAACCGGAACCATAGGAGTAGAACGGATAGGTCACACCGTCCATGGTGTAGAACTGGTCGTAGTAAGTCCAGACGTTGTCACCCGGCAGGATGTCGCTCTGGAGCAGACCGATAGAGGCGCGGAGCTTCAGGAAGTTGATGAACTTCAGGTCCTTCATGAACTCCTCGTTATGGATGTTCCAGGATGCGGAGAACGTCGGTGACAGTGCCCACTTGGAACCCTTGGCCAGGCGCGAGCTGCCCGAATAGACGAGGGCGAGGTCTGCCATGTAGCGGTTGTCATAGCCGTAGTGGCCGAACAGGGTGTAGTTCTGGCGATAGACGGTGGTGTTGGTACCGGTATAGTCGCTGAACTCATAGTCATACTTCAACTGGCCGTAGATGGCGTGCTTGTCGTAGGTACGGTCAAAGTTGACCGACAGGTTGTAGAACGCGCGGCGTGCCCAAGAATTGTTGTTGGCGCCGGTACCCATGTCGGTGTCCTCACCGTCGGTGGTCAGGGTAGCTGTGGTGGGATCGACCACACCGCCCGTGTAGCCAGCCACTGCCCAGCTGCCGTAGCGATAGGTCTTGGAATGGTCCTCGTACAGGTTACTGTGGGTGTCGTAGCCCAGCTGAGCCTTGAAGGACAAACCCTCATAGATGGCGCCGAGGTCCTGCTCCAGGACGGCGTCGGCATAGAGGGCGCGCTGGTGGTTCTTGTAGTAGGCTGCGGCAGAACTCTGGGCGACAGGGTTCTGGGTGGTGTATGTTCCGTTACCGCCCCAGACACCATCCTCCGTGGCTTTGACGGGGAAGGCGTTGGCAGGTACGGTATAAACCATGTTCCACAGGTTGGCCTGGCTGCCCGGTGTGGCCTGCTCACTCAGGATACCGAACAGGTGGGTCTGCATCTTGGTCTTCGGACCGAGGTCCATGTCCATGTTGCTGCGGATGGTGGCACGCGTGTACTTATCCTGTGTGGAATAGCCGTCGTTGGCGTCGAAGTTCTTGATGAAGCCCTTGCTGGTCACCAGATTCAGGTTGGTGAAGTAGCGGAAGTTCTTGCTGCCGCCCTTGAACTCCAGGTTGAACTTGTTGGTGTGGGCGATGTTGCGGAAGGTCTCATCAGCCCAGTTGACGTTGGGGTAGTACAGCGGATTGGTGCCGTCACGATAGGAGTCGAGCACGGCATTGCTGTAGCGGGGGGCACTGCCCTCATTGGCCAAAGCCTCGTTGACAGCCGATGCGTAGGTGTAGGCATCGACGAACTTAGGCTTGTTGATGAGGAAGTGGAAGCCGTGGTCGTAGGAGAACGTGATGCTCTTGCTGTTGTACTGACCATGCTTCGTCGTGATGAGGATGGCACCGTTGATGCCCTTATAGCCGTAGAGGGCGGTGGCGGCGGCATCCTTCAGGATGGTGACGCTCTCCACGTCCTCGGAGATGACATTGTCGATGCTGCGCTCGATACCGTCAACCAGAATCAGCGGTGAACTGGTGGACAGCGACTGCAGGCCGCGAACATAGAAGGTGGGGTTGGCCACGTTGTAGAGACCGGCACCCTGGAGCGATACCAGACCGTTGCCCTGGCCGATGATGTTGTTGCCAATGTTGTTGGCTCCTCGGCGGTTGACATCCTTGTTGGTGATGATGCTGACGGCTGCCGTAGATTGCTCGCGGGTGAACGTGCGGTTGGCACCCACATCGACGGTCTGCGACTTATAGTCCACCGAGTCGATGATTTCATATTGCGCCATGGCCGGCAGGCACAGGCCTGCAAGCAATGAGAGCATGAATATATTCTTTTTGTTCATAATGATTTCAATTATCAATTTTCAATTATCCATTTGAAAAAGATTACCAACCCGGGTTCTGGATGAGGCCATAGCCCTTATTGATTTCTGCCTGTGGGAACGGCGTCAGCAGCCACTTGCGAACCTCATTGCTGTTCGGGTCCTTACCCCAGAGGGCACGTGTGTTGGCCGTGATATTCTGAATCTTGTAAGAGAAGTACTTAGGCTGTCTGGAAGTGGGGTCTTCCTTCTTGTCGCCATTGGTCCACTGGGTGTTGCTCTCCACCCAGTTACCCACGGAGTTCTTCTTCAGACGGTGCATCTCCAGACGGTGGAGCTGCTTGGTCATCCAGTCTGTGCGCTTGTAGCGGATCATGTCGAACCAGCGGGCGTTCTGCAGGCCCAGCTCACGGGCACGCTCGTTGAGGATTTCCTCAATGAGCTTGTCCTTGTCGGTTCTCAGTGTGGCATCATAGTAATCGACGTTGTTGGTCAGACCGACACGCTTGCGGACGACATCCATCTGGGCGAGGGCCCCCGTCAGGTCGCCGCTCATGGCCTTGGCCTCGGCATCCATCAGGTACATCTCACTGAGCGAGAGGTAAACCCACTGGGTCTGATAGCGGATGTTGTCACCAGAACCTGAGGTACCGTCACCCATATAGTACTTGTTGAAACCGTAGCCGGTACCAAACATACCCGTCTGGTCATGAATGCCCTGCAGGGCATCGGTGCCACCGTCCCAGAGCTCCCAAATCTCACCGGAGGCGACAGCCGTCGTCCAGTCGAGGTGCTTTTGGGTACCGTTGACGATACACTCCTCATAGAGGCGCGGGTCACGGGTGTGCTGTACATTACGCAGCAACTGCTGCAGGGCCGACTGGTCACCGGTGATGAACATACCGTTCAGAGAGTTACGGTTGGCTATCGGGTTACCGCTGGCGTCGAGCTTCATGCTGCCGTCAGTGTTATACTGGTTGTTGTAAGCAGTTGTCCAGTCGAAGGGCTGACCGTTGGAGTAGGGGAACTTCTCGACATACTCCTGAGTAGGCCAGTACAGGTTACGGGGTACGCTACCGGTGTACCAGCTGTGCCAGCAGTAACGTCCTGCTGAATAGCTGTCGTAGCCCTGATGGCGGGTGGAATGCAGAATCTCGGTAGATTCGCGGAGGGCATAACCCTTACGGTAAGCCAGACGGTATTTCAAAGCCTTGACACGGGCGTTGTCGCTGGCGGCAATGTCTGCCTGCTCCAATTTGTACCAGCCGTTGGCTGCCAAGTCTGCGAAGAACTCGTCGCAGGCCGTCTTGAAGTCGGCCCAGCGCTGATTGTACTTCGAAGCGTCCGTGTACATGATGTAGGGCTTCACTTCCTCAGAAGCACCGGCATAGTACGGCTGACCGTCCTGCGGGTTGAAGAGGGGAGAAGCGGCAAACTGCAGAATCTTAGCCTTCAGGGCGCGGGCACCGGCACGGGTCCAGCGGCCTGACATGGTGGCGGGGTCGGCCGTCACCCACGGGAAATTAGGCTCGGCAATGGCTTGGTTGAGCAGGCCCACCATGTAGTTGACGCACTCCTCCACTGATTTGCGGGGGAATTCGGCCGTCGTCTCATCCACCGTGATGGCGTGGTCCATGATGGGGATACCGCCATAGTGCTGGAAACAGTCGAACATGCGGGCGGCGATGAGACAGCGGGCCTCGGCCTTCATGCAGCCTTTCTCTGCATCGGTGAGTCCGGGAACTTCATCGACATGCTCCAGGAAGATGTTGCCGGCACGTACGGCCTCCCAGACGTGCTCCTTGTCATACGAGAACAGCGGACCGTCGAGGCCGTCGCCACGCTTGACGTTAGAGGTAAGGGCTCCCTGGTAGTATTGTCCGAAGACGGCTGCACCCGTCCATCCCATGTGCCAGCAGTCGGTGAGGGCATCGAACTTACCTGCATAGGGGTTGCAGGAGTGGGGCAGTGCGGAAGAGTTGACATAGGGCAGACCATAGTACTGCCGGGCATAGATGCCTACGAGGAACTGCTTGGTAAACTCGGCATTGCTGAACACCGATTCCAGAGTGGCCTCAGAACCGCTGGCCTTGTCCAGGGCGTCGTTGCCGAACTTGATGTCGTCCGTGCAACTCACCAGTGCAGCGCTGGCCAGCATCAGAGTCATGACTCCGTGTAATATCTTATTGGGCTTCATTGTTTCTTATACTTTGTGTTTATATATAAATAATGTGTAGCTCACGCTTTAGAATCCGATATTCAGACTGACGGTATAGGTGCGCTGCAAGGGATAAGAGGGAGAGGCACTGGCGGTAGCCTCGGGGTCACCCCACTTGTACGGTGTGAAGGTCAGCAGGTTGTAACCGCTGAGCATGAGCTCCAGCTTGGTGAAGCCGATGCGCTTCGTCCAGGCGTTGTTGAAGTCATAACCGATAGAGAGGGTCTTCAGACGCAGGTACTTAGAGTCTTTCTCGTAGAGGGTCGAAGCTTCTTCAAAGTTGTTGCGGCGGTTGTTCCAGGTCAGGCGCGGATAGTCGGCACCCGTATTCTCGGGCGTCCATGTGTTGTCCACAAAGTACTGGAGGAGACCACCTTGCGGGTCGCCGGCAGCATTGGCAAACGGACGACGGAAGGAACCGTCGATGACGCGGGATACGTTCCAGGCTGCCGTCCACTGGGCATTGAAAGTGATACGCTTCCAGGTGAAGCCCATGGTCAGACCGGCCATGTACTCAGGATCGTCGGTGTGGCCAAAGTCGTAGGACTTGTCGTTGTCGTTGATTTCACCGTTCTTGTCCAGATCGACATAGACGGCATCACCCGGTTCCAACTTGTTGACCAGCTGCTTGGCGGGGAAGGGAGAGCCGAAGGTCTGCTCATACTCCACCTCGGTCTGGGGACCCTCGTAGATCTTCCAGAACTGAAGCTGCTGGCGTGAGCCGATACGGTGCCCTTTTGCATATTCCCAAGGATTGTTCTTGGGAGACTCTTTCATCTCAATAATCTCGTTCTGGTTGTAAGAGAGGTTCAGCTTGGCCCAGTAACGGAAGTCCTTGCCAATCTTGTCCTGCCAGTTGAGCGAGACTTCCCAACCCCAGCTCTTGACCTCACCGAGGTTAGCATAGGGAATGGTGAAACCGAGCATGCTGGGAACGGTACCGTCGAGCAGCAGAATGTCCTTACGATGCTCCTTGTAGTAGTCGAAGGTAGCACGCAGACGGTCGTCCAGGAAGTTCATGTCGAAACCATAGTCCTGCTTGAAGGCCCTTTCCCAACCGACATCGGGGTTGTTCTTACTCAATTCAATAGCACCTTTCGCGCCAGTGACATCCTTCTGGGGAGCACCGTTACCGAATGAATAGGCGTAGTGGTCGGTGGCATTGGTATAAGCGTTGCTGGCAATACCACCCGAATTGATTAAGAAGGGATCAGACAGGTACATGAAGCGGAGGTTTCCCGGAATCTTGTCGTTACCGACGAGACCCCAAGAAGCGCGGAGCTTCAAGAAGGATACTACGCTCTTGAGAGGCTTGAAGAAGGCCTCGTCGCTGACTACCCAACCCACAGATCCTGCGGGGAAGATACCGAAGCGCTTGCCGGGAGCGAAGTTCTCAGAACCGTTGTAACCCATGTTGAACTCAGCCATATAGCGGTTCTTCCAGTCGTAGGTGACACGGCCGACAAAACCGACATAACTACGAGGAACGTCTCTATAGGTGGTACCGTAATAGTAGTATTTGCTCTGGTTGTAAAGCGCAAGAGCGGAAATGGTATGGTCTCCAAAGGCGCGGTTGTAGGTAAAGCTACCTTCGATGTACCAGTCACGACCCTTGTTTTGTTCGGAACCATAACCGGGTACGGTGGTCTCGCCATTCTTACGATACTGGATGTTGTTGGGATCGTAGATGGTGTTGCCATTGGCATCCACCATGACGTTGCCGTTGTCATCGCGCATGGGCTGGATGATGGGGTTGTAGGTGGCCACGGAAGAACTACCCTTCTTAGTGATGGTAAAGAGGGAGTTATAAGAGCCTTTCAGCTTGAAAGACAGACCCTTGGTGACGAAGTCGAGCTTCTGGTCGAGTACCAGGTCCATCTGGAGCTTGTTGGTATTGGTCTGGTTGAAACCGCCACCATAGTAGAACATACCCGTACCGCCCGTGAAGGGGAGGGTCAGACCGTCGGTGTAGTCGGTGGTGGTAGTCACCAGTTTGCCATCGACAATACCCGGGCTGGAGAACGGGGTGGCGTAGTAGATATTCTTGATGATGGTACCGGCATTACCACCGCTACCGCCGTAAGGCTTGTTCTGCTCGGCCACGTTACCGGCTACGTTGAACGAAACGGTCGTCGTCTTGGTAGCCTGCAGGTCGAGGTTGGCGCGGTAGTTGAAACGCTGATACTGATAGCCGTAGTCGTAGGGCATGTCGAACTCCTTGAAGAGACCGCCCTGCTTATACATACCGGCAGAGACGAAGTATCTGACTTTCTCGGTACCACCGCTGATATTGACGTTGTGCTGCTGCTGCAGGGTGACATCCTTCATGATGTAGTCGGCCCAGTCGGTGCTGGGGAAACGCAGGGGATCACTACCCGTACGGAATTTCTCCAGAACAGCATCGGAGAAGGTGGGGGTGTCGCCGTCGCTGATACGCATCATATTGTAATGACGGGCATAGTCGTAGGACGAAGCCTGCTCCACCATCTTGGTGGGGGTCAGTGCAGAGAAAGAGGTGGAGAATGAAATCTTGGCCTTACCCTCAGCACCACGCTTGGTGGTGATCAGCACGACACCGTTAGCACCACGCACACCGAACACGGCCGTTGCAGAGGCGTCCTTCAGGACGGTGATGCTCTCGATTTCGTTGGGGTCGATATCGGTCATGGAACGTTCCACACCATCCACCTGGATAAGGGGCTTTGCACCATCATTATCCCACGTGGCTTTACCACGGACGAATATCTCAGCGGCATCGGCACCAGGCTCACCAGAGTACTGCACGGTGGTCACACCCGAGAGCTGACCTCCTAACACGTTGTTGACGGAACCCACAGAGGTGCGGACCAGGTCTTCACTCTTGATACTGGAGATGGCACCCGTCACGGTGACTTTCTTCTGAACACCGTAGGCCACAATCTCAACGCCTTGCAGCATGGTGGCCTCCTCCTCGAGGACGATGTTCATGCCCTTGGAAGCCTTGACGGTCTTCTCCTTGTAGCCTACATAGCTGATTTTTAACTGGGTACCAGGGGCAACGTTCAATGCAAAGTTACCGTCGAAGTCGGTTACTGTACCTTGCACAGTCTTACCACCAACGATGACAACACTGGCACCAATGATTGGTTCTCCCTTACTGTCAACAACCGTACCGGTGATGTTGCCTTGTTGCTGAACAGAAGCATTCGCGTTCTGGACTCCCAGCATGGGAGGGGTAAACAGCATAACAGCACACATCATGGCAAATGGCATGACAGATGCTTTAATTAAAGTAGTTTTATTCATAAAGATAACATTAGTAGTTGCAACTTTAGTAGCTTAAGCGAGTGCAAATATACACCTTTTTTAATTTTTATAAAAACTTTTTGCCCTTTTTTTTTGTTTTGATACTAAAAAAAGGGTAAATAGTACACGTATTTCAAAAAATTATGTAATTTTGCAGGAAAAAAAAACTAAAAACGATAGATTATGAGAAAATGGATGTGCAGCCTGTTGGCTGTGATGACGATGACGGTGTCGGCACAGGTCAATGACCGGCATGGCGTGAAAGATGTGAACGGGGTGGTAGATAATACGCCCGACAGTATTGCCAAGGCCATGACGGCACGACCGGTTCCCGGTTCGAGCAGAAGGGGCAACAATCCCGTGCTGTTCCTCATCGGCAATTCGACCATGAGAACGGGTACGATGGGTAATGGTAACAACGGACAGTGGGGATGGGGCTATTATGCCCACGAATACTTCAATCCCACGAAGATTACCGTGGAGAACCAGGCCTTGGGTGGCATGAGCAGCCGTACGTTCTATAACAAACTCTGGGAACCCATCCGTCAGGCTATCCGTCCCGGTGACTGGGTCATCATCTCGATAGGTCATAACGACAACGGACCGTACGACGAGGGCCGTGCCCGTGCCAGCATTCCCGGAGCGGGTTACGATACGCTGCGCGTGACCATCAAGGAAACGGGCGAAGAAGAGACCGTCTATACTTATGGCGGCTATATGCGGAAATATATTAATGATGTACGCGCGCAAGGCGGTTTCCCCATTCTGATGTCGCTGACACCGCGCAATGCGTATGACGACCACGGCAAGATTGTGCGCAAGGAACATACAAAGTGGCAGATGCAGGTGGCTGCCGAGGAGGGCGTGCCCTTCATCGACCTGAACGAGATCTCGGGTCGCAAGCTGGACAGCTATGGCCCCTGGAAGACGGACTACCACTTCTTCCTGGACAAGATCCATACGAGCCGCTTCGGCGCCATGATGAATGCGCGGTCGGTAGCGGAGGGTATCATGGCCAGCCACAATCCGGCACTGAACCCGCTGAAGGCCATGATGCGCAATGTGCTGCCCCCGACCTACGACCTGACCCGTACGGAGGGCAAACCCGTGGTTTTCATCACCGGTGACAGTACGGTGAAGAATGCCGATAAGGACGCTGACGGCATGTGGGGCTGGGGAGCTGTGGCCAATACCGTCTTCGACGAGTCGAAGATTGACATCGTCAATGCTGCCATGGCGGGTCGCAGTTGCCGCTCCTTCCTGAACGAAGGCCGCTGGGACAAGGTGTATAACAGTCTGCAGCCGGGCGACTTCGTACTGATACAGTTTGGTCATAACGACATCAGTCCTATCGACAAACCCAAATACCGTGGTGCCATCGCTACCGCACAGGATACGTGTCACGTCTATCAGATGAAGGCTGCCAAGGAGGACTTGGCGAAGCAGAATGTCATTGACCAGAAGCTGAAGACGAATACGCAGGTGGGTAGCTACGAGGTGGTCTATTCCTTCGGCTGGTACCTGAAGAAGTTTATCCAGGACGTCCGTGAGAAGGGTGCCACGCCCATCCTCGTATCGCTGACACCGCGCAACGAGTGGAAGGACGGTAAGATAGAGCGTCGTAACAATACGTATGGCAAGTGGTACCGTGAGGTGGCAGAAGAGACGGGCGTGGAGTTTGTGGATCTGCACAATATTACCGCCGACTTCCTGGATAAGAAGTGTGGCAAGAAGGAGAAGGCCATGAAGTATTTCAACCACGACCACACGCACACCTCTCTGTTAGGCGCCAAGACCAACGCCCAGAGCATTGCCAAGGGACTGCGTGACAACAAGAGCCCGTTGGCCAAGTACCTGAAGAAGAAATAGAGGCTATAGCTACTGTCTCGGAATCACCTCCAGCGAGAAGATGGCATCGAGCGACCATAGCGCCGCTTCATTGGTAGAGATGCCCTTGCTGGGGGTGATGATTTTTTTCCATACCTCCTCTTTGCGCAGGGGGTCACGGTCATACCAGGCAGCATAGGCATCGAGACGGCGCACCGGGAAATGGTTCTGTCCCAAGCGGCGCACCATGTCCTGATAGCGGCGGGCGTGATCGAGCCAGCAGTCGTTGAAAGGCTGACAGTTCATCATGGGCAATAGTTCACTGGCCAGTTCGAAGCCTCCCATGATGGTCAGCAGGTGGTTGGTATTACGGAGACTGTCGGGACCGTCATAGCTGATACGCCCCGTGGAGGGGTTGTAACCCAATGCCTTGTTGCCCGTGAAGATGCCGTCGGGGAGGGCGGCGATAGACTGCATGCCGTTCAGGATTTTCTGACGGTAGTGGTCGTTGCCGGTGCGCTCCCATTCCGTCATCCAGTTGCCGGCATACGATAGCCAGTCGGGACCGATGCGCAGTCGGGCGGGTGCGGAACACGGATACTTGCTGCGCGACTCAGCCAACCGCATGGGGTCGAGGTGCCACAGCAGGGAGTCGGCATCGCACTGGGCGTGCATGAGGTCGCCCATGCGCTGGTCGCCCGTCAGATAATAGTAATAACGTAGGAAAGCGGCTTGTGAGATGCGGGCCTCCTTGGCGCCGCAGCCCCAATGGCTGACGTTATGGCGACTGCCCAAGGGGGCGAAAGGACCGATATGATAGGTGTCCACCTCGCTATTGTGGCGCGTCATGGCCTCGGCCATGCGCCAGATGTCGCTGCGCCCGGAGCGCAGGAACATCGCCCACAGCCAGACGGGTGATGCCAACTCGGTATTGTCCCAGGCGTAGCCGCCGACATCGTAGCGCCAACTGTCGCGCTCGGGGTCGTAGGCATGCATGAAGTCGCCATAGTTCCAGAAACCGTACCACTTATGGCGTTCGGTCTCCTGTTGGTAGATGCGGATATAGTCGTCTAACCGCCCTTCTACGGGCTGGTCAGCCGTAGGCAGTGACCAGATGCCGAAAGCGCGGCGACTGTGCAGGTAGTCGGGGGTCGGCAGGAGGCGGTGCTCCTCGGTGAGTCGGGCAATCTGCTCTTTCAGACTGTCGCCACGGGGACAACCGGTCTGGGGCAACAGCCACAGTTCTGAGGTGCGGCCGATACCGTAGGGGGTGCTCATGCCTTCCTGGACGTCCTCATAGCTCTCCTGAAGTCCGTGGGCAATGGTGTCATAATGGCAGAGGTTCATCGCCTCGGCCTCAGGGCTCCACAGGTACATCGTCAGGTGGGCCTCGCTGCTGCGGGCGTCAGCGACCTCGATGGTGGAGGGGTACGACTGCCAGAAGTCTTTGAGCGCAACAGCCAGACCACCCTCGACATCGCCTACGAAGGCATAGCCGGGGGCACGCTGGCCTGTCAGCGTACCAATCCATGGCGACTGACTGGTGGCGCGCTTGCGGATGGAGAAGGCATTGTCTGTCAGTTGGGAGAGACGGAAACCGTCCCATTGTGCCCAATGGTCGAGGAGCGACTGTCCCAACGTGTCGAAGGCATCGCGGGGTGCAATGCGCTGACCTTGCATCTGTAGGAGTTGGATGTTCTGACGCTGGCGGATGCCACGGCCCTCCTCGGGAGGCGACTGGCGCAGGCGCAGTTCGCGGCGGCCGTCCAAAGGCTGAACGGGTTCGGTCCACCACTGGTCTGGCGACATGGCCAGGGCGACATGGCGGTTATAGGCTTCCGTACGCATGGGGATGCCGAAGCGGACGCCCAGTGACGTGATGAAGTCGTGGGTCTGTTCACCGTCATAAAGGAAGGTGTGGACGAGTTTGACCTGTTGGCTGCCCCGCCAGAAATAGAGCCGTAGCGTGAAGGGCAGCCAGTGGCGCAAACCGTCGCTATGGGTGCCTTCTATCTTGATGACGGCATCGACAGCACTCTGTCGCTCCACCGTAACCTGGTGGACGTCAGCGGTATAACGGCCTTCTTTGGTGGTGGCAACCAAGGTGGCTGCACCGCCTATGCAACGGCCATCGACAATCATGCTGTCGATGAAAGCGGCTCCGCTCTTGGGAATATAGGCGGAGAGCGGTCCTGTGCGGACGCACCATTGACGACCGTTGTCCGTGAGCGTCAGCGGTTGGGTAACCGTCTGACTGTGAGACTTCTGGACGATGCGGAGACTGTCGGAAGATACCACGGCAGAGAGTGCTGCCCACTTGACGGAGCCGTCGGGCCAATAGGCAGTAGGCCATGCTGCCGAGGGTGTGCCGTCAGAGAGAGCCAATAAGGAGGCGTCGCGCAGTTCGCCACTGCGGAACGGGATGCCGAGCGTCATGGGACTGTCGGATGACGGGGAACCTACCCAGTGCAGGGGAATACCTGCCGATAACGTGTAGTCGTCGGCAGGACGACTGCGGAAGTGGGTGATGCGACAGCGCGAGAGGGTGGTGCGGAACCCGAACCAGCCGCGCTGGAGCGGTTGCGGGTCAAGATAGTCAACCAGCAGTTCACCATCGACATAGAAACGGGTGCGTCCCTGGAGACTCTCTATCTTGATATGGTACCAGTGACCGGAGCGCAAGAGGTGGGCGCTGTCGGTATATTCCTTCAGGATAGCCGGACGGTAGGCGGCATCATCGACACCCCGCGCATCACCGGTGTAACGGCGGAAACGGGTGGTGCTGTTGTAGTTGCCACCATAGCCGAGGTAGTAGGTCTGGAGGGTATAGCAACGCAGGAAGATGCCCTGTCGCCAACGGATGCGCTGCCAGATGTCGGCATGCTGCGGGTCGCTGGCCAGCCAGAAGCAGTTGAGGTCGCTGAGGCGATCGTCCATCACCTGGGCGTCATACTCCACCACGGTGTTGTCGGTAAAAACCTGTTTACGCCAAAGGGTCAGGCCCTTTGGCGCCGTGATTTCACAGGTGTCACCCTGGAAGGTCACCCGATAGTCGGGCGCCTCCGACTCTATGCGCCAGTATTTCTGAAACTCTTTTTTGTTGAGGCCCGACTGGGCAACTGTGGGCAGATCCCACAAGATGGCGAGAAGCAGGAATAGGTAGTGCATAGGCTGGGTATTTTAAGGATGTGACTATAGCTTCGCAAGTTCGATGACTTTGTCGATGGCGGCAGAGAGTCCTTCGGCGCTCTTACCACCGGCTTGGGCATAGTACGGCTGACCGCCACCGCCACCCTGGATGAGTTTGGCGGCCTCACGAATCATCTGACCGGCATTCAGTCCATGGTCTTTCACGAGGTCGTCGCTCATCATGATGCTCAGCATGGGTTTCTCCTGGTAGGTGGAACCGATGACACAGAGCAACGGTGCCTTGACGGCGGCACGGAGCTGGAAGACCAGGTCCTTGACGGAGGCAGGCTGCATCTCGATGGTCTTGCGGATGACGTTGACACCATTGATGGTTTGTATCTCGGTGAGCAGGTAGGTCTTCATACGTTCTACGGCCTGGGCCTGGAACTGCTCGATCTCCTTCTTCATGCTGTCGTGCTCCTCGATATACTTCTGAACCACGGCCTGCAAGTCCTTAGCATTGTTGAAGAGAGCCTTCAAGGCCTTGAGGTGGTCTTCCATGACATACATCAGGTCCTCGCACTCACGACCGGTCTTAGCCTCAATACGGCGGATGCCGGCAGCTACGCTGCTCTCGGACAGAATCTTGAAGAAACCGATGCGTCCCGTGCTGCTGGCATGGATACCACCACAGAACTCACACGACGGTCCGAAGCGGACCACACGGACCTTGTCGCCATACTTCTCGCCGAAGAGGGCGATGGCACCCAGTTGCTTGGCTTCCTCGAAGGGTACGTCGCGGTGCTCATCGATATGAATGTCCTGACGGATCATCTCGTTGACCAGGCGCTCTACCTGGCGCAGTTCCTCGTCGGTGACTTTCTGGAAGTGGGAGAAGTCAAAGCGCAGGGTGTCGGGGCTGACAAACGAGCCCTTCTGCTCCACATGGTCGCCCAGAACCTGCTTCAGCGCATAGTCTAACAGGTGGGTGGCGGTGTGGTTGGCTGCCGAGGCGTCGCGCTTGTCGGTATCGACACAAGCCATAAACTCTGCCGTGGGGTCTTTGGGCAACTGCTTGACAATATGTACGGACTGGCCGTTCTCACGCTTGGTATCGATAATCTCGATGGTCTCGTTCTCGTTGCAGAGCACGCCGCAGTCACCGACCTGACCACCCATCTCGCCATAGAAGGGAGTGGCGTCGAGCACCAGTTCATAGAACTCGTTCTTCTTCTGGGTAACCTTGCGGTAACGCAAGATGTGGCAGTTGTATTCCGTGTAGTCGTAGCCTACGAACTGCTGTTCAATGCCCTCAGATGAATCTGAGGGAACGGTGGCTACCCAGTCGCTATTCTCGACGGCGGCGGCGTTGCGGGCACGCTCCTTCTGCTTCTGCATCTCGACGTTGAACTGCTCCTCATTCACGGTGAAGCCGTTCTCACGACAGATGAGCTCCGTCAGGTCGAGGGGGAAACCGTAGGTGTCGAACAGACGGAAAGCCTGAGTGCCGTCGAGCTCGCTCTTGCCCTCGGCTTTCAGCTTGTCCATAGCGTCGTTCAGCATGCCGATACCTTTCTCCAGGGTGCGCAGGAAGCTGTCCTCCTCCTCCTTGATGACCTTGGTAATCAGCTGCTGCTGAGCCTTCAACTCGGGGAAGGCGTCGCCCATCTCATGGACGAGGGTGGGGACGAGTTTGTAGAGGAAACCGTCCTTCTGGCCGAGGAAGGTGTAGGCATAGCGTACGGCACGGCGCAGGATACGACGGATGACGTAGCCGGCCTTGGCGTTACTGGGCAACTGACCATCGGCAATCGAGAAGGCGACGGCACGCAAGTGGTCGGCACAGACGCGCATGGCGACATTGATTTGCTCCTGACTATCGTCTTTAACTCCTTTAACTTCTTCTTCAAAAGTAAAGTACTTCAGTCCTGTGATGTCCTGCTCAGCCTTGATGATAGGCTGGAAGACGTCCGTGTCGTAGTTGGAGTGCTTGCCCTGCATCATACGCACCAGACGCTCAAAGCCCATACCGGTGTCGATGACGTTCATAGACAGCTTCTCCAAAGAACCGTCGGCCTTGCGGTTGAACTGCATGAAGACGAGGTTCCAGATTTCGATGACCTGCGGATCGTCCTGGTTGACGAGTTCGCGGCCAGTCTTGCCGCTGGCAGCCTTCTGCTCGGGCGTGCGGCTATCAACGTGTATCTCGGAACAGGGACCGCAGGGCCCTGTGTCGCCCATCTCCCAGAAGTTGTCGTGCTTGTTGCCATTGATGATGTGGTCCTCGGGAACGTGCTTGGCCCAATATTTGGCAGCCTCGTCGTCGCGAGGGATATTCTCTTCGGGAGAACCCTCGAAGACGGTGACATAGAGGTCTGCGGGGTTCAGCTTCAGCACATCGACCAGATACTCCCAGGCCATGTCGATGGCACCCTCCTTGAAGTAATCGCCAAACGACCAGTTGCCCAGCATCTCGAACATGGTGTGGTGGTAGGTGTCGTGACCGACCTCTTCCAGGTCGTTGTGCTTACCGCTGACGCGTAAGCACTTCTGTGTATCGGCACGGCGGCGGGGCTCCGGGTCGCGGGTGCCCAGAATAATATCTTTCCACTGGTTCATGCCCGCGTTGGTGAACATCAGCGTGGGGTCATCCTTGATAACCATCGGTGCAGAGGGCACAATGGCGTGTTGTTTTGACTCGAAAAACTTCTTGAAAGAGTCGCGAATCTCGTTGGCTGTCATCATGTTATTTTACTATTTGACAATATTACTATTTGACAATTTACAAATTTGCGTGCAAAGGTACAAAAAAAACAGTATTTATAATTCATAATTCATAATTATTTCGTAATTTTGCACCATAAAATATGGACCTATGGCACTGAATCTGAACAAAAATCTGAAATTATATTACTCCATCAAGGAGGTGGCCGAGATGTTCGACGTCAACGAGAGTACGCTGCGCTATTGGGAACAGGAGTTTCCGCTGCTGAAACCGAAGACCAGCGGACCGGCCAAGATTCGCCAATACCAGGAGAAGGATATCGAGCAGATTAAGTTGATTCACAACCTGGTAAAGGTTCGTGGCTTCAAATTGGCCGCAGCCAAGAAAATCATCAATTCCAACCGTGACGGTGCCGACCGGAAGGCAGAGGTGCTGACACGCCTCATCAGCGTCCGCGAAGACTTGCAGGCGCTGAAGAAGCAATTAGATTTTCTGGAATAATCAGATTCCTTAGTCGTCCATACCAATGATCATGCCCTGGTAGTTGAACTTCAAATCAATGTCGTTTGACAGTTCAACGTCGTAGCCGTAGCGCTCCTTGTCGATCTTGGTAATCATGGTACCGGGGAAGCTGGTCTTCACATACTGCTGGATAGGCTCGGGAATGATGGCGGCAGGACGCCACTCCTGGTGCAGGTCAAACACCCGACTGATGGTGATGTCCTGCGCCTCCTGCTGGGAGAGTTGGCGACTCCATGCCACACGATGGGAGCGGTCCGCACCCTCGCCGTGGTTGTTGTATTCCAGATAACGGGCTGTCTTGACTGCTTCCGGACGCCAAGGGTGCCACCCCTCAGCACGTATCTGGCGAGGCAACTCGCTGTTCATAAAGAGCGTATAGCCGTAGTCGCGCCACGGGCGGCCCAGGTAAACCTGCTTGACATCCTGTGCACAACTGACGGTACAGTGGTTGAAGATGTAACCATAAGGAACATCACGGGGGGTGGAGGCTGCCGTGATATAGCTGTCGGCCTTGCAGAAGATGCTGCAGCGCTCGAACCACGCCGTGGACGGTCCGAAGATGAAGTCGGTGGTGCCTTCTATATAACAATCTATAAAGTACAGGCGCGTGCGAGGCATCCCCGTATAAACAGTATCCTGATTACCCAGAAAGCGGCAGTTCACAAACTGCAGACGGTCGCCCTGGGTGTGCAGTGCTACAGCCTGTCCCAGTCGGGGGGCGTTATTCTCGATGGTGATGTTCCTAAACGTGATGTCGTTGGCATCCACGCGTACCGTAAAGGTACGGAAGGTGCCCATCTTGCGGATGTTGGCATGGTCATCCCAGGTGATGATGGTCTGGTCACGGTCCTCACCGCAAATCTCGATGTTTTGCAACCACTGGGGGATGATGAGTTTCTCCTTGTAAACACCCTTTTTGACGAAGATGACCTTGTGGTAGTCCATAAAGGCACGGCACACCTCGACGGCCTCACCGATGGTGCGGAACGCCTCCGAGCCGTCGCCTGCCACGAAGAGCGTGTCGGGATTGTCATAGGGGTTGGCGGCGTGCAGGGGCAGTATGCAACAGACCGCCCATGCGAGGAAGAGTACTTTTCTCATACGCTATATGATCTGGGTGACGTCCTGCATCCCTTCGATGGTCTTAAGCTGGCCGATGATGTGCTTGACATCCTCGCGGTCGTGGACGCGCAACTCAATGGTGCCGTCGAAGACGCCGTCGTCACTGGCGATGGTCAGCTTGTGCATGTTCACACTCATCTGGGTGGAGATGATCTGTGAGATGTCGAGCAACATACCTACGCGGTCGATGCCCTGCAAACGGATGGTGGCATCAAAGTAGAGCGTCTTATGCATCTCCCATTTGGCGTCGAGGATGCGGTTGCCGAAGCTGGCTTTCAGTTTGGCGGCCACAGGACAGGACCGCTTATGGATTTCTATCTGGTGCTTGCCATCGATGAATCCCAGGATGTCATCGCCGGGGATGGGGTGGCAACAGGGTTTGAAGACGTACTGCTTGATGTTCTCGTCGGTAATGAAGATGGGCTTCTTGCGGTTGAACTTCTCGGGGACGACAAACAGTTCCTGCTGGTTGGCGTCTTTCTTCGGCTGTTTGCCGCGTCCCAGGAAGGGCACGAGTTTGCGCCATCCCGTCTTGTTGCCGCTCTTGCCATGCAACTCATCGACATCCTTCTCGCCCAGGAGTATCGTCTTGTTAGCTAACGCCAGGAAGAATTCGTCACGACTGCGAACCTCATGGAAGGTGGCCAACTGGTCGGCAGCCTGCGGGGTGTTCTCGAAGCCGTTCTTCTGCAAGAACTCTGCCAGGAGTTCCTCGCCACGCTTCTGTTGCTCGCGGTTGTTACGGCGCACGATAGCCTGGATCTTCGCCTTGGCTTTGGCGGTGGATACGAAATTGATCCAGGAGGGCTGTACGTGTTGTGCCTTGGAGGTGAGAATCTCCACCTGGTCACCGCTCTTCAACTTATGGCTCAGGGGCACCAGTTTGTGGTTGACCTTGGCACCAATGCAGTGAGAGCCCAGGAAGGTATGGATGGAGAAGGCGAAGTCCAGTGCCGTACAGCCTGTCGGCATGGTCTTGATCTCGCCCTTCGGTGTAAAAACGAAGATTTCAGAGGCAAAGAGGTTCAACTTGATGGCATCGAGGAAGTCCATGGCGTCCGGCTGCGGGTCGTCCAGAATCTCCTTGATGGTGCGCAGCCAGTCGTTCAGCTCGTTCTCGTCCTCGGTAAACTCCACATCCTCACCGTCTTTGTATTTCCAGTGGGCGGCAAAACCCTGCTCTGCCACCTCGTCCATGCGGTCGGAGCGGATCTGTACCTCAATCCATCGGCCCTGTTTCGACATGAGCGTGGTATGCAGCGCCTGGTAGCCGTTGGCCTTGGGGTGACTGAGCCAGTCGCGCAAGCGGTCGGGGTGGCTCTTGTAAATCTGGGAGATGGCGACATAGATTTTGAAGCATTCGCTGATTTCCTGGTTGCGGTCCTCCGGGGTGAAGATGATACGCACGGCCAGGATGTCATAGACCTCGTCGAAGGTGACATGCTTGTTTTGCATCTTGCTCCAGATGGAGTAGGGCGTCTTGACGCGTTCCTTGATCTGGTATTTGACACCCATATGGCGGAGAGCCTCCTCGATGGGGGCCGTAAACTGGTCGAAGAGTTCATGGCGCGAGGCCTCGGTACTGGCCAACTTGGCCTTGATGCTGTTGTATTCGTCGGGATGCTCGTATTTGAAACTGAGGTTCTCCAGTTCCGACTTGATCTTATAGAGTCCCAGGCGGTTGGCCAGTGGCGCATAGATATACAGCGTCTCACCGGCAATCTTGTACTTCTTGTTGGCAGGCTGCGAATCGAGGGTGCGCATGTTGTGCAGGCGGTCGCAAATCTTGATGAGGATGACGCGGATGTCATCGCTCATGGTCAACAACAGCTTTTTGAAGTTCTCGGCCTGGGCCGAGGCCTGCTCGCCGAAGATGCCGCCGGAGATCTTCGTCAGACCATCGACAATCTGGGCTATCTTGGGACCGAAGATATTCTCAATGTCCTCCGTGGTGTAGTCGGTGTCCTCTACGACGTCGTGCAGAAGGGCCGCACAGATGCTGGTAGATCCCAGACCAACCTCCTCGCAGGCTATCTGTGCCACGGCGATGGGGTGCATGATGTAAGGCTCGCCAGACAGGCGGCGCACACCTTTGTGGGCCTGACGGGCAAAGTTGAAAGCCTTGGTGATGATATCCACCTTCTTACGGTGGCGTGACGCCAAGTAGCTGTCCAGCAGTCGTTGAAACGCTCCGTTAATCAGTTTGTCATCTGCGGCCTCCCGCATCATCATCTCTTCGTCCATAGTCTATCTCCTCTTTTTACGATGGTTCTTCTTTGCTCTCGTGCCACTGCTCCTCCTGCGGCCTTTGGTATGGCGGCTGACAGAGCGGCCTTTGCGGACGTGGTGGCGCTTGCTTTTCTTATAATAGGTGGGGACATCGTCCTTGATGTCCACTTCCATGCGCTTGGTAAAGAGCTCATCGGTACGGTAAGAACAGATGGAGTCCTGCAGGTCGATGAACCGTACCACATCACTCTGTGGCAGTCGCAGGGGCATCAGTTCCGTATTGCCGGGGATGATGTCGCGCCGGTACATGGGGTTCAGCGCGCGCAACATGTTGATGTCGATGTCCAGGACGGCGGCAATCTGTTCCAGATGGACGTTCCTGTTGACCATCAGCGTGTCGGAAGAGGCCGGCAGACGGGTGCGCATCGGACAGATGTTGTGCTGCGAGTAGTAGGTCATCATGTAGTTGGCCGCGATGAAGGCTGGCACGTAGCCGCGCGTCTCTTTCGGCAGATAGGGGTATATCTCCCAATAGTCCTTGCTGCCATTGGCGCGGTGGATGGCCTTGTTGATGTTGCCAGGTCCGCAGTTGTAGGCGGCAATGACCAGGTTCCAGTCGCCGAAGATCTTATACAGGTCACTAAGGTAGTGGGCGGCGGCCCATGAAGCCTTGATGGGGTCGCGGCGCTCGTCGATGAGGGAGTTGACCTGCAGACCATAGGTCTTGCCCGTAGCCAGCATAAACTGCCACAATCCCGTGGCGCCGACCCTGGAGACGGCTGTGGGGTTGAGTGCCGACTCGATGATGGGCAGGTATTTCAGCTCCAACGGTAGCTGGTAGCTCTCCAGGGCTTCCTCAAAGATGGGCATGTAGAAGTTGGAGGCCCCCAGCATGTAGCTGATGGTATGGCGCAACCGTCCGCTATAGCGGTCGATAAACCGCTGTACCACCTCGTTATAGGCCATCTCCATGACCGACGGGATGCGGTGCAGGCGGTTGATGTATTCCTGTTTGCCGTATTCCGGATTGACGTTACGCATGTTACAGTCGTCACCCTCGTCGAGGTAGGTCTTCGACAGGTAGAGGTTCATCAGACTGTCCAGGTCGTAGGTCATGGCCTCCGGAAATTCGATGACCTCCTCGCGTCCTTGCTGGTCGGTGACGGTGATCTCGTCTTCTTCGTTACGTTCATTCGCGGCGGAATTATCCACCTGTGCCCAGGAGGTCACCGTGGCTGTCAACAGGACGAGGAGTATCAGTAGTTTCTTCATCATTCGTTTAACAGATTAGAAATTCAGGCTGCAGTTGATGCCCACCGAGTGGTTCTGCAGCGGGTTACCGCCCATCTGGGAATGGATGACGGTAGGGGAAATGCGCAGGGAGAGGTCTTTCGAGATGTCAAACTCAGAGAGTTCCGCATCCACATAGGCATCAATGACGGAGAAGGCATAGATGCCTATCATCACAAAGATGCTCATGTCGCGCCAGCGGCGGTATTTGTCCTTACGGCTCTTGAAGAGCGACTGGTAGCGCTCCATGTTGGAGTCGTTGATTTCCACGCCCAGGTGCAGGAACTTGTTGTAACTCGCCGTCGTGGGGTCGCTGTCCATGATGTCGAGGTAGGCCTGTGAATAGTCCTTGTACATCGTGTTGTTCCAGGTGAGGGCATAGATACATCCCATGATACCACCGTAGATGATGGGCAGTTTCCAGTATTTGCGGTTGTAGATCTGTCCGGCTCCCGGAATGACGAGTGCCAGCCACAGGGCCCGTTGCGAATTGGGGCGCCATGTTGACCAGTCGCGCTTTGCCTTGACCAGTTGGGCGGAGTCTGTCCTCGCCGTCTGGTCCATGGGAGCCAGGAGGGTTCCTATGCTGTCACCGATAGCCACGGTGTCCAAGGGCTGGACATCGCTCGTCTGTGCCTGACAGGTCCATGTCAGCACACACATCATGACTATGGTCAGCAGCCTACCCATTCGCTCCGTCTAATGCATTCATGATTCGCTCCAGCTGTTCCTCGTTGTCAAACGAGATGCTGATCTTGCCCTTGCCTTTTGACGAATAGGTCATCTGCACCTTGGCCTGGAAGAACTGCGAGAGCCTGTCGCGTAGGGCATGGAACTCCTCGGGCAGACTGGCCTTCCCCAGGATGCGTCCCTTGGCGGCGGAGAGGGCCTCGCCACTCTTCAGCGCCTGAACCATCTCTTCCACCTTGCGGACGGAATGATGGTGCTGCATGACTTCCTTGAAGACCTTGATTTGCTGTGACGGGCTGTCAATGGCCAACAGCGCACGGGCATGGCCCATCTCTATCTCGTGGTTCTTGAGGGCTATCTGTACCTGGGCGGGCAATTTCAGCAGACGCATGTAGTTGGTGACGGCGGCACGGCTTTTGCCCACGCGCTCAGAGATCTTGGCCTGCGTCATACCTGAGACGTCGGCCAGATGCTGGTAGGCCAGCGCAATCTCGATGGCGTTGAGGTCTTCACGCTGGATATTCTCTACCAGGGCCATCTCCATGACTTCCTGGTCCTCCACGGTAACGATGTAGGCGGGTATCTTGGTCAGACCGGCCAGTTGGGAGGCCCGCCAGCGGCGCTCACCAGCGATGATCTGGTAGCGCTGGCCGTTGACCTTGCGCAGGGTGATGGGCTGGATGATGCCCAGTTCACGGATGCTGGATGCCAGTTCCTGCAGGGCTTCCGGATCAAACTCCCTGCGCGGCTGGTTGGGGTTGGGTTCTATTTGGGCAATGTCCACCTCGTTCAGGTTGGAACTGCCTTCGGTGTGCACCTCGCTGGTGTCTATCAGGGCGTCGAGGCCGCGACCCGTACCGATGTCGTCGAGTCCGCGTCCCAGGACGGTGGTGCTATATTTCTTCTTTACTGCCATAGTAGATATTTTTTGGAGTTAACTTCTTTAACTCCTAACTAAGCGTTCTTTGATATAATTTCCTTGGCCAGTGCCAGGTGGTTCTTACTGCCTGTGGAGTCTGCGTCGTAGAGGATGACGGGCAGACCGTGCGACGGACTCTCGCTGAGTTTGACGTTACGCTGGATGACGGTCTTGAAGACCAACTCCTGGAAGTGGCGCTTGACCTCGTCGTATATCTGGTTGGCCAGGCGCAGACGCGAGTCGTACATGGTCAGCAGGAAACCCTCGATCTCCAGTTTCGGATTGAGCCTGGTCTTGATGATCTTGATGGTGTTCAGCAACTTGGAGATACCCTCCAGGGCGAAATACTCACACTGTACAGGGATGATGACCGAGTCGGCGGCCGTCAGCGAGTTGACGGTGATGAGACCCAGTGAGGGAGAACAGTCGATGAGGATATAGTCATACTCGTTACGGATGGGCTCCAGCAACTGTCCGATAATCTTCTCACGGTTCTCTAAGTTCAGCATCTCGATTTCCGCACCCACCAGGTCGATATGGCTGGGTATGATGTCAAGTCCTTCAATGTCGGTGGTATAGATGGCGTCGCGGATATCGGCTTTGTCGATGATACATTCATAAATGGAGCAGTCCACCTCTTGGATATTGACGCCCAGACCGCTGGAGGCGTTGGCCTGCGGGTCGGCATCGACCACGAGGACGGTCTTCTCCAGCGTGGCCAGCGAGGCGGCAAGGTTGATGGTCGTGGTGGTCTTTCCGACACCACCTTTTTGGTTTGCTAATGCTATAATCTTTCCCATATTTTCTTCAAATACCTATACAATAGACTGCAAAGGTACGAAATATAATTGATAATTGACCATTGATAATTGATAATTTAAAGAAATTTTGTATCTTTGCAACCAAATCATAGAAATATGGCAAAACCATTGATACTAATCTCTAACGATGACGGCTACCAGGCCAAGGGTATTAACAGCCTGATTGCTTTTGTCCGTGACTATGCCGACGTCCTCGTCTGTGCCCCTGATGGTCCCCGCAGCGGTATGGCCTGTGCCTTCTCTGCCACGGTGCCTTTGATGCTGAAACTCCAGCGTCAGGAGCCTGGCGTCGCGGTGTGGTCGTGTAACGGCACACCCGTCGATTGCGTGAAGATGGCACTGGCGGAGTTGTGTCCTCGCAAGCCCGACCTGGTGATTGGCGGCATCAACCATGGCGATAATGCCTCGGTCAATACGCACTATAGCGGTACGATGGGTGTCACCATGGAAGGCTGTATGAAGTATATCCCCTCCGTGGCCTTCTCGATTTGCGACTACAGTGCCGATGCCGATTTCTCGCCGTTGGAACCCTATATCCGCGACATTACCCAGCGCGTCCTGCGTGACGGACTGCCCCAGGGTGTCTGCCTGAATGTGAATTTCCCACTCCTCCCTCCACCCTCCACCCTCCTCGAGAATTCCTCCACGTACAAAGGCGTGAAGATCTGCCGGATGGGTATGGGTACGTGGGAGAACGAAGTGTCTAAATGTCATCATCCCCGTGGTTACGACTATTGGTGGATGGTGGGCACCTATCGTGATGACGAACCGGACGCCCAGGATACCGACAAGTGGGCGCTGGCCCACGGCTATGTGGCTATCACGCCGACGCGTGTGGATGTGACGGCCTATGAGGCCATGGAGCATCTCAAACACCTGGAGAACCTGGATATTCATCTTTAATCTTTCATTTTTCATCTTTAATCTTTCATTTCCTTGAAGTATTATCTGATAGCCGGAGAGGCGTCTGGCGACCTCCATGCATCACACTTGATGCGGTCGTTGCAGGCGCGTGATGCCGAGGCGGAGTTCCGCTTCTTCGGGGGCGACGAGATGGCTGCCGTCGGTGGTACGCTGGTCAAGCACTACCGTGAATTGGCCTATATGGGTTTCATTCCGGTGTTGATGCACCTGCGCACCATCTTGAGGAATATGCGGATGTGCAAAGACGACATCCGTCAATGGCAACCTGATGTCGTCATCCTCGTCGATTATCCGGGCTTTAACCTGAATATAGCGAAGTATATCCACAGCCAACGGCTAATAGCCAATGGCCAAAAGCCCCGAGTATTCTATTACATCGCCCCCAAGATATGGGCATGGAAGGAATACCGCATCAAGAACATCAAGCGCGACGTCGATGAACTCTTCTCCATTCTTCCTTTCGAGGTGGAGTTCTTCGAAGGGAAGCACCATTATCCCATCCACTACGTCGGCAACCCCACGGCACAGGAAGTCAGGGAGTTTTTGGCAGCGGACTTACGCGGACGTTTAAGGACTGGGGGGAGGCCCCTTATCGCGCTGTTGGCGGGCTCGCGCCAACAGGAGATCAAGGACAACCTGCCCGCCATGATCGAGGCGACGCGCCATCTGGCAGACCGCTATGACATCGTACTGGCTGGGGCACCCTCCATTGCTCCCGAGTACTATGCGCCGTTCCTGGAGAACAGTCCCGTACGCCTCGTGATGAACGAGACCTATGCCGTCCTGGCGCAGGCCACGGCAGCCCTTGTCACCAGTGGCACCGCGACGCTGGAGACCTGTATGTTCGGAGTGCCGCAGGTGGTATGTTACAATACCAAACTGGCCCGTCTCTTCGGTTTCCTCAAGCGCCACGTGCTCAGTGTGCGCTGGGTGTCGCTCGTCAACCTCGTGGCCAACCGTGAGGTGGTGTGCGAACTGGTGGCCGACGACTTCAGCGTCGAAAACATCCGTACCGAACTGGAGAAGATACTGCCTGGCGGCACAGAACGCCAGCGCATGCTCGCCGACTATGACGAGGTGCACCGCCTGTTAGGCGACAGTCAGGCTCCCGACCGGGCTGCGGAAATCATGTATAACCTCTTAAAATCATAAGCAATGAAAAGAATCAGTCTTTTTGCTATCGCCTGTCTCCTGATGACTGCTGCAGGCGCCCAGAACATCCAGTTGCACTACGACTTCGGCCGTAACTTCTATTCCGACCAGGAGTCGTCGCGCCAGAAGATGACCATGACCATCGAACAGTTCAAGGCCGACGAGTGGGGCTCGTGGTTCTACTTTGTGGACGTCGATTTCTCGCGCCACTTTGTGGAAGGTGCCTATACCGAGGTGTCGCGTGAGTTGAACATCAAGAAAGAGTCGCCGCTGGCCGTTCATGTGGAGTATGACGGCGGACTGACCCGTACCTACGCCTACCAGCAGGCCGCCCTCCTGGGTGCTGCCTACAACGGCCATAGTGCCGACTACTCGAAGACGTGGTCCGTACAGGTGCTCTACAAACAGTATTTCAGCAACCACGACATTCATTCCTATCCCAGTGCCCAGCTGACGGGTGTGTGGGGTCTGAATTTCTTTGACAACAAGGTGCGCTTCTCGGGCTTTATCGACTTCTGGCGCGGCGAGAAAGCCGATAACGGTCACGGTATGGTGGTCATGCTGGCGGAGCCTCAACTGTGGTATAACATCACACCCCACCTGTCGGTAGGTACTGAGGTGGAGATCAGCAACAACTTTATCACGAATTTCTATGACGGCAAGACGTTCTTCGTCAATCCCACGCTGGCCGTCAAGTGGAACCTCTGATCAGAAGATGGTATAGCTGCCGCGCTGCTGCATGTAGCAGGCCTCGTGGGCTATCTGTTGACAGGTGATGACCTCTTCCTCGGTGAGGGCGTCAGGACGGTAGCTGTTGCCATCGACGCTCTTGCCGGTGAGGAACTCGCACCAGGTACAGGCCGCGATGAAGCGTCCGATGGTGTAGGAGAGGTGGTACCCGTCGCGGTTCATCGTATTGCCTAGTCGGTAGCGCCCCAGTTGGATGGCGATACCCGAGGGTACGATACGTTTGATGCCGACACCCGGCAGCACATTGAGCATGGCGCTGACGATGTCGCTGTACATCTGGCGCTGGTTGTAGTCGTAGGGAGCGAAGCGCTCGTCGGAGAAGTCCTCGGCATAGCTCCACGTCATGTGCCAGATGTAGGTGACGTGCAGGTTGGTGGTATAGCCCATGACGAGGCGCTTCAGGGCCCCGAGGTTGACGAAACTGGAGGCGATGCCTGACAACTGACTGGCCTGTTGGAAGGAGATGTAGTCCCACTGTTCATCGCGGATGATGTTCTTCAGCGACTGTTTCTTGCGGTTCAGGCGGTTGCCCTTGGTGACCTTGCGGTATTCGTAGGCCTTCTTGTCCTTGGAGAGGTTGTCGTAGTGCATGTCGATGCTGCACCCGGGTATGTAGGCGTTGCCGATGACCAGCGAGTCGCCCTGTGCCTTGGCCAACTCGTAGAGGTACTGCTCTACGGCGTCCTGTGCGAAACTGTTACCAATGGTCAGCACCTTGATGACCTTGGCGGATAGGGGTAATACGGTAAAAAGGTAGAAAAACAGGAATAATACGCTCTTCTTCATCATCTCTTTTCCATCATGAATGTTCTCTTTTTCTCAGTTTGCGTACGGCGACGTCTCTGATTTGGCGCACGCGCTCACGCTTGAGGCCCATGTCCTCGCCGATTTCCGCCATCGTCTCTTTCTCCTGTCCGATGCCGAAGAAGCGGCGCACCACCTCGTGTTCCCTGTCGTTCAGACGGTCCATGCGGCCGATGAGGTCGTCCGACAGGGTGTTCTGTTCCAGGACGGCGTCCGTCCTGGGTGCGCTGGTGTCCTCCAGCACGTTCAGCAGGGTGTAGTTGTTGCGGCTGCCACGGGGTAGTGACTCGTCAGTGGAGCGTACCTCCGTCTCGTCTTCCAACCGACTGATAGCCTGTTCGATAGCCTGTCTGATATAGGGCGCAGCAAAGGTGACGAATGGTTTGCCGCGACTGGCGTCATATTTCCGGGCGGCTTTCATCATGCCGATGGCTCCCTCGCTGACGAGGTCGTCGGTAGAGAGGATGTCGCTCTGGTACTGTCGGGCCAGCGTAATGAGATATCCGAAGTTATCTGTTACTAGTTTGTCTTCTTTCGTCATCTGAATGCAAAGGTACTATATTTTTTTGTTTCCCATCAAAAATTAAGAAGTCTCTTAGAACAGGGAGAGCGTATAGAGATAGACCACGGCGGCGGGGATGGCCAGTAGCGAGGAGTCGAAGCGGTCCAGCATACCCCCATGACCAGGCAGGATGTTGCCGGAGTCCTTGATGCCCAGCGTACGCTTGAAGAGGCTCTCCACCAGGTCGCCCCACGTGCCGAAGACCACGATGGTGAGTCCCAGTCCGAGCCACTGCCAGGTGTTCAGCAGCGTCTGGTCGATGAAGTAGCTGATGACATAGGCGGCAGCCAGTACGAAGATACCTCCGCCGATGCTGCCTTCCCACGACTTCCCTGGCGAGACGCGCGGAAACAGTTTGTGCTTGCCCAGCAGCGACCCCACGCAGTAGGCTCCGGAGTCGTTGACCCATAGGAAGATGAATACCGACAGGGGCAGGATGGTGTTGAAGGCGATGGTGCCCTCCTTGGTGGCGTTGAACGCCAGCACGTTGAGCAGCGAGAAGGGTAGGGCGATGTACATCTGTGCCAGCATGGTGTAGGCCCAGTTCTGGATGGGGTCTTGCTGTTTCAGGTACAGCTCGGCCACCAGCAGATAGATGATGGTCACCAGATAGGGGATGAACACGACCGACTTGCTGTCGCCTCCGTAGAGGCCGCTGCAGTAGTAGGTCATGGCGTAGAAGAAGTACACGCCTGCCACCGTCGAGATGAAGCGGTTGACGGTAACGTCCTCACGCTGGTTGACGAGTCCTGTGAACTCCCAGACAGTCATTCCGGTGACAATGCTGAACAGCAGCACCATGGCGTCGGGTCTGAGAAACGAAGCTACGACAGCAGCTACGAAAATAATTCCCGTAATGGTTCTAGTTATCAGATTCTTCATGGTCGTTATTTTTTAGGTTTTCCAATTCTTTGGCTCTGCGTTCTGCCATGGCCTCGGCCTCGGCACGCTGCTGGGCCTCCAGCAGTTCCTCGGCACGGCTGGTCCATGGGCGCTTGCCGAAGATCTTCTCGACGTCATCGGCGAAGATGACCTCGCGGTCCACCAGCAGCTGCGCCAGTTGGGCGTGGCCTTCGCGGTGCTCGGACAGGATCTCCTTGGCGCGGGCATACTGCTCGTTGATAATCTGCTGCACCTCCTCGTCAATGATGCGGGCGGTGGTGTCCGAGTAGGGACGCTGGAAGGAGTACTCCTGGTTGTTGTAGAAGTTGACGTTGGGCATCTTGTCGCTCATACCGGCATAGGCCACCATGCCGTAGGCTGACTGGGTGGTACGCTCCAAGTCGTTCATGGCACCCGTCGAGATATGGCCGATAAACAGCTCCTCGGCGGCCCTGCCGCCCAACAGCGAACACATCTCGTCGAGCATGGCCTCCTTGGTCTGCAGCACACGCTCCTCGGGCAGATACCACGCGGCACCGAGGGCTCTGCCACGGGGCACGATAGATACCTTGACCAGCGGATTGGCAAACTCCGTAAACCACGAGATGGTGGCGTGGCCGGCCTCGTGGATGGCGATGGCGCGCTTCTCCTGCTCGGTCATCACCTTGGTTTTCTTCTCCAGGCCGCCAATGATGCGGTCCACGGCATCCAGGAAGTCCTGCTTGCCGACTTTCTCACGATTGAAGCGGGCAGCTATCAGGGCTGCCTCGTTGCAGACGTTGGCAATGTCGGCACCCGAGAAACCGGGTGTCTGGCGGGCCAGGAAGTCCACATCGACGCTGTCGTCGAGCTTCAGGGGCTTCAGGTGTACCATGAAGACCTCCTTGCGCTCGTTGAGGTCGGGCAGATCGACGTGTATCTGACGATCGAAACGGCCTGCGCGCAACAGGGCCGAGTCCAGCATGTCGGCACGGTTGGTGGCAGCCAGCGTGATGATACCGCTATTGGTGGCGAAGCCGTCCATCTCCGTCAGCAGAGCGTTCAGCGTGTTCTCGCGCTCGTCGTTGCCACCCATGGCGGGGTTCTTCGAACGGGCACGGCCCACAGCGTCTATCTCGTCGATGAAGATGATGCAGGGCGCCTTCTGCTTGGCTTTCTCAAAGAGGTCTCGCACGCGCGATGCGCCCACGCCCACGAACATTTCTACAAAGTCAGAGCCCGACATCGAGAAGAAGGGTACGCCGGCCTCACCGGCTACGGCCTTGGCCAACAGCGTCTTACCCGTTCCCGGAGGACCTACGAGCAGGGCTCCCTTGGGAATCTTACCACCCAGTTCGGTGTATTTCTGCGGATTCTTCAGGAAGTCCACGATTTCCTGCATCTCCTGCTTGGCTCCGGCCTGTCCGGCCACGTCCTTGAAGGTGATGCCCAGGTCGCCGCCTTTCTCATACATCTGGGCCTTCGACTTGCCGACAGAGAAGATGCCGGCGCCGCCGCCCATGCCGCCTCCGCCTCTGCCACCCAGGAAGCGCATGATGAGTATCCATCCGCCGATGATGATGGCAAACAGGAAGATGTTCGACAGCAGCGCGCCGAAGAAGTCGTCGTCCTTGACGTTGTTGTAGGAGAACTTACCCGCAAACTTCTTCTGCTCGCGGGCCTCGTTGACAAATTTCTCCACCTCGTCCACACTACCGAACTCCACCACGACGACGGGGTCCTTGCCAGTCTGCTGGACGCCCTGGTGGAACACGTCGCGGATGTGCTCGGGTTTGACGTGCATCTCCAGCTTGTTGGTGTACTTGTTCACCACAATCTCGCTGGCGTAGCCTTTCATGACCAGCGTCTGAAACTCAGAATAGCCGGTCTCACTGGTGATGTTCGACTTTTCCACACCACCGTTCATAAAGAACATCACGCCCAGAAATGCCAGAACAGCCACGTATATCCATGTGATGTTGAATAGGGGGTTGTTCCGCTTGGGCTTGTTATTGGGTTGATTGTTGTCCATGTCTTCTTAGTCTAAGTTAGGGATACATTCCAGGGAGGCGTCGTCCCACAGGTGCTCCAGGTCGTAATACGCCCGCACGTCGGGCAGGAAGATGTGTACCATCACGTCGCCATAGTCCATGGCCACCCACTGCCTGTTCTCCAGACCGGCCACCATAGACGGCTTCTCCCTGAGCTCTTCGCGCGCCAGGTCGCCCACCGACTCGGTGATGGCTTCCACCTGCGTGGGCGACGAACCCTGGCAGATGACGAAGTAGTTGCATATCGTACCGTCAATGCCCTGCAGGTCGGCCACCATGATGTCCTGTCCCTTTTTCTCTTGTATTCCCTTGATGATTGTTTCTACTAATGGAGTTGTTCTTTTCATTCAATAATTGTCGTTTTTCTTGTGCAAAGATACGCAGAATACTCGGAAAAGTGATGATAATAGCCGTTTTTTTGCAGTTTTTTATAAAAAATAGCCGATTTTTTTTGTCAGTTCCAAAAAATGTGCTACCTTTGCACCCGCAATTCCAGCATTGGGGTATGGTGTAATGGTAACACTGCAGATTCTGGTCCTGCCTTTCCTGGTTCGAGTCCGGGTACCCCAACCAAAAATCGCTAAGTGTCATGCTTAGCGATTTTTTTGTTGCTTAACAGAAAATTCTTAGTAAAAACTTGCTAGTGGTCAAGCAGTACCTCCTGGAACGAAGTGGCGTCGTCCATTGGGACACTATTGACAGCCTTCGAAACGGGCACTTCAGGCATCGGTGGCAATAAAGGCAAATCGCTGCCTTGGGCAAAGCCTTGCAGACTTACCGTCAGGACAGCGATTATGCAATATATATGTCGATTCCTCTTACTTAGCATAGAGCGCTACAATGGTCTCATACTTCTCCTGCTTGCCACTGGTCTGCTTGGGCTCCTCGACTTTCTTACCATACTCGTAAACCTGCTCAAATGTCAGTTTGCCATCCTCGAAGTCCTTGCCAGTGCCCTTGTCGAACGAAGCATAGCGCTCCTTCTTCATCTTGGGCAACTCGCTGTGCTCCAGAATGTCAGCAGCATTCAGTAAGGCACGAGCCATCGCATCCATACCGCTGATATGAGCAATGAAGAGGTCTTCCAAGTCGGTAGAGTTACGACGGATCTTGGCGTCGAAATTGGTACCGCCCAAGCCCAGACCGCCATTACGGATAATCTCCATCATGGCCTGGGTCAGCTCGTAGTTGTCGATGGGGAACTGGTCGGTGTCCCAGCCGTTTTGAGAGTCACCGCGGTTGGCATCGATAGAGCCCAGCATACCGGCATCCACGGCACAAGCCAGCTCATGCTCGAAGGTGTGGCCGGCCAGCGTGGCGTGGTTCACCTCAATATTCACCTTGAAGTCCTTGTCCAGACCGTGCTGGCGCAGGAAGCCGCAAACAGTCTCTGTATCCACATCGTACTGATGCTTCGAAGGCTCCATGGGCTTCGGCTCGATGAGGAAGTTACCCTTGAAGCCCTTGCTGCGAGCATAGTCACGAGCCATGGTCAACATACGAGCCATGTGCTCCTTCTCGCGCTTCTGGTCGGTGTTCAGCAGACTCATATAGCCCTCACGGCCACCCCAGAAGACATAGTTCTGACCACCCAGCTTAATGGTTGCGTCAATGGCGTTCTTAATCTGCACGATGGCACGGGCCACGACGTCGAAGTCGGGATTGGTAGAGGCACCGTTGGCATAGCGCTTGTTGCTGAAGACGTTAGCCGTTCCCCACAGGTTCTTGATGTTAGGATACTGCTTCATCTTCTCCAAGGCATAGTCGGTAATAGCCTTCATACGAGCCTCATACTCCTCGACGGTGTCACCCTCCTCTACGAGGTCGATGTCGTGCCAGCAGAAGTACTCAATGCCCAACTTGTCCATGATCTCGAAGCCAGCATCCATCTTGTCCTTGGCACGCTGAACGGCATCAGCAGCCTTGTCCCACTCGTAGCAGCGGGTCTGACCGCCAAAGGGGTCGGCACTGGCCTGTCCCAGCGTATGCCACCAGGCCATGGCGAACTTCAGCCACTCCTTCATCTTCTTGCCCATCACTACACGCTCCGGCTCATAATAGTGGAAAGCCATCACGTTCTTACTCTCTTTTCCCTCGAACGGAATCTTGCCTGTAAAGGCGAAATACTCTTTTGACATAGTTTTTTGAATTAAATTATTTCGACATTTCGATATTTCGATATTTCGAATTAGGCTTTTGCCAGCACTTGTTTCCATCTGGCGTAAGCCTCTGCGTAGGCCTGGCGGTTGGCAGTATCGGGTTCGATGACCTCCAACTTCTCCAATGTCGAGAAGGCCTCGTCGGCATTCTTGTAGATACCGGCGCCGATGCCCGCACCCTTGGCGGCACCCACGGAACCGTCCGTATCATAGAGCTCGATAGTCGCCCCGCTGACACTTGCCAATGTATTGCGGAACAGCGGCGAGAGAAACATGTTGGCCTTTCCGGCATGGATGTTACGGATATCCATACCCATCTGCTGCATCACCTCCATGCCATAGCAGAAGGAGAACACGATGCCCTCCTGGGCAGCACGCACCAGATGAGCCTTGCTGTGTTTGTTGAAATTCAGACCATGTATGGAGCATCCTGTCTCTCGATTCTGCAGGATACGTTCTGCACCGTTGCCAAACGGAATAATGCTGACGCCGTCGCTGCCGATGGGAGCCTGAGCAGCCAGGTCGTTCATCTCGGCATAGGAGATGTCGGGTGTCACGTTGCGATGCATCCAAGCATTGAGAATACCCGTTCCGTTGATACAGAGCAATACGCCGAGGCGAGTCGTATCACTGGCTGAACCAGCGACCGCACTGTGGTGATTGACGTGAGCGAAGGTGTTGACGCGGCTCTTCGGGTCGTAGTTCACGTCACCCAAGACACCGTATACAACCCCGCTGGTACCGGCTGTGGCAGCTATCTCGCCAGGATTCATCACGTTGAGGGATAGCGCATTGTTGGGCTGGTCGCCACCGCGATAGGCAATGGGCGTACCTGCCTTCAGACCTAATTCTGCAGCAGCTACCTTGCTGACTACGCTCTGTATGCCGAAGGTCGGTACGATGTCGCTCATCAGAGAGCCGTCGATGCCGTAATAGTCCAGCAGGAACTGGGCAATACGATTCTCCTTGAAGTCCCAGAACATACCCTCGCTGAGCCCGCTCACCGTGGTGTTGGCAACACCACTAAGCCGCATGGCAAAATAGTCGCCAGGGAGCATCACCTTATATATTCTACTAAAGATCTCTGGTTCGTTCTCCTTCACCCAGGCTAACTTGGCCGCCGTGAAGTTACCCGGCGAATTGAGCAGGTGACTGAGGCAACGATCTGCGCCCAAGTCACGGAAAGCCCGCTCACCATAGGGAACGGCTCGGGAGTCGCACCAGATGATTGACGGACGGAGGGGACGGAGGTCCTTGTCGATACACACCAGACCATGCATCTGATAAGAGATGCCGATGGCTGTAATATCTTCAGCAGTGGCTCCTGCCTCTGCCATGACCAGCCGTAAAGCCTCCTTGCCGTTGTCCCACCACATCTGCGGATCCTGCTCTGCCCATCCTTCACGATGTGCCATGATGGGTGCCTCAGTTTTTGGATAGAAGGCAGAAGCTATGCATTTGCCGTTTTCCGCATGAACCAATGATGCCTTGACCGAAGAGGTACCGACATCGAATCCTAATAGATATCTCATAGCCATTATGATTTAGTTCTTAAGTGTTTCGGGTGCCCACAGGAAACTCTTGTGGTGACCACCGAGATTGACGAGGATTTTCTGCAATACCAGACCGTTGTCCAACAGTCGGATGCGCAAGGTGTGCTTGCCCTTCTTGATGGGGAAGATGGTCTCACTGTCGATGACATGCTCCTTCTGCCATACGCCCAACTCGCCCTTGTAATGACCGTTGATGTTGACCTCCTGCTCCTGGCCGCCATCGAAGCTGACGGCATAGCGGTGACCAGTGGTATTGTAGTTCAGTGTGGAGTAGAAGCGCAAATTGACACGGGCATAGCCGTCGGTCTTGATCTCCATGTCGTACTCCACCGCCATGCCGTCAACAGAAGCGGTAACGGGTTGTGGCGTGATGCTGGAGAGCGTACGTCCCATCTCCGGAACAATGACCCACTTGGCTTTTGCACCATCCTTCTTGCGTGTGAAGTGCTCAGCCTCGATGCTGACGTAACCATCCTTTTCCATAAAGGTAGGATTGGCAGGAGCAGCATATTCTTCCCGGGCAGGCGTAGGCAATGTTATCTGACCAGTAGCAGTACCCTCTACACGTTTCACGGCAGGCATGATTTTCTCCTTGGGATTGTTCCACGACTTATAACCGATGTAGATCTCGTCCATCATGTGGTTCCACTTGCCGCCATTGATGGTGTGGTACATCTTACAGAGTACGGCATCTTTCCTGAAGCATTCTTCCACGCGGTCAGCCCACAGGTTGGCCATGGGGTCGTTCTTCTTGGCAAGACGCAGGTTCATGGCGTGGGCATAGTACATATCGTATAGGTTGGCCATGGCCTGAATGGGATAGCCTAACAGCTGGAACCACGCATCTTGAGCACTGGCAGGCAACTGTTTCGAGAGGGCAACGGCATCGAGAGCCAACTGATCGTAGGCTGCCGTCACACGTTCCCACTCATGGTAGTTCGCAACAGAGAAAGTGGACGAATTTAACTGTTCGGGTGTGACACGGCGATTGTACTTAGCATAGGTGCGTAGGAGGCGTGCAGCCTCTTCAGCATAAGGCTCTCCAAAGACACTGCGACAAAAGTCCACAGCATGCTGAATGAGGTTGGCAGCATGGTACTGCTCGGGGTTCCATGCCATATCAAGGAAGAAAGTGATGGGATACTCCATGGGTTTGAGGTCACCCACGTTGACAATCCACATCTGGTCGATGCCGTATTCATAACAGAGGTTCATCTGCTCCCAGATACGGGGAATAGGACTGATATTAATCCATTTTGAGTTGCGCGGTCCGCCGACGTAGTCAACATGGTAGTACATGCCGTAGCCTCCCTTGCGCTTCTTGCTGTTCAATGCCGGTACACGACGGATGTTGCCCCAGTTATCGTCACAGAGCAGCAGGGTAACGTCATCAGGAACCTGCATGCCCTGGTCGTAGTAGTCCTGCACCTCTTTGTACAGCGCCCATACCTGCGGGATGTCTTCGGCTTTCCTGCCCGTCACTTCGGTAAGCAACTGACGTTGGCTCTTGACAATCTCCTCCATCAGGCGTATGCCCCCATTGTCCTCCATCGCCTCGTCACCATCGCCACGCATGCCGATGGTGTACATCGTTTCCCAGTTCTTGGAACGCTCCACACCACCACGCCAGAAGTCAAGCATTTCGTCCTTGTTGCTGACGAAACTCCACTTTCCATGACCCTTACGACGCTTCCAATCCTGTTGGGCAAGTGCCAACGGCTCATGATGGGATGTTCCCATGACAATACCCATTTTGTCGGCTAACACTCCGTTCTCGGGGTCGTCATCGTAGAAGGCACTGCCCCACATGGCCGGCCACATGTAGTTGCCCTTCAGACGCAGCAGCAGTTCGAAGATATGGACATAGCACTTGCTGTTCTGTCCGCCAAACTTCTCTCTACTCCAGTTGCCGAAAGAAGGCCACTCATCATTGATGAAGATGCCACGGTACTTTACCTTGGGTTCACCGTCAGTGTATGTTCCTTTTCTGATATAAACATTTTTGTGTTGTGTTACGGGTACATCGGCAAACCAATACCACGGTGATACGCCCATCTGACGGCTCAGCTCGTAAATGCCATAGATGGTTCCACGCTTATCGCTGCCGGCAATGACCAGTGCCTGAGAGACACCTTTCATTGGCTTGTCAACAAGCTGCAAGATATATTTTTCCCATTTTCCTCTTAGCTCTTGAGCGTTGATTTTCTTGGCATCAATAAGTTTCTGGATAAGCGGTGACTGCAATGAACCTATGATGATGCAGTCGGAAGTGGTGTTATTGGCTATAGCTGGTTTCTGTCCACAGATCATCTTGAAGTCGTTCTGCAGGCTCTGTACAGCCATGCGGACGCCCTCGAAATCGGTATTATCTACCACCAAGCTAATGGGCTGACTGTTTTTCACTATAGCCATGTCACCACCATCGAAAGCAACAAATTGATGGGCGGCAGTAGCTGATAAGTATATGCTGACTAACAGCAGTAACAGGAATTGTCTTTTTATCATTGTTTATTGGTATTTTTAGTATTTATCGTGCTATTACGTGAATCTTCTTACGGGTCCACACCTCACCGAGGGGAACGTCGTGCAGGGCGGTGACGATGCCCTCTACTCCAATCTGTCTCAGCTGGGCAAGGGTGATCTTATCCTTCTTGCCAAACCAACGCCATGTTCTTTCCATGCTATCTGTTTTTATTGATGTCCTGACAAAACTTTAGCAGCTTCCTCGCCCATGGCCTTGTAACCGTTGGCATTTGGATGCAGCCAGTCGTACTGGTACTGTTCATTCATCTGAGTGGGATTGGTGGGGTCGCGCAAGACACGGTCGAAGTCAATGACAGCATCGAACTTACCACTGGTGCGTATCCATTCGTTGACGGTCTGGCGTACAGCCTCATGGAAGTAGCTCCAATAACCGGTCTTGCCAATCTGTGTGATGGTGCCGCCATAGACTTTTAACCCCTTTTTGTGGGCCTTCTCAATGAATGATTCGTATGCAGAAATCAACTGTCGGGTGGTCGTCTCTGCTTTCTTGCTGCCTCCGATATCGTTGATACCTTCATAGACGACTATGCCCGTGAGACCACGCTGCGACATGATGTCGCGGTCGAAACGTTCTACAGCAGGTTCGCTAATGCCACCCTGTAACACGCAGTTGCCGCCGATGCCTAAGTTCAGGATTCCTACCTTGCCACCCAAAGCCTCTGCACACACATCAGTCCAGCGATTCTGTTTGTCGGTAGTAGTACCGCGACCGTCGGTGATGCTATTGCCCAGACAGGCAATACATGTCACGTCTTTGGCATCGACATCGATGGCAGCGATGTTATACCAGTGTTCCAAGGCCTCTGCCGTCTTGAACTCCTGACCAGGCTTCGACTCGCCCTCCATGATATATGAACGGGTGCGTGAGCCACGGTGTGAGGTGGCATTCTTCGGAGCTTCGCCGTAGTTGATAGTGATAGCCAGCAACTGCAGAGGTTTTAGCGGATACTTCACAGCATCGCTCATCACACTCTTTCCTTGTTCAATGGTGACGCTTTGCTTGCCATTGAACTTCAGATAACGTGCCGTCTTGGTATCAATAGCCGTTCCTTCTTGGGCATCGGCAATATAGACCGAATTGATTTCCACCTTGCCCGTGCCGAAGACGTTGCTCAGCTGCAGGCGTAACATGTTGCCACCGATTGACACATGTACTATCTGACGAATGGAGTTGTTGGCAAGAACGGTCTTCTTGGGCATGTCACCATCACCAGTTCTCTCTACTGCAGTAGCCCACGTACCCGTCCAGTTCTGGGCACTCATACCCTGTGCTGTCATAAGCACTGCGGCAATTATGAACTTGATGACTCTTTTCATATCTGTTTTTTAAAATGTTAGTCTTTTTATTCGTTGACAACCTTCCGGATGGTTCCGTCCTCGTTATAATATAGACGCTGCACCTTCAAGGAACGTAACCAGGTCTTGCCTTCTGAAGGGATGCAGTCGTGATAGCAGAGATACCACTGACCACGGTATTCCACGATACTGTGATGGGTCGTCCAACCCACAACGGGGTCGAGCAGTACACCTTGGAAAGTAAAGGGGCCGTAAGGGTTGTCACCGATGGCATAGCACAGCAGGTGGGTGTCACCAGTGGAATAGGAGAAGTAATACCTGCCGTTGTACTTATGCATCCACGAAGCCTCGAAGAAACGGTGAGGATTCTCGGCAATGAGCGGCTGACCGTCCTTGTCGAGTATCTCCACGGCACGGGGAGCCTCAGCAAACTGCAGCACGTCGTCTGTCATGCGGGTCACACGGGACTGAAGAGCCTTCTCACCACCACGAGGCAGTTGCTCGCAACGCATCTGTAGACGGTTGTCCTTATACCACTGCAGCTGTCCGCCCCAGATGCCACCGAAGTAACAGTACACCTCGCCATTGTCATCCTTGAAGACGCAGGGGTCGATGCTGTAAGAGCCACGGATGGGGTCTGGCTGTGGGATAAAGGGGCCTTCGGGCTTTTCGGCAACGGCAACGCCGAGGCGGAACAGTCCGTTGTAATCTTTGGCAGAAAAGATGAGATAATAGCGACCGCCTTTCTCCACACAGTCATTGTCCCACATCTGTTTCTCAGCCCAGGGTACTTGTTCGACACTGAGGATTACGCCATGGTCGGTGGCGGCATCCCGCTCTACGTCATCAAACGACAAGACATGGTAGTCCTTCATCTGGAAGTGACCGCCATCGTCGTCGAAGCACTCACCGCTGTCCCAGTCGTGGCTAGGATAGATATATAGTCGGTTGTTAAACACATTGGCAGAAGGGTCGGCCATATAGTCATTGGGAAAAAGATAACGTGCTTTCATGTGCTTGTCCTTTCTTTGATTCTATCATGATTGAAAACGTTATTGATAAAGTTTGATAATGTCGTTGACGACGGGTTTGGCTTCATAGTTGCGATTGAACAGCAACGGATAGCCGGTACGACCCACGATAGGCCAGTTGTTCAGCCAGGAGTCTGCGTCGGTGATGCCCCACAGGTTGATACGGCTAATCTTGTCGCGGTGCTTATAGTACAGACGGAAGAAGGCAAACCAGCGCTTATTGATGGCTCGTGCCTTGTCGGCAGGCAGTCCATTCTTATAAGGATTCATCTTCTCATCATAGGCAAAACTCTTGCTGGGATCGGCACCGGCATAGTTCTCGGGATTGGGCAGCACATTGAGGTCCAGTTCAGTTATCATGACCTTAACACCACAGGCGGCATAGGCCACCATGCTCTGTTCATAGTCCTGAAGATTGGGATAGTCCATGCCGTTATGGCTCTGCATACCGACACCGTCAATGCGCAACCCTTTGGCCTTCAGCTGACGAACCAATCGACAGACGGTCTCACGCTTTTTGGGGGATGACAGGGAGTAGTCGTTATAATATAATTCCGCATCGGGGTCGGCCTCATGGGCATAGCGGAAGGCCAACTCAAAGAATTCTTCACCCAACACCTGATACCAGGGTGACTGGCGCATGGTGCCATCGTCAGCAACAGCCTCGTTAACCACGTCCCAACCCTTGAGACGTCCTTTGTAACGCCCTACTACGGTATAGATATGAGCCTTCATGCGTGCCTTTAACACTTCCGGTTGCACCAGGGAACCGTCCTCGTTGTAGAAAAACCACTTGGGAGTCTGCTCGTGCCACACTAGCACATGGCCGATGGGAATTAGGTGGTGTTGTTCACAGTATCTGACGAAGCGGTCGGCATCCTGAAAGTTGAAACGGCCTTCCTTGCGTTGAACGCTCTCGGGTTTCATGCAGTTCTCAGCCACAGCAGTGTTGAAGTGACGGTCAACAATGGTGTTGATTTTGACATCTGTACCACAGGTTTGCCTGACATTCAACGAAGAGCCAATCAGACAATACTTGCCCATAGTATCGCGCAACCCCTGTGCTGACATCGACAAAGGAGAAAAGATAAAAAGGTAAAAAGGTAAAAGAACCCTTACCGATTTCCATAATATATTGAATAGGTTTCTCATACGTTATTGTTTCTTTGTTCTATTTCCATATTGATATTGTCAATCACCTCGTCGGTTAGCTCGTACTTGGAGATAATCCACATTGCCAAGCCCAAGAGTATGGCAGGGATGACACATACGAGCCACAGAATACCTTGCTCAGCAAATGGTGTCTGAACGGTTTCCTTTGCATTGAAACCCACGTGTGCCAACACCAGTCCAGGAACCACACCGCCCAGTGCCATACCAGCTTTGAAGAAGATGCCTGTCAGGGCATTGACAATACCAGAGATTCGCTTACCAGTGGTATATTCTGCAAAACTGATGACTTCAGGCACCAACGCCCACATATAGCCTGTGGCCACTATGACACCAGTTGACTTGACGAACTGTGCCGCATAGACAATCCACATCTGAGACTTCAATGAAGGTGTCATGCTGACTACATAGAGCACTGTCATGCCAATAATGGCAATGGTCAGAAAGATGTTGAACATACCACGTTTGCCTACCCTCCTCTTGATGGCAGGTACCAACGGCATGAAGATAAAGGCCGGTATGGAGCCCAGGCTCATGAACAATGCCAGCTGGTCGCTGGTAGCCTGAAGATTGCAAGTCATATAGTATGAACCAGCCGCGTTGCCTACCGACATCATGGCAAAGGCGGTGATGAAGAAGAACGCCAGGATGCGGAGGGGACGGTTACGCAGAAATTCTGTCCACAGGTCGCTGACCTTCACAGCGTCCATCTCCTTGTCGTCCATCACCACACGCTCCTTACTCTGCGAGAAACAGAACACTAACAGCAGCAGACCAGTCAAGGCATAAATAGCCATCGTCAGGAACCATGCTTCACCAGCCTCGGGCTTATCGATAATGGCTTGACCCTGGCTGTCTTTAGGAGCATAGAAGGCCACCACCATAGGAATACCTCCTGCCACACACAGCCCACCGACATTGGCCAGGAACATACGGACGGAGGTCAGCGTTGTAATCTCGTCGGTATCACGGGTCAGCGAGGAGTTCAAGGCACCATAGGGGACGTTGATGAACGTATAGAGCATCGACATACCCACATAAGTAATGTACGCATAGAGGAGAGAGGGCGACATGCCGTTCCAGAAACATAGAATGGCAAAGCCTGTCAGGGGAATGCCTCCCATTATAAGATAAGAGCGGTACTTGCCCATTCGGGGGTTATGCTTATCTACATAAGTACCTACCAAGGGATCCCATAACACATCCACCAGTCTTACTAACAGAAACATGGTAGCAGCATCAGCAGGGTGAAGGCCATAGACGTTGGTGTAGAAAAACAGCAGATACATGCTGATGGTCTGATAGATAAGGTTCTGGGCCAAGTCGCCCGAGCCAAAGCCGAAGCGTTGTAGCCAGGAAAGCTTAGAGAAGCCATTGGTTTTTATAGTTCCATTAGGTGTCATATCATATTATTGCTTTACTCGGTGCAAAGGTAAGCCATTTTATGGTTATAAGCATTTTGTTATGTTACAAAATATATCATTATTTGTTTCGTCATACAAAAAAGATGGCCGCACTATATATAAGATAGGTGTCAATTTCTCCAGCGAGACCCGTCGCTTGACGGAGTGGAAGATAGCGTAGCAGAAAAAAGAGACCTCGTCTTTATCAAACGAAAAGAAAAATGGCTCAATATTTGGTAATAAGGAAAAAAACAGGAAAGAACCCTTTCCGATGTTTGTAGCTCCTTTAGAGCTATTGTGCTAAGTGGTATGTCTTGGTCTTTAAGAGCTAGCTCTCACGCCCAAGCCATACCACTTATCACATAACTGTCGTTATTACAAACATCGAAAAGCAAAAACATCAGCTTCTATCGAAGCTTAAAAAACCAAGACCACCGTTATCCCAACAACAGTGATGCTAACCTAGAAAACGTACATGTGACTAGTGTTTTTGTCCAAATAGTATCGTTCACACTGGTCACGGACAGGAGCAAAATTGTATAATACGCCAATGCATATGCCTGACAGCCTCATATAGTTCCACAACTGCTGACGTTGCTCTGGCCCCAAATGCTCAATGGCTTTGCACTCTATCAACAGGTCATCACCAACAAGGAAATCAGCATAATGCTTGTGCCTGATCTGTTTGCCATGAAATGTTACAGAAAAATAGAATTCCTTCACTCGTGTTATGCCATTTTCTTCGAACAATATATCTAAAGCCTCCTGATACATATATTCGTTGAGGAAAGGTCCCATTTCCTGATGCACCTGTTGACATAGGCCTACGACTTTGTAACACTTCTGTCGGAGTTCTGTAGCAAGAGTTGGGTTGATATCTGAAAGTTTTGAAATATTGTAATTCATAATAGAATGCTTTTTATGTCAAAACGCTGATTTCAATTTTTTTATTGTGGTAATAATTGTTTTTTTAGCGAAGCGGTGTTTTTGCTCCCTTCAGTATGTATTGTCTCTGCAGGAGACCAAGATGAAAGGTAGATATTTTTATCTGGGTGCTCGCACCCAAGGAAAAAAAGATGCCTTTTATCTTGTAAGGACGTCAAGTCCTGCACATACTGAAGGGAGTGTTGTTTTGGTTTTTGTTAAATCAGACACAAGCATAAAGTCCTTGTTGACCTTATTAAGGATGATGTTATAGAAGGCCGGGGGAAATAGTTCCGTGTGTGGCTTTTTGTTGGAATAATCGAATAAATTCTACCTTTTTTTCTTGGTCATTCCAAAATAAGTTTGTACTTTTGCAACGCCGTGTGGTGTAAACTGTTCGGCAGACATGTTGAAAATGAAGCGTTGTGCTTCGATCTTGTGAGACGAAACCTGAGAAATTTCGAAATAGAACAAGAGCGAGGATGACAACGGTTCGCGCTATATGGCGTGGACTGATTGTGTCTATATCTTTTCTATTGGGTTTTCTCAGGACCTCGTCTCAGAGATGTGGACCAACAGACCACGTCATCTTTTGTATGTCTCTGCGTGAACGAAGAAAACTCAATTTATAAACTAACCAATATGAAAAAACAAAACTTACTAACTAAATTGCTCCTGCTATGCGCAATGTTAGTGGGAGGCGTGAATGGCGTATGGGCACAAACTGTGCTGTTTTCGCAAGATTTCAGCCAAGGATCTTTGGAGTATACAAAAAATGTAGCTTATACAAAAACATCTGGCTTAGCTGATCTTGTCGGTGACGGGGACAATTTGTTTACCTCGATTACTACAAGTAATACAAACACAACAGGTATTGCGATAAATAACACTACTGGTGGTGGAACAGAATTTGATGCATCAGGAATCTTCCAAGCGTATTTCAATAATACAAGCGGCTATTGGTCAGTTATGAGAACAAAGGATTTTGCTGCAACAGCTCCATCTGCAATAAAAATGACTTTTGATATTTATCTTGGCCTGATTGGAACTGATAAAAATAAAGTAGCTGTCCAATTTGCTATTGGCGATGGTTTTACAGATGGCCTGAAATCATTTGTTGCGCCTATGGCAACTCTAGTTCATTCAGGTTTTGGTATTAGCCAAGCATCTACTCCCGTAGTTGCTGGGTATGGTCAATATGGACTAGGTACAACCATCTATAGTACCGGCTTAACACCATCTCAATGGCTTTCCATTACTTGGGTTATCAATAATACTAGTGAGACTTTGACATACGATAATCCTACAGGTACTGGCACCTCAGCAGTAGCTAATGACTGTTTTGATATTTGGATAAAGACGCAAGCCGATGCTGCCAGCACTTATACAAAGATTGTCAGCGGACAGGCTGCAACAACAGGGACAAAAGACTTGCAGGAAATGTATATTGGTAGCATAGGTGGAAAAAAGTTGGAGTTCCGCATGGATAACATCGTCGTTACAGACTTGACGCCGGCTGCCGAGGCATATACTGTGAACTTTGATGCAGGGAGCCACGGAACTTGTGGTACAACGAGCCTGACAGAGGAATCTATAGAGGCAGGTGTTACCTTGCCAGCAGTAACAGCAAATACTGGATATACGTTTGATGGTTGGTACACTAGTAGCGATACCAAGGCAGGTGATGCTTTAGAAACATACAATCCTTCAAAAGACATTACTTTATATGCTCACTATAGCGCAAAGACATATACCATTACGTTGGATGATAATGGCGGTTCTGCTGATGGTGAAACCACAGCAACTTATGACAGCAATACGCTCTCGCCTTTATCAGCTCCGACCTATTCGGGACATGCGGTCATTGGCTACTATAAGGAAGAAGGGCTTGAAAATCTTATTGCCGATGGCGCAGGTAACTTGGAAAAGAATACCGCTTATACAGATGCCAGTGGAAACTGGACTTATGATGATGATGTGACGCTCTATGCAAAATGGCAGGTCTTAACACCCTATACAGTCACTCTTAATGCCAACGAACATGGCAGCTGCGCAACTCCTAGCTTGACTGAGGCCGCTGGTGGTGCTGGCGTAACTTTGCCTTCAGTTACTCCAGCTACTCATTATGTCTTCAATGGTTGGTATGATGCTGCATCGGGTGGTTCCAAGATTGGCGATGCCAGCGAAACATATTATCCTACATCAGACATTACGCTTTATGCACAATATACGCTTATCTTCACTGTCACCTATAATGGAAATGGCAGTACTGATGGTTCTGTTCCTGTTGATAGCAATAGTCCGTACGATGACAGTTCCACTGTAACTGTGCTGGGTAATACAGGCTCTCTGGTAAAAACAGGATATACGTTTATAGGCTGGAACACTGAAAGTGATGGTAGCGGATCATCTTACGTTGCTGGTAGCACGTTCGACATAGACGATGATATTATTCTCTATGCCGTATGGGGCGAGAACTACTGCGAGTTGAAACCGGCAACGTCAGGAAGTGCGCCATCTGCTGGTGATGCTATCATCATGCAGTCATGGGGCTATGGTGGTACGATGACAGCTGTTAGTACAACCATGTCGTACGACAAAAATGGACTAAAATTCGGCAATAGTAATGATAAACCAATTGTAACACTTAACGATTATTTGAAGGAAGGCTCAATAATTATCGCGACTATTGTGTCAGGGGGGTCAGGTACACGCGGCCTTGATCTTTATACTAATGCCGCGTCTCCAGCTAAAGTGACACTTTTTGGAAAGGCATTCGATGATGCTGGAATTGAGGCGACATTCCAATACAAAGTAGTAGAAAATGATGGTCTCATAGGAACCAATAGCTTCCAGCTGTGGAGGTATTCTGGAAATACATTCCTCAAATCCCTCACCGTCACCGACTGTCAGCCGGGTGGAGTCATCACGGCATCTGGTTGGAGTACCTATTCCTGCAACAAGAAGCTTGACCTGTCAACAATCTCTGGCGGTAAGGCATACGTTGCAACAGGCACAGAAGACGGGAAAGTGGTGGTGAAGAGCTGTACGGATATTGTTGACGCAGAGGAAGGACTGATGATTTGGGGTACTCCTGGTGCTAAGTTTACCATCAACACGACGAGCGAAACGAGCAATCTTAGTGAGACAAACCTGATGGAGGGAGTTCCCAATGGTGGTTCTGCTCCTGTGGGCAGCTATGTCTTTGGATGGCCGACAGCCAGTGAGAATCCTACTGACGATTGTGGTTTCTACTATGTCAATAGCGCAGCTGCTACGTTGGGTAACACCAAGGCTTATCTGAATACTACAGGAAGCGGTGCTCGTCTGACCATCGTGTTCGAGGATGAGAGTGAGACGACAGGCATCAGCGATGTAAGAAGTAAGATGGCTGATGTAAGAGGTGAGTACTACGACCTCCAGGGTCGCAAGGTAGCCCAGCCCCGTAAAGGTCTGTACATCGTGAATGGTAAGAAAGTAATCATTAAATAAGAAAGGAGGTAGCATATGAAAAAGATATATAACAATCCGAAAATAGAAGTCGTAAAGCTGCAGACCACTCAAATGTTGGCAGCCAGCGAGAGGACTATCAAAATACAAGAAGATGATTATGGGACTGGCTCAGGCATTACCCTTGGCTCCCGCGAGTTCGACTATGACTACGACGATGAAGAGGAATAAGATATTAACATATTAGTTTTGTTAGAGAGGGTTAGGAGCCTGTGAAGGTCGTCCCTCCGTTATTTAGTTCGTAGGCCCGGAGTGTACTCCGGCCAATAAAGTAAAAAGTTTTGTTGATCACCCCGGCTCGTGAGAGTCGGGGTGATTTGTTTTCCTTTTCCTGTTGAGGCCAAACAAAAGTTAATAGTCCCGATAGGGAACAAAAACCTGTTGTTCATGAAATGTTCAAATATATTTGGAGTTTTCCTCGCTTATTCGTATCTTTGCACGCAAAACGTATAAACAACGACGATTATGGAAGTAAAGAAGACAAAAGAGCAGGCTCTTGAATTCATCAAGGCTGCTGTAAAGCACAAGCAGGAGTGGAAGAAGGAACTCGAGGCCGAGTTCAAAGGTAAGGACGTCCATGTGGTGATGCTATGATCAAGCTGTCGCTCGAGCGCATCAATGCCAAGTCGCCTTACGAGGTACGCGAGGCTGGCGGAGGTTACGAATTCCGAACCGAGGGCGGCATACTCTATCGTATCCGTTTCCTGGCTGAGAATCCCATCGGCGGTTGCGATACCTATCAGTTCGCTATCTCCAAGATCGACGACGTTCGCTCGCCGCACGACCCGAACATCAGTGCTATTACGTTCATCATCCTCGATGAGTTTTTTACTGAATACGAGAACGTGCTGCTTTACTACTGTGATTCTGCCGACCATCGCGAGGCTGGCCGCAACCGATTGTTTATACGTTGGTTCGAGAAGGCTGCCAACCCTAACCGTTTCACCATTCGTACTACGCATGCCACCCTCGAGGGGCAGGAGCTGTATGTAGCCATCATCGTTGAGAACCGCAATCGCTATCTAAAGGCTGTCACCGACGAGTTTGACAGTACAGTCGCTGCCTTGGAAGACAAGCCGTAGTCCCCCGGAGACTTTATTTCCCCATTAAATATTATCAAAGCAGGGAGCTGCACTCAGTATGGTGCTGCTCCCTGTTAGTTTGTTCCGGATGAAGTAGCAGATCTGGCGCTATGGAAGTGTTAACGAAATGTTAAAATTGTAGGTGTAAAAAAATGAAATTTATTTTTGGGCAAAAAATGGCTCAAACCTACATGTTTTGAGATAGCTTACTGAAAACCAGGTTTTTAGAGTGTGTATGTTTAAAGATATTTACACCACTAACCTACATACTCAAAAGCTGGCGGAAATTGGGTGGTTTGCGAGTGTAAGCCGTAAAACACTGTGTATCAGGCGTTAAACAACCAGTTTTAGGCCTAAAACATTTTGTTTTTGGCCCAAAAACAAAGTGTTTTTCCTATAAAAACAAAGTGTTTTTCCCGCAAAAACAATTTGTTCGGAGCCTTAAAACAAAATCCGAACAAACTCTAACGAATGTTAAATACGTAAGAAAACAGAAAAATCATGTAGGTTGCCCCTGTAAATATCTTTAAACATACATAGTCTATCTTATTCGTTTCCAATATATTAAGTCCATTTATGTAGGTTTGAGCCATTTTTCAAGAAAAAATAAATTTTTGTGCAACATCTACATGAAGGCACAAAAATGAACGGGGAACAGTCGTTGGCTGTCCCCCGTGAAATGTGGGCGAATCCCCTGTGTTTATTGGGGTTCCGGAGGGTAGGGCGTGCCTACCGTCCGGAAGTTTGTTCGATGGTGTTACTCTTTGTCGCGGTTCTCGGCGTCGATGGCCTTGATCTTCTCGCGGACCAGTTTGACCTCGTCCTTGAGTTTCTCGACCTTGCGGTTCATCTCGTCGATGAGCGAGTTGCCCTTCTTAGACGAGGCGTTGAGGAAACCGAGGTTGTTCTCGTAGGTCTGCACCTCTTGTTTCAGCTGCTCGTAGTGGCGTATGAGGCGTGCACGCTCGTTGTCGAGGGCGTTCTCGCCACGCTCGGCGACCTGACGCAGGTTGTCCTTGAACTTGCTGAGGCGGCGACGGGCTACGCTGATGTTGAGTTCCTTGTAGAGGCGGTCCAGCACGTCGTGATACTCCTTGTAGAGCTTGTCCTTGTCGCGGAAGGGTACGTGGCCTACGGCCTGGTACTCCTCGACCAGTTTCTGGACGCGCTCCTGGAGGTCGTCGCCAGCCTGTTCGGCCAGCTCTTGCAGTTGCTGGACGATGCTGCGCTTCTTCTCCAGATTCTCGCGCTCCTCGTTGCGCTGTCCGGCTCCGGCAGCGTTGCGGGCCTCGAAGAACTTGTTGCAGGCGCCGAGGAACTCCTCCCACAGCTGGTCACCTATCTTCTTGGGTACGGCACCGATGGTTTTCCACTCGCGCTGCAGGTTGATGAGCTTGTCGGCAGTAGATTTCCAGTCGGTGGAGTCCTGCAGGGCCTGGGCACGCTCGATGAGGGCGCGCTTCTTCTCGATGTTCTCCTTGAAGGCGTCTTTCAGTCCGCGGAAGTAGGCAGCCTTGCGCCCGAAGAAGTCATCGCAGGCGGCACGGAAGCGCTCGAAGATCTTAACGTTCATCTTCTGGGGTGCGAAACCGATGGTCTTCCACTCGGCCTGCAGGTCCATGATCTCCTTGGTGTGACGCTCCCAGTCGGCGCTGCCCTTGTTCTCCTCGGCAGCGATGGCCTCGGCCTTCTCGCAGAGGGCCGTCTTGCGCTCCAGGTTCTCCTCCTCGCGGGCACGCAGGTCCTCGAAGTGCTGCTGGTGGCGCTTGTTGATGACGGTAGAGGCGTTCTTGAAGCGTGTCCATATCTCCTCGCGCAGTTCCTTGGCGACGGGACCCGTCTCGCGGTATTCCTGATGGAGCTTCTGCAACTGGTGGAAGGCGCTGATGACGTCGGGCTCGTCGGCCAGGCGCTCGGCAGCCTCGCAGAGACTGGTCTTCAGCTCCAGATTCTTCCGGAAGTCATACTCGCGGGCCTCGCTGTTGAGTTTCAGCAGGTCGTAGAACTGCTCGACATAGAGCTGGTAGGTGCGCCAGAGCTCGTTGGCACGCTCGGCGGGAACGGCCTTGATCTCCTTCCACTCCTCCTGGAGGGCCTTGAACTCCTTGTATGACTGGTTGGCCTCCTCGGGTGAGGTGACCATCGACTTGATCTTCTCGATGATGGCCAGCTTGCGCTCCAGGTTCTGCTGCTTCTCCTGCTCCTGTTCGCGGAACAGCTGCTGGCGCTTCTCCTTGATGATGCCCATCTCGGCCTTGAAGGCTTCCTCGTCCTCGTCGGGGGTAATCTGGTACTGCTCGGGGTCTCCACCTCCGTCGATATACTCCTTCAGGCGTGCCTCGCGCTCGGCGATGTGCAGCTTGTAGAAGACGGTCTTCAGGGTTTCTACCTCGTCCTTCTGGGGGGCCTCGTCGCTGTGGGCGATTTCACGCACACGCTCCAGGACCTCTTTCTTGGTCTGGTACACGGGTTTGGGTTCTGCTACGTTCTGCGCCTCTTCCTCGATCTGAGGCGTCGCAATCTGTTCCACAACGGGAACCTGGTCTTGAGAGTCCATCATCTTACTGTTTTAGTGAATGATTCGGTTAGAATAACATGCATACGGGTATTGGTTTTACCCGGTTAAGGGGCAAAATTAGTAAATAATTCTGAAACCGCCTAATTTTTTGCGGGAAAAGTGAGTTAAATGAGCCGTTTGTGGCGGAAAACGAGCAGAGAGAGCACCGAAATGACCACCGAGAGGGCTATGGCGATGATGAAACCGAAGGGGCTGGTCTCCATGCCGTTGACCAGGTTCATGCCGAAGAAGGAGGCTACCAGCGTGGGCAACATGAGGATGATGGTGACCGAGGTCAGCGTACGCATGATGGTGTTCATGTTGTTGTTGATGATCGACTGGTAGGTGTCCATCGTCGATTCCAGGATGTTGGAGTAGATGTTGGTGGTCTCGCGGGCCTGCGTCATCTCGATGTTGACGTCCTCGATGAGGTCGGCGTCGAGTTCGTCGATCTGCAACTTGAACTTCAGTTTCTGCAGCAGGTTCTCGTTGCCACGGATGGAGGTCTGGAAGTAGGTCAGCGAGTCCTGCAGGCGCGAGAGTCCGATGAGCGACTCGTTGTTGACCTCGCGGTCGAGGTTGCGCTTGGCCTTATCGACGAGCATGGAGATCTGCTTCAGGCGCTTCAGGTACCATACCGACGAGGAGAGGAAGAGGCGGAAGATCATATCGACATAGTCGGTGAATCCCACGCCGCGCTTCTGCTGGTAGGATACGAAGTCAATCATCATGTTGGTCTCGTAGAAGCAGACAGTAATGGTGATGTCGCGCTTGTGGATGATACCCAAGGGTACGGTGGTATAGGGCGTACGCGAGCGTACCTCCTTGACATAGGGTATGCGCAGGATGATGAGCATCCAGCCGTCGTCGTACTCGTAGCGGGCACGCTCGTCGGTATCGCTGATGTCGGAGAGGAAGTAGTCGGGTATGTTAAAGCGCTCTTCCAGCATCTGCTGGTCTTCTTCAGTCGGACACGTCACCTGTATCCAGCAGTTGGGCTGCCACTCTTCGAGCTGGCTGAGGCCCCCTTGGGTGTTCCAGTAAGTCTTCATTGTGCTAATCCGTTTTTTAATTGACAATTGATAATTGATAATTGACAATTGATAATTTTAGAGGCAAGAGGATTAGCGGTCTTGCCTGCTATCCTCCGGCCTAACGTTTGTTACTATTCGCCGGGTAATCGTCCATTTTCTTGTTACTTTTTGGTTTGTCGGGTGCAAAGGTACGAAGATTTTTTATTTTCAGAAAGAAATTATGGGAAATTAAGGGAAATTTTTTCGTCGCGGCTTAATTTCCCACAATTTCCCACAATTTCTTTCCAAACAAAAATAATCATTTCTCAGGCACGTCCTCGAGCGTCTTCTTCAGCAGTTGCCAGAAAGGCTCGACAGTCTCGATGAGGGCGCGCTCCGTGGTGGTGTGGGGCGACTTCATCGTGGGACCAAGGCTGACGACGTCAAGCCAGGGGTATTTGCCCAGGATGACGGAGCACTCCAGTCCGGCATGATCGACCTGGATGATGCCGTCCTGGCCGAACAGTTCCTTATACTCTTTTAATAAGAGGTGCAGGATCTCGCTGTCGGGGTTGGGGTCCCAGCCACCATAGCTGCCACTGGTCTCGACCTTCATGCCGGCCATGGAGAAGCAGCTCTCCAGCGTGGTGACCACGTAGCCCTTCATGTCCTCACGACTGGAGCGTGCCAGAATCTTGATGGCGGCCTTGCCCTCGCCGATGTTGATGATGGCGAGGTTCGACGAGGTCTCTACTACGCTAGGGTAGGCGGGGATGAAGCGGATGACGCCGTCGTGGCAGGCGAAGATGGCATCGACGAGGTTGTCCTGAATCTCGACGGGCACCTCCTTCTGGGGTGTCTCCACGTCCTCGACGAGGACCTCGATGCCCTGGGGCTCGATGAGTTTGAACTCGTCGTTGAACGTCTCCTTCCAGTCGGCAGCCATCTCTTTCAGCGCCTCGATGTTCTCCTTGGGCAGCGTCAGCACGGCCTCGGCCTTGAAGGGAATGGCGTTGCGCATGTTGCCACCGTTCCACGAGGCCAGGCGGGCCTCCGTCTCGCTGATGGCCTCACGGACTATCTGGACGAGCAGTTTGTTGGCATTGCCGCGGCCCTCGTTGATTTCCAGACCCGAGTGTCCGCCACGCAGGTTCTTCACCGTCACCTTGACAGCAGCGTCCTCGGGGTCGGTATCCACCTCCTGGTAGTCGAGGGTAGCCGTGATGTCGATACCACCGGCAGAGCCGATGACGAACTTACCCCAGTGCTCGGAGTCGAGGTTCAGCAGGATGTCGCCCTGCAGTTCACCCTCGGGCAGACCGTTGGCGCCGTACATTCCCGTCTCCTCGTCGGCGGTGATGAGGGCGTCGATGGGACCGTGCTTCAGGTCCTTCGCCTCCATGACGGCCATGATGGCGGCGACGCCCAGGCCGTTGTCGGCACCGAGGGTCGTTCCCTTGGCCTTCACCCACTCGCCGTCAATCCACGGTTCGATGGGGTCGGTCTCGAAGTTGTGCTTGGATTCGGGCGTCTTCTGGGGCACCATATCCATGTGGGCCTGCAGGATGATGCCCTTGCGGTTTTCCATACCCGCTGTGGCTGCTTTGCGCATCACGATGTTGCCGGCGGGGTCCTTGAAGGCCACGACGCCAGCCTGCTGGGCGAAGTCGAGCAGGAACTGCTGGATTTTCTCCAGGTGTCCGCTGGGGCGTGGTACTTGTGTGAGTGCGTAGAAGTTTTTCCAGATGCATGCTGGATTGAGGTTTTGAATTTCGTTGTTCATAGCATTTGTTTTTCGAGGAGTGTGGAGTGAGGAGTGTGGAGTGAGATTACTCTTTTCCCTTCATTCTCCATCACTCTGGTTATTATTTATTTTGTTGTTTAATGATTTTCTTAATCCTGACATCACCCTTGCTAATCTCTCGACAATGCTTTCTGCCTGTTGTAGTTCCTCTGCTGAGATATAGCCAAGAGATTCGGATATGTCCAATTGACATAATACCTCTGTCATAGAGGCATAGGAGATTTCCAAGAAGTGAATTCTTTCCTTAACGGACATCCGTCCCATTCCTTCTGCGATATTTGAAGGAACAGACACTACGGCTCTCCTTAATTGGTCGCATAGAGCATACTGTTCATAGGACGGATATTTTTTCAGTAAAGAATACACATAGATTGTAAACTCTTTAGCAATCTTGTATGCATCCAGCTTTTTATAAAAGAAATCTTTCATAGAGCCTTATTTTATTCTAGACTATCCTCACTCCTCACTCCACACTCCTCACTCCTCGAAGTAAAGTTCAACGCCACCCACGCATACACTCCCAGGAGGATGACGAGCATGGTCTGGACCGTGTGGACGATGAGGACGAAGTAGAGGGCATGGACATCGGCGACACCATAAAGGATAAGCATGGTCTTCACGGCGAAATGCCAGGGGCCGGCACCATTGGGAGTAGGAACGATGACGGCGATGCTGCCCACGATGAACGTCACCAGCGCACACCCGATGCCCAGATGGGCCGTGAAGGGGAAGCAGAAGAAGGTGAGGTAGTAGTGCAGGAAGTAGCTCAGCCAGATGCCCAGCGTGAGGATGACGAATAGCGGGATGTTGCGGACGTCCTTTGTCGCGACGACTCCCTGCCAGATGCCGCTGAACGTTGCGCGTACCTTATTATATATGGAGAGCCTGCGCAACAGGAAGTGGAGCAGCACGACGATGGCTACCGCGCAGACGGCAGCGACAAAATAGCCTGCCCACGAGAAACCATGGAGGATGCTCTCCAGGTCGGTACCCGTCTCGCGGAAGAACGTGCCGAAGGTGCTCATCTCCAGCAGCAGGACCATCGCGGTGATGGCCAGCACCACCAGGGTGTCGATGGCCCGTTCGGCAACGACGGTTCCCAAAGCCTTGGGAAAGGATACCCCGTCGTAGCGCTTCAGCACGCCGCAACGCGTAAACTCGCCCACACGGGGAATGACCAGCGAGGCGGCATAAGACAGGAAGATCGAGTGCACCAGTACGGAGGTACGAATTCGCTCTTCGCTCCTCACTCCACACTCCTCACTCCTCGAGTTAATCACCGGTTCCAGCGTCTGGCGCCAGCGCCAGCCTCTGCACATCTGGGCCAGGATGCCGAAAGGAAACGACAGCAGCATCCAGGTCCAGTCGGTCTCCTCGACCATCACGTGGCGCAACTGCTGCCAGTCCTCGCCACGATACATCCAATAGAGTATCGCGGCTCCCAGGGCCAGTGGCATCAAAATCTTCAGGATGATGCTGCTTGTCTTCATAGCGTTGCAAAGGTACGAAATAATTGATAATTGACAATTGATAATTGAATTTTTTTATGTAATTTTGCACACAGAATGAAACAAGTACGACCTAAGAAGAACCTCGGTCAACACTTTCTGACCGATTTGTCGATTGCCAAGCGCATCGCCGATACCGTGGACGAGCCCTTTGCCGACCTGCCGGTACTGGAGGTGGGTCCGGGCATGGGTGTGATGACGCAGTTTCTGGTGGAGAAACCCCGTCCGCTGAAGGTGGTCGAGATAGACCGCGAGAGCGTGGAATATTTGAAAAAGAGATTCTTGTGGAGTGAGGAGTGTGGAGTGAGGAGTGAGGAGTGTGGAGTGAGGAGTGAGGATACTCCTCGAATCATTTCTGGCGACTTCCTGCGCATGGACCTGCGGCAGGTGTTCGACGGACAGCCGTTTGTGCTGACAGGCAACTATCCCTACGACATCTCGTCGCAGATATTCTTCAAGATGCTCGACAACCGCGACCTCATCCCCTGCTGTACGGGTATGATTCAGCACGAGGTGGCCGTGCGCATGGCCTCGAAGCCGGGCTCGAAACAGTATGGCATCCTGTCGGTACTGATCCAGGCGTGGTACGACGTGGAATATCTTTTCACCGTAGAACCCTCGGTGTTCAATCCGCCCCCCAAGGTGCAGAGTGCCGTCATCCGCATGACGCGCAACCAGGTGCAGCACCTGGGTTGCGACGAACAACTCTTCAAGCGGGTGGTGAAGACGGTGTTCAACCAGCGCCGCAAGATGCTGCGCGTCTCGCTGCGCCAACTGTTGCCCGCCAACTTCTCGGCGCAGGCCACGGAACTCTCTTCGCACCGCTTCATGACCCTCCGTCCGGAACAGCTCTCCATCGACGAGTTTGTAGAACTGACAAATATGGTAGAAAAAGTGCTGTGCTCGTACACAAATGGGGTGTGTGCGGACACAATTGATTGATTTAAATCAAGAATAAGCCACTTTTTTCATAAAAATGGGCCATTGTTATTTGACAATAGCCCATTTCTTTTTACCTTTGCATCGTCATTAAGGATAACGATTAGGTATTAAGGTAAAAGAAAAGGATAACATTAAAACGTAAGTTGTTAGTAATAGAGATAGGTTAGTAGTAAAAGTTTGAGGTTTTAGTCTGAATAGGTAAATTAGAGAAAGCAAGTTTTTGGTTATTAATAAGGAAAAGGAAGGTGCAGTCTGCGATTGGTTCGTAGGCTGCATCGCTTTTTAGGGGGGTAAGTCTTGGTATTTTCCCGACAAATATGTATCTTTGCAACAAAATCATCAACTTATGAAAAACATCGCTATCTTTACACTGACCTCTGAGCTGCACGACGAACAGGCCGTGAGCGCCATGACCAACGAATTTCTGGGAAGCCTGGGCTTCGACTACGACTACCCGGCAAGTGACTATACCGACTATGGACAGCATGCCCTGGACCTCATCTATGTGAGAACGGGAGGCACGGAGGGCATCTTCCGCCGCCTGCTGCCTGACCTGCTGAAGCAGTCGGGCCGTCCGTTCTACCTGCTGACATCAGGAAAGAGCAATTCGCTGGCGGCCTCGCTGGAGATCCTGTCGTTCCTGCGTCAGCAGGGCTATCAGGGTGAGGTCATTCATGGTAACAGGGAATATGTCAACCAGCGCATCCTGCTGCTGGAACAGGCCGGTGAGGCGCGCCAGCGTCTGAAGGGCTGCCGACTGGGCATCGTGGGACAACCGTCCGACTGGCTCATCTCCAGTCAGGCAGACGCCAACGTGGTGCGTCGGCGCCTGGGCATCGAACTGGTGGACATCCCCATGCAAGAACTCCTGGAGACCATCGCACAGACGCCTCAGCAGCCTGCCAGCGAACAGGCGCCCACGGCAGCCATTGCCGACGCGCTGCCGGGTGCCGAGCAAATCTACCAGGCGCTGAAGGTGCTGGTGCAGCGCTATCAGCTGCAGGGACTGACGCTCCGCTGCTTCGACCTGCTGACGGCGGTACATAATACGGGGTGTCTGGCATTGGCGAAACTGAATAGCGAGGGTATCGTGGCCGGTTGTGAGGGTGACGTTCCCACCATGCTGTCCATGGCTGTCGTCAATGCCCTGTTGGGTGTCAGCGGATTCCAGGCCAATCCCGCCAACATCGATCCTACTAAGGGTGAGATGCTCTTCGCCCATTGTACCATCCCCTTCAATATGGTGGAGCACTTCGAGTACGACACCCACTTCGAGTCGGGCATCGGCGTAGGCATCCGCGGCTATGTGAAGGAAGGTCCTGTCACCATCTTCAAGGTGTCGGGCGACCTGTCGCGCCATTTCGTGGCGGAGGGTCTGCTGGTGCGCTGCCAGGCCAAACCGGACCTGTGCCGTACGCAGCTGGTCATCCAACTGGCTGACCCCGCTGCCGCCTCCTATTTCCTGACGCATCCCATCGGCAACCACCACGTCATCCTCCCCGGTCACCACCAGGCGCTCCTGGAGGAGGTGCTGCGCGCTTAGCACTGGTCAAGGGAAGACATACTCCACATACTGCATGTGCTCCTCGGTGGGGTAGTTGGTGAGTGCTCCTGAGCGCGTGACAAACGACAGGATGCCGTGATAGACGGTATGGCCGAAGGTATATTGGCCACTATAGATATTGATATAGTGTACGCGGCGGGCATCATAGCTGAGCAGGCGCTCTGTGTCGGTGACGGGCATGCCGTCGATCAGTACCAGGGTAGGCCAGATGCCGTCGTTATGACCATTCTCTCCCAGCACAAACAGGCGGGTAGCTCCCTGAACGGTCTTTTTCGTCACGTCGGTCACATATTCTGTCAGTACCTCCCGGATGGTGAGAAACTGGCGGTACTCGTCCAGATTATAGCTGATGTCGGGTTTCCTGCCAAACAGCGTCGCGTCATAGACGGTCGGCTGATCTGGCTCATGGGTTGCCTGACGGCGCTGCATGGCCAGGGAGCGGGTCTCCACCTCCTGGCGCTGGTAGTGGAACACCAGATGCGGGATTTTCTTGGGAAGGAGGGTGGCAAAGGGCGTCTGCATCTCTATGGGCAGTCTCACGCCTGTCGTAGTGACGGCCGAGAGTACCACCCGTTGCCGACCATGAACGCCATAGGTATTGAAGAGCACCACGGAGTCGTTCTGCGTCCAACCCTCAAAATAATGAAGTTGCTTGCCTACCACACTCAGCGAGGCACGAATCTCGTCGCCCGAGAACGTGAGACCGTCGTAGTGGTTGCTGATATGGGCCTTGATGACGTGCCCCTCCGTCTCGGGGATGTCGGCATCTTTCTCGCTGACCACCTCGGCAGCACCTACGGCCAAGGGTCGGCAGGCGTCGCTGGCCACCCATTCGATGTCGTCTGCGGCATGTTTCCGGAGCGGATTGATGACGGCGACCAACTGATGGGCCACCAGCGTCTCGTGGCGCGTATAGACCGACAAGACGTAATAGCCGCTATGGAGCTCACGGGGCAGGGACATCACGCCCGTACCTTCTCCTTCCTCGAGACGAACGGCGATACCCGCCGCCAACCCCTCGGTGTCACACAGTTCGGCGTAGGCTATCGCACCACTGCCGGCCGTGATACGTACGCGCAACTCTTCTCCGGCGAGGTACCAGGTGCGGTCTGTCTCGACGTTTGCGGCCAGGGTGCTCAGCGCCAGCACCAACATGGCCGCCAGTATTCCTATTCTGCTTCTCATCTTAATCACTGACATCTCCTTTCAAAGACCAAAAATCGGGTTCTACTACGCTTGCTCCCTTGGAACGTACATCCAACTGGAAGTCGTAGGCCCATGCCGTACGCAGCACACCGCCGGGGATGACACGGTCGTCCTGCCAATCACAGAGGTACTTCCCACTGGTGGCCATCCTGCGGCAGTCTTCCTCACTACAGTCTTCGAGCCATTCGCGGCTGTCGCTGACCAGCGGATGATAGATGGAGTAGGTCGCGCCGTCGAGGAAGAAACGGTAGTGGCTGACGTTGAGTGAGCAGCCCACGAAACCGATGGCGTGCTTTTTGGACGTCAGACAATGCAGATTGGTGGGCAGGGCGGAGGGCTGGGGCGTAAAGAGACCACCCATCTCGGAACCTGCCTGGCGACGGGCCAACTCATACTCATACTCGGCCTTTGTGATGGCGCGCTGGCTGACCAGACCGCTATAGCGGTGTAACATACGTTCATTGTCACGTCCTATGTCGTAGAGTTTCAGATTCTGGATGTGCTGACTGGCGTAGTTTGTGCTGGCACCGACGATGATACTGGGACACGTCGCCGTCTTCCAACCGACGTGCGGAAACTGGTTGGCACGATAGACGGCCGTCAAGGTCGCCGTGTCGAAGAACCAGAAGGTGGTATAGTCCGAATGGACCTCCCACGTCTCGTCATAGGTCCACGAATAGTACTTCACCTCGTCGGCATTGGCGGGGGCTGTCAGGGTGACGAGGACGTCGATGGCACTCTCCGGCGTGTTCTGCACACCTCTCACCGTGGCAATCTTCTCCGTGGCGAGCGGGTGTTGAGGCTCTGACTCATAGACCTCGCCGTCGGTCTCGATATGCAGGTAGTATTCCACATTGGTGGACAGCGTGCCTACCGAGCACGAGTAGCGCCCGTCGGCATCCTGCGCCACGACCTCGGAGCCGTCTGTACCCCGAACGGTGACCTTGGCTCCCCGTACCATCTCGGGGGTCTCGGAGGAGTGGAGACTCTGGGTTCGCGAGAGGATGAACGTGTTCTGACTATTGGCGCATATCGTTCCCTCGACAACCAGCAGGTGGGAGTCTTCGGCGGAGATGTCGGCCTCGTATTCCTCGATACATCCCGTCAACAGCTGCGTAGTGAAAAATAAAAGGGTGATGACCCAACGGTACTTTCTCATATCCTTCTCTCCTGCGCTTTTAGTTAAACCGAATATTCATGGATACATAGGGAATGGCCGTGCCGAAGACCGACAACTTGTAACCCTGGATCTTGCCGCCCTCGCTCACATAATAGATGGAGTAGGCATTCCTGCGGGCCAAGACGTTATATACGCCGATGGAGAATGACGTATGCAGGAAACTCGTCAACTTGTGGGTCGGCTCAATGTTAAACGCCACATCCAGGCGCATGTAGTCGGGCATGCGGTAGGTGTTGCGGTCTGAGTAGTAGGGCATGTAACGCTGGTGGCTCCAGTCGTAGTATCTTCCTGCCGGCACCGTCGTCGGACGCCCCGAGGCGTAGTTGAAGTTGCTGGAGAAACTGTAACGCTCCGTCAACTTGTAGTTGAGGACGGCCTTGACCTCGTGGGGTCTGTCGTATTCGGACGAGTACCACTCGCCATCGTTCAGGGGCCTGGCCACCCGCTCGTCGTCTTGACGGAGCTGGGAGCGCGAGAAGGTGTAGCTGACCCATCCGTTCAACTTGCCCGTAGGCTTCTTGACCTGCAATTCCAGACCGTAGGCGCGGCCCTTGGTGGAGATGACGTCGGTCTCCAGGTGGTGGTTCATCAGCAGCACGGCAGAGTTGCGGTAGTGGAGATAGTCGCTGATGTGACGGTAGTAAACCTCAGCAGAGAACTCATACTGCTTGCCGGGTGTCTCGTGGTAGATGCCGGCAGCGGCCTGCCAACCCTTCTGGGGCTGGATGTTCGCGTCGGAGAGTTTCCAGATGTCGGTCGGTGACATGATGGCGGTATTCGAGACCTTATGGATATACTGGTGCATGGTGTTGAAACCTGCTTTCAGAGACAGGTTCTCCTGGAGTGCATAACGGACCGACAGGCGCAACTCGGGGGCTTGGTAGGTCTTGATGACACCCGTCTCGTGGCGGGTCTCCAGCAATGTGGTGGCTGACGGCAACTCTCCGTCGGCATAATGGTTGACGTCACGGGGGCCATGGGCTTGGAACAGACTGTAGCGCAGACCGGCAGAGACTGACAACTGGTCGGTCAGCGAACGCTCATAGTCCACATAGGCGGCGTTCTCCCAGGCTTTCTCGCGCTGGAGCTGGTCTGTCGTGACGGACGAGGCCGCGCCAATGGGCTCATATTTGCCGGCCTGTACGTCGTAGTGCTGGACGGAGAGTCCGTAGGAGAGCACTCCTTTTTCGGACAACCGGTGGCGGATGTGTAGCTTACCCCACAGTCCGTCGATGCCGAAACTCAGACGGGCAGCCATGGAAGGGGTGTTGTTGTCCTCGTTGTAGTAGTCGTAGTGGTCCAGTCCGGCGGAAAGGGTGGCGGTGATCCGCTCTCCCAGGATGGCGCGCCACTCGGCAGAGAAATTACGGTTCTGGTAGCCGTAGCTGTCTTTCGAACTGAACGAGAAACCGTCGTGGCTCCAATAACCGTATAGCTTGAGACGATGCAGCGTGTTGGGCTTCCACGTCAGCACACCACCGAAGTCGTAGAAGTTGGCGCTGCCGTCCCTGTAACCGCTCTTCTCAGGTAACTTCCCCAGCATCCAGTCGCTGTAGGTGGCGCGGCCGTTCAGCAGCAGGGATAGGTGGTCTTTCACCACGGGAATCTCCATATTCACCTTGCTGGTCAGAACGCCAAGACTGGCCGACCCCGTTAGTTTCTGCATGTTGGCTTCTTTGGAGGTTACTTTCAGCACACTACTGATGCGGCCTCCATATTCCACGGGAATGCTGGACTTAAACAGTTCCACGTCCTCGACGGCGTCGGAATTGAACGAGGTGAAGAGTCCGAAGAGGTGTGAGGGATTATACACCGTACCGCCGTTGAACAGGATGAGGTTCTGGTCGGTAGCACCGCCTCGTACGTTATAGCCGCTGGACGCCTCGCCCACAGTGGTGACACCGGGCAGCGAGAGTACAATCTTCATGATGTCCGACTCGCCAAAGGCGGAGGGGATGTTCTTCAGCAGCTGGGGCTTGAACTTCTCGGAGCCCATCATCATGTTTTCTACGGCAGACTGGCGCCCGCCGACGACGACAATCTCGGCCAGTTCCTGGTCGTCGGCCACACTGGCCTTGGCCTTCTGGACGCCTGGCACGATATAGACCTTGGCGTCTGACAAGGCGTCCGTCGTGGAGGTCATGGCTTGGTCAAGCACGGGAATGCCGGCTATCAGCGCCCCCTCGGCAACAGAGTCCGCAGGGGGTGTCGGCAATGCCGCAGCCTCTCGTGTCCCCTCAGGCTTGACATCGGCAACGGCGGGGTGGGGGTGTGGAGCGACTATCTGCGAACCGGCGATGCTCTCAACCAATTTCACCAGACTCTCCTCACGCTCGCTCTTGGAGAAGGAAAGGCGCTGCTGTTTCGCCAACTGCTTGAGTTGCTTCTCCTGCTCGGGAAAGAGCTTGGCCACGTCCGAAGCGCGTTTGACGTGGTGCGTCCCGCCGTCGGGAGTGACCAGCGTATAGTGGTCCTTGCTGCTGAGCACCTTCTTATAGGTGTTTCTGCCAAAGACCCGCTCTCCGTCATAGACTTTCCATACGTGATGATACAGGCGGAGACCGTTCGTGCTCCCGTCACAGAGCACGTAGGAGTATCGCGTGTTGTCCTCCGGATCGTGTACGTATCGGTGGCCGTCCATCTCAAACCATTCGACATGTGCCTGCTCTGGCAGACAATAGACCTGGCCCACGGGAGAATGTACCACCACCTGCTGTTTCAGTTGGTCAAAACGGAGCTGTACGTTGTCATAGACCACCCCGTAATAGCAGATACGACCGTTATAGGTGTTGGCATCATCCTGGTAATAGGGGATATCATTCCACAGCCACGACTCATACGGTGGCTCCACAGCTCCCACGTACAGACGGGCAAAGTCGGAAGCGGAAGGGGAAGTCCCTTGGGCTCCAGCATGCTGCACGAGAGACAGGATACAGGCTAATACGAAGCAATTTTTTTTCACGTTTTTGTGTGTAATATCCTATTTCGCCTGCAAAGATACACATTTCTCCTGAATAACGTGTGGAAATAGCGAAAATGTTACGTACTTATTTTTTGGATAAAAGATGTTAATTCTCGTACAGAAAAGGAACGTTTTCTTCTTTTTCTGTTCCAAAAGTTGTAACTTTGCCCGATAATAGATGGTATATGGTAACTATTGAAGAGTTGAACCAACTGAAGAAACTGGGGAATGTTCCTTTTGAGGCATATGTGCTTAGGAACATATTAAGCCACTATCAATCGCCAGAGAAGAGAATCCTAAAACTGGTGAGAGACGGCTATATCATCCGTATAAAGCAAGGACTATATGTCGTGTCTCCAGAGGTAAGCGGTAAGTTGCTGTCAAAGGAATTAATAGCTAATCATATCTATGGACCTTCTTACGTATCTGCTCATTATGCACTCCGTCATTATGGATTGATACCGGAATGGGTAACAGAAGTAACATCCATCACCACACGGCATACACGCAGGTTTGAAACGCCAGAGGGCTACTTCTCCTTTCGGCAGGTGAACAGCGAATACTTCCCCATTGGTATAAAAATGGCTCAAGAAAACGATGATGTTACATACCTGATAGCGACACCTGAGAAAGCACTGTGTGACATGATGATGATGGAACCACATATACAATCCCAGTCTTTGTCTGCACTTGTCACTTTTTTAGAAGAGGATATGCGAATAGACACAGATGAATTAAAGGATATGAATCGTGATATCATCCGCAAGTGTATGGAGACTGGTAATAAGAAGCAGATATTAGCTAACCTGATAAAGTTAATGGACAGATGACTATTTTCGACGAGATGGTGGAGGCGTTGCACCCCCGCAACAAGAATGAGAAGGAGAGTGCACAACAAGAAGTGATGCAGCGAATTGCCCTGTATGGTCTTTACCGTGGAGGATTTTTTGACCATGCGGCCTTCTATGGTGGCACATGCTTGAGAATCTTCCATAACCTTCAGAGATATTCTGAGGATATGGACTTTACGCAAACAGAGAAGGATCCAAGTATTCATTTGGAGAATTATTTTCCACAACTGATTGAAGCCTTTAAGTTGACAGGCAGAGAGGTTACGATTAAGAAGAAGGAAAAGAAGACTTTCGGTAAGGTGGAGTCGGCGTTCTTGAAAGATAATACCGATGTGTATGACATTGCTTTCCAAACAGAAAAAACCATTAAGGTGAAAATAGAACTGGATACTGACCCGCCCCTGGGATTCCAAACAGAACAGCAAACGCTTTTGAAGCCATTTTCAACCATGATTCGTTGTGTCGCTCTTCCTGACCTGTATGCTGGCAAGATGCACGCCTTGCTCTATCGTAACTGGAAGACCAGGGTGAAGGGGCGCGACTGGTATGACTTCCAATGGTATGTGGCCAATCGTGTGCCGCTGAATTTTGAGCATCTGCAGAAGCGCGTTGCTGTATTTAACGGAATCGAACTAAGCAAGGAAGACTTTCTGGAAGCCCTACACGAGCGGTTGGCGACAACTGACATAGAGTCCGTCAAGCAAGATGCTTCCCGTTTTATCTTCGACCAGCGTGATATTGAAATCTGGTCGAACGATTACTTCCTGAAGTTAGCCGACATGATAGTGTTTTGCTAAAAGATTAGTATCTTTGCAGAGGCATAGACATCCGTCGTAACGACGTCCGACGTACCGCTGTATATCCGTTTCCTGGATATGAAGGCCAAGGGTAATAACAAAATCTATAACCGCGTCATCTTCGGCGTCATGGGAGAGGCACGACGTAGGATCCAGTATGGATACACCGACGAGATAGCGGAACAGGTCAGAAAACAACTGGTAGAGGCAGGCGCGACACTCAGATAGCAGATTTTCCAGAAAATATTTGGTAGTTTCAAATATTATTTGTATATTTGCAATGTAAATATATAAGTTATGGATGCAGTGACTATATTCCTTTACGTGTTGGCTACACTGGCGTATGCTTGCACTTCATACGATTACAGACCGTCTACTGTTATCGGATGGGGAATATATCTTTTCCTGACTGTCTGCCTTACACCGCTGGTATCGATACCTGTAACGATGGCAGCCTGTTACTATCTGGGATCCTTATACGGAGAATGAAGTAGCACCCTTCTACTATAATAGTCACCATACACGGTGACTTTTTTTGTGTCCTTTACGCACACGCGCGAACAGACTATCTTTGCGTAAAAATTTGTTAGTTATGGCAAAGATAAAATCAGATTATATCTCATGGACCCTACAGCTAAAGGCTGACGGCGTACAGAAAGAGATACACAACATCACAGAAGCGAACCAGGAACTTAAGGAGAGTAATAAATCCCTCCGTAAGGAAATGCACGACCTGGTTAACGGACTGCAGAAGCTGGAAAAAGATTTGGGAGTATAGAATATGTACTTCTAAAAGAACTCAGCGAGATATTTCGACAATATCTCGCTGAGTGTATTATTAATTAGAAGTGGAATCAAGACTACTTCTTACGCTTCCAGGTCTGGGTCTCGTAGAACATGCCGATGTAGCCACGCACTTTCAGCTGGTCGCCATCGAGCCAGATAGAACACTTGTAGTTCTTGCCGTTCTTGGGATTGTAGATTCTTCCTCCCTCCCATTTCTCCTTAGACTTGGAAAGGCCTGAGAGGATGTTGACACCCATCAGTTTGCGACTCTGGAGTTTGGCGTCGGGGTTGTGTTTGTCCTTGGTTTCAGGTCCCTGTTCCAGCCATACAATCTTGCCGTTCACCTTGTCGCCAGACTGGTAGATCTCTACCTGGGCATCGCCGGCCTCGGTGTACCACTTACCTAGAATACCTTGTGAATAGCCTGCCACAGACATCAGGGCGAAGGCCATACCTAATAATACCTTTTTCATAATCTATGTTCTTGTTTTGTTTACCTTTGCAAAGGTACGAAGAATTCTGAACTAACGCAAGGATTTGGCGAAAAGATTTGGAAGTGACTATTTTGAAAACCAATAGGCGCCATAGAAATATTTAGAAAATTTTGGATGTTTGCATGAAATGTCGTAACTTTGTGGGCAGAAAAGCCTATGACAAGTATAGAACTGGACATGATACAGTCTGCCGGCATTGGGGCCTTGGCTCTCATCGTCGGTATGGTGTTGACGAGAAAGGTCGCCTTCCTCCAGAAATTCTGTGTGCCGTCGCCGGTAAGCGGTGGTATCATTTTTTCATTAATCACGCTGGCACTATACCACTGGTTTTATGTGGAGGTGTCGTTCAACGGAACGCTGAAGGAGGCTTTTATGCTGGCATTCTTTACCAGCGTGGGTTTCCAGAGTGACCTTAAAGTCATCAAGCAAGGTGGCCGATTGTTGGTCATCATGCTAGCTCTGTTGGTGACAATTATATCCCTGCAGAACCTGATGCCGATGGGAATCACCCGCCTCATGGGTGTTGACCCTTTGATTGGTATGGCAGCCGGTAGCATCTCCATGACTGGTGGACATGGTACGGCAGGTGGATTCGCAAGTGTACTCGAAGGAATGGGACTGCATGGCGCAGGAACAATCGGCATGGCTGCTGCCACCTTTGGTCTGATAGCCGGTTCCATGATAGGCGGCCCCTTGGCAGAGCGCATTATCCGTAAGAAACTAACGCATGAACAGGTGCAAGCACCAGACGAAGATATTGACCCTGCCATGGCTGGTATTGAGAGTGACGAGGCTTCACCTGCAGGCCGACAGAAGCGCGTCAGTACAAACGAGCTGGAGTTCCAACAGTATGCGAAGGCTACCTATTGCATACTCCTGGTCATGGGTGGAGGTACCTTGTTGAGTTGGGTACTGGCCAAGACCGGTATCACGTTTCCTACCTATTTTGGAGCCTTGATCTTGGCAGCTATCGCCCGTAATACCATAGGATTCTTCAGGTACAAGACGAATGGGGAATGGGTGAAGGCTGACAGGTTGCTGGATATGCAACGGATTATCAGCGTAGGCAATATCTGTCTGTCCATGTTCCTGGGCATGGCTATGATATCCTTGAAACTCTGGGAACTGCAGAGTCTGGCACTTCCATTGATCATTATCCTGGTATCCCAGGTAGCGATGATGGACTTCTTTGTCTATTTTGTAGCTTTCCGCCTGTTAGGTCGCGACTACGATGCTGCCGTTCTTTGTGCGGGAATTTGTGGTTTCGGTCTTGGCGCAACCCCCAATGCCATGGCCAATATGAGCGCCGTATGCTATAAGTATCGCTATTCCGTCAAGCCATTCCTCATCGTTCCCATCATCGGTGCCATGTTCGCCGACCTCATCAACACCGGCATCATCTCCCTCTTCCTCAGTATCTTGTGATGCACAAGTGAATCACGGGACGGTTCTTTGATCCGCTGAAGATGGCTGATGTGATAATAATGAACGAGATAAAAACGTTATAAAAATAAAGTAAGACGAGATATGAGCGAAAAGAACGATAAGGAGCTATACTTAAACTTTGACGAGTATATTCGTCAGGGAGAGCCGTCGCAGCGTGAAGCTGCATACGCCTGGAGTACGGCTATTGGACTTCAGGCGGTGGATGGGCTGAAAACGTCAGAGTATCTGAACGGCTTGGCTCGCAGAAACATCGAGGGTGAAATCACCATCGATGAGGTGGAACAGTTGCTCAATAGTTATTACGAGAATAAAACGACTCGTGAAGCTGACGATGATGACAAACAGGAGGCTGACAAAGCCTCGAAGAACATCAAGCGCATACTCTCGGTAAAGACATGCGACTTCTCGACAAATGGCTACATATCCTTGCATCGCAGAATCTTCGAAGGCGTAATGAAACACGCTGGTGAAATGCGAAAATACGATATCACCAAACGTGAGTGGGTATTGGAGGGTGACACCGTGAGCTACCTGAACTGGGAAGATCTGCGCAGGGCTGTTGATTATGACATTCAGCAGGAACGTGATTTCAGTTATAAGGGCATCGGTAATGATGAGTTAGTGGCTCATGTTGCCAATTTCGTATCTGGACTTTGGCAGATACATGCCTTCGGTGAAGGAAACACACGCACTACGGCCGTCTTTACTATTCAGTATCTTCGTTCGCTGGGTTTCAATGTGGAGAACGACTTGTTCGCAAAATATTCCTGGTACTTCCGCAATGCGCTTGTAAGGGCTAACTACAAAAATGCCATAAAGGGTATAGACTATAGTCCTGTTTTTCTTGAACGTTTTTTCCGTAATCTGCTGCTTGGAGAGCAGTGGGATCTGCGCAATCGTTATCTACATATTAACCCGCCTGCAGAATGGAAAGAACAGCCAAACCTTGCAGTTCCTTCAAAACAACCGACAAGTACCCCGACAAGTACCCCGACAAGTACCCCGACAAGTACCCCGACAAGTACCCCGACAAGTTTTATTCACACCAATAATAAAAATATTATTAGATTAGTGAAGGCTTTGGGTGAAGAGCAACTCTCCGTCAAAGTGATGATGGAGAGGATTGGCTTGAAAGATAGGGAAAACTTCCTTGACTACTCTCTTAATCCTTCTATGAACGAGGGCTATATCCGTATGCTATATCCTGATTCGCCCCGTCACCCTCGCCAGAAATACCTGCTGACGGTAAAAGGACTGGCTCTTTACAATAGCATATGCGCAAATGCCACAGGGACAGGTGACTGACATGTTGATGCTGATGGTAGGGCACAAAGGGGTCTGACACTATTGTGCCCTTCCGTTCGAGAAAACCTAAAAAGAAAAGAGAAATATGAAAGACAGGTCTTTGAACTTTAGAGTGGTTAAGGCGATTTTGGCATTGCCCGTCACTGTATGTGTTTTGATCCCCGCAATCCTATTGTACCTTTCTGGTTGGCAGTGGGGCGATGGCTGCCTTTGGAGATTGAT
>Ga0256405_10000328_pt1 | contig 157489 bp, 187 predicted proteins | sample RumenRJG_02DNA_FD_189096 | JGI IMG/M metagenome (GOLD analysis project Ga0256405, IMG submission 189096) | Bovine rumen microbial communities from Lethbridge, Alberta, Canada - RJG_02 | ecosystem: Host-associated > Mammals > Digestive system > Stomach > Rumen | place: Canada: Alberta...
GGTTTCGGTGTCAATGACGAGGATGTAGTTAATGCGCTTGTCCATGCGGTTTCCTTTCTGGTTTGTAGTGTTTTCCTTCACTTCATTGATTTAATTGTATCACAAAGGTGGAGGATAGTCAAGTTAAGATATGATTAAATTATCGCCCGGCCCAAATTTTAACTTGGATTTAACTGAAAAAAGGGTTGACAAACAAGGGAATTTTTGGTATACTATTTCCAGAAGCCAAGGAAAAGGCTAAAACACCAGAAAGGGTTTTGATTATGGCTATGAACATGAATGAGATTCGCACCACCGCTCGCCAGATGACCATTGCCGCGCTGATGGACGCGCTGACCGCCAACGATGCCGTCAAGTTTGATGATGCGTCTTTCGCTATCTTGCAGACGGTCGGAGAGCAGGAAGTTTGGACGGAAGTCACCATTAAGTCCAAGTCGTGGAAGGACACCAAGACTTCTAAGGCGTTTGACCCGTATGAGGCCGCGGAAGCTTGGGAAGCGGAGAAGAAGATCAAGGAAGCCGACAAGGCTGCTAAGGCTGCGGAAAAGGCTAAGAAGGTAGCCAAGGCAAAGGAGAAGGAAGGGGAGTAATCCCCTTCTTTTTTTGTTTTGGGATGTTAAAATTGAGTTAAATTTTGGGCCGGCCAAATTCTTAATGGGTTTTTAACTTGACAATTGGTGGCGGCTTTGGTATAATATTAGTGAAATCAAGGGGAGGTACAAGAGAATGCGTGAAATGGTTATTTATGTGGCGTTTGATGGTGAAGAGTTTAACAATGCAGAGCGTTGTCGTGAGTATGAACAAGCATTTTCTAATTCACTTATGAAGATAAAAGAAGCCTACACTTTTTATAATTCGAAGGGCGACATTATTCCCATTGCCACTTACGATATGGAAACCATGCTCGAAGATTTAGAAGCTGCATATCAAGAAAGCGCGAAGATTGTTGTGCGGCACAATGTCCCGCATAGAACTCTTAAATATTTTTATGATACAACGGGAATCCCGTTGCCGGAAGATGCTGGGATATATAGATATGATTTTAAGAGATATACGTGGGAAAGCGTGTCAGAATATGATTTTTAATAGATATGTGTGGAAAGCGTGTCAGAATGACACGCTTTAATTTTTTGTTAAAATTTGGGCCGGCGGATAATTTAACATAGCGATAACAAAAGAAAAACCGCCATTGGCGGTTAATCTACCTTGGCGGTTTTCCGTATGGCGGTAAGCTGCTCAGGAGTAAAGTTGTTATAATATTCGCGTCCTTTATCGCTCAAATAATCCCAATCAATCAGACCTACGCTGTAAAGCGCCGCCTCGAACATTTCATAATCCATAATAAAGCGCTCGTTCATAGTTACTTTCTCCTTTCAACGTCCTTCTACTCTTTTGTACGCGCTGACCTGCCTGTATTCGAAGTATTCCTGTGCAGTGATTTCCTTGCCCGAAATCATAAGACGAGTGTGCTTCACCGAGGGCATACGTCGTGCCATGTCGCAAGCGTCCAACAGATTTTTTGCCTTGAAAGCAAACTTGATTTCCGTGCCGTGACCGGTTCCGCAGTGACCTCTGTGACAAGTTACCATGTAATACTTCATTGTTTTGTACTCCCTTCCTTGTTTGTGAGATTATTATATCATGGGAATGGGATTGTGTCAAGTTAAGAGTACGTTAAGATACCGGCCGGCCCGAAATTTAACATGGAGATAACAAAAGAAAAAATCGCCTTGCGGCGATTAGTCTTTGTCTTTATGATTGATACCCTTGAAGAGCGGGGGCACGCACCAATAAAGGCCGTAGAAGATGAAGAAATTGAAGGTTGGAAGATTGAACTCAGGCGCAATGGCGTTGTAAACAAGAGTGGCGACACCTGCAAGGATAGCCTTGACATAAGCGGCGGCAAACAGATCGACGAGAGCGTCCTTCATGATTATTCCAATCCCCTTTCAATAATCCATGCTTCGAAGTCTTTACATACTTGGTCCCAAAATGGCAGTTCTACTGGACGTCTATAATCAAGCGCTTCTTGTAACCATGTATATACACATGCTTTGCAAATTTCGGTGACTGACGGCAGTGGCTCGTCGTTTTCTTGTGCCTCGTCATACATTCCTTCTTTATGATAGAGATAATCTTTGAAGATATCATCAAAATTAATTTTGACAATGATAGAATATTCATTTATATTCTGCATCATAAATCCATGTCCTTTCTGGTGTTGGCTCCCATACACTTACACCCGAAGGGTGTAAGTGCTGGCATTGCGACCGTTGAGATGACGTTCGACTTCATCCTTCATCTCATGCAGAAGGACATACTGCACGCGCTGGGTAGGTTCACCCATGGCGTCCGCAAGTTCCTTGACGGTGATACCATTCGGCATACCATTGAACTTGGCGAAAGTGTCACGCACACGAGGAAGGAAAACTTCCATTTCCTTGGCGCGGGCAATCGCACGCTTTTCCTTGTTGGCAGAATTGCGGCGAGCCGCCTTTTCCTCGGTAACTACCTGCGACTTGGCAAGCTGGTCACGAATCTTGGCAATGGTGGTGAGGACTTCCGTGTCGGTCGTGTCGAAGTGTTCAAGGACGTAGTTCAGAGCATCAATTCGGGTCATAGCGTTTTCCTCTCTGGTTTTTAGGACTTGTTCCTTGTCCTTTTGTGCCTTTATTATACCACCGATTTTTGTTTCTGTCAAGGGGTTTGAGTGTTAATTTTTTATTTGGCGTGAGGTGGTGAGCGCCTAATTCTCTTGCCCCTTGACGTATATAATTATATCAGAAGATGTGAGAGTTGTCAACCATTTTCTATGTAAAGTTTTGGTTAAATTGTGGGCCGGCGCATAACTTAACATAGTTATAATAAAAAAAGAACGCTTGCGCGTTCTTAGTAGTCCTCGCCGCCATAGGGGAACATATACGAGAGGTCATAAGATTCATCGACATAACAACCGCTGTATGGGTCGTAATTGGATTCATCGACATCATCATTAATGTCGTCTTCATCGGGATCTTCTTCTACGCTATCAATGCCTTGTTCATTGCAGAAGTCCTGAAACAGTTCACGGGTGATGGCATTGACCCAATCGGCATTGTAATCATCGGGATTGCACCAAGTTCCAATAGCGCGGCACAGAGTGTAAGCCATGGCGGTCATGATGTCACGAGCAGAAGTTTCAGTGATGGTACGCATGTTAGTTGCCTTTCTGGTTTGGAAGTGTTTTCCTTCACTTGTTGAGATAAGTATATCATATGGTGTATGTTTTGTCAAGTTAAGAATTTGTGACGCATAATTTCGCCGCAAGTTTATCCAACCATTATTTGCGGTTTGTCATTGTGGTATCATAATTGTGTGTTATACTATGCTTGAAAGCGAGGGGAACGAAGATGAAAAAAATCGCTGAGTTTGTGACTGTTGTTTACTTGATGGCTGGTCTGTTTTCGATTCTGTTGGGGCAGGGCGTTTGGATGGCGGTTTCGGGTGTTGCGGTTGGACTGTTGGTTATTTGCTCCTGATGTTAAAGCCGAGTTAAAATCTCGGCCGGCGCGATTCTTAACCATCTTTTAACTTGCATTCTGGCTGAATTGTGGTATAATATTCGTAGATGAAGGAAGGAGAGATTCGAATGGATAAGACGATGATTGATGCGGCACGCGATTTGATGAAACAGTTGCTTCCTGAAATCGCTGACATCATGGACGACATTTGCGAATTGGGACAGTTTTTTGATAAGTATAACTATGAGCATGGCACTGATTATGATGTGCAGTGCGGTAGCGCGCGGATGTGTCTTGTGTGCGATACTTTCGTCATTAAGTGGGATTATGATTTGACGAGTGTGGACGAAATTGGTGGATGTTGGGATGAGTGCGTGGCATATCAGACGATTAAAGATAGCCCGTTCGCGTATTTGTTCGCAGAAGCGGTTATGTTTAAGATTGGATGGAATGACTTTGAAGTCATGCCGCGAATTAAGAATGTTGGCTACAAGCCTACTGCCATTGCGACTTGGTTGACTAATGATGAGTTTCGTTTTGTGACTGATGTTACAAGCGATTTGCATAGTTATAACTGGGGTGTTGTGAATAACAAGCCTTGCATTATTGACTATGCACTTACGGAAGATGTGCGCGATAGGGCAAGCACCGATTGGTGACTTGCCCTTAGTTAAATATCGGTTAAATTTTGGGCCGGCCGATTTTTTAACTTAAATTTAACATGAGAAATAAAAAAAGAAAAGGGGTCACTCCCCCTTTTCCTTTTCCTTGGCCTCGCGCGCGGCCTTGTCCTTGGCGGCTTTCTCCGCACGCTTTGCGGCGGCCTCGGCCTTCTTGGCCTGCTTGCCGTTGTAGTCCGCGACCTCGGCGGCCATGAGTTCCTCGGCAGTCATATCCTCGCGCTCCTGCGCTACGATGACACCGACACGCGCGTAGCGCTTGTTTCCGTTGATGTCGGTGACGATGACGCCATACTGACGGTCATTGATTTTCTGGAATCCTTCGATGTTGGCAATGTCGAGAGTGGAGAAAACGGCGGTACGGATAGTGGAATCGACGATAGACTGAGAGTTCTTCATGTGGCGTGCCTTTCTGGTTTGTGAGGTTTTCCTTCCTCTGTTGTGTATTCATTATAGCATCTTTGTGCTGTAATGTCAAGTTAAGAGTTTGTTAAAGGGGAGTGGTGAGTTCTAACCATTCTTCGCTAATCCATCCAACAGGTTCCACCCTCTGCGTTTGTACGACTTATGCGCCATCACGTACTCGCCTTCGGCTCCGCTTGTGGGTTTCTGTCCCTTCAACGTTTTTATTCTATCATGGAATCTTGTTTTTGTCAAGTTAAGAATGCGTTAAGATTTGGGCCGGTGGGCTTTTTAACTTGTGCTTAATAAAAAGAAAGAAGGTGTTGGCCTTCTTCTTTTATTTGATATGATTCCTTTATGAATTATTCATACCAATATATATCAACATCCTCATCGGGATTTATTCCAATCTGTGTATAGACAAAATCACCTAAATTATATCTATCAAGAATGTCCCAATCTGCGGCCGTCCTGCTATCTTCGTCTTTTTCCCATGCGGAGAAAAATGCTTTCCATTCGCCAGAATCTGGAATATTGAATTCACGAGTTTCGTAGATATGATAGCCGAGTTTGATGGTCTTCATGTTGCAGTTCCTTTCTGGTTTGAAGGGTTTCCTTCCCTTTGTTGTAATGTTATTATAGCACGGAAAGCGCTGTGTGTCAAGTTAAAAATCAGTAAAATTCTTGGCCGGCCCATTTTTTAACACAAAAATAACATAACAAAAGAGCGCCCGAAGGCGCTCATTAGTATTCGCAATTCCAACCACAGTAGGCCGCTAATTCATTAAGGCGATTCATCACGCTAACAACATATTTCGTCCTGTCCTCTTTGCTATCGATATACCGTGCCATTGCTTCATACACCGCGCGGCATTCGTCAAAATCGGGAACCTTGCGCCGCTGGCAGAAGTCGTAAGTAGTTCCCAAATCCCTAAAAGGAAAATACTTAATTCCCATGGTAATCGCGTGACGGTTTGCAATCTTGGACAAAATGAAAGTCTCAATAGTTGCGTCATCAAGCGCCGTGTGACTTTCGATAAAATCATACTTGTCGCACAAATATCTGTACGTGCTTTCCGCACTGGTCTTAAAGAATGTGCCGGAATTGGTGAACATGTCATAAGAAATACAATTCTTCTTATAGGACGCATTGTTCAACAGATGGGTAGTTGCAAGTCCCCACAAATCGAACAGAGGATAGCGCTTGCCGCGGAACATAAAACCGTCATTATCGAATTCGTTCTTATTTTCCCGAGGCCCATTTACTATGATATTGTAGCAAAGATTGCGCTGCATTTTCTCCCACTCAAAATAATCCTTGCTATACAGTTTACGGATATACAGTTCCGTAAAGGGGATTGCTTTCTTAAAGTCGAACATAGAATTAAATGCGCCCACGCCATCAATATTTTCAATATCGTGCAACCAAATATTCATGACTTCATTCCACGGCTTCACAGTAATTTCGCCGCGTTCAATCATATCAAGATAGATGGGACGCTTTTCTGCATAATATGCAGTATTGAACACAGACGGCACAGAGAACGTTTCCGCAATAAGAAACTGTTTCTTCTCATAGATATTACCCGCGCGGTCACAGATAGTATAGCCGAAGTCGTACACAAGAGGACGCGCGATAGCAATCTTCTTTTTGCGTTCAGAATCGCCATTTGCAAGTTCATTCGCAAAAGGCAGAGTGGCGGTTTCGGTGTCAACTACACAGTACAGTTTCTTCTTCATTGTTTAATTCCCTTCTGGTTTGTCGAGTGTTTTCCTTCACTTGATGGATACATTATAGCACATTCCGCATCAATATGCAAGTTAAGAGTTGGTTAAATTTGCGGCCGGCCATAAATTTAACATAAAAATAACGACCATTGTTGTGGTCGTTATTTCTATCAGTACACCGCGACGATTTCCACTTCATACTCTTCATTGTCATCGGTGATGAAAATGTAAGAGTAATCGTCTTCATCAATGATGGTGCGAATGCCAAAGCCAAGGTAGCCACCAACCGCGTTGCGTGCTTCTTTCAGAGTTTCGTAAGAGCCATGGACGCCATTCTCGAAGTAATCAGACCGAAGTGCGAAAGTCATTTGCTTTTCTCCTCTCGTTGCTTTCTGGATATATTATAACGCTATTGGTGCGGGGTGTCAAGTTAAATGAAGGTTAAGATCTGGGCCGGCCGCTTTCTTTACGCAAATTTAACATAGAATGTAAAAGTAAAGACGCTTTCGCGCCTTTACCATCCTCGTCTGTCAATGTAGAAGTGGAACTCCTTTTTCAGACACGTGTCGTAGAGCGTCCACACGTCATCGGATTCCTGCCACAGCCCCGTGATTTCTGGGAACTGGTTGCAGAACTTGAAAATTCCGAGTTCTGCGTCTTCCAGAGTGTGATATACCTCAAAGAACGGAGAATCATCGAAGTAGTCAGAAGTGACGATGTACAGCATGGTGTTGCCTTTCTGGTTTTAGAGCGTTCTTCCTTCGCTTGTTGGATATATTGTAACACACAATGACATGATTGTCAAGAGTGTGGGATGTTAAAAATTAGCTGTTTGCCACTGCGCACCTGGCAGCGGTAGGTTGCTATCCTAAGCGGTTATTACGTGTCTCTCTCACTCTCACGGATTTTTGTTCTAATGGGAGTTTTCTCTCCCCGCCCACTTTTCTTGTCTTGGTTGTGGTCGTTGCTGTCTACCTCACCCACCCAGCAGGATGGTTCCCCTCACGCTCACGCGGGTGACGCGGGCTTTTTTTAGGTGGGCTACCATACGCCTTGCGGCGGCCCTTTGAAGTGTTTCCCCACTTGACGTATATATAATATCATAGATTTGGCGATAAGTCAAGTTAAATATATGTAAAAATTTGGGCCGGCCGCATTTTTAACCTAAATTTAACATGCAATGTAAAAAAAGAAAAGCGCCCTCGGGCGCTTTCTTTTTTTACAGTCGCGTGTAGGTGTTGACCTTCTGGTCACGATTCGTCTTGACCTTATCGGCAAGCGCAGTGCGCAGAAGGTAGTTAAGCTTGGACTGGGAGAACCCTTCCGGCAGTTCCGCTTCGCAAGCGGCGAACAGTTCCTTGGAAGTCTGCGGCTCATCAGTCAGCGCCGCAAGCACAGTCGGGATCGCGGACTCATACAGCGCCGCGTTCGCCCGCGCCTTTTCGGTAAGCTTCGCCTGTTCCGCTTCCAGTTCAGTCAGCAGAGCGGCAGTGTCAACGTCAGCGCCATGCAGGTAGGAAATCATGGTTTCGAGAGTGGACTTCTTCATAGGGCAAAATTCCTTTCTGGTTTTTAAGTGTTTCCCTTCACTTGATGTATATATTATATCAGAAGTTCTGTCAGTTGTCAACTATTTTTTGTGTAAAGATTCAGTTAAATTCGCGGCCGGCCGGGTTTTTAACCCGGTCTTAATAGTCCTCGTCGATAGTAGTGCGCTCAATGCACCATATACCATTATCGGCATAGAACGTGTACATTCCAATCTCTGGCTCGATGTTACTGTCTTTGATATGACAGTTGTCATCTACAAGCATACGGCACATTACTGCCGTGGCTTTCTCCATAGAGGAAAATGCGCCAATGATTTGATAACAAAAATCATTCTGTCCCGTGCCATCGCCCATGCTCAAAATGTAAATGGTCATATTGAATATCTCCTTTCCTTTGTTCAAGAACATTATACCATAGAGAATGTTTGTTGTCAAGTTAAGAATGGGTAAAGTTTTGGGCCGGCCAACTTCTTTACAAGAAATTAACCATATTCATCGAAATCAGATTCAAATGCCTCTTCAAAATCGTCCCATGTCTCATAATGGAAATTGAAATCATCGCATTCTTCAATAGGATTTGAAATGCAACAATTTCCCCATTTGTTGATATAAGGACAATCAAATGCCTGTACGGGGCAACGAATCGGGTGTCCGTTGTGGAACCCATTGGTTTCTTCAATTCGTTCAATCATAATCAAATGCCCTCCCTTTGTGCTTTGTACGTGGATTCTTCTTCTTGTTCGGAATAATCTTCGTCGTAGGATTAATGGTGCCCCAATCGCCGCGCATCTTCTTGATGGTTTCATAAGTGGTGTTCTGGGGTTTGTTAGCCATGGTCTGCACCTCCTTGCTTTGTGTATATATTATATCAAACAATATGTGAGAAGTCAAGTTAAATATGGGTTAAAATGTGGGCCGGCCCTAATTTTAACATATGTTTAACTTGCAAATGAAATGCCAATGTAGTATAATAGTGGTGAAAGAAAGGAAGGGGTAACATTATGAGAAGCAATTACGTAGAGCGTGCTGAGAAGTTCATGAAGTCGTTTGTTCGAAACTATGGGCATCCGTTTGGCTGTAAAAATATTGCAGAAGTGCGTGATATGGTTGAACGTTATAATGCTGCACATAAACGTATACATGTATCATACAGTTATGGTGTTAGTCGTTGTACGCTCATTCTGTCGGATTATGTCATTAAATGGGATTATGATGCTGAGAACGTCATGGAATGGGGCGGCTGCAAAAATGAGATGAAAATATACGCAAAAGCTTGCAAAATGGGTCTTCATAATGTGTTGGCACCAATTACAAGAATTAAAGTGTATGGACGTTTTTATTATGTAATGCCGCGTTGCACTCGTACCGCATTTGGAGATAAGCATCATGATTTAACTTATTACATTGGAGAAGCACAAATGTGGGGATTGCATAATAGACTACATCTTATTGATTTACACTGTGAAAACTGGGGGTTTCTGCATGGGCAAGCGACAGTCTTTGATTATGCGGCGTGTTGCGAATGAATAACGGGGCGAAATGCCCCGTTAATTATGGGTTAAAATAAAGGCCGGCCGCATTTTTAACATACATTTAACATTAAAATGAAAAAGAGGATTATTCATCCTCTTTCTCATAAATCATAGCGTCAAGTCCTTCGCTATTCAGTTTCTTAACAACCTTACGTGCGGCCGCCTTACGTTCTTTTTCCTTCTGCTTGCGGTCGCGTTCTTCCTGCCGCGCCTTTTTCTTTTCTTCATCAAGCGCGACGTCTTCCGCGTAGGCATCTGCGGCGGCATAGCCATCGTACGGAATGAACGTGCCATCAGAGCGGGAACCGCGCGGAATACTAATTTTAATCAGTGCAAACTTTTCGTTGCCATCTGCATCCAGTACCGGCATCATCAGTTCGCTTGCGCTAACCGGCTTTACATCCGTGTCGTAGTCATTGCTAAGTACTTGCTGAATGTGTGCAATAATCTGCATACGAAGCGCGCCATCCAAAGAAGCCTTACTCATATCCATTCCCTCTCTGGTTTTAAGATGTTTTCCTTCATCTATCGTAGATAATTATAGCATAACTTCTATAAGAAGTCAAGTAAAATCTATGTTAAAAATTGGACCGGCCATGTTTTTAACATGACCTTAACACCCGAGGAACTTAAAGCAGTTGGGGCATTTCTCCTGTGAGAAGTGCGGCAACCATTTCACTTGGCGTGCAATGTGTCACGTCGTCGCCGTCCCACGGCATACGATACGATTCAACGTGTCCATGCTCAACACCATAAGAACCTCTGTGACAGATTACATCGCCATCTGGGTAATCTGGGAACGTCCACTTCCATCCATCAAGGCAATGCTCAATCGTGAAGGGGATGCCTTGTTCAATCAGTTGGCGGCAGAACGACTGGGTGGTGGCTTGGATCTGGTTCTTCATAGCAATCTCATATGCATTCCTGTTTTCCATGTTTTTCAGTCCCATCTCATATGTCCTCCTGTTTTTTACTATAATCATTATAGCACAATTTATATCGGGAGTCAAGTTAAATACTCGTTAAGAAATCGTCCGGCCGCAATTTTAACATAAAATTAATAGCCCTTGCGGGCTATTACAGATTGTACAGTTCGCTCATAATGTGATTGGGATGGAACGCGGAACCCGGCCAATTCTCACGGTTTGCCCTACTATCGTCAAACAACAGGTCGGTTTTCTGTGCGTTGCACACAAGTCCCTTGTCCTTGCCGTACTCAACAATCTTAATGAAATCCCACTCCACGCTGTGAAGGTGCTGCCGCAACCATTTTTCTTTGGCTTTGCGTACTTCATCATTGTAGCTTGCCGAGCCATTCATTGAGGTCCAACTAATGATACCGAGCTTGTAGCCAGCTTTCTGCAACTTGTTGAGCTTGCGCGCGAGCAGGCTCATATTCAGCATAGGGGCAGCTTCCAGGTAGGGCCAGACCTCTTCCGCCTGCAATCCGTCAAGCCAGTTTGGAACTGTAAAGAGAGAGGCGATAGTACCGTCCATGTCAAACCAAATCGTCATATCAGTTACTTCCTTTCGTCATTTCGTGATTTGATTATACCATAGGCAAACCGAAAAGTCAAGTTAAATCGAAGTTAAAATGTCGGCCGGCAGCTTTCTTAACATTCAGTTTACAAAAAAAAGAAGAGGATTACTCCTCTTCGATGTAGTATGCCAGCGTGCGTCCCAGCTCTGCGTTGCAATTGTAGTAAGAAATCGTGTTGCACAGCTTGTCGAAATCAATGGAGCTGTCAGCTCCGTCATTGGTGTAGAATCCGCCGAACCACATGGAGAACGGAGATACGTAGCACGGACAAATAGCGACCTTCTTGCCAGCGTTGTAGGCGCGACGAGCGACGGACTTGTTAACTTTCTTCATGGGGTGTTCCCTCCTTCATTTGATGGATACATTATACCATACCAGCGGCGAAAAGTCAATAGGTTGCTGTGTAAAGATTCGGTTAATTTGCGCGCCGGCCTTTTTCTTAACACTGTGTTTACAAAAAAGGGAGCAGCTCACAGCTGCTCCTTATCCTCATAGTAGTCGTGGTACATCATCATGATTCCCAGATCACACCCCTGCTCTGCCATGATGTGAAGCTCGATGACCATCGGATCCTCCATGCCGCGGTTGCGCGTTACATAGTCGAGGTATTCCTTAATTTCGTTCTCCATTGTGGTGCCTCCCTTGCTTTGATGGATACATTATATCACATCGGTGTATGGCTGTCAATACCTTGGCTGTTAAGTCTGTGTTAAAAAGTTGGCCGGCCATTTTTTTAACATGCAGATAACATAAGAAAAGAGCTGGGCTATTCGTCCAGCTCGTCATCCATCCAGCTCGCCTCGGCGACGAAGCGCGCCAGCTCGTCGGCGCTTGCGCCGTCCTCGTACATGCGGAACAGTTCGATAATGCACGGGTGTTCGAAACCGTAGCTACGGACAGCACTGTCGAGAATCTCCATGGTCTTCATTGTGGTTCCCTCCTTCATTTGATGGCATAATTATAGCATACGCGGGCACGAATGTCAATAGGGTGTTTGTAAAGATTGGGTTAAGTTTGCGGCCGGCCTCTTTCTTAACGTCCAATTAACTTATGTGTTTTAGGGAAAAGAAAAACATGGGGCGGCCGCATTTGTAACAGGATCTTAACATTGAAATGGAGATAAAGAAAAACGCCCGAAGGCGTTTTTAAAATTACAGTTCCATATCTTCGCGGTACTGGTCAAAATCGCGGTAACCAGTGTAGTAATACAAGATGCTTACTGCGGTTTCTTCATTCATGCCGTTAAGGGAAAAAGCGAGATCAAGCGCGTCACGGTTGTCGGTCACGTAGTCAAGAAGGAAATCATACATGTCGTTGACAGTCATCATCATTTCTGGGTACCTTCCTTTCGTTCGTTGTGCCTATATTATAGCATATGGGATTTCAAATGTCAATAGTTTTTTTTGTTTTATCTTCGAATTTGAAAGTTAAATGGCGGTTAAAAAACGGGCCGGCCATTTTTTTAACGCAAGTTTAACAAAAGTAATTTTGTGGAATGAAATGGGGCAAGTTGCCTTGCCCCATTCTGTTAGTCGTTTATGGGACAGTAGATTTCTTTCACTGTCCAACGCCGTTTGGTGAAAGAGTTGCGGAATTCCGCGGCGGCAACCGCCTCTTCGTAAGTGCGATAGTGCGTAACACCTTGAAACCCGCCGCATTCGATGACCCAATACTTCATGACTTACTTCCTCCTTGCCTTTTGTGATTACATTATACCATAGCGCCGCACGTTTGTCAAGTTAAGATTGCGTTATTCGATGTTTCCATCGTAGATGGTGATCTGTCGTAAATTGAAGTCAACAATCAACTTGCAATTGTTAAAATATTTCGACAGTTCCTCCATGTGATTCAGATCGCGCACAAGCAAGTAATCAACGTAGCCGTAGTCGGAAGCCTTGTAAATAGTGAACATCATGTTGGGTTACCTCCTTTGTTCTTATGGATACATTATACCATGGGTGGCGTAGGAAGTCAAGTTAAAGGCACGTTAAGTTTTGGGCCGGCCGAAAATTTAACATACGTTTAACTTTTGAAATGACAAAAAAATGAAACGCGGCGGTTGCCGCGTTTCGGGATGGGTTGGTCACGCCAGCCCGTAGAACTTGCGCCCATGGATGTAGGTGTAGCCGCCATCCTCGGGGAACCAGCCCCACGCCGCCAGCTGGTCGGGGTCGAACTTGGCGGCGGCTTCCGCGGTCATGACCTCTTCGTAGGTTTCTTCGCGGACGATGGTCAGCAGCCCGTACTTGCGCAGCGTGGAGATAGACGGCACGGTCGCATTGTGCTCGGTCAGCAGTTTGAGGGTATCGTAGGACACGCCCTCGGTCGGCAGGATCGCGCGCAGGTTGGCAACTTTGATTTCGGTGGTCTTAGTCATTGTGGTGTTCCCCTTTCGTTTCGTTCTGTGAACATTATACTACCAAACCTCTGATTTGTCAATCCCTTTTTTGCGTTAAAAGTGTTAAGCTTTCCGTTTACAAACTTGCCACGAAACATTTACGAAAACTTAACACAAGGGGCGGCGTAGTTCTTTACCAAAATTTAACATTATGGGCGGCGTAGTTCTTAATATGGATTTAACATAACGAATTGGATGGGGTATGAAATGATGTTAAGCATGGGTTAAGAAACCGGCCGGCGGTTTCCTTTACATAAATTTAACATTGGATTTGAATTAAAAATAAAATCGCCCGAGGGCGATTTAGTTTTCCTCTTCGTCTTCCAATAGTGTCGCAAGTTCAGTACCATCTCTATCAAAAACGGATAAAAGAGCAAAAATATTTTCTCTATACCACCCACAAGATAACTGTACAATATCATCGTCATGAAAGCGCGCGAGGGATTTCTGCATTTCCTTAACGGTCATTTCATACTTCATGTTGTTACTCTCCTTTGTTTTTTGTACCTACATTATATCATCACTTATGTGAGAAGTCAAGTTAAAGTGCGGTTAAAAAATTGACCGGCCGAAATTTTAACGCACATTTAACATTGCATTTCTATACAAAAAAAAATCGCGTTTCCGCGATTTTTATTCGGTGATGACGCCCCAATATTCTACTACCACCCGAGGCGTGCCGTCCTGTTCCTTTGCTGTGTCAATCCACCATGCCGTCCTGCTCATGATGTCCTTCTTCAAGTCCTGCGCGATCTCGTTCGCCCTCTCTTCCGAGATAGTCCATGCCGCATGCCGCCATCCTGCGGGGCGTCCATCTTCTACCGTAACCGCGGCTGTCTTTACTTCGTACAGTTTCATATTGTTCCCTCTCTTTCTGTTTTGTGATTTTATTATACCACTGGGTTTCGGGTTTGTCAAGAGGTTTCTAAGTTAAAATGTGATTAAGGAGTAGCCCTCCCAAATGTTAAGTTTGGGTTAAGGTGTGAGCCTTGCGGCTCACACCTCCCCATACCACCAGTCGCCGACGTTCTCTTCACGCTCCGTCTCATTGTCTTCGTCTTCCTCGTGCCACCGATCGATAACCGCAGGCACTCCGTAGTCATACAGCGTATCATACAGCGCGTCACCGTCGTCGGTGAACAGCAGCTCGTCGCCGCGGTAGACGGCAACCTCGCCGACGGTGGTGTAGCTTGCCAGCGCTTCGAAAACGTCGGTGCAATCCTCTTCGTACAGGTTTTCGGTGTACCAGCTCCCGAGGGGCGCCGTCACCACGTCGAAGTAGCTCCCGTCACCATCAGGAAGCGTGTCCAGCAGGCGGCCATCCGCGACGCGCACGAGGCGCAGGGTCTTGTCATTGTTCGTCATTGGGGTTCCCTCCTTGTCTTTGATGTATACATTGTACCACAACCAGCCCGATTTGTCAATTAAGAAGTTGTAAACTATTTATGACAAAAATATGACAGTTTGTCACACTTCTGTAACAATTGCGGTTAATGAAACAGTTACGAAACATTAACGAAAACTTAACATGCGGGGCGGCGTGTTATTTAATCGAAATTTAACATGGGGCGGCAGATACGCTAACGAAAATTTAACATTAAGTTTTCGTTAAAAAATGGGCCGGCCAAAAGTTTAACGTAAGTTTAACTTAGGTGGGCGGCGTTTTCTTTAACGAAAATTTAACATGCTATGGCGGCCGATTTCTTAACAGAAATTTAATATGTTAAAAAAGGTGGCGGCTTACGTCGTCACCTTTTTATCGCAGCCGAAATGCCAGTATTGGTACTGGCGAATCGGTTAGTTTTCGTAGCCCTTGAAGAACTTGTCCAGCTCGTAATTATCGTCGGTCAGCTTGTAGACCTGCGTCAGACGACGCTGTGCGGCGATAAGGGTTTCGATGGAGGCGTCCACAGTGGCGGCGAGGTAATCGTCGAGAGCGGTGTAGCGGTTGCCGGTGGTCAGGTAGTTCATCATTTTAGGTTCCTCCTTGCTTTTGATGGATACATTATACCATAGGCAGGCAGGAATGTCAATTAAGAAATGGTAAACTATTTGTGACAAAAATATGACATTTGCGGTCATAAAAAAATAATGAAAATTTAACAATCCGGGGCGGCACGTTTCTTAACTGAAATTTAACACACGGGGCGGCTGGCTTTTTAACGCAAAATTAATAGTTAATTTTGCGTTAAGGAATCGGCCGGCCGAAAATTTAACGCAAGTTTAACATTGGAGATTTGGGAATGTCTTAACATAAATTTAACATACGTGGGCGGCGGATTTTTTAACATGAATTTAATATGTTAAAAAATGAGGTGGCTTACGCCACCTCGTACCATTCTTCGTCGTAACCGCTGCGGTAGGTGTTGCCGGTGTAACCGTCTTTCAGGTGTTCGTACGGCTTTTCCCAGTCGAAATTGCTTTCTTCGAGCTTTTCCGCGGTGTTCATCACCTTCTTAGCTTTGTCAACGATAGCCCACTGGGCGTCCTTGGCTTCGCGGGTGGTCATTTCGCCCACCTTGCAAAGCGCCGCGTACATGATAGCCCATGCCTCTTTGCTGGTGAGATTGGTCAGATTGTTCATCATTTTTGTTTCCTCCTTCGTTTTGTTCTGTGAACATTATACCACAAAGATCTGGGATTGTCAACCCCTTTTTGAGATGTTTAACAATTTTAACATTGGGTGCCGGTGGTTTTCTTTTCTGAAATTTAACGCACGCAATGGGTTAAAAAAATTTAATTAAAATTTAACATTGGAGGGCGGCGAGATTCTTTACGTAAATTTAACACAGAGGGGCGGCGGTATTCTTTGCACAAATTTAACACATCTAGTTAGTTAGGGTAAACTAACTGGGGCGGCGGTTCCCGTAACGAAAATTTAACATAGTTAAATTTTCGTTACGAAACGGGCCGCCCGAGGATGTTAAATTTGTGTAAAAAAATAAACCGGTGGTGCCGCTATCAGCGGCGCCATCCGGTTTTCCAAGAGTAGTCATCGTAATACTCTTGGGTGATTTCGTCGTACTGGTCCAGCATGATTCTCAGTTCCTGCACGGTGCAGGTGGTGGTGGTTTCGAACGCGGCGAAGTGCAGGAACAGCAGGTCGTTCGGGTCGTACTGGGTCTTGCAGATCTCGATGAACAGGTCGGACAGGTCAGAGGGCTCAGCTCCCTGAGCTGGGTCGAAAAAGGTCAGCGGGCTTTCCGGCGCAAGCGGCTCAAAGTCGTCGTTGTAGACGTCGCAGAGGTCGTACAGGGTGGCGCCGTTGGCGGTGGTGAGCGTGATGTTCTGGAACTTCATGGGATTTACCTCCTTGCCTTTGATGATTTGATTATACTACAAAAAGCCCCATTTGTCAATGACTTTTGTGTGACGAAATTGTTACATTTTTCGGGATTTTTGTCATAGAAAATTATTGCAAATTTAACACGGAGGGCGGCGTGGATCTTAATGGAAATTTAACCGAGGCAGTTAGTTAGTGTAAACTAACTCTGGGCGGCCAGATCCTTAACCCAAATTTAACATGCGTAGTAGTGCATGGAAAATAGAGTTAGTTAGTGTAAACTAACTCCATACCACATGCGTATAGTCGAAGTTAGTTAGTGTAAACTAACTCTGCACTACATGCAAGGAATTAGAGTTAGTTAGGGTAAACTAACTCTGCACGACATGCCAGTAATTAGAGTTAGTTAGTATAAACTAACTCTGCACCACATGCGAATGATTGTGGTTAGTTAGTGTAAACTAACTCCATAGTGTGGGTGGATAATTGGAGTTAGTTAGTGTAAACTAACTCTCACGTGGATGGGTGGAGAAAGTGAAAGTTAAAGTTGGGTTAAATTTTTGGCCGGCCAAATTTTTAACGTAAGTTTAACTTTCATTAGTCATTGCAAATACAATGCAGTTAGTTTATACTAACTAACTGCATTTTGGTGTGAGCAAATATGTAGTTAGTTTATCCTAACTAACTGGTTTTAGTGTGGGAATAAAAAGAGTTAGTTAGTGTAAACTAACTATTTTTCGTATAGAAATAAACAAAGTTAGTTAGTGTAAACTAACTATTTTTATACTGATAATAATGTGAGTTAGTTAGTATAAACTAACTGAGGGCGGCTCGTTTTTTAACCGAAATTTTACTTTGTAAAATTTCTGTTAAGGTTTGCGCCGCCTATCCGTGTTAAGTTTAGGTTAATTTTTATGGCAAAAATTTAACCGAACTTCTTGGTTAAAGTTCGGTTAAGAAACCAACCGGCTGACTGGTATCTCACAGGTTGAGATACCAGTCGAGTTCTTCCTCGGTCATGTTAAGTTTGCGTGCGACGTATTTGGCTGCTTCATCCTCATGGTCATCATCCATATCCTCCATGGGATCCAGTCCGTTCATTTTGTACCATTCGGTGAAGGCTCTGTCAATTTCCTTCATCATGCGCTTCATTTTCGTTTCCCCCTTGCTTTGTTGTGACTACATTATAACACCCAATGACGCCTTTGTCAAGTGGTTTTGTGTGATTTAACAATTTTGTATAGTTCGCACAAAACAAAAAAGTTTAACTAACATTTAACACGGAAGGGCGGCGGTTTCCTTTACGAAAATTTTACATGGTAAAATTTTCGTAAAGAACCTCGCCGTCCCGCGAATGTTAATTTTGTTAAACATTCAGAAAAGGGTTGACAAGTGTGGTTTCGTATGGTATAATGTAGTCACAAAGAACGAAAGAGAGGTACACACCATGAACTTCTACTACTACGATTACAACATCACCTGCGAGGAAATCTATTACAGCGAGGCGCACGAGGAAGAGCTGAAAGAAGAGCTGGAACGCTGGTTTGAGGAACATCCTGAGGAGCGGCTGTAAGCCGCTTCTTTTTTTAACACGGGGAGTTAGTTAGGATAAACTAACTCGCCCGGCACGAAAGTTTTCGGAATTTTAACCAAGTTAAAATTCCGCGAAGAAGCACGCTGTTCCATGTTAAAATTCTGTTAACTTTTGCCTTAATAGGATTTTAACATCCGGGCGGCGAAGTTATTAACCGAATTTTAACGAAGTTAAAATTTGGTTACGGGTTACGCCGACCCCGTGTTAAGTTTAGGTTAATAATGGGCATGGATTTTAAATTGTTATTTCTTTTAATATAACCTTAACATAATTTTAAATTTGAAAATAAAATTAGTTGCGGGTTAACATAAATTTAACGTTACGGGTTAAGTTTTAGTTAAAACTAAAATTAAATTGGATTTGAAATTTAACATGAAATTAATAATGTAATTGTTTAACATGGACTTAACAATTCGGGCGGCGAAACGCTTAACGTAAACTTAACATTACTGTGGCTTTCAAAATGATACGCGGTTTTTGTTAAGTTTTAATAAAATTGAGGTAAAGTTTTTGTTAAGGTGCGGCCGCCCGAGGTTAAGATTTTGTTAAGTGTGCTACTGATATTCTATATTCTTAACATAAACTTAACAAAAGTGGGCGGTGGTTTTCTTAACATAGTTTTAACTTATTAAATCAATGTTAATTACGGGATACAAAATATATTATGTTAAATTTAAATGTATTTTTTGTTAAAGAAATGGGATGACGTTCCGCGTGATTTCTATTATTAATTCTATATTAAAAGCAAATTAAAATTACGTTAAGTTTTGGGATGAAATGTTAAAATCAAATTAAAATTTCAGGCGCGAATATTATTTTATAATTTCCGGTTTAACAAAATCTTTTCAAAATGTTATTTTAAATTTAACATTTAGGTTAAAATTATGTTTTCTTTAAAATGAAATTTAAGAGGTAGTATAAAATTAAATTACATTTAACAATAGGATTTGAAATGTTAATTTTAGGTAAAAATAAAATGATAATTTTTAATATGAAATTTCAACAATCTTAATTCAAATTTAACAAACGCGGGGCGGGCGATATCTTAACATACACTTAACATCGCCCGAGGATTATAGTGTTAAGTTTGTGTTATGTGGCGCGCCGCCTTGTGTTAAGTTATTGTTAACAACAATAACTTAACATTAGATTTTTTTTATTATTATATTTATGTTAAGTCTGTGTAAAGTTGTGTTAAGTTCTGGTTTAATTTATGTTAAAACAAAATAAATTTATTATTCAACATATGGTTATAGGATAAGATTCCATTGCTCTGTTAAATGCATGTTAATTCCATGTGAATTTTAAACGACGTTCCTTTTGGGATAGTTAACCTAAACTTAACAATAATTATTTTTCTTCAAAAACATATTCAAACTTAACCCACTTTTCGGATTCTCTTAACCCAAACTTAACACAAAAAGGCGGTGGGATTTTTAATTCAAACTTAACAATGGTGCGGCCGCCATTAACCCAAACTTAACAATGAAATCGCCCGAGGGACTATTGTGATTTTAACGAACCATTTACGAAACCTTAACACACAACCATTTGATTTTGATATTTCGGGATGCGTCTTAACCTATCCATAACGATTTCTTAACCTAAACTTAACATAAAAGGACGGCGGGGATCTTAACCCAAACTTAACACAAAGGGCGGTGCGAAAATTAAATTACATTTAACGTAATGGGATTGTTAAAAAATAGGCCGCCGCACGGAATATTTTTTAACTTGAATTTGAAATAGGATTTTTGTTTCCTATTCTCATCCTCTTCTATATTAACAAAACCTTAACGAAATAGGACGGCGGATATCTTCACACCAATTTAACATCGCCCGAGGCGCTGAATTCAAATGCGATTTTAGGATGAAATGGTATGTTATGGGGTGTTAATAAATACGCCGGCTGAACATTAAATTTGAATTTTTTATTTGATATGAGAATGAAATAGAAAAGCCACAACCATTATTATGCTATTATGTTGTATGGTATTGTATAGCGTTTATACAGAGAAAGCACATATGTGGTATCTATGGGATATTGTAATTATGTATGCCTTGTTTTCCCTTACCTTCTATGCTATAATGAAATGATAGCACTACAATGGTATGTATGTATGTATGTGCTTGTATGTATGTATGTATGTATGTGCTTGTTTGTGTGCTTGCCTTCTACTTGTATGCACACACACAAAAAGAAGCAAGCGGCTTTTTCGCCGCTTGCTTTGTCCTTTGGTCAGCGCTGGCCACCCTTCTCACGGATGGCCCTCTGTGCCGCCTGCTCGGTGGTGACCTCGCCGCCCTCGAACTTGATCTGCACGTCGCGCCCGAGGATGTGGCAGTCACCTGCGACCCACCAAGGCGTGCTGTTCTTGACCCAAGCGCGGTGCTCGTAGGTCTCGACGCAATACTTTTCGACCGCATCGCCGTTGTTGTGCAGGCCCTGCGCTTCGATGTCAGCCCACTTGCAGAGGATGAAGGCGCCGGCCTTGATCATGGCCTTCTGCTTGGTGTTCGGCCGGAAACGGATCTGCTGCTGACGGCCCTTGTCAGCGCTGGTCGTGTCGTCAGAGTAGAAGCGCTCAGCTTCCTCGAACGTGTAGAACCGAGCCCACACGTCGTCGCGCACGCGCACGCACAGCATGATAGCGTCAGCACCGTTCAACTCTCTGTAAGCCTTGCGCATTTCGTTGTACGTCATGTTGTCAACCGCCTTTCTTTCTCTTGTCCTTTGGACAAGTCCATTATAGCACGCGATTGTAAAGATACAACGTATTTCGTATTAAATCGAGATTAAAAAAATATGACATTTTTTTCTTAATTTTGTCACACTTTTGTCATACTTCTGTAATAATTAAGTCACTGAACCAATTAACGAAACTCTCGAAATCTTAACAAAGGGCGGCCGAAACCGTTACGAAAACTTAACGAAACAATTTAACATCCAGCTCGCGAAAAATTAACACACATTTAACGGGCCGCGTTTAACATGCAGCTCGCAAAAAATTAACGCAAATTTAACGCAACGGCCTTAACATGCAGCTCGCTAAATCTTAACCTACCCTTAACAAAGCGGTAATATGCAGCTCGCGAAAAATTAACGAAAACTTAACGTGCCGTTAGCTTGCAGCTCGCGAAACCTTAACGCGCGCTTAACGCGCGCGTTACTTGCAGCTCGCGAGCGCTTAACGAAACCTTAACGAAACCTTAACGCATGGGGCGGCTGAAACCTTAACCGGCGCTTAACACAGAGGGCGGCGAAATCCTTAACCGCCAGTTAACCTTTCAATGTGGTAGCATGGTAAAGCGATAGCATACTATCATGGTAAAGTGCTAACATGCTATTGTATTACCATGGTAAAGTGTTACCACTTTACCATGGTAGCATGGTAAAGCGACAAAGGAAAAGGCAAGGCAGACGCTTGCCTGCCTTACCTTGAATGGCTCCTATTCAAGGAACCATTCAAGTTCCTGCCTGCTCATGCCCACCTTGTTTGCAACATACTCCAAAACGTCGTCACTGTAATCACCATCAAGAGGATCGTCTATGTTGTGCGCTTTGTACCATTCTGCGAATGCTTTATCAATCTTTCTGATCATTGTATTCCTTCCTTTCTTTCCTTGCCTTTGTTGCCTTTTGCCTTGCGCAAGCCCTTAAAAGGGCTTGCGCTTTCCGCTTCTCAGGTTAGTTCCGTCAAAATCGCGTTCCTTCCATGTATTCATCCAACTCACGACTTTGCTGACCTTCTGTGGCAACCTGACCTTGTAACCGCCTCTTTTTGTATCTGTATCCATCCGCCCGAACTGAATTGCAAGCGTGTACAGTTCCCACTTGCTCATGCTGTACACTCTCATGGTATCAGCATTATCGCACCAGTCCACAAACCAGAATCGCGTTGCCTTTACCGTCCGAGCCCAACGTTTCACAGCCTGCATGGGCGTTTCACCGTCATTAATGTGGACCAACGTGGCCCCATAGGTCTTAACCTCAGCATTCATGGTCGGAATGTCGGCCCCAACGGTGAAGTCATCAGGGGTAATACGGAGCGGTTCGCCCATTCTCTTGTGCTCAGCAAGCTCGGACGCTTGCCCTTTGTTCACAAGACTGTTTTCGTATTCGAAAACATGTACAGGGGTGTATTCGACTTTCACCAGTTCCATGAAAGTATGCAGGTTGCGCAACTCATGATCAAACTTCATTGTAGCCCTTCCTTCCTTCCCTTTATGGGGGGGGAACCCCTTCTAACCTGCCGTGCGGCCGTCCTCTTGCCGTCCGACTGATTGAATTATAGCATTGAAATAAGCATACGTCAAGCCCTTTTTTCTGAAATTCTCTAATTCTCTACATTTTCAGCAAGTTGCACAAAAATCCAGCTTGGGGGTTGTATAAAGGATACAGGTTTTCGCGGTTTCTTTACATACCTTGCCGTCCCAATCTTCCACCAACTTTTTTAAAAATCAACTTTTTTAAAAATTAACTCAAACACTTGACTTTTTCACCAACCTATGCTATATTATAGAAGAGGTGAGGAATATGAAAAAATCCTATTCCCTCGATTACTCCATCGAACGCGATGTAGATCGTCTACACGCAATTGAAGACATACTTGATAAGTTACCAACCACCCCAACTCCAAACGAGTTGGAACAAATGGCATCATACATATTGTATGGCAAGGATGAAGAGGGAAAAAACGCAGTACAACGAGGAGAAACAACCGACGGCGACAAGCGCTACAAATCGTTTGCCCGCACCGAAGACAAAAATCTTTCCCTCGATGAAATACTTGATAATCCGTTGGCAGACCAAACAAACTTGCGGCCCGCCACAGAACGTTACATTTATACAAAGAAAAAAACCGACATCACACGACCCAAAGGCGACGACCCAGGCGATTCCATCATACCAGGAATGCAACAACTGTGGGACCGCATTGATTATTTGGAGCATGTGGTTGCCGTCAACGAAGGCCGCGCACCAGCCGACCCATCCGTCACCATCCTACGTGACAACTACCGCCTCTATCAATTGAAACACATGCTCATCGATTTGCGGCGCGAACAATATTATTTGAAGGATTCATGGAATCCACCAATTCATTTTCTCGCAGTAACACCGCCCAAACCCCAAACCTACAACTGGGATCAAGATACGGCCTACTGGTTAACGGAAGAACAATGGCGCGCCAAATTGGCGGCTTCCTACTACCCCTACGACCGCGACATTTCTCACTACAAAACCAAGGTCGATTCCGACGGCACCACTTGGGTGCGGTGGGTAGTGCGGCGCCACCATTTCGATTGGGAAAACCCAGTCCACATTCATGCGCTCATTGATCATTACAGCAATATTTATATGCAGGTGTATGATAAGATGGATAGCTGGGGCCGCACCCTTATTTATGATTTCGACAGATATTTTGATATGTGTCACTTTTCTCCCTTGCGCGAATACGTGTTAACCTTACGTATAGATCGTATGACTTGCGCGCAAATTGCAGTTGCCGTTAAAGAGAAATTTGGCATTGATTATACGGAAAACTACATTAGCACAATTTTAGCAAAAGAAATTCCAAGAACCATGGCGGCCGTCGTAAAAAAGCATAGATTGCTCTTAGAGACACCACCTCAACACCGGAAGGCATGTCCACGTTGTGGCCGCATCCTTCCACTCGACCCGCTATTTTTTGGGCGCAACAAAAACCGCAAAACCGGCTATGCTAGCGCTTGTAAAGATTGCGAAAAATTAAGACGTATACGAGGAGGTCAATCAGTTAATGATCGAAGAAGTAAAGACTCGGCGGTGTATGAAGTGCCGCAAGGAGAAACCAGAAACTGATTTCCAATATACGCCATCCAAGTTCTTCCCAGCACATCGTTCTCTCATTTGTACTTCTTGCTTGGAAGCAATGACGCCACAAGACAATTTCGGTGAAGTGGATAGATTGTGTCGCTACCTAGATCTTCCTTTCGATCTAGATAAATGGTCACAGCTATATGCGATTCATGGCGATCACACCCTATCTGCATATTTTAATACGCTACTTGATGACCACTATCAAGCATTGCAATGGGCAGACGAAAACGAACGATGGCGTTTGGCTCGTGCAGAAGGCACAATTGACGAAGAAATTCAAGCCATTTCGGCGGCAAAAATCGCACGGTTGCGCCGCCAATGGTCGTCCGTATACTCTACGGAAGAGCTACTTTTTCTAGAAGATTATTATAATCAAATTGTTGCAACCCAAAATGTGTCTACTCCAATTTTACAAAACTATGCACGTGACCTTTGTGAAATTGAGTTGCGTATTAAGAAAGGATTGCGTGACGGGGCGGATATAAAAAAGGATATGGACGCCCGAGACAATATTATTAAAATCGCGAAATTTGAAGCCAGTAATGCCAAGAATGCGGCCGACTTTGAATCTGTTGGTGAACTCATGGTTTACTATGGCAAGAAAGGCTGGCATCCTAAGTGGCATACAGAGCCAAAGGATTCTGTTGATTTCTGTATGGAAAATATTCAAAACTATCTGAAGAGACTTGTTACTAATGAAGGGAATTTTTCAGAGCAAGTAGAAGATGCAAAAGCACGCTACAACCTAACTGAACGGCTAGAAGAAATTGAAAATGAAGATGTAGAAACCGATGGCGGCGACATTGAATATGAAGATGATGATATAGGTGATGTCGATGAATGATAATGGCTTTTTACTTGATGGCATACCTATTGAAAAAGGTGTCGTTCTTACTAAGCAATTCTTGGATAATAACCAAGAATTGCTTACAAATTATTTGAATTGTTGGATTCTGTACCCAGATTTATATTTAGATGCTATTCAGCCGCAAGAAGATCGCAAAAATTTTCATCTTTTCTTCTATCAACGTATTGCGCTTCGTGCAAGCATGAGGTATAAATATCATTTTTGGACCGCTACACGTGCAACATCCAAATCTTTTACTGCTTATCTTGCGGCGGTTGTTCGTGCAGTTCTCTTACCGAACTCACAAATTTTCATTGCCTCTGACGTGAAAGGCACTGTTATTAAAATTGCAGATGCTAAATTTAATGAAATTTGGCGCCATTGGCCGATGCTACGTAATGAGCTTGCTACCCGTGCAGATGATGGACGTACTGGTGAAAAACGTAGTGGTAACTACTATGAACTTTATTTTAAAAATGGTAGCGCGATCACCGTTGTTTCAAAAGACACGAGCCGTGGTTTACGTGCCAATTTCGGCATTCTTGAAGAGGCCGCAACAATTGAAGAAGACGACTACAATGCTGTGCTATTGCCTCAGATGAACGTAGCAAGGCGTGAAGTCGATGGTTCTTTAAATCCAGAAGAACCTTCAAGCCCGCAAACCTTCATAACAACAGCAAGAGAAAAAACAGTTTTTATGTATTCTAAGTTGATAGAATGCGCAGTTAATGCGGTTTTGCGGCCGCAAGACAGCTTCGTATGGGGTTTAAGCTACGAAGTACCCCTTCATTATGGTTTAATTGACCGTCAAACCATTATGGACCAACGCTATTCTAAAACTATGAATGAAGAAATATTTGCCAGAGAGAATTTAAGTATATGGACTGGCAACAACGCAGAAGCATGGCTAGATTCTAAAAAATTAAGCAAGCGCCGAACTTTATTAAAGTGTGAACGAAAAGCGCAAGAAAATCCAACTAATCCAAATACCTTCTATATAGTTAGTGCCGATATCGCTCGTTATTCTGCGAACACGGCTATAACTGTAATCAAGGTAATTCCTACTCAAAATTGTTTTAAAAAACGTGTTATTTATACGGAAGTAATACATGGCGCCAATTATATCACTGAGCAAGCGCCACGTTTAAAGAAATTGATTCAGCTCTATCAACCAAGGGAGGTTGTCATTGACGGCAATGGGCGGAATGAAATCTGGCCCACCTGACAAGTAATTGTCTTGATTAAACTCTTTTAATTGCGGGAACATCCCAAGTGGACAATCCGCAGCCAAGCATAAAAATTATTTTAAGGAGAGAAATTTATGATGAAAATTATACCCCATAACTACGTTACAAGGTATGGATATCATTATTTTGCCACCGATGATGGGCATATTTATTCAGAACACTTAAAAAGAAATATCAGTGAATATTATGATAAAGATGGATATAAAAAAGTTCGTTTATGCAACGGTACTGGCGAACGAAAAGTATTTTCTGTACATAGATTAATTTTAGAAACTTTTTGCCCTAATGAAAATAGCAATAACTTGCAAGTTAATCATAAAGATGGCGATAAAACCAATAATGCTTTATCAAATTTAGAATGGGTTACTTGTAAAGAAAATATAAACCACGCTTATAATTTAGGTTTATATACTAACATTGGAGACAATAATAATGGTGAACATAAATTAGTTACTTCACAAGTTTTAGAAATTATTCAATTGTTATTAGATCATGAAATGACTATACAAGAAATTGCTAATAAGTATTCAGTTAGTAAACATGCAATTGAATCAATTAAATATAAAAAAACTTGGAAGCATCTTACTAAAAATATTAATTTTTATGAAGGTTCAACGACCAGTCAGAATGACGTAGATCGCAAGCAAATGGCGATCGAAATGGAGAGCTCCTCAATTGAGGATGATGAGATGGTCTGAACTATATGGTAACATATAGCTGGATAAAATCCGCATAAGAACTTGCGATTCTTATGGAACATAATTACAGGAATTGGCCTGCTTGATGCCATGGCATTGCCTTCTTTTGATGCAAAAACTGGCGAGCAATTCCCCGCTTACTATGTTTTTAACAATGAGCATCATTTGCCGCCAGAAAAGAAAACACCTAGCGAAGAACCTTGGCCAGAAATAAATGGTATCATTTATGACATTAAAGCGGGCGCATCTAATGATGATGAAATTCATTCGAATTTTTTTGCTCAAATTAATAATGGTACAGTTTCTTTCTTAGCGTCTGAGCGTGTTGTAAAGGATAAATTGTTAAAAACTAAAAAAGGGCAAGCGATGAGTTTCTATGATAGAAGGGTATTCCTTTTACCATATGAAATGACTTCTCGCCTGATGGATGAGTTAAATAATTTAAAATTAAAACCTACTGGCGTGCAGAATCAATTTAAAGTAGAGCGCATTTCTCATTCTATTGAGAAAGACCGCTTCTCATCGCTGGAATACAATCTCTTCCGTGTAAAATATTATGAAGATAAAGCAACACGAAAAAATAAAAGTCGTGATTTTAATAAATACATATTTTTTAGTCCTAGAAAAAGGGGGTGAGCATTTTGGGAACACAGCGTGAAAAATATGATTTCTCGAACTTTAAGTTACGCGTGAATCGTGTGAAACGGGCTCCATTTAATATCACAGGTTACAATCGTTGGGGATACGATGGGGCAAAACGTTTCAGCGACGATTTTACCTTAGAAGAAATCCAACAAATCATTCGCTCTGGTGATGTTCAGGCTTACCGTGAATTATCGTTATATTATTATCGTACTAATAGTGAGTATCGTAATAATATTGACTATTTGGCGGCCCTACCTTTATATGACACTGTTGTCATTCCAGTAATGGAAGAAGGGCGCGGTTCCGCTACACAAATTCGTAAAAATTTTGAGAAGGCTTGTGAATTTATTGAAAATTTAGATGTTCCAAATACATTTTCTCACATTACAAGAGAATGGTTAAAAACAGGCATTTATTATGGTGTATTGCGCACAGATGGCGATTTGGTGGTTATTCAAGATTTGCCGTTAGAATATTGTCGCGTGCGTTTTAAGGACATGCATAATTTAAATATTTTGGAATTTAATCTTACTTATTTTCTTAGGATTAGTGATGAAGAACTTCGTAGAGAGGCCGTAGAAAGCTTTCCAGAAATTGTACAAGAAGCATGGCATGAATATTATGATCTGCACACACGTATTGATACGTGGGTAATGCTGCCTGCCGGCTCTGGCGGCGTTAGCTTTTCTTTTGCAGATGATCAGACGCCACTATTGCTAGCAAGTATTGAGAGCTTGAAAAAGCTAGATGATGCCGTTAAACGCGAAGAGAAACGCGATGAAAACGAATTATATAAATTATTAATTCAAAAAATGCCAATAGATAAAAATGGTGAACTTGTTTTCCAACTTGAAGAAGTTGCAGATATTCACGCTTCTGTCGCAGAAATGCTAAGTGACACAGATACGGTTGATGTATTGACTACTTTTGGTGATACAAGTTTAGAGAGTTTACAGGACACTTCGGCCGCCTCACAATCTGCGGATCGTATTGAAAAATATCGTAAAAATACATTTGATGCGTTAGGCCGCAGTTCTTTGCTATTTAATGCAGAAGGTAGTTCTTCTCTTGCTTATTCTATTAAGAAAGATGAAGCATTAATGACGGTATATTTAAATGCCTATGAGACTTGGATTAAGTATCATTTGAATGAAAAATTTGCGCGCAATGGATTAAGTTTTGACTTTGAGATTCTACCAACAACAGTTTTTAATCGTCAAGATATACAAGCAACATATTTCCGTGGCGCTCAATATGGTTATTCAAAAATGTTTGCTGGCGTTGCTATTGGCATCAAACAGCGCGATCAATTATCGCTTATGGATTTTGAAAATGAGTTGTTACACATGTCTGAAAAGATGATTCCATTACAATCTTCTTATACAACATCTGGTGTTGCGGTTGCGCAAGAAGAAAAAAGTAATTCTACTACACAAAAAACCACAATCAGCACGCAGAGTAACGACTTAGATAATAAGGGGGGTCGTCCCGAACTTCCCGATGAACAAAAATCTGAAAAAACTCAGGCCAATATCGCGGCCGCGGGTTAAGGAGAATGAATATGGATAAAAATATACCTATTTATTTTGATAGTATAATTATTGATTCTCCATTTCAAGAAATTTCTCAAGATACCCCAAACATTGGCCGCTTAAAGGTTAGGGTGTTTTCAAAATATGGAAACCGCAATGGTTCCTATATTACTGATGCCGTAGCAGATCAATTAATTCAATCTGCTATTGGCGGGAACACTCCCGTTGTTGGGTTCTTTGATCCTGAAACAAATTCATGGGCATCTCATACTGGCCCTATGATTGCAAATGCTTATGGATATGTTGAGGATTTCTTAGGATGGCAATCATTTGATGATACAGATGGCGTAGCTCGTGACTATGCTGTTTTCTCAGTAGTGCTTTTTACAGATTATTTCGATGAAGCGCGCAAGATTCTTGGTCAAAACCAATCAATGGAATTAGACCCAGCGTCTATCACCGGCGAATGGGCAGATATCGAAAATCAACCATATTATGTCTACAAAACAGCTAAGATGCTAGGTTTTTGTGTAATCGGTGATCACGAGCCATGCTTTTCTGTGTCTTCATTCTTCGCGAAGAATGATGAAAATTATAATAATCAATATGAAAAATTTGCTTCTTTATTATCTGATTTAAAGGTTAAAGTAGAAGCAACTGAAAAAGATATGGGAGGAGAACATCCAATGGACGTATTTGAAAATCAAGTTGCCGTTGAAGAGATTCAAGAAGCTCCCGAAGTAGAAGTTAATGTTGTTGAAGAAACAACCGCACCTGAAAATTTTGAGAAGGAAGAAGAACAAGTAGAGGTTACCGTAGAAGAAACAGAAGTAACCGAACCTACTGAATTCGAACTTCTACAACAGCGTTTTGAAGAGCTTCAGGCTTCTTATGATGCATTACAGGAGCGTTTTGATCAGGTTTCTAATGAATTTTCTGCTTTTCAAACAAGCGCAAATGAAGAGTTGGAAACTTTACGCAATCAAAACACGGAATTACAAGCTTCTGTCCAAAATTATGAAGCCCAAGCAATAGAAATAGAAGAGAATCGCAAAAATATTTTGCTTGAAAAATATGAAAAGATGCTTGACGCGGAAGAAATTGCACCAATCCGTGAAGCGTCTAAGGACTATTCTTATGAAGAATTGGAGTCAAAGTTGGCTGTTATGTTTGTTAATGCTAAAATGAACGGCAGTGAAGAAGTGCAAAAAGTCCCACTACCTGAGCCACAAGAATCCCAATTCGCGTTACTTATGAAAAAATATCGTAAAAACTAAGGGGGTATATGTTATGGCTCTTACTAACTTTCCAAAAGAACAATATGCTAGCCTAGAACTCAATCAAGTTGCGTTCCCCCAGACTGGCATGGTAGTTTCTCAAGTACCACTAGGCACAGCGTTTACCAAGGACGCGCCCTGTGAGAATGGTATGTGGGTAGTCGCTGATAAGGCTGCTGGCGTTATTAATGCTCCTGCCGCTGCTACTGACAAACCAATTGGTATTGTTTATACCACTGAAAAAGAATATGATTATATGCACTATGGACTAAAAACCTTTGGCCGCAAGATTGCTGGCGACTATCCTCGTGTAGGTATTCTTGGTGTAGGTGACACTGTTACCACCAACTGCTTACAGTATGATGATAGCGTATTCCAAGCAGTTACTACTACTGGTAGTGAAAAGACTTCTGCCGAAGTTCTAGATGCTTATCTAAGCGCTCTAGATGATACTAATAAGGCTTATGTTGTTATTAGCACCAAGAATGGCGCCAAGCCTGGTGTTCCAGAGATCGTTAAGACTCTACCCAATGGTTATGCTGGCATTTATGGCCGCATTGTAAAATACTACACTGTACCTAACGGCGAAAAGGGCGTTAAGTATCAGATTATTAGTCTATAATAGGAGGTGCGAACTATGAATACTCTACAAGTTCTAATGAATGGTGTTTTCGGCCGCAAGGTTCCTGCTGAGTTCGCTGCCGAAAATTATGACTATGAGGCCGCTCTACATGATGAGCTAGCTAAGTTATTCTGCGACGAAAATGGTCGTTTTAATCGTTATAAGTTTGAGCGCAATAAGATTGACCTATTTGAGTTACTTTCTGAGAATCTAGAAGAGGTTCTTCCTCGTAGCATTCAAGGCGCTCTTGATATGTTCACTGAAATCATGCGTGTGCCACAGGGCGCTCGTCCAGAGTTCCGTGTAACTCGCGGCAAGCAACGTGGTCGTCAGTTTGTAACTCGTGCCACCGAGTCCGGCAATTATGAAACCTTCCGTCTAGACCGTGATCGTTTTGACGTTTTCATTCAGGCGATCGGCGGCGCTGGTCGTGTAGATTTCGAACGCTATCTTGATGGCGTAGAGTCTATTACTGACATTTATGAAGTTATCAACCAAGGCATGATTGACCGCATCTTTGAGATGGTTCAAGAGGCTCTACTTGCTACTTGGAATCTCGCGGGCCGTCCTGCTCGCAACAAGGTTGTTGCCAATACCTTTGATCCTGTTGAGATGCAAAAGCTCTGCAACACCGTTGCGGCTTATGGTTCTCCTGTAATTTATTGCTCTCCCGAGTTCGCTGCTGAAATGGCTAATGCGATTGTATATGTGCATACTCCTGCTAGTGGCGCTGCTACTACTAAGATTGCTATTGCTGATCAGGATCTAGTTGACATCCGTGAGCGTGGCTATATCGGCAAGTTCCGTGGCGTACCAGTTGTTGTAATGCCTCAGTCCTTCACTGATGAGTTCAACACCAAGCTAGCCATGAACCCCTCTTTCGCTTATGTTATTCCTACTGGCCGTGAGAAGCTAATCAAGCTAGTATTTGAAGGCGCTCCTTATTTCCGTGAGTGGGATGACCATGAGGGCGATAATTCTATTACACTACAAGCTTATGCTAAGGTTGGTCTAGCTATTGTTTCTACTCCCAACTATTGGGGCATCTACTACAACAGTGGTATCGATGCTGGCGGCTGGGAAGACTATAACGACGCGCTAGTTGACTAATTGATATAGATTGAGAATGGGTGGTATACCCACCCATTCTTTTTTGGAGTTAAAGGAGGAATATTATGAATAAGATTACAATGAAGAACGTAAGTTCGGCGACTGTCAGTGTTATTTCTGATAATTTTAGGCGTTCACTAGCGCCAGGCCGCGTAGTTCCAATTACGCGCGCTATTTATGACGATTTAATGTTTGATCCCGGTTTCGTTAAACTAGTTGAATCTCACTTTTTGAAGATTGATGGTGTTAGCGACGATCAGGGTGTCATTCCTAATGAGCAAAACGTATATGATGTTGCCGCAATTCGTTCTATGTTAGAAAATAAAGATTATGCCGCTTTTACTAAATTCATTCCTCATGCTACTGCCGCTGAGAAAGACACTGTTATAAAGCTTGCGGTAGAAATGGGAATTACAGATGGCGGCTTCACCGCTCTTATTAAGAAATATTGTGGCGTAGATGTTATTTCTGCTATTAATCAAAAACATCTTGCCGAAGAAAAGTAATGGCTACACCTTTTCTAAAAGTTTATGACGCCTTTTTAGGGCGTATTACCGCGGACGAATGGTCGCTAGAAGAAGAACTAGCTATTGTAGAGCGGGATTGGCAAGAACTTTTAAAAATTGCGGTCTTTCGTTTTAAGTATCCGCGAGTAGATTTAACAATAGAAGAAGTAGAACCTCCTGAACATGGTCGATTAGGAATATATCAATTTGCCGCCGATTTGAATAATGAAGAAATTCAATTACTTGCTTTATACATGAAGCATGAGTGGGTAAAGAGATGTATTGCTAGTTGGGAAAACATTCGCCAACTTTATGCCGATAAAGATTTCTCACAAGCAAACCATTTAGATAAATTAAATAAACTTGAAGCCGCGATTGAATTAGAAGTTCATCGTGCCGAAGGAATTTATGATAGATCAAGGGAAAAGCGGCCAGCAGATTTATTCAAAAAGCTCGCCGGAAAAAAGAACATTGTCGGATGAAACTTTTGACGGATATAAGAATAAATTAAAAGGCCGATTATACGGCTTACTTTGTGAGAAAGAAAAAAATGGCGATTGGGAAAAATTTCTAGATTCAATTATTATTGAATTATATGGTTTAGGACCGAATTCAATTAATTACTGGGCGCTGATGGGAAAAATACAGGCGTTACGCTTCTTATCTTATGATGCGTTTCGCCGTACCGTTTTTGAGAGTATTAATCTTGTCGGCGGTTTAGATAAAAACGATGCATTATCTTGATGTATATTGGTCTAGAATAAACCATTTAGGAGAGACTACTGCTGAACGTATTAAAAATGGTGGTATTCGTTCATTTGAAAAATGGATGGCTGAATCACCACATACGGTTCGAGATTTATCTGTGGAAAGAGGTCTTTATTTTGATGGATTAATTCTCACAAATAAAGATAAAGAATATGAAAAAATTATGTTTTTAAATGTTGCAAATGATATTCCTATTCGCGTTGGGGATATTATGAATTGGGCTATTGAAGATGGCACCATTGAAAAATGGATTTTAATTCAAAAAGAGAAAAAAGTAAATGGAACATATCAAACTTTTTGGATTGTACGTTGCAATTATTTATTAAAATGGATTGATGAGGTTGGGCATTTGAAACAATCTTGGGCATATGTTGTTAGTTCTCTTGATTCAAAAATTAAGGGAAATTATCGAACTTGAATTTCAGGTTCCTTAACCAGTAATGGTTATGAAAAATGCTATTGAATTGCTGGGAAATTTTAATACTCTTTTTACTACAACACGATCCCTGAGACGGGATGAATGTGATAGTTACGAAAGTAGAAAAAAATAAAAGAGTTGATATAATGCTGTAAAGCTAATATATCATACAATAAATAATCAGCAGCTAAGCTTAAATAAAAAAGAAAGTTCAACGACTATCCTTTATGGAGTAGGGCGAGTAAGCTCGAAGCGGTAGCCCCCTGATTAGGGTGAAGATATAGTCTGAAAGGAGTAACAATGAAAGGTATTATTTATTGTGCATATAATAAAATAAACGGAAAAAGATATATTGGGCAAACAATTAAACCTTTGGAGCAACGGATTAAATTACATTATTATAGTTCAAATTGTACTTTATTCCATCGTGCTTTAATGAAGTATGAAGAAAAAGATTGGGAATGGACAATCATTGATACTGGTGAAGCTGGTACAGAATTATCACAGAAAGAGCAATATTGGATTAATTATTATGATACTTATAACAATCCTTCTAAGGGATACAATCTGACGAAAGGCGGCGAAGGCAGCCTTGGTGTTGTTGTAAGTGTTGAACATAAACAAAGAACACGTAACGCTATGTTAACATTAAAAATGAATCATTATAAAGAAAAGGTTGAATCTATCAGCAAACCAATAAAATGTATAGAAACAAATGAAGTGTTTTCTTCTATTTCAGAAGCCGCTCGTGCAAAAAATGTTTCTAATTCTACAATTGCTAAGGCCGCACATTCTGAAAATGGAATGGCTGTTGGTTGCCATTGGAAATTTTTAACTGGTATTGAAAAATTAAAAGTATTAAAAAATGCTATTTATTGTGTAGAATTAGATCGATTTTATGAAAGTTTTAAAGAGGCTAGAAAGGTTGACAGATTTCATGAAGGAAATTTACGTCTGGCTATGATCCAAGGCGACCCGTATGAAGGGAAAATATATGCTGGGTATACTTTTTATTGGGTTAATCCTGATTTACATAGTGGAATTCACTAATAACTCCACAACCAAACAAATATGCCGAAATCCTTATGCCACGTTATCCAATCAATCGTGCGACCAACTTTATCGTAGAAGACGAATCTTGGTCGGTAATTGAATATGACCATACCAGTGTGCCTGGTGTTATTTACTTATCTCTTACCGAAGGTAAAATTAATTCTATTTATGATGATATCATTAATGATATTGCCGATACTGATCGTTTAGCGCAATATTCATTAAGTGTGCCAGAAAAAGTGCAAACATTTAAACCCGGTGATAAAATTGAGCCAAAATTTACTTTAATGAAAAATGGGATGCCATGTGGCGCAGCATATAAAATTTTGTCTGCGCCCGAAAGTAAGGATAAGACCAAAGAAAAGGATGGCCAACTTACTGTCGCGCCAGATGCTACTGGCGAGATAACCATTATTATACAATTAGTTGATTACCCTGAAATTCAAAAAATGATGACTATTCAAGTTAGTAATGTAGATCAAGAATTTTCTGTATATATTGATGGTAAATCAACTATTTCCTTAGATAGGCATGCTACCTATCAATTGCAGACCACTGACGAAAATTACAGTGGCGCTAATATTTTCCAACTCTACAAATTATTAGTAGTTGAAGAATCTGATATAGAACAATATGATAATGATGATTATGTTTTATTTAATCATCCACGCATTGAAGGCGCAAAACTTGCTTTACACAAAAGTGCTGATTGGGCCAATTATAGTGCGGCCGCAACTATAACCGAGTTTGCGAAGCAGTATGAAAAAGAGTCAGTTCTTGCTGTGATAAAGGAAAATAATGTTGTGCAAGCAAATAATAGGAATAAATTAGGCTTTACAATGTTAGCAAATATTTATGAGTATGACGGACAATTTAATATTACTTTTAAGATAATAGAAATTGTTCCATTATGGTAGGTGAGTGTATATGGATTTAGAAATGACTCAAAGACGCTTTTCTGTCATGGGTGAAAATGCTTTTATTATTGCTAACAGAATAATGTCTAATCAAAGAGTTTGTCGTTTGTTAAAATATCAAACACGTAATCCTTTTGCTTTGAAAGAAAACGGAAAAGATCAACCTGACGTGGATGGTGCAGAGCTTATTAATAAACAAATATTAATTGTTCCAAAAATTTATGATGATTCAACTGAAAAAATGTCGTATGTTACGGCTATTTTTGATGATTTTGTAGTGAATCAATTAAATCCAGAATTTAAAATTTCAACAGTGCGTTTTGATGTTGTTTGTCCTTATGATGAATGGATTTTGAATGATAAATCATTGCGGCCATATTTGATTATGGAAGAAATTGATAGAATGTTTAACCAAAAACCACTACGTGGCATTGGTAATTTACAATTCCATCGAGCAGATAATTTGGCTTTGTCTCCATGGATAGGCGGTTATTCCATGAGGTATAAGATTAATGAATTTAACTGATACAGAAGTTTTAAAATTTCAGCGCGGCTCGCCAGTATTATTGGACGATATTTGCGCTATCTATCCACTTACATTAGGAGAAATCGCTGATGTTGGATATGATAAATTTCAGTTGTATTTAGGAATTTTAACTAGTGAAAAACCGACCGATATAAAAGGAGAGCATGAGCTAGTAAAGTTGTTAAATGATTTATCAGATTTTCAATATTTATTAATGATGACGGCAATCGATAAGCAATCGAATGAAACATTTCGGGATGCTTTTCAATTGTTTTGCAAAGAGGACGTTTTTTTCTCGCTTGACCCTCCGCAAATTGTGGTGGGGCCGCCGGAAGAAAAACGAATTTTAGATGAGCAACATTTTTACGATTTGCAACACATTTTAAAACGCATGTATTGGATTGAGCAAGACGGCGAAGAGATTGTGATCAATGCGGACGATTCTCCTGCTGTAAGAAATTTAAAATTACAGATGAAAAAAAATAGAGAAAGAGTGCGCAAAGCAAAAGCAAATAGGTCACGTCAAGAAGGCCATGATTTAAAGTTTTCTGATTTAATTGGTAGTTTAACTATAAATAATTGTGGGTTAAACATGGAAAATATTTGGAATATTACATACTATGCTTTTCACGATCAATTAAAGAGAATGGGTTGGCGTGATCAGTTTAATATAAATCAATCCGCGGCCCTTGCGGGCGCAAAATTAAAGAAGTCACAATTGAAGCATTGGATGCGTACAATTGGTGATTCTGAAAAATCATGATTTTTTAGGAGGTAACTCTTATGGCTGTTAATATTTTTGATAAGTACGGTATGTAGATGCTGCATTAAAAAGTAATTTTTAATGAAAATCTCGTGAATTGCTGGAAAGTCCTAAAGCCTATTTACTACAACATGGCGCGAAAGCGCGAGTGTGAATGTTTAAAAAATAATAGGATGTAACAATGGATAATCAGCAGCCAAGCTAAGGAGGAATAATAATGTGGAAGACAATTCCCGTTGATGATAATTATGAAGCGAGCAATGATGGACAAATTAGAGAAAAAAGTAATAAAAAAATAGTGTCACAATGGAAAGACAAAGACGGATATTTAATTGCAACTTTATCTCAAAAATTATATCGAGTACATCGTTTAATTGCTTTAACTTTTATTAGTAACCCGAATAATTTACCGGTGGTTAATCATAAAAATTTTAATAAAAGTGACAATCATGTTGCTAATCTTGAATGGGTAACCTATTCTGAAAATAGCAAACATAGTTTTACAGGAAATCATAGAGACGATAGTGTGCAAGTTTGGGTGCAAAAAGTGCAACCACTTGCGGCGGAAGCGTCAAAAACCAAAGTCGCTCAATATGATTTAAATGGAACCTTGCTGAACGTTTTCAACAGCCAGCGTGAGGCAAGTGAAAAAACAGGTGTGTGTAGAAGTTCTATCACTCGATGCGTCACTGGACATAGAAAAACTGCTGGTGGATATAAATGGGAATACTACTTAGAAGGTTCAACGACTAAGAATGAAGAAAATCCCACTTCATCTGTGCGAGACTCCGAGAAATCGGAAGAAGATATAGTCTGAACTTATGTGAAAGCATAAGAAGCCATGATGGGTATGGCTGTAACATATTGATCAAAGAGGTTGCCAATGTATATTTTGAAGCGTTAGCGGATGACCCCGCGGCTAATATTTATAAAGGCGACATCGTACTATTTTTGGATACTCTAAAAGTATCTACTATTGAAACAACCGCTGAGCAAACCGATGCTACTGGCGGCTGGGGCAACCCCAAACTAATCACTTGGGACTATGGTAAGGAAATTACTCTAACTCTAGAAGATGCTCTAATGTCCTTAGAATCTTTACGTTTCATGATGGGCGGCGCGATTAAGCGTTCCAAACCTGCGTCTTCTGATTCACAGACTACTATTCCAGCGACTAAGGTGCTTGTCCATCGCACTGAGGAAGTTGTAGCTGGCGATAATGGCGTCATACCACTACCAGTAGATCATATTACAAAAGCTACTTTATATCCAGAAGCTCTTACTGGTCACCCAATTCGTTTTATCAACTATGGCGGCGGCACAGATAGCGCAACTGCTGGTACACGTACACAAGTGACTAGTGGTAAAATGGAAGCTCCCGCAGCTCTTAAGTTTAAGAATACTGCTATGGGTGTTGCGGAGGAAACATTAGCGACAAAGGGCGACCATATTCGTATTTTCTGGGTTGAAGAAGTTGATGAAGCTGATTCCGCTATTGAAGTAACCATTTCTCCCAGCACCTTCCCTGGCACTTATCGTGTTGTTGGTGATACCTTCATGCGCTCTCAGAAGACCGGTAAGGACGAAGCCTTCCAGTTCGTTATTGGCAAGGCCAAGGTTTCCTCTGAGGTTACTCTAACCCTAGAAGCCGAAGGCGATCCTACCACTTTCGAAATGACGCTAACCGTTCTTCGTGATACCAACGAAGCTGGCGAAGCTGAAATGATGAAGCTAATCCGTTACGGCGATGCTGCCGCAGATGGTGGCACCACTGGTGATGACATCGGTTCTTTAACTTAATATAACATTATGATAGATCAATATTTCGGAATAAAAGAGCTTTACGAAGTAGCTCTAAAAGCAAAAACTCCGATGCAATTCGGAGAACGTTATTTAGAAGCTGGCGAACCTGTTCTATATTTTGAGAATGTTGAGATATCAACCTTAACTGAGCGTTCCTCCCCCATAATGGCTCGTGGCGGTTGGTCCAATTTGCCACGAGTTATTTGGGAGGACCGCTCTGAGGTCCAATTTTCTCTTACAGAAGGGGTTCTCTCTTCTATTAGTATGGGAATTCTACTTAGTGCCGCCATGCGGCCGCAACCAGAGGAACCATTGCTCGTTCCTAAGAAAGAAGGGCCTTATTCACTTTTTACAGTGGGGCAAGAAAATCGTTTATATTTAGAGCATTGGCCTGTGGACTATCCTGTACGGAAAACATTTATTTATGAATATTCGCGTGACGTTGCGCAAAAGAAATATTACGGTAAAAAAATATTCGGCGTTCCTGACCCTTGGGATGACGATAAAGAGCGTCCTTGTATTGCAGTTTATGAAGACAAGGCATGCACAATACCGGCAGACGCAAGTAAGAAATATATTGTAGATTATTACTATCAATATACAGATGAAGCTTTGATTTATACAATCAATAAAGAGCGGTTTAATGGATTATTCACTCTTGAGGGTAAGTTTTACTCCAAGGATGAAAACGAAGGCTTGAATTATACTAATTTAATTTATATGCCTCGCGTGAGAGTCGTAAGTGATATAAACTTACGCTTGGGAGAAAGGGCTGATCCAACAACGTCTGTTTTTCATATTATTGGATTGCCAGAAACAATATCCAATAATAGTAAGGGTACAATATTGGAGATAACGCGCTTAAATGATGACATTGATGCGCAAGAGTAAGCCACTTCCTTCAACGAGGAAGTGGCTTTATTTTTTTGGGTTAAAGGAGTGATATTATGGCAGGTTCTAGTAGTGGAACTACTGTAACAATTGATTTAGGTGTACAACTTAGATTGATTGAATCATCTTTACGAGATGCACAAAATGCATTGAAGATGTTAAAACCCGATAGTAAGAGTTTTAAAGAGTTACAAAGGATTTTAGCTGTAATTACACAGCAAATGAATAAAATTGAAGCGCAATCGAAATCACCGATTAGTTCGACGAAACAGTTAACGCAAATTGATAGGGAGTTTGCGAAAATTAATGAATCAATCGCAAGTTTTCAGACTGCATTAAGTCATGTTGATTTTTCTGATTTGGAATTGGATCCGGGGACTGCAAAGCGATTTCAAGAGTTGACTGAACAAATTGCGGCTTCACAGAAAAAATATGAAGATTTAAAACAAGCACAAGCAGAAGCATTAGGTAAAAATGCAGATGTACAGGCATTGGTGCCAGACTCAAAAGTTGTGCAAAAAGGGTATGATGCATTAGCACAAGCAATTGAAGATGGTGCTACCAAAACAGAAGCAGAATTAAGAGCGGCTGAAAAAGCATTAAACACATCAAAAAAGAAAATAGACATAGGAAAAAGAATTTATTCTATCACCGGCAATGATGGGAAAAATCGGCTACCGCAAGTAGAGAAACAAAAAATAACAGATGCTATACCAGAACTTGATCGTTTTATAAGTACAGATAAAAATGGGGCGATGAGGTTTCGGAGTGGTACGCCATACGGTGGTGGAAAGAGCTTTGGCCCTGGTGAAGCAAAGCAACAGCTTATACAATATTTAAAGGAATTATATTCTTTAAATGACGCGGAAGTTACAAAATTAACAGAAGAAACTGCAAAAAGCACAAGCACACAATTTTTAGCAAAACTGGAAGAAGAAATCGGCAAAGGCGTAAAATCTGAAATTTTTGGGCGTTCTTTACGAGGATTTAAAAAAGCTTCTTCTGATATTGGGCAGCAAACAACTGATTATGAAGAAGCAAAAAGTAGAAATGAGCAAGCTCAACGTGCAAGAGATGCTTTAAATACTTCTGGTTCAATTATTGATGCTAGTAGTGAAACAACGCGTGAAGAAATAGAACATCTTAAAATAGAGATAGAGGATTTAAAAGCCAAATTAACACAAGCAGCACAAGCTAATACGCAAATGCAAAATAGCTTGAATGATATGGGTGACGCCGCGAAAAAAGGGCAACAAGACCTTGAAAAAACTAATAATGAATTAGAGCGTACAAAAACCGTCGCGTCTGCCTTTGACAGGATTAAACAAGGCATTATCAATTTCACTGGTTTCCACCAAGTAATGCGTATGGTAGGTTCTGCTGTCCGCGAAGCAATGAATCATATAAAGCAACTTGACTCAACTATGAATGGTATTGCTATTGTTACTAATATGACGACGGCGGACCTGTGGGATCAGGTTGGAGTATATAGCGATATTGCTCGTCAATATGGCGTTAGTATTCAAGGTGCTTATGAAGTTTCTAAAATTTACTATCAGGCAGGTTATGAAACTAATGAAGTAATGACCTTGATGAACGAAACATTAAAGCTATCTAAAATTTCTGGCCTAGATTATGCAACAACAACCGACTACATGATGACCGCAATGCGCGGCTTCAAGTTAGAAATGGAAGATGCGTCACACGTAGTTGACGTTTATAGCGGTTTGGCCGCCAATACTGCTGTATCACAGAAAGAATTGGCAGAGGCTATGACACGTACTGCATCTTCTATGGAATCTGTTGGTGCAACATTTGAAGAAACATCCGCTATGATTGCTACCATGGTAGCTGTTACTCGTGAGTCTGCTAGTAACATTGGTAGCGCGATGAAGAGTATAGGTAGTAGGTTTGGTGAATTAACAAAAGACCCAACCGCATTGTTAGATGCGGAAGGCGAAGCAATGAGCTTCAACAAAGTTGACAAAGCATTACGTTCTGTTGGTATTACGTTGCAAACAACAGATCACCAATTCCGTGACTTTACTGATGTAATTTTAGAGTTGGCTGATAAGTGGGATACATTGGATTCTGCTCAACAGCGTTATATAGCGACTCAATTCGCAGGAAATCGTTTGGTATTGCTGGCGTTTTCAAGAGCTGCGTAAAAACTCAAAATAAAACAACGTGAATTGCGGGGACATCCTTAGAGTCTTTTTAACTAAACATTCATAGTAATATAGAATGCGGCTTTCAGTAATGATGAAAGGTATGGTAAAATCAAAAAGAATTGGATAATCCGCAAGCAAGCATCCCAATATTTGACAAGATAGAATTTTTATGTTATAATAAAAGAAAAAGGTTGAATTTTATGTTTAAAAAAATTATTTTAGATGGAGAAACCACACGATGGTCAGTTGATGAAAGTGGCCGCGTTAGGAATGATGAAACAGGTCATTTTTTAACTGGTACGATTTTACATAGCTATCGTTATATTAATTTTCGATGGAACGGTAAACAGAAGAATAAGTCAGTTCATCGTTTAGTGGCAGAAGCATTTTTGCCCAATCCAGAAAATTTGCCTTATGTTCATCATAAAGATGGAAATAGGTTAAATAATAATTTGGAAAATTTGGAATGGGTTACGGAGCAAGATAACCGTTTAGAAGCTATAATGCCGCAAGGATATAAAAAATATGATGGTACTAAGATCGAAGGCGAGCAATGGCGCTATTTTAGAGATAGCGTTTATCAAGTATCTGATTACGGGCGTGTTAAAAACACAAAAACTGGAAAAATTTTAAAAGGCACTGCCAGTGATTGTGGTTATATTCGAGTAGATTTACAATTAGCTGGACAAAAGCGTCGTAAATTTTTAGTTCATCAATTAGTCTATGAGTGTTTTGTTTCTCCTGAATTTGATGTTATTAATCATATAGATGGTAATAAAAAAAATAATAAAGTAAGTAATTTAGAGAGTGTATCTCATAAAGAAAATTTACAAAAAGCCGCGAACGAAACTAATGCATGGCATTTTAGGAAAGTTGCACAATATGATTTAGAAGGCAATTATATTCGAACGTTTTTAAATGCCTCTGATGCCGGTAGGGCCATGGGTATCTTACCTAGTAGCATGAGAAATTGTATTCGTTTGCGTGGTGGAAAACATAAAAATTTTATTTTTAAATATATTGATGAGGATGAAGCTTCATCGACCATCTCGGAAGAGAGTAGGGTGAATAGCCCGAAGTGCGTTGCCCACACTAGTGGTGAAGATATGGTCAAAACTGAATGAGAAATCTTCAGATACAAAAATAGCGTGCTATTATAGCACGCTTTTTGTATGCCTTTTTATAAAGGTAGAATTACAGCAATCTCGTTTCTTAGCTCTCGTATCCAATGGAGATCTATTGCGTGAAAATCTACGTGTCGCAGAAACTAGCGATGATGTAGGTACAATTCAAGCATTGAAAGCATTGGATTCATTGGAATCGAAGTTAGAGCAAGTTCGAGTTAGTTATCAACAATTCTATACGTCGATGGGTATTGAGAGCGTATGGAAAGGATTCTTAGATGGCGTTCGACGGGTTATTGATAATTTAAATAAATTACCTAAGTTATTTGGTAAATTACCAGTTAATGCAGTCGTTATGATTGCTAATTTGGTTAAAGTTATTAGTCATGGTTTACTAAGTGGGTTAAATAAAATTGCACAAAATGTTCAAAGTATTATTCAACGTATTAATAAAAACTCCAAGACAGAAGCCGATCAAGGCGGTACGCAGGTTGGAAAAACATGGGTAGATAAAATTGTTGATTCAATTACACAGGGGCAAAGTAAGGTTGAACAAGCGGCTCGCGAAACAGTTCAAAAGGCAAATAAAGCGGCGGAAGAAGCTGCGCAAGAAGTCACGAATGTACAAAAATCAAAGACTAGCAAAGATATTGCGAAGGATGGCCTTAAAGATAACGGCATAGCCGGTATTACTATACCAAAAGGGCAGGCAGCAGCTGATAAAGCACAATTTAATCGTGATTTATATAATGCATTAGTTGATACATCAAATCCAGAGCAAACTGCGGCTACGTTAGACCCAATTCTTGAAGGCGTTAATAACGGTACTATAAGTTATAAACAAGCTTTATTAGATGCATCCGCGGCTGTCGCAAAAAATACAAATGAAGCCAAAGGGCTCGGCGACACCATGGATTTAGTGGGAAAAAATACTGATAAATTTAAAACAAGCGCAGGCAATTCTGTTGGTGTTGTAGATTCTTTAGTTAAAGAAACCAGTAAAATGGAAACAACAACAAAAACTTCTGCTAAGATATGGGAATCTTTTAAATCTGGAGGAGCGTGGAACAAAGCCGCTGTTGGTATTGGAACTGCGATGCAGGCCGCGGCTATGTTAATTGACACAAGTTCGCGTGCTGGTGAAGTTGCATCTGGGAGCTTTACTACGCTAGGTAGCGCAGTATCAGGTATTGCTGCCGGTGTACGTGTGTTCTCTGGTGATTTAAGTGCATTACCGCAATTATTATCTAGTGCTGTTTCTCTTTTTAGTGGTATAGGTTTAATAGTTGAAACTGATGCTGAAAAAGTAGAACGTTTAACAAAAGAAGCTGAAAAATTATCCAATGAAGCGTTGGTTAAGAAAAATGAATATAATACGCTAGATCAGAGTATTAAAAAGTTAGAAGAATTAGAAGAAAAAAGATATGATAGTGCAGAAGCTGCCGAGGAATATCAAACTGCTGTTGATGAGCTAGCAAAGCAATATCCAGAATTAATTACTGGAATTGATGAGTTGGGAAATGTTACTATTGAAACTGCGAACATCGAATATGAATTGGAAAAAGCTCGTGCCGCGGCAGCAGAGGCAACATATAATGCGGCCCAAGCTGAACGAGAAAAAGCTATCGCAGAACGAGATAGTGCTTTAAATGCTTTAACAGGGAAAAAAGAACAAACTTCATATGCGCACAGTATGAATCCAACTGATGGGAGAAAAGATAATACAAAACGCTTGACGGAGCAAGCATGGAATGAAATTATTGGGGATTATACTGGCAAAACAGATCTTTCTGGATTATACAACACAGATCAGAATGGCTTTACAGAATGGATTACTACAGCTGATGGTTTTACCGAGAAGCTATTAAGAGAGATTCTTGAAGGCGCGGCAAACGCCAATTTTGTGGATACGAATACTGGATTTACAATAGTAGCTGGTGAGCCAAACGAAGATAAGAAGGAAATATCTATAAATGAAATTTTGTCTCAATATTTTGATGAATCTGGCGAATTGACAGATACAGGTTTAATGTCAAAAATTGATAAAGAAATAGAAGATTTAAATCATGATATTGAAGCAAAAAAGTTTGATGGCGATGAAGGTACTCAAGAATATATAAAAAGATCCAAAGCAATTATTGATTTAATTACAGCTAACGGTTTACAGGGATACTATGAGAATTTTTTAGAAAATACGACAGGTGTCACTGAGGCAGCTAGTGAGTTAGAACGCTCTCGTCGAGTATTGTTATCCACTTCAAAAATAACCATCGATGCTGCGGTTAAAACATATGCTGGCGGTCAAACAGAATTTTTAGAATCATTAGGTAATTCTAACGCACTTTTAAATCAATATTTATTTGATAAAGCAAATGAACTTGATGCTTATGATTTAGAAAATGATCCAGATGCAATTGAAAAGTTTAAGAATTCTGATGATTTTGCAGAAGGTATTGAGGCTTACAAGGCTGAATTTGAAGCATTGTCACCATCCGACACTAAAAAATTCTTAGACATGTGGAAGAATCGCCAAAATTATTCTGAGCAAGATTGGATGGAAGTTTTTGATTTTGACGGCGCATCTGTAATTTGGCAAAGTATTCAAGGATATTATAGTGATCAAGCTATTGGTTATAGAGATCAATTAGAGCGTTTAAAAAAGCAAATTGATCGTTTGCCAAAAGAAAGCACTTCCGATACATTATTTTCAAATCTAGAAAATACGTTACGAGAATTTGCTCCATATTTATCTAGTTCTTTAACTAAGTGGATTGGTGGAGTCTTTGATGAATATGAAAAATATGTTTCTCAAGGTTTTTATAGCAATGCTAATGATTTAATTATGGGTTTAACTGGCGCCTTAACGTCTTTACAAGGTATGTCAGAAGATGACCGTTTAAATGCCGAGAATATTCTTCAACAAGTTGATTTTTCATCAATTGAAAGCATTGATAAAGCCATAGAAGCCGCTACTGCTGCTGGCTTTGAGGTTGACTCTTTCATTGTAACTAGTTTAAATAAAATCAAAGAAGCATATGTATTTAATTTACCATTAGCTATTCAATCATACACAGATCAAATTGTTGCTGGCGCAGATGAATTAGAGCAGTCTTTAAAAAAGATTAGAAGTGGAGTATCTTTTTCAGAAGCATTAACTGCCATAGAAAAAATAAATACTTATGCAAAGGGCGTACCAGAAGTTTCATTACGAGATTTTGATCAAAAGAATGGCAAGTTGGTGTTAAATAATCCAGAACTTTTAAAGGCTTACATTGATGCAGAGCGTGCTTCGTTAAAAGAGTCATATGCTCCAATTAAAGGAGAACTTGAAAAATATAAAACAGATCAGGAGAAAGGTATTAAAGGAGCATATGTCGATCTTTTAGACACATTAAAGGAAAATGATACTGAGATTGATGAAAGCATCACTAAACATGCGAATTTAATTAATGCGTTAGAAGCTGCTGGTTTGGCCTATCAAGGCGATGATAAACTTTGGTATACGGTTAAAGATTTTACTAGCAAAATAGACGGTGGATCTGCTTCGGATTGGATGGTTAATTGGTTACAACAACAACAAGCCAATGCTGACGAAGTAATGAAATACTTCGATAGCGAGATTATACCATCATTATTCTTAGATGCAGGCTTATATACAGATTATTTAGACGGTATCAAGGCAGCTTTCACTGACGAGCAAGGCAATTTTAATGACGTCTTCAATGAACATTTAAATTTTAAAGATATTGCACAAGGTAATTTTTCTGGTATTGAAGATAAGAGAATCGTTAACAATATTCTCCGTCCAGCCCAAGAAAAAATTAATTCTGAAATGAATACTTTCCTTTCGGATATTATTGAGAAAGGCATTGATAATATTTATTTCCCAGACTATGATTTAGGTTTTGCTGGCGCTAACGTTCAAAATAACGTTGCAAGCATCTTGGCTGGCCCGAATGGATATACTAATTTAATAAAAGAGTATGGCTCCTGGCTCGGTAATTCCATTGAAGACTACAACTCAATGTTCCTCTCTGCCTTAGAAAAAGACACTCAAAAAACACAAGCAATTTCCGACGTTATTAATGACGTCACCTTCATCGGAAAGGATCTCGCCTATGCATCCGCAGACACAATTAAAGAAATCGCTGATATCTATGGTATGCGCATGGATGAGTTGTTCGATGTTGATAGTTATAATGAAGCATTGGGCGGCTATCAAGTTAATTTCGCCGCCATTAAAGATTTCTCGCTAGATGAAATTCAAGGCGGCATGGAAGCAGTAGCTGATAGTACCAACTCGTTCTTCCAAGCCATGGCAGAAACCATTACCAATGGTATTGAAGGCAAATTAACCTATGGTGAATTAGGTGAATTCCGTCAACGTTTAGATGCATTTGGTATTAATTTGGATTTGTCATTTAAGCGGACGGCGGATGGATTACAATTAAGCACCAATTCTGCTCGCGATCTCTACTTTGAATTACTGAAAATCGATGCTTTGCAAGCACGTCTTGTGTTCGATTCTTTGGTTGAATCGTTGGAAGAAACCGATGAGCATTATAAAGACATCAGTTCTATTGCTGCACGTATTGCAGAATTACAAGACTTAATTGATGATGTTAAAACCAATGATGCGCGTCGCAAGCAATATATGGATGAACTTGAATTAGCAAAAGAAATCTATCAAGTTCGTTCTTCCACAGACAACGATTCCTTTGATTTCATGAATCGTGACTTGGCACCCGGCATGCAGAACCCAATTGATTATTGGAATGCTGGCGGCGAAGCCTATACCGCGATGAATGAGGCCGCGAAGAGCGGTTACATGAAAATCGAGGACTTCTACAATATTGTTAATGAAATGAACAACATGGCTGCGACTAGCGGCCAAACGCTTATCTTTATGGGCCAGACTCTTAGCGGGAGCGCAGAAGATGCGGCCGCACTTATTGAGGCCGGTTTTGGTGCTTTAAAGAATGTCGATGGTAAGGGTGTGCAAATTTCATTAAAGGATATTGGTGCTGGATTTGATGTTGGCGCCGCAGCGATGACCAAAGACTTCGATTCTGGCTTGAAAGCTATGGCGAAGTCGCAGATTGAAATGATTGACTCTGCCATTAGGATGTTGGAAACGGTTGCTGCATTGGAAGAAATAGACACCGACGAAGACGGCGTGCTTTCAATGGATGAAGTCTTTGATGGGAATGAACTTAGTGAAAATGTACAACAATGGATTAAAGATACTGATATAGCCGCTGGCGGTATTACTATTGGCGGTAAAACACTATTTGAAGCTATCGACGGTTTAGACCCCGCGCAAGCTGTTGCCTTATTAAACGAATGGAAAGATATCGATTTCTCCGATCCAATTGCTGCTTGGGATTCAATTAGACAACTTTTGAATATCTATTTCCCCGGTGCAGAAATCGTAAAAGGCGAATCAATTTTTGATATTTTGAAAGTTCCAAGCGGTGCGAAGGAAGATAGTGAGGCATTTGCAGACTGGGCAGAAAGTTTAGGGTTAGTTAGTAGCTCAGCAAAAGGAATGATAGATTTCCTTGAAAAAGGGCATGAATTGCAAACTGGTTTACCTTGGTATGAAGCAGTTAAAAAAGCTTTACTTGGTGATAATACTAGTGAAGATGTTTCTAATTTATTTGATCTTTTTGCCGGGTCTAGTTTATCCGCAGAAGACATGCAATTATGGTCTAAATTAAATATAAAAGTAGACGAAAAAGGTAATGTAGATAGTGTTATATATACAGCTTCTGATGGTTCGCAGTTGGAATTACCAGAAGATTCTCCCAGCCAATGGTCTGATTTAATCGCTGAATATGAAAATAACGTAGCAATTGTTGCGCATACTGGTGGCTCGGCGAAAAAAGTTAATAAAAACAGTAAACTCATAACTCTAACATTAGAAGATGGAACTGAGATCAATGGCGTTCTTACCTCAGACGGTGATGGTACATATACTGCATCATATGGAGGAAAAAGTGCTACATTTGATCATCCTGGTGAAGCAGCAGAGTGGATACGTGAACAAGCGCGTGCAGCAATATGGGGCGTTGGTAATCGCGGCGGTAAAAAATTAAACACCGAAACTGGTACTATCGAAACATATTATACAATCACTGGAAAAATTGATGAAGATATTGAAGAACAAATTCAGACTGGTGACATTTCAGAAGAATTACAGAAAAAAATTGATGAAGGAGTTGCTAGCGGCAAAGCTTTCGAAATTGGCGGTATTACTTTTGATGCTGGCACCACACAGCAGGAAGTAATTGATGCTTTTAATGAATCTTTGCCAGAAGATCCATATGCTACATTAGTGCAACAAATTGCTGACGGTATTACTGCGGCCTTTACTCAACATAGCACAGAAATTGCGAAAGCTTTTTCTGATGGTATTTCCCAAGCAGTAAAAGATGCTATGGGCGGAGGTGAAAATCCTACTACTACCGTCCCAGAATCAATTGATTTTATCTCCGTTGCTGGCTTAAGCATCATACGCGCTTATGAAGAAGACGGCACGATATCCTATGCTTTTGCTGATGATCCTAACAATACAATGACGCGGGAAGCCATGGTCGCGGCGATAAATGAAAAAATTACCAATGATGAAGGCGAAGGCGGTATTGATGCTGGCACATTAGATAATGTTTTAGCTACTGGTTCTGGTGGTTTGAATTTTAAAGCTAATTATGACCCAGATACTGGCGAAACGACTTGGACTGTTAGCGGCATTGATGGCAAGGGCGCATTTACAGAGGAAAATATCACCGCAGACCAAAAAGCGCAGTTAATTAAAAGTTTGTCTACTGGCGCGAGCGCAATAGTAAATTTAGGAGATAGTGGTAAAGTAATTGTAGCACAATCTACTAATGGTGTGATTTATACAGCGATTTTAGAGCCAGATGAAAATGGTATTTACTCTATGACAATGCCTAGCGGTTCTAAATGGACTAGTAAGAATCCGCAAGTTTTATTAACTAGCTATATTAAACTAAAACGTACAGCAGATAACAAGGCTTTACTCGACTCTTACGCTAATGATGCTGGTGCATCGCCAGATGATGAACCGCTACAACCATTGAAGTTTAGTTATACTGTTGGAATGGAAGAACGCACTATAACGGTTCAAGATGAAGGGAACGGTCTTTTCTTGGTACAAGGCTTTGGAGATCCTATACATACTTCTAATCCAATAGAATATATTAATAATCAATTAGCAAGCCAAGGTATATCAATTGATCAGTTGCAAACAGTGCCAGATTCACTTGGTTATATTCCATTCGAACAAACTATTGATGGCATTACTTATAGAATTGTAAATAAAGGTAATAATAATTATGGTTTCTATTCAGATGATAATTTGCTTGGCACGCTTACTAGTACTAATTTAGAAATATTTTTAGACTCTATAAAGGCAAGTGCTAAAAGTAGCGCTCTTCAAATAACAGGCTTCTCTGTTAATGAAGAGAATAATTTATTAATTGATTTTAAATATCCAGGTTTAAATTATGATATACAATATGATGCTACAAAAAATCAATGGTTAGAGAACGGTACACCACTGACAGGTGTAACAGATTTTGATTCTGTCATTGAGCATTTTAAAGAGGAAGCCAAAAAAACAGCTGGGTCAACAACTAGTGAATCTCAATCGCAAGATGTCGATTTTGAAGTCAAGGGCGCCATTACTTTTGATAATGACACAACACGAGAGCAATTAATTAATTTTCTCGCAGCATTGCAGTCATTATTGACTGGGCAGCCATTACATGTAGGGGTTGTCGCGACACCTGTGAACCACCTTAATACTGATTTATCAACAGCTGATGATATATCTGATAGTAGTGGTATTTGGAGTGGCGCGGGGTATAAAAATGCAGCAGACTATGCCACCACTTTGGCTGATATTGTGCTTCATGGTGGACAATTGGAAAAATTAGATTTTAGTAATTTAAATGTCCTAAATAATTCTGGCTTAGTTACTTCTGTTACCATTGGAGAAAATGAATATACAATTGCTGATATTTTAGAAAAAGCTGAAGAGAATGCAGATGGCGTAACTTCCATGCAAGATCTAGCGAACGCTTTTAAGGATATCGATGCTGATAATCTCGGAAAAGTTGCAGACGCATTAGCACTTATGGCAACCAACGCGCTAACTTTGAAAGACATTCCTTGGGTCACTATTGCAGAAGGTATTAATAATTTAGTGCTAAAGAAAAAGCCTAAACCAGAGGGACAATCTAATCCAACTACACCAGAGAAAGTTGGAGACGCCGCAACACAAAAAGTAGAAGAAATTGTAGAAGAATATGAATTGGATGTCGAAATTCCAAATCTAGCAATTACAGCGACTTCTGCAACTTTAACTGCAACCGACCTTACTGTTACTGGTGGGCAAACAACACCTACTCCTGGCGGCAATGCAGGTGGTTCAGAAGGAGATAGTAGTGGCGGCCCCACTACTTCAACATCTGTTAGCATAGATACTTCTGCTGCACAAGCATCTATTGCACAATTGGCTACGTCAATTGGATTTTTAGGATTAACATCCCTTACATCCAGTATTTCCGTAACTGGCTTACAAACTGCGATGGGGAAAATTCCTACTGAGGCAGGCTCTCGTGTTGGGTTTTTGGCAGAAAAAATGGGTACTATTCCATCTGGTAAAAGTACCTACGTATCTTCTTTGGCTACCGCTATGGGTAAAATACCCACTGGCGCGGCCACTGCTGTAAATAATGTTGCGAACGCACTTGATAAGATAAAGAACGCAACCGTTCGTCTAGTGTTATCTGTATCAGTACAAACGTCTGGTACAGGTGCGAAAGGCACTGTTACTAGTATTAGCCGCGGAACAAAAACTGGTACTGCATTTGGTACTGCTGGCACAATCACATTAACCAATGCAAAAGGCAATGTAGCTCTCGCCGCGGGCCGCCGCACATTGATGGGCGAACTTGGACCAGAGCTAGTCGTTTCCAATGGTCGCTACTTTGTTGCAGGACAAAACGGCGCGGAATTTGTTAATTTGGATGACGATGCTATTGTATTCAACCACATGCAAACTAAGCGTTTGCTTTCACATGGTTCTTCCGGTCGTGGTAAACCAATAACCAATGAGCGCAACGCAGTCTCATTTGCTACTGGTAATACTAGCGGCCCAGCCATGGCATCTGCAAAGCAAGCCATCGCGCAGCTACAAAAAATTCGTGCCATGTGGCAATCCATGCTCGATGCATCCGCGAAAGACCTAGGCGCGCAAGCCGGTAAAGGCGGCGGAGGCGGCGGAGGTGGAGGCGGTGGTGGAGGAAAAGACGATAACAAACTCCCCACCAATGTTGTCCATGATCTTGAACGCTGGTATAACTTAGAGCGGCAGATTGATTTAATTGAGAAGGATATTACTTATCAAGAAAAATTGCAAGATCGCATGTTAAATGACCGCATTGCTAATGGTAAGGAAATTTATAATTCTTATGTGCAAGAACTTAATATGTTGCGTAATCAGATTTCGGCACAAAAAGAATTGGCTGCTCTACAAAAGAACTGGTATGACAGTAAAATGGAAGAACTTAATAATTCTTTCTATGGACTTGTTTATACCTATAATGAGAAGGGACTGCAACAGTACGTTTCCGATGCGCCAGGTAGCAATCGTGGCTTAGATATTCTTGCATCGTTGCAGACGCGCGATACAATGAATAATCCTACTGGACATGCAGTTACTGCACAAGAACAAATTAAGTTCTTGATGGATATCGCGCGGCAAGCTGATATTGATGGACAACAAAATGATCAAAATTTTGTTCCACATTTTGTGCAAGATTTACAAAAGCTCCTTGTAAAGGATGATGGCTCACGTATTGGCACTAGCATCGATATGAATGGCATCATTAGTGGCCTTGAAGAAGGCACTGAACAAAATGATGCGCAAGTCGAATGGATGGAAAACTTCTATGATATGCTAGATGGCTATCAAGAAGAGTTAGATAGTCTGTATGATGCTTATCACGATACTCAATTAGACATTCTTGAAAATCAAGTTAAGCTGGAAGAATACGTACAAAAAATGTACGACAACCAGCTAGAAGTTGAGCAAGAGGTCCTAAAAGCCATTGAAAATCGTCAACAAAAAATGATTGATACTCTGCAAGATCAACGTGACGCATTAGATGAGGCCGCGAAGAAATTCACAGACGGCTTGAATGAACAAATGCAACGCGAACAGCAGATGTATCAGAATAGTGAAAATGACCAAGAACTGTTGAAGTTACAACGTCAACTCAACATTCTACGTCGTTCTGGCGGCTCTGCTTCTCAAATTCGCAATCTAGAAGAGCAGATTGCAAGCAAGCAACGCGATTCCTATTTTGAGGCGCAACAACAACAAATTGATGCAATTCAAGAAGCTTCGGATAAGGAATTGGAGAGATTGGATGCTCAACTTGATATTATGAATGAGACATTAGAATATCAGAAAGAGCATGGTCTATTCTGGGATGAAGTCCAACAAATTATGCAAGGCACAGAAGAAGAAATTCAACATTTCATTCAAGCCAATGGCGAAGAATGGGAGAGTAAATCTGGCTTGCAGATTCATGAGGATTTGGTTGAACTTGCCGATAAGATTGGTATTTGGGTTGGTTTTAGAGACGATCCTAATAAAGATCAAAACTTGGATATTAAGGATTGGACAACCTTCGATACTGCATATAGAAGCTACTATGAGAGATTGGGCATGTCCGACACTGATTGGACAGGCGCGGTCAAAACTGCTCATGAAGAAGCCTTAAAAGCTGGATACGACCCTTGGCAGGCCAGCGTTATGGCGCGCAATAAAGCTGATAAATTGGTTGGAAAACCACCAGTAAGCGATCAAGGCGCTGACAAAGATAAGGATGCGGCCGCGAATGCAACCCACTATGAGGACGGTCAGCATGCATATCCTGTTATTTTAGCTGGCGGTTCAGGTTTGTTTGCTCATAGGTTCGATGATAAATCCCGCATTCGTAATTATGACGCAGGTTCTGAACTTATTGCTTATCCGAATACAGCATATGGCCCTGGCAATCATTTTGTTTGGGTACATGACCCATCAACTGGATTGTCTGGTTGGATGTGGTTCAATGGCGGCAACATTAAATATAAGGATAGCGGCAAACCACTATACAGTTATCGCACAGGTGGCCTAATCGACTATACTGGCCCCGCATGGGTGGATGGTACAAAGTCACAACCAGAAGCCATATTAAATGCAGAACAAACTGCAATCCTACGTTCTACCCTATTAAGCGGCAAGAGTTCATTACCTTATGTGCTATCTGAATTAACTAGCATAATAGATGAAACAAGTCACAATAATCTATCAGGATTGAGTGGCGGCGGCACTATTATGATAGAACACGCAGAAGTGAACATGAACGTTGGTTCAATTGCAAACGATTATGACGCACGTCGTGCTGGTGAGGCCGCACTTGATGAAATGGTGCGAATTGCGAGAAAATCTGGCAGTCGTAGCGTAACAAGGAGGTAATGGAGTAATGCCGAATGAATTGATTGGCAATGAGGAGTGGAGTAATTCCACTCCTCATACCCAAGTTTGGATGGCGACGCATGATAAGAATGATGAAAGACTATCAGATGCGCGTCGCTCGTTTATTAGTTTTAGTTGGGGCGATAAGTGGATTGAAGATTTTGGGCTTATTGCTACCATTTCTGGTGATAGGTTACAAAGAACATTGTATGGGCAATTCAATAATTTAACAACCACATATGATGTTATTGATGGGCAATTCTTTTGGGGATCGCACTTTACTACCAATAATTTGAATTTTACCTTATCTACCGATGGAATTACTGATAGACAATTGGAAGAATTTCGTCATTGGTTTAAGCCTGGTGTAGAGAATGAATTGGTATTAGCCGAACACCCCAACCGCGCGATTATGGCAAGAATGGAGACACAACCATCTTATTCTTTTCTTCCTTTTGAAGAGAAAACCGAGTGGGGCTTTTCGACTACGTTGTATAAAGGCGATATTAATATTAGTTTTGTAATGGATGATCCGTTTTGGTATAGTAAAGAAAATATTATTATGTCGATACTAAAAGCAAAACAATCTAGTTCTTCATTATATTATAACAGTCCATTTAGTGGGATGCAAGTTGAGAGCACCATTACTTGGCCCTATGTTGAAATAGATACTGTAACTCGCCCATTAATAAATAATACTTATGCACGTATTACGGCAGCATATGATGATAATATGAATTTAATGAGCATATATGACATCGATGTAGACGACCCGATGGCAGATGTTAAATATATTAATTTAAATGATTTTAGTCCTCTTAGTGAAAAGATGAAAATCATTTTTGAAGATAATACATATGTTAATTCTATGATCACAATTCCATTAGAAGATAATAATTTTAAGCCCGCATGTTTTGGCAGCGAACAAAAGAATTGGATGATAAGCGCTTCTCAGACATTTAGTGATAAATTAGCTAGTACAGAGAACGGCGCAAGATTGTACTATCCCGGCACTGCTTCCGGACGTCCAATTATTGATTTTGATATTGTCCCTAAAAAAGACGATAACGGCTATATAGTAGAGCCGCGCAATCAGATAGCGGAAGATAGCGATAAGGCCGATGATGAAAAATACAACTATCTTTCTATCGGTGATGACAAAATGTATTTCACAACGCCAGGCATTTGGACTGGTTATAATCAAGCGCTTCAAATTATCGATAATTTTGAAGAAGGCAAATCATTCGCTGATTTGCGTGTCGCTTTTATAAATGGCGTAAATGAATACTATTCTCGCGCTTGGGCTGTTGCTTGTATGGAACAAGCTCGCACAGCAAACGTGGACACGCCATTGGAGGAAATACAAACAACCGCGGCGAATCTGCAACAAATGCGTAAGAATATGTTATTCTTTATTGATGCAGAACAACCAGCACACTTTTCTTTTGATTCTAAAACTGGTGTGGCAAGAGGCACATTTAACGCATTAAAATTGGCCGCGGACGTTTCACATGAAATCGAAGGGTGCGATATTAACCATACTACTGAGAATATTACTGAAAATGTTGGTGATATGTTACGCTCTAATTTCTTAATGATTAATGGACGTAGCACTACTGATATGTCTACTATGACAGCACAAAATTTATTGCCAGTAACAACCAATTATTCAACTAATTTAACGAATCTCAGTATTCAATATAAAAACTTATATCTAATGAGTTAAAGGAGGAGACTGCATGATACGTAATTATGAAGTCTCTGTTTGGACGCTTCAAGACAGTTTTATAACTGTCTTGAAGCCTGACAAATTAGAGAGTAAAGGACAAATCGAAAATGCAAAAATGCATTTAGTGAATGATGGAACCGCTGAACTATCATTCACAATTCCTATGTATTTAGGGCATACGGAAAATACTTATTGGTATGATGAAACCAATGAGGCCGCGCCAACAAGAGAAAATCCATTATGGCAAAATACAGTGAATGGCGTAATTCTTGCTGGTATGCGGAAAATTAAAGTTATTTTTAATAAACAAACAGAAGATGAAGCTGTTTTTGAATTTGTTATAACAAAAGTAACTGAGCGCCACGAGAAAGACGAAAAGTGGTGCGATGTTGAATGTGAAGGGCTAGCGTTCCACGAATTGGGAAAAAATGGGTATAAAATTTCTTTAACAGAAGAAACCTACTATAATGATTATGAGGACTGGGCTAAGACTGAATATACCGAAAGCGAAGAGGCGGCCCACATGGCGGCCGAGCCACGTAACAATATTGAGTATTGGCTACATAAAATATTTGATGGCACTGATTGGAATTGGTCAGTACAAATGGATTATGCTAACCACGATGGTATTGTCTATCGTCTTGATTTGACCAATTCTGCAATAGATCATGCTTGGGTTGATTTAAGTAATATTGCTGATGAAGAATATCATGACACCAAATTATTGACTTATTTTGACCTAACAAAAGAGCAACAGGCTGTTGTTAATCAGCGCAGAGAGAACATGGGACTATGGCGCTGCGATAAAATTTATGAAGAAGAATATGTGACGGAATGGGATGATGATAGTCAAACAAACTCTGTTCCGTTTGGTAGTTCTAATTATATTACTAATGCTAGCATTGGGCCGCTAACAGATGTTAAAATTAATATAAAGCAGGTACAAGAAGCCGAAGAGTCATCTTCGACTAATAATAGACCAATTAGTGGCTGGACGAAGGCTAATATTTATATTGATTCTACACATACGACTACTGCACCTGCAAAGACAATAGAATTTCCTGAGACTGTATATGGAGGCACTCTCGATGTTACTAGTGGCACGTTAACTGTTACACAGTGCGTGGATGTGTTTGATGGCAGTGAAAAATGGACGTATGCAGGTATGGCTGGATCACGACCTTATTATTCCACGGCCACTACGAATTATTATCTAAATGTAAAAAAGGGCACTGGCGGGGTTAGCGCGAATTGGTTACCTGTTATTGATGATGAGCAAGATCAAACTTATACTCTTAGTTCGGTACGATTGCGTTCTTCCTCCGCGGCACAAAATATAGTTTTTTTCATAGTTGGTAGCGATTTGCCGAATATTACTGATGCAAGTACATTGCAAGCGTATTTAAAAGAACACCCATTGCAAGTAAGTTATCCTATAATGACGCCAAAAGTACAAACTATCAATCCTACTTCTATCACTACGCCAACTAGTAATTCATATATTTGGTCAGACGCGGGTGATATATCAGTAATATATCAGACGCAACCAACAGCCATCTTCCCCGGAGCAGTCGAAAAAGCGAAAGAAAAAGAGCGCCTTATTAACTGCGAAGAAAGCAATATTTATAATATAACACAAGACCTTGCAGAAGCATTTGGAGTTTTTTGTAAATATAAATATTACTATAACGATAATTATCACATAACTGGCCGCGAGGTAATTTTTTATAACACATTTATCCAAGATTCAACAGGTGTTATTGATATAACCTATCCATATGATACAGGGAAAATTACTAGGGAAATGGATAGCGCGGATGTAGCTACGAAGCTGTATGTAAAAAAATTAGAAAATAGTAATACGGCATCAGGATGGGCTACAATAACTGATACCGCGATAAATAAAACGCTCGAAGACTATATTTTAAATTTTGACTATCTCTATACAATTGGCACAATCACAGAAGAGCAATATGCTGAGATACCAAAATTTGAAACAGACGTACGTAAGCTTAATTTGGAAATGCTACCAAAAGAGCAAGAGTTAGATTTACTACAATTGAAGTTGCCAGAAGCTGAGGCCGCAGTAACAGTATTAAACAATGCAGTAGCATTAGATCAAGAGCGCATTTCTGCGAATGACGACCTTTTAAATAATTTAACGAATGGCACACAAATATTACATGTAACCGCAAATAGACCAAATCTTTCTTATTTGGTTCCAGATAAGGATGCAAAAGAAGACGAAAAGCCATATAAAATTATTTTGCGAGAGAAAGGCATTATTAAAGACACAGTGCATGTATATAAAAAATGGGAACTTTCTAGCGCTCAAACAACAGAGAATACAGAAGGAACTGAAAATACTGAATCAACAGAAGATACCGCTACTGAAACAGAAACTACTACTGAAACGGAAACCACTGGCAATGAGTCTACGCCAGCCAATACGGAAGAAGAAATCGGTCGATACACCTTAACGGAAGAAGTAACCTATTCTCCCAGATTCGATGCCGATGGCAACTTAATTGCTCTGGCTAATTTAGCAAAGAGTGATGACGAAAGCTCTCTACGTTATATTACTTATGATTATAGGCCAGCATTGTACTATGATAATATAAAAGAGTCTTGGGTGCGTAGGCTTAACGATGATGAAGCAAATCGTGTTAAGGCGCAAGCAGAATTAGAAACTATACAAAACCGCATTGAAGTTTTAAAAGCAGAATTGGAAGCTTTGATGATTCAAAAAGACAACCTCTTAAAATATTTCAATCGCTTAATGGGGCCGGCTCTTAGAGAAGCTAATTGGCAGCCCGAAGACGAATATGGTAAGTTTGGCGCTAAATATAATACAAAATTATCTTTTAGCGATTTTAATAAAGATACACTAATTCAACTCTATTGGGACGACGTTGGTTTTGAGGACGAACAAAAAAATACATATGTCATTGGCGCCGCAGAACAAGTGACGCGGCATTACCCATGTGTGGAACTTACACAAGAATTCATTCAGAATTTTCATAATGGCGGTTATACCAAACTCTCTGATATTTGCTTTATTTTTACAGATGTGAATGCTGAACAAATTTCTGGGTCTGTAACTAATCCAGAAAATACCACAACATCGACTGTTGATGAATTAAAATATTATCGCTATTATGCTATTGGTTCTCAAAGTCAATTGGCTTTTGTGCGCTCCAAACTTACTGGCGCGATCAAGCCAGTTTTAATGCTTACTGGTATTGAAACCGTGAACATTTATGATGGGAGCGAAGAAGAAGAGGTTATTATTAAGCAACCAACACAAGAGCAATTAGAGACGTTTTTAAGTCATAATGCACAAATTGGGCATATTGTTCCTGTATACAATGCTGAAACTACACAATTTAATTATGATATCAAAACAGTCCAATCCTTTAATGGATTTTTGGATACAGAAGAATACGACACAATTGTGTTCCCGCGCATTCGAGTAAATAGTTTGAATTTAAAAACAAATTCAGATGAATTGAATGTAGCGTTGCCGCCATCTGGCGTTAAAAGCAACATACCACTTTCTGAATATGTTGACTATTATGTTACACCACGTGAAAATGAATATTACATCACATTGCGGCCCGATGTATTCTACATGAAAGCACAAAAATTGCCAGATAGTAACTTCTCTGTCAATTTAAATTGCATGATAGCTGACGCCGCCAGTGGTATCTATCTCGATGCGCTACAAATTGCACGTGAGAATGCTTATCCAAAAGTTGAATATACCGTAGACATTTCAATGGCTAAGCAAGATTTTATGCGTGTTGCTTATTCTACTATGAACAAAATTGTGCATATTAATGATAATGAGCTGAAATTTAATCATGTGCAAGGGTACATTTCTGATCTTGATTTGGATTTGGATCATCCTTGGCAGGACAAGATAGGGATTAAAAATTATAAAACCAAGTTTGAAGATCTGTTTGTAGATATCGTTGCGCAGACGGAAGCGATGAAAAAGAATTCACAAATTGCAGAAATTGGTGGACAAATTTTCGCACCTACTGGTATGCTAACAAAAGAATCGTTACAAGAAGCCTTTGATGGCTATAATTTGCAGTATGAATTTAATAATGGCAAATTGATGATTGATGATAAAAATGGTATTTTGGCCGCCAGTGATGAAGGTGTGGTCGCATATCGTGGCGGCGGCATATTCACTGCAACTGAGCAAGACGATGATGGTAATTGGGTGTGGAATACTGGTATTTTGCCTTCTGGCATTAATGCAGATTTAATTAGAACTGGTAGATTAGATACTAATTTAATTAATATTTATGCCGGAGACAATTTAAAGTTGCAAATGAATGGCACCGGATTGTATGCATTCAAGTCATGGTCCGATATGGTGGATTTTGCTAACGAAAGTGTTGCGAGCCAGATATTAGAGAATCTTGATGAGCCACTTAGCGATGCGGCTTTAAGTTATGTTGTTTTTAATGAAGAGGGGCTATTTTTAACAATGAATGACGGCGCGCCATATATTGATACGGATGGCACGGTTCAAACATTAGATTTAGAAGCCCTAGAAAACCCTGTTGATAAAGTTAACCGCGTTGAAATAAGTTGGCGCGGTTTGATTTTAAGAAATAATGCGAATGAGGAAGTATTTTATGCCGATCCTGATACGGGTAATTTAACTATTCAGGGCAAGATAACCGCAACTGATGGACAAATTGGACCTTGGATGATTGGAAGCCGCAGTTTATATCAAACATTGGATACTAAAATAGAGAATGGCCAAGAGCAAGAAGCTGTTCCATTTGCTACAAAAAATACAATTTATCTTGGAGAGGAAGGACTAAGTATATCAGACTTATTTCAATTAAAAACGGAAGTTGTTCAATCTACTGCGATGGGCAGCACAGAGATAAAACGTATTTTAAGTGATTTTAGTATTAATGAATATGTATTAACTGCTCCGACCCAAGAAGAAAAAGAAGAGGAACAGACAGAAAGCGCAAATACTGTACTATCGCCTATCTTTCAAATTAAAAATATCCAAACATCAACAAGTCCCGCTTATCAAATTATTATTAATAGCGACGTTCAATTTGGCAATAATTTTGTATTACCAATTAAGAATGGTGGCACGGGATCTAATGATGGAACTGGATTATATTATAAAGTGAGTACAGAAGAAGCATTAGGAAACATAGAAGCAAAGAACGGGGATTTAGCTGTCGTTTTGAATGATGATAATAAAATTGTTTATACAAACTATACAACAGTTGTACATGAAGCAGGCGACTATTACGGACCATTTGATTTTAATACAGATAACAGTAGCTTCACAAAAAATCATAAAAATGGTGCTTTTGGAGGAGTCGCCGCATTGTGTTGGAACACACATTTAACAACGAATGAAGTCAAGGATGGTTATTCGATGCCAAATGGCGATAATTATGCTCGTTTAGGTTGGGTTCACAACGGCAATGATGTGTTTAATAGTGCTATTTGGCTACCTTTTACTACAACAGGCAATACAATAAACAGCGGAATGACGTTAAAACTGACCTTTTATGTACAAAATAGATTTTGGGGAAACTCTAATTCACAGACTAACGGCGTTCATCAAATTAATGGATCATCTACGGATGATAATGTCTTTGGTATCAAAATAATTGGTAGTGATTATAGTACTATTTTAGCATCTGGAAATTTTAAAGTTACGCATGAAGTAAGTCGTGATTTTGAGCAACAAAAATTAGATTGTTATTGTAAGTTAATTAATAATTTAAATAAAAATGAACAAGCATTTTTGTTATTTTATGCTAATACAGGAGCAACAAATAATAGTTTGACTTATTTAGATTGTAGCAACATTCAATTATTCACTGGTGCAAATCAACCCAATATACCGATGCTTCATATATATTCAAAAAAAGATGCTAAATGGTTAAAATTAGCATTCGCAGAAGAGCCATAAAAAAATAAGCCCGCCGAAAGGCGGGCTTTATTCTTTTATAAAAGGCTCAATTAATAGCATATCATTTGGTGAAAAATTGAGTTCCATCAACTCTTCAATATCAATCTGCTCGCTATTAATTATTACCTGCTCTTGCAGAGCATTATTAATCGTGTTATTAAAATCTTCAATTTTATCTCGTTCAAGTGAGATATTACCATTCTCATCTTGTTTGATGCGGCCGCCCTCATCGCGCTCCGCATATTTTTCAATCAATTGATTACGAATTTCTGTAAAGCTGTCTACATGATTTTGTACTTCTTTACTAATCCTAGCAATCTTATACGCGGTGCGGACGGGCATCTTCATGCCCATCATTTCCTTTAAAATACTTACGCTATCAATAATTTGTCTTAGTGTTGCTTCAATCATGGTTCTCCCCACTCTTTATTCTTTTTTAACAGGTGACAAAAATATTTACCGATACAAATAGCATCTGCCTCATCTTGTGTGCAATCTTGACCATACCATAATTTAACTTTGTCTTGCGCGGCTTTCTTTTTATTTTCTCGCCCCTTATCATCCCCAACATTGCAATAGTTGCGCCATGTGGTTGAATAAACTAAATCATGGTCGATGCAGGCTTCAAAAATTGTGTCAACTAAAACGCCTTGCAAATTAGCAAGTGTACGATACATTTCTACTTGAAATTGGCCTTTACCAAAACTTTGCAGTTGAATATTTTCTAATCCAATGAAATCTGGCTGGCATTCTTCAATTACAGAAATTAGCCATTTCTTCATTTTATTAATACGTTCTTCTGTGGGCAAATTTTTATCAACTTTATACGTACCAAAACTAACTAATTTTTGATTATCATAAATTGAATAACCGGTCACCACAGTGGCCGCATCTAATGCTAATACTCTTTGTGTGTCGTCATTCTTTGGCGGCACTTTATTTTTTTGCCCCAAAAATGGTGCGCCAGCAAGGCATATATCACATTGTGGATGTTTCCGCCATTCATTATATGTTTTCTTTTGTAAATGCCCTTTTGGGCATTTCATTTCTAATTCTGTATTTAAATTTTTATATGAGTCACTAATCAACTCCCAACCCAACTCATTGAGATGATTAGTGACTGCATAAATGTTAATTGGCATTACTTGCCTGTGCTGCCGAAACCTTCATTGTTCCTTTCTGTCGTTTGTAGAATATCGACTTGCCGTGGCTTAAAACGATAGATAGGTTCAACCCATAGCTGAGCAATGCGGTCGCCGGCATGAATAGTATAATCAGAATCAGAAATATTATCAAATAGAACTGTGACATCGCCAGTATAGCCAGTGTCAATAATTCCCATGCTATTGCTAAGACGAAGTGGCGTCTTCGCACCAATACTGGAACGTGGCGCCAATCTGGCTTGCCACCCTTCTGGAAGTTGTAGATGTATACCAGTTGGTACTTTTTGACCAATGACATGCGCAGGAATTACGCAATCATTTAGAGCAGCGAGATCTGCACATGCGTCGCTTTCATGGGCATACTGTGGCATGGTGGCGCTGCCATCAAGCTTAATTGGTAGTTCAATATCATATGTAAGATAGCGGTCACTAGCTTCTTGATACATTTCTACAAAAATGTTAAGGACATTTTCTAGGATGGTGCGTTTTTCTTTTGAGGGCGCTAGATTATCTAGGAGAACGGTGATGCCGTTTGTTAGGTCAGCAATTTGCTGACTAACTTCTGACCGAGTGGCGGCTGCATCACGAAAACTTTGTAGCACGCCTTGAATAGCATTTTCACGGATTGTATCTGTAAAAGCTCCGCGAACCATACCAGAGAACATTTCAATAGACTGCTCATTTAGCGATTCTTCTGGTAGGGACATGATTTGTTCAATTAAATCTACAAGAGGACGTAGCTCAGGTTGTGAAGATAGCGCGTCCATTACATTTGTCGTATTTTCATCCATATTACATTACCTCGTATTCCTTTGTTACACTAACAAGCCAATATTCATCAACGATGTCGCCAGTCTTGCGATCTTTCTTGCATTTATAGGTTGTATTGTATTTTGTTAGTGTGTAGCCTTCAATGTTCTGGTTATTCTTATATTCTTCAATCGTATCCATCGCTAGCTGTTCGCTATCCACCTTAAAAGTTAGTGTTTCAATTTTTAGTTGCTTATTCATTGTCTTTTTTCTCCTCATTCATTACTCTTAATTTTTGAATTAAATCTATATAAGCTAATTTTTTAGCTGTCTCAGAAATAGTTCCCATTTCTGCGCGCCCTTGTTTACCAAGTTTCTTAGCAAATTTTCGACGTTCTGCGCGATTATTGAATTGTAGCTGATTTACTTTGTTTTCAATCGCAGAAGTAGTTTCTCCTACAATTTCTTCTATATTATCTTGGTCTGTTGTTAGACCTGTTACAAATACTTCATCATTCATACTAAACTCTCCACTACGGAACAGATATGGTCGTATTCTTTTTTACTGTCTATTTTAATGTGAAAAAGGACATTATCTTCAATTATTTTAATAGGAATTTTTATTTCGAGAGTCTTTAAATGAGAAAAAACTGTGTTGCTACAACAAGTTATATACTCTGTCAGCTGGTTTGCTTCTAATTCAATAGTTAACTTATCAGTTAAGGCATAAAATACGATCAGCTCATCTTTTTCATCCAAACATAAAATACAAATATAATTTTCATTTCCTTGATACTTTAAAATTCTTTTAATCATTAACCTTCACCGCCTCCGGTTTTATTAAAACCGAAAGTATTTGATTTAAAGAAATCAATATAGTATTTTTCTAAATCACTTAGTTGCTCTTTTTCACAATAAATAATTGGTTCAATTGCCCAGTTCCAAAAACCAGTTTGCCAAATGGCGTGATGAACGGCTTGGTCAGAAATTGTTTTAATTCCGATAGAACTTTTAAAGTGATCGATAATACGTTTTTTAATATTGGTACTTTTACCAATATAGCATTTCCCGCTATCAATGTTGGTTATTTTATAAATGCCAGGTTTTTCTTCTATACCGACTCGTTTAAAAGTTTCATCAATATAAGGTTTTACATATTCTGCCCAGACCAATTTATTAATAATGTCAGGATGTTGTACTTTTTGTGAGACAGTCGTTACTAGAAAATTAATGTCTTCCTTGTACTCATCTGGCACTTGAATTGTATAGAACAAACGTTCTTGCTGTTCTTTTTCATATTGTTGCAACGGGAGCAAAAGTCCTTCAAAACGTTTTTGTTGTTCCTGCGTTTCTGCAATTATTGCTGTTTGGCTCGCCGTCGCGGCCGCAATTGTTTGTTCCATTTCTTCTTGTGCATGATCTTTTTTATCTTGATATTCTTGTAACAATTGCTTATATTTGAATTCAAGATTTTGTTGTTTTTCACGCCACAATTGATCAAAGGTTGTATCTAATTCTGACTGTCGTAATTGTTTTTGATTAATAAAATAAGTGTCTAAATCACTAGTTTTACGATTTAATTCTTCTCGATACTTTTTTTGTACTTCAAGAATTTTATTATTATATTGCTCTATTTGCTCAGTTAAAGCAGTTTTTTCTTTGACTAATTGATTTGTTTCATAACAAATTGATTGCAGACGATCTTCATTGGTTTTTATTTCGGCTTGCAATTTACGCAATCCATCTCTATTAATGGATTGCTTTTTATTTAATTTATAAATTAGGCAAATAATAATAATGGCGAGTATTAATATGGCCGCCATCCATAGCATCTGTACTTGCATTTACATCACAACCACTCCTTTATTTATAATTTATTATATCATGATTTTTAAAAAAAGTCAAATAAAAAAAATAAGCGGGCAATTATGCCCGCTTATTCGTCTTTTATATATAAACCACAATGGCATGGCTCTCCAATTTTTACATTTAATCGCATATCTTCACAGATACATTTATATTTATCTTGCCCTAAACTATTCGCAATGCATGGACAATAACCATCATTTTCTTTTAGTCCTTGTCGAATAATTGCTGCTAATTCTTTATCTGGTGTTACGTGTATTTTCATGAAATTCTCTCCGCATATTGGTTATTTGAAGCTAATTGTATTCCTAATATATCATCATAATGGGGCTGTTGGTTCATTATGTATCGACCCCACTTAATGACAAGATTTTTATACTTATGAACATTAATTAAATTATGAATAAAAGGAAAAAATAATTCAGATTTATCATATCCAGTATAAATAATAATTATATCATTACAGCCTTTATTATTTCTAATATAAGAAATAAAATAAAATAATTCTAGCGGAGTGTCAAAAGGCTCTAATCCTTGACAGCAAAATCCTTTAGTTAATGGATTTGTTATATAAAGTTCCCAAATTTTATCAAATGATACAATAATATCAGGTTCTCGCGCTAAATTACTATTTTGACAAACTGGACATTTGTTTAATTTGTCGCACTTAAAATTACAAGATGGAAATTCTAATGTAAGAACTGGTTCTTTATAATTAGTAAAATCACAATCAATAATTCCTTTAAGATTTATCGCTGTTTTTGATGAATTATCTAATTCAATTTGAGTATATATCATATAATGCTCCTTTTATCATTTATAAAAATCATAATTAAGAACGTTCTTAACTATCATTTTCTTTTACTTCTTTTAAAGGACACCATTCAGGTTTAGTGTATGGAGTTGTTTCTAAATAAGAACGTAATTCTTTACAATCATCTACAAGATGACCATGACAATATTCAAATTCATCATCAAGTAGGAAACATCCTACACATGCTTCTGGCATTGGTATATCAAGTTCAAGTTTAATCATTTATATGCTCCCATTGCCGCATTTTAAATTCTGCTTTTCGCTCTTTACTCCATGTTTTAATTGGAGTATAAAAACCTACAATTCTTGTATATTCAGTGGCCACTGGGCCGCCACAAATAGGGCATATTTTGCCATAAAAAGCATGATTATTTGCGCAAGCTTGAATTTTTGTATTAAAAGCAAAATAAGTTAAACCTTGATCTGCGATATAATTAACTGCGTCCCATGCTTTTTCAAAACTATCAAAAGGTGCGTCAATATTTAAGTGAGCAATGGAGCCGCCATTGCAGTATGAATCAAACAAAGAAGCAATGCGAATACGTTCAATCATTGTTGTTTTAATACCTAGCGGGATGAATTGATTACCATATAATGGTAAATCTTTAACTACCGTTTCTGGGAAAAAGAATTCATCTGCTAATTGCATTTTTGCCGCGGCAGATTCGCCAGGAATTTGTTCAATATTAATTTTATAATTTTTTGTAGCGGCAAAAGCATCCTTAGTCTTATGAATCACTTGGAAAATTTTTTGTCCAAAACTGTCTGCCTCTTTGGTATAAAAAGTATTCCCTAACTCATCTTTTCTAGTATATCCAAAAGTTCGCATAGTTTCATAAATACCTATAATACCAACAGTATTATATAAATGTTCAAAATCAACAATACCTTTTGAAAAATTAGGTAATAACCCTTTTTCAACATTACGTTCAATAATATGCCGCACACAATCTAATGCTTTGCAATCTAGCTCTACTAGATCTTTTAACGCAGTTAAGTAAGCTTGCTCATCTTTTGGATGCTCTAATGCTAATCTAGCCAGATTTATTGTTGATACTTTTACAGAGCCAACTTTTAATGCAGTGCCGCCAATACTATTAAAATATCCTAAATCCTCAATATTGCTTTTAAGTCTGCAACAATTGCTAAGTGAGTTTACACTGTCATCAATAAATAAATTTGAATCACTCCAAATTCTATTATGCTCAATACCCCACTTAGCAAATTCTTCATCAATAAACTTTCCATTTTTACGAAGTAAACTAATTGTTAATCCTATTTGTTTATATAGGTTCGTTATTCCTATACCATAGAGCTACATATTACTATGTAGAGCAGACTATATCATATACCTAATTACCATATTTTAGGTATCCTCGCACTTCGAACCACTTGGTTCTACTCTACTCGCTTCTTCAAACAAGATAGGTTCTTGTTCTATGCTTTCGATAGTCGTTGGACTTTCCCACCGAAATGGGCTTAGTTCAGGATTGTCTGTATAGTGGATTTTTTTATGACATTGTTCACATACAACAATTAAATTATTTTTATTAGTAAAATCATCATAAGATAATATCTCATGATAGAAATTTTCAATATTGCCAGAGTAGGCATTCTGTATAAATTCATCAAATATTACATGAAATGGTTTTATATGATGTGTATGTAAATTACCACCATGCCGCCCACATATTTGACAAGTAAAATTACAATTTCTTAACATTTCTTTCGAAATTGTCTTAAACAGACCGCGAGCCAAAGTTTTTTCATCGGTAAAACCTTTATAATTAGGATTATCTTCACCAATGTAACGACCTTTTAATGTATCGCTAATTCTGTTTCTCAAAGCAATATCATCAATTTTACTTTTTCTACTTTTAAATCCTGCTTTATTTAAGCGAATTGTTATATTCGATCGTTCGCACTCGTAAATAGCTGCGATTTCTTTATCATATAATCCTTGATTATGTAAATCAATAATTTCTTGTAATGGAATATTTTTCTTTTTAGGCATTTATATCACCTCTTAAATATTCCACTATACAGATTTTCCCTGAGTTCACGAGGTTTACATAATGTATTACTACATTACGCCGCTATAACTTTAACGGGAAAAGTAAACATATTATGTTGTCTGATCTCTGCAATAACTTCCATAAATACTTTCTGGAACTCTTGAATTTCTTGTAATGAATCAATCATAAAACTACCATCAGGAAATTCACTACCAGAGAATAAAGCTTCAAGATATGGCATATCAAATACAGAGCAATTAGTAAAAGCAGATTGCATACCATCTCTTACATATGGCTGATTTACAGCGTAAACAAAGCGTTGAATTTGTTGACGTGCATAATAATCATTATCTTTTGTTGCATATCCGTTTTCGCAGTCTTTCTTCCAGAAATAATACATATATGGAATTAAATTTGGAAGACCGACTGCTCCTGAACTACGGTTCGCGGCAAAACTAATAAATTCTTTAACAAAATCAACAAAAGTGCTAAGATGCTTTGGCGGTTCTGCATTAAAGTTATTTAGAAAAAATAATCCTTTTTCTGCGACATCTTTTAGATCATAAGCAAAACAATAGTGTACATAAGTAGACGTATCAGCGTCATGTAAATATAGTGCTTTTGTCCACTCTTTTTCTAACCATTCATTTGCAGTTTGAAAGCCATATTTTTTATTTAACTCATAATAAATTTTATTATAAGCAAGTAATTTGCGATGTGGCTTTGGCATTTCATTCATTAGCGTGCGCATATCTTTATTGCCAACATTTGAGTTGCCGTCAACAGAGACATCTGCCACGGTATCTTTATCAATAAAATTATCAATAAAGTCTGTATACGAAAGCTGTTTATCTCCAAAACCATTTAAATAAGCAATTTCTTCGCCATATTTTTCACTCATGCGATTATATGCTGTTGTGAAATTTTTATTTAATCGAACTCTTATATCCATAACTACCAACCTCATTGATTATTTATCCAATTATTTATTTCTATCGGAGAATTATATATATTCTCTGCTGTTTGTAATACCGGAGCCCGATCTGTTTGTAAAAATGATAAATAATCATTTAGATTGCGCTCTTCATATTGGATATTTTTTTGATCAAGTTTCTTTTTTATCATTTTACAAATACCACACGTTGGTAAAGTATATAAAATAACCATATTATCTCCTCAATCATTTATTTCTATCTGGAAACCACAATATGGACACGCCCCATTTTGATACCCTAAATTATATTTTTCACTAAAATGAGGGCATTGCTTTTGATTATCAATAATCTGTTGACGAATTTCCATGATTGTAGATTTACGCTCCATTGTTGAGAGAGCATGGGTTAGCTCTGTATCCAATTGTTTACGTCTGGCCATAATCTCTTCTATTGTCATATATTCCATCTCCCTCGTTGTTTTAAATCGTTAAAATTTTGATCGAATAAGTCCTTAGCAGAAGGGAAAAATTTCAACAATTCATCACGCTCATCACGTATGAAATTTTGTTTTTTCTTTTTTGGTATTCGATCATTTATTGTTTTATCTTGTTTTGCGGTCACACTAATGTTACCGCATATTTCTATTGTTTTAGATAGCGTAGCTATTGGATTCTTAAATCCAATATCTGGTTCGATATATTTAATTTTTATTGGTATTCCCTGCGCCCAAAAGCTGTAAAGAAGATTTAATTTATAAATTAAATCTTTATAATAAATTTGATTTGTTTTAAATGAGCCGCCTAGCGGCAAACATACCTTAGAGGTTTGCGTGATATCTGCTAAGAAAAGATGCTTATATTTTTTAAACATATAATGCGACTCTTCTAATGGAATATCTAAATCTAGAATAATTGTATTCGTTCGAGCAAAACGCTGATATTCACGTAATGTGAAATATTGTCCTAATGTATTGCAAATCACAGGGTGAATGCGGACAATACTGGATGGCGCGCGCATACTAATTTCGTCTAATGTTTTTTGCCAGTCATCGTAAAAAAATTGTTTATCAAATAAAAAAATTCTTTTATTTTTTCTAATGGCTGGTATTGGCAATCGATTGTCTCCTGCATAATTGCGATAATAACTATCATCTAACAAATGCTCTAATGTATTTATTTTTACATTGGTTTTAAATTTTTCTCTTAAAAAATCTACATAAATGTTGGGTTTAGGCAGAGTATAATCAATTACCGTATTATCAAAAGGAATATAATCTTTTGTAAAGGCGGAGCCGCCATAGATCACATTGTGGGCCCGCAAGTAGTTTTCTGGCACCTGCGGCCGCGCCTCTTTTTCGCTGAAAAAATAAATTTTTTCATATTGATTTAATTCTACTTCATCTAAGGATAGAAGGCGACAAAACTGTTGCTCTTCTACCCTATAATAAGTAGCTAATTTCATAATCTCTACGTTGGGGATAAGCATAGAGTTGGTTTCTGTGGTTAACAAATCATAATCAACTAAACCTATCATACTAATCCTCCTCTTGCATTCTCTCAAATCGGAATGTTAAATTACCGTATTCATCCACTGATGTAATTTTTGAGATAATCGGATAAACTGATTGCTTGGTTTTCTTTGGAACAAAGTCTTGTCCTCTTCTGATTCCTTGAACCATTAATAATGTCCCGCGTTTAAACCAACTGCTTTCAACTACGTGTTTGACACCTTCGGCATCACGCTGTGAAATTTGTTTATCGTATAACGCAAATTGATTTTTATAAATCTTAACATTTACAACACCGGTTGGTGTTAATAATGTGATTGTATTTCTCACCTTATCTTTATCAATTACGGTTCCAATCAAATGGTGCATTTTATAAATATTAATTTCCTGACCATCTTTTGACATAAAACTATAATCGACCTCTGGCGTTTCACTTAATGAGAAGAAATCATCATAATCATTCATCGCCTTAATCAATTCATGATCATGATAATAGAATGAGATACTTTCCATTTCCCAATGACTAATATTACCGTCTGCATATTTTTCCACTAATTCATCATAAAGAGATTTGTTTAATTTATTTAACATTTCATCTTTATGTTCTTTTAAATACGCGCGCATTGGCTCCATCGCCTTTTTATATGTATTATCCCAAACTCTCTGCTGAATTAATGAGCCATCTTCCGTTAAATCCAAAGAGAAATGTTTATCAATAAAACCGATGGCGGCCGCATTTAATGTGTAATAAATACTTTTTTTACGTGTTTTTAAGAATTTATTGAAATAAAATAGCTGCGCATAAAATTTCATATCATCAGGAATTAATTCCCTTTCAATTAATGCCGCCATATTTTGTAGGGTTAATCTTTGCTTTTTATCTGTGATTGAATCCAAATAATCGTGCATAATTTGTTCACGACTTTTATTTTCTACGGAATCGAATGCACCAGATTTGATTAAATTTAAAGTTTGTAATTTATTCGTGTTATTTTTTCTCAAAAAATCTTGCAATGATTCATACGGACGATTTTCAATAATTTGATAAATCAATGATGGAGAAATTCGTGAAATACCGCGCAATCCATATGTAATTACATTTTCTTTTACATTCGGAGTAAAAGTAAAATTTGATTCATTAACATTCGGTGGTAAAATTGTAATACCACGTTTTTGAAAATTACTAATTGCGGTTGAAATTTTTCCATAATCAGTATTGCGGACTTTCTTTTTCTTCTCATTATCTTCATTATCGTCATCATCATCTTCATTATCATCATCTGTATCTTCATATTGGAACTCATTGCCGCCACTATTTGTAATAAGACATGCACAATTCCAATAGATAACTGGATAATATGTTGTAAGAACAAGAATTTGAATGGCAATAAAACTATATGCAAGAGCATGAGGTTCTGCAAAAGCATATGATAGTTGTGGTAGAATTGCGCTCCACCAGACATATTCACCAAGCTCTTTTCTTGGACATTGACTTACAAACTTTTCTTTTAAATCTGCAATTTTATTCAATTGCTTCTTTGAACATACTTTTCTTGCCGCATTCGCTTCTGCAAGTGTAAAATGTCCAAGTTTTGGTTCCATACACAGCAACATTAATTTTTCTTGTGTAGTTGGCACACCATCAACTGGAAGATAATATGGTTCAAGAATTTTAATTTCTTCATCAGTTAGACCCCAAGATTTGCATTCTTTATACCATAATTGAATGTTATTTTTAAAACGCACATATTTATCAATTGGACGTTCTTCGCCTTTCTCGCCAGCTAATCGAGTCAGGGCATTTGCCATCATTAATTGTAATGGATTTTGTGGCAGAATAGAACGAATCGCTTGGCCGCCAACCGGTGTATCGAATTGAAACAAATCAACGACTTGTCCAGATGCTAGTGTGTCCCAAATTTTTGGGTCTTTAATATTTAAAACATTTGGATGTAGATATTTGTTATAAATTTCTCTTAATGTATTACATTCACTAAAATATCCATCTTTTTTTAATAGATTAATAGCATTTATAAGTTTATCACAAATTTCTGTAACCAAGAAGTCGAATTTTGTGCCACCTAATGCTTCTTCATCATGAAGTGAAAACTGCGTAATTAAATCTCCATTTGGGCTGCGCATAAATGCGCTTGTTACCCAAGGGTCCTCATTATATAAAATAACACCAGATGCGTGCTGACTTCTTTTATTAATCAGTCCATCAATACCATAAATAATATCAATTAAACCCGGATATCGATTAACTTCATTAATAAATTGTTGAGACGGTTTAATACCTTTTTCTTCATTGCCATACATTAAATCATTTAAGCTATAAAGGAATCCACGCTCCTGCGGCACAAGACTAGCAATGTATTGTGAAGTATCTACGTCAATTCCCTCTGGATAATCGTCGCTGCGATAACCTCTACATGCAGTTAAAATTGCACTTTTTGTACCTTCTGTACCAAAAGTTGCTACTTGAATTAGATTTGTTTCACCATATAATTCACGAATTCTTTTAAAGATTAATGGACGTTTTGACGGCGCTAAGTCAATATCAATATCCTTTATATACCCTCGGTTTCCCGATATTTATTAGGGGAATAGACTATCTCTTTACAAATATTCTTATTTGTAACTGGCACTACGATATGGTGCTTATCTCCATATCTCTCGGAAGATTTTATTCTTCACAGTTAGTCGTTACACCTTCTAAATAATAATTATTTAGCTTGGCACGGTATTGCCATGTTCTTTCGAATTTAGGTTTTTACCGTTAGCACATCATTTTATGATGCACACCGTTAAGCACGTTCACCAGTTTTTACTTGCCCAACTATTTTAGGCAATTCCATTCTTTCTTTGTTCAAAAAACGCCATTCTGGTAATGACCATTCAATTGGGTCCAATTGTGTAATGCCCAATAATTGATTAGATAAATATGAGACGCTACTGCCGCGCCCCGGTCCAACGATACTGCCGCAATCCCAAAATAAGTCAATGAAATGTTGGAATGTGTTAAAATATTCAAACAGACAGTTACCAAGTTTTTGTCCAATCGTTTTAATAATATCCGCTTCTGTCTCTAATCGTTGTACATAATTAATTTTTTTATCAAGACCAAGCTCGACCATTTTATTCCAACATTCATTTACCCAATATCTTTCCTGCACTTCATAAGAATTAAATAATGAGCTTAAAACAGGGTATTCAGTTAAGAATTGTTCTTTTTTGGGATAATTTTTAACTTCTACCCTTGGGATAATCGGATTTCTAAAAATATCATAAGATTGAATCTTATTATAAATTTCCATTGAATTATTACATAACTCAATAAAAATTTTTTCATCATACGATTCTTTTAAATAAGACCAAGCTTCTTCATTATCCATTAAATGAGCGAACTCATAAAAAGAATCAATTTCTCTTTCCCCTTCTTTTGAATTTAAATATGCTTTATGTACGTACCTGTCTTTCTTTTGAAGATAGTGTGCATCTGTACCATAAATCATTTTAACTCCAAAAGCTTTTGCTAAACCAACAACTCTTTTATTGCAATATATTTGTTCTTTATTTGTGCTTGGCGCCACTTCTACATAAAAATCTTCTCCAAAAACATCTTTACAAAACAGAAAATATTCATTAATTTTTTCTCTAATGGCGGCCACATCATAGTCATTTCCTGCTTGCTCCGCTTCGCGTAACGCAAGTAGTAGCTGCGCATCTTCACCGGCAATACAAGCTGTCGTTGCAATTATATGCCCAGGATTACTTTTAACAACATTAGAAAGTTCGCTTTTCAGAGTCGGCACGCGCTCCATTCCTCTATCATAATAAGAATTATACCAACTATTCGAAGATAATTCACATAATTGATGAAAACCAATAGTATCTTTTGCAATGAGGATGAAGTGATAATATTTTTGTTTTTTGTCTCGTGTCTCTGTTAAGTAAATTTCATTTCCGATACCGCATTTAAAAGTCTTTGGAATTTTCCCATCTTGCTTTAATTGCTTTTCTAATTTTAACCACTCTACGCTTCCAGACAAGCACTCATGATCTGTTAAACAAATACCACTCATACCAAGTTCATACGCAGTTAAAATTAAGTCTTTTGGGCGATTAATCGAATCAAGTAGCCTAATGTTACTATAATGCGAGTGAGCATGTGTCTCTAATCTTTGTATATTATTAACTCCCACTTTCTCCCCTCCTAACTATTTCTATTATATCACAATATTTAAGAGAAGTCAAAAGTCATATTTATGGTCGTCATCATTTTTTAACTCATAATCATCACAAAAGACTTGGATTGAAGTTCTATTATTAAAAACATTAATATTCGCGCGCCCATAAACCGTTAATGTCGCGGCGCGGTTTTCCATAATTTTTTTAACGAACTCTGGATCTTTAAAACGCACATAGTCAATACCATTATATGTAATTTTCATGCTATCTTTATTTGTTCCCATTGGCATAACTTGTGCTAATTGGATGTTTTCAATTACAATCTTAATTTCGTCAATGTGGTTTCCAAAATATTCTGGGCCATATGCTAATGCAAATAAAAGTTCTTTATTATCATAATCATTTGCATCTAATATATAGTCAACAAGATAGCAATTTTCAAAATCTTGCGGCTTAAATTTTTCATTCATCCATTTTACAAAGGAATCAACTTTCTTTCCTTGAATACCAACACCGCCGGCATTGTCATGCCCTGCTACATAATCAAAAAATCCACTATCTGTAAGACATTGCTTTAAATTTGGTAGAGCAGAAAAATTACCATTATTACGAAGAGAACCTTGCAATACATTTTGCTTATTACGGCGAACCATTAGACATGGTTTATTATATTTAGAAACAACTGCCATTGCGACCAAACCAGTTAGTTCTTGTGGAATACCATCGCTTTCTTCAACTTCCACAATAATAATATTGTTTTGGTCTAGTGCTTCTTTTTGAATGCGGAAATCAATTAAATCCATGGCTTTTGTTTTAATTGAATTTTGCCGCGATTTTGCATTAGCGCCAACTCTCGCAATATGTGGGGCCGCCAGTTCCGTGTCTCCCTCTTTTGCTCCACGCTTTGTGCTTGGCACTTCTCGATCTGGCTCTACGAAACAATAAAATAGTTCTCGTTTTTCTTCTAGCGTACCAACACGAATTAAGGCATTAATAAGAGGCGCAATATAAAAAGCAACGTCGATAGGTGTTAGCCCATTATATGGATAAAATGCTTTTTCTTTTAAAGAATATTGTTGTGATTCAATTAAAGTTTTAAAGCCTTTATTTTTAATATGCTTTAATCCCTCTAACATAATATAATTTGTTTCAGAAAAACGTCTATCCATAACGTCGGCGATTTCTCCAAGCGCGGCCAAATCGATATACTCATGTGCAATAGATATATCAAGTTTTTTATCTAGCACTTCACAGAATTTGTACACCATTCCTGCGCCACATAATGATTTGTTAGCATAATTTGGAGACAATTGATTATTAATAATAATTGTGCGCGGCGCATCTGAAACAATTGGATTACCATTTTCATCGTAAGATAAATCGTGGTGATCAATAATCAAGCAATCCATGCCCAATTCATTAATGCGGTGATGCTCTTCAACATCATAACTGCCTGCATCAGTGACGATAATTAAATCCCACTTATTTTTATCTTCAACCCAATCAATCATATCTTCAAGACCATGCTGTTTATGATCATGCACACGGAACTCAAATTGTGCATCTGGATATATACGTTTACAGTATAGCCATAGAATTGATCCTGATGTAACTCCATCAACGTCACAGTCAAGAATCCATAGAATGCGATGATTTTTTTGTAAATGCTCCAACAGCATATCAGCGCCAGCATCAATATTCTCTAAATCATATGGATTTAACTCACAATCCTTAGATGGCATTATAAATGCATCAATGTCATGTACGCCGCGATCAATAAGGATTGCTCTCAAAGCTGATTCTGGATTTTTTGTATATAATTTTCTTAGTTTATATTGCATATCATCTCACCTTTACTCTTGTTTTATATAAATATTCAAACACTTCTTTCCCCTTATCAAAAGGCGAATCTTTTTCATTTAATACATTATCATAATCCCATATATATGAAAATGACGCTTGATTTAAAAAACGTTTACACGCTTTTTCAATTTTAGCGCGATATTGCTGAGCTTTTTTATCATGCCAATCTTCATATTCTTTATCCAAGGCAATGACAATTTCATTAACTCCTAAATAATTTGTTAGCAAACTAATATGATATTTATTAAAACTAGAACCGCAACACGCAACACAATTACTGAGGCCGCCATAATACCCGTCATCAAGCATAACTGATTTTTCTGCCTCTGCGATAATTGCACTTTTACGTTTTCTTATCCCATCTTGATGCTCATAAATACCATATAGATTAAATTGTAATGGATGTGAATACATTATTGTTCCAATCTGCATTGGATGATATTTTCCATATGTATTAATTTCATCTTCCTCTAACGCGCGGGCGCGGATACCAACTAGTCTTCCATTAATATCAAAATGTGGAATAATAATTTTATTTTGCGCCAAAGAAAAACGAATTTTAAATTTATCCATGCTTTCTTTTGTAATACCATCTTTTAACCAGTTAGGATGATAATATTTAGAAAAGCAGTCTAAAACTGTTGCTGGATAACTATCTAATGTAGGAATATTAATATCATATTTATATTTATGAATTTCTTCCTCACTAAGAATAGACGGCCTGCGAGCTGTAACTGCTATATGTTTTAAAAATTTCTTAACATAATCTTCTGCTTCTGCTAATGTCACCGGATATTCATTTAGAGCCATATATCTTTTATACAGCTCAAAAATAGACATTGCTTCATTGCATTCTGTATAACAACGAAAAATTTTATTATTTTGATACCAATATAATTTCATTGACGCGGCTTCATGAATAGGATTGTGGCAAATTGTTGGACAAATTAAATATTGTTTCTCTTCATTTACTACAATCTGTTCAACGCCAAGACTCTCTAAGAAATCTTTAACATCATACAAACTAATGGAATTAATAATATCTTTATAACTTAATGATGCAAGATACCCCTCTTTATCATTAGTTCTAAAATCCATTGTTAGCTCTCCTCTCCGAACCAATTCCGCCAATCAATCGGATCTTCTACCGCAGAAGAAAATAAATCAAGTGGAGTATTAATTGGTTCATTCTCTGACGTTGTAATAAATAAGTCTTGTCTATCTCCATTGCCCAAATTCAGTCTAGTCCAAATACGGACATTCTTGTATCTACCGCGTCTATTTTTATATACATCAATTACATGCGTAGGCTTAAAATCTACATCATCAATATATTTAGCATCAATTAAGCCCATTCTCGCGGCCTTACGCCATTCAGTTGCGTAACTATTCCAATTCTTTTGAGTGATTTTTGAAATAACAAATCCGATGTCGCATTTATCTGCAACTGCTTTACTAGAACGAATACTCATTTCATTTTTAAATTCTCCATCATCACCCATGGCGTTCATATTTACCTGAGTAGCAGAGAAAATAAAAAGGCCATAATCTTTTGCCAGTTGCTTTAATTGATTCGCCATCATCATGAGGATGGTTGCTTCATTCAAACTATTTTTTGAAAATTGATTTAACATACTCGCTGTCGAATGCACATAATCAAAGCGCGTACTCCTTTTTTTCAAAAGGCGCTGACTATCTCTTACTATAATTATTTATAGGATACCTTTTCGAGTTGCGTGTCAATAGCAACCCTACTTCCCCGATCCGGGAATAGTCGATACAGGTTTAAGCATCTTTCCAAATTTTTTGTTGTCGAATATCATTAATTGTACTTCTTGATACCCCGTATAATTCACCTATTTCTCTGTATGTTAATTTGCCTTCTTTAATTAATTCTTTTCCTTTTTGTTTATTATAAAGATGCTTATTTCCCACGGGATTACCATGCGTTTAAACGTTTAGGTTTCCCCGTTAGCCATTATAAAATGACCCCGCTGACACACGGAAAAGTATTACACAGTCCTTTACCCTATGCGGGTTGAACACAAACCTAACATTGTCCACAGTAGCATATTTTTTAATTGTGGCTTCTACATTAACTAAATTAGGATCACTAATTTCTTCAATATAAAAATAACCACTATATTCAGTCATAATTCGAGCCGCAAATTTTACTCGCTCTAATTCACCTAATTCATATTTACCAGTCAATATGTGGCCTTCATCGACTCCTGATAAATATGCTAACATGATAGTTTGAAGTTCTTCCTTATCCATCTCAGTTACAATAAACAATACTTTTCTTGGTTTACGTTCTTGCCCTTGCGCATCAAGCTCTTCAATAAAAGTATGTAATTGATGTGAATAGCGAATCGGATATGCTAATCTACAAGCGTCAAAAACTGCCGTTCTCGTTTTACCTGAACCGCTACTTGCTGATTTTAGAAAAAAGCAACCTTGCCGCGCGCCTCTACAAACACTACTAAAAATCTTACCCTCTAAGCTTGGTCCAATATTTGGTGTGCGTTGTAATTCCTCAATTAAATCAAATACTCCATCTGCTGGATTTTGTTTACTGCGGCCGCCCTTCAAAAATTCATTTCTAATAATATTATATTTACCTTCAACACTATTTAAAATATCTTCTAATGAGCTTTCTTCAAAGTGTTGCTGAATACGAGTCTCTTCTAATGGGTCTGTGACTTTTTCACTAGCAATATAAAAATCACTAACATCATACCCATCTTTGATTAAGCGTCGTAATAGAGAATATTTTTTTAATCTTATATAATAAAGATTAAAATTGCTTATTTCTGCAAATTCATAAGCAATTTTTAGAAATTCTAACCCATTATTTTGATTATATATTAGCGCGCTATTTTCATGTTTTTCAATCTCTTGATCTACTTCAATCGGAGTTAATTTTGTTGCACCTTCATTATATAATTTTTGAATAATAATAAAACAAATTCGCGCAACTTTATTATCAAAATCCATAGGATAGATATCTGTGTATTCAATTAATAATAATGGATTTATCATCAAACATCCAATAATTTGACGATAGGCCATTTTATCAGATAAAACCATCCTATCTCTCCTTTAATCATCAAGCCACTCATCTGGATCATATTCTGGCTTTACATTTTTTGTTTTTTGTTCATTGAGTGGCACAACATATTCTTGTGTTTTTGTATTTGTAGCTTGCGCTAATCGTTGACTTTTTGCACTTTCAGCACGCCGATATTGCATCATTTCCTCAACAGCAGGCGGCGTAATTAGACATAATGATTGTGCCAATTTTTTCATTTTCTTTATATTATATAAATAATCAAGACAATTTATAATTGTGCTATCTGTATAGCCATATTTTTCTTGCAGACGCTTACGCTCTGTCCAAATTTGCGGCCCCGGTGCTTTAATTCCAAAAATTTGGCATACTTTATCAGTGAACTCTTCTCGTTCTTGCTTTGCACGCATACATGCAGGACAATAATTATGCAAGATTTTCGCACGCGGAGATGCGTATTGAACCAATTCATTTCTTGGAAATTTTTGCTTACATTCATAACATTGTAAAGATAATTGCATATAATCATTCTCCTTTCTTTTTTAGTATACCATAATTTTTGAGAAAAGTCAATCTATATTTTCAACGTATTTCCATTTATAACCATATGCAGTTTTTAATTTACCACGACATGCTTTGGTAATAGATGAGCCGCCTTGATTCTTACCCAAGGCTTTCGCCGCGTCCGCGGCACTATCATATTGCATAATAAAATTATCATTTAAGTCATATTGATTAATTTGCTTTTTATGATAGTCTTTTCGATGTTGATACCGATAAATTTTTTGTTCAATGGTTTCTGGATCGTCTACATAACGCCATAAAAATTTACCACACTGGTAAATTTCATTTTTTAATGCGGCCTCAATAGTTGCACGATGCATATTTATTTCATTCGCGGCCTCAATAATAGAATTATAAGTTTTAATTAATTTACCATTTAAATCATATTGTTCAATACTTTTTTTAGTTTTGGCTATTGGTATATTCTCAATAATTTCTTGTATATTAACATCGTCTTCTTCATGCACCCAAATATACCCATAAGCTAAATGCGTTTGATTATTACACGCGACTCTTATATGAGTTTCGCTAAAAGGAGTGGAAGATAACACATCTTGTATACAGGAAAAACGATGCAGTAAAACGCCAGTTAAATCATATTGTAAAATAGGTTTTTTCCTTTTTTCGCCGGCCTTCAACATACTTCTAGAACGTATATTTTGTTCAGAAATATTATTATTATCTTTTAATATCATGCTAACCGTCACGACACTGCATGATAGGGTTTGAGCAATTTCTTGCGCAGTTAGTCCATCGTTCCAATATTCTATTGCAAGTGAATGATCAAATTTACAATTATTACTATTTCCGCCCATGGTAGAATTATATCCATAATTATGATCATAACTTTTATATAATTTAATATAATATTGTTCGCGTTCATTTAACAGACTATCATCGCATTCTTCTAATTGCTCAATAGTAAAATTCTCAGTTCCATATTTTCTTAATGCACGAATAAAATATACGTCGGGTTTCAGACGCTTTGCTTCGCTTTTATGTTGCACCCATCTGGTATTAATAGAATTAACTGTTTGCCCGACATATTTTTTTTGATTTATGTTATTTGTGATTAAATAAATATATCCCATATTTACCTCCTAAATTATTGCATTCTACGGTCCCCAATAACATGTAGGAAAAATATGGGATATTCTATTTATTTTTTATCACTTAAAAAGATCACGCATCTCCGTCAAGAACATTTGAACCAAATCTTTTTGAGATGGGACGGCTTGACTAATCTTAAAATCTGGTGAACCAAAGATACGATTAATAATATCTTTTAATATATTTAATCTGTGTTCTTTTTCTTCATCTGTCGCCGCGCCATTAAGATAGCGAACCCAATTATCTTTCGTCTCTTGCATGAGCTCGTCAAATGATTGCTCAACCGTAGTATCTGCTTCAATATGATCTACAATGGTCGCTCCATCAAGCTTGCCTTGCATTTCAATAGCGTCTCCAATTGCTTCAACTAGCTCTGAATAGCCAAATGGGATTTTACTTTTTAGATATTTCCACCTACTGCCAGCAAAAATTGTTGGAGTTTGTCTGGTGTAAAGCCATCTAGTAGCCTGACCATTTGCATCGAATTCAACTCCGATATAAGCAATTAAGTCACAAATTGCATTACAAACGGTATAAATGTTTTTATTTAAATCTGGCTCTACACTTGTTAAAGCATTTCCTTCTGCATCAGTATATGGAGATTGCTTTTCTTTACTGTGGCAAATAAGAATTAATCCAAAACCAAGCATTGTAATTTCACGCAGTGTATCTGACAATTCTTTCGAAACCATCTTCCACCCTTGACCGTACGGAATTTCATTTAGCTTGGTGACGCCCTCTCTGGCTAAAATAAATTTTTCACAAAGGTCAGCAGCGATAGAAATTGTATCGATTGTCACCGTATCAAACAATTCTCTCGCGCGTGGATCTTTTAGCTGTTTAATAACAGCACGAATGTCGCCCCATTTTGTTATCTTTTGAGCTGTGATGCCATTAATAGCATTATAACCAATTTCTGTGGCAAGAAATAGATTTCTCGGTAGCTGAGCGGCAAAAGATGTTTTACCAACTTTTGGTTTAGAATATAATAGAATGTATTTAGCTGAGAGATCGCGGCTAATTACAGTTGGCTTAATTGAAAAGATATCGACATCAGCCATACTATCACCCCATTATAAATATAGTTGGGATTATTCCCAACTATACTTACTAGATTCGGCCGCAGGCTTGGCCGCAGGCTTATTTGTAGCATTGATTTGAAGCTGCTCGATATTGGCCTTGCGTACATTGAATGCCTTCTTAATATCCGCCGGATCATATGCAAACTCTTCTTCAAACGGCTCATCAGAACCACGAGTAATAATTAGTTCGCGGGCTGTACGTGTAGAAGTTTCTTCAACTTCCTCACCCCAAGAAGAATTTGAAGCAGTGCGCTTTTCTTCCACAGAAGTATAACGAATATGACCGCCAGCATGCACTGTATCATTCACATTCCAATTCCTCTGAACGAAATCAATGTAATCTTGCTGCTCAACGACAAACTCAATAACATCAAGCTTACCGCCGTATTGTACAACGCCACCCTTTACAATGAAACGTCCAGTTGGGTCACCTTCACGATCAAGTTCATCGTGCATATCCATAATGAAAATATCGATATCAAAGATCGCTGTGTCGGAAATATTTCCACCATTAGAAATGAATGGTGTATTAATCTGCCATCCACTGATAAGCTGACCACTACGTGTTACAAAATTATTTTCACGCACGTTCGCACTGGTTAGACTGATACGAGACGCGGCCGCTTCGCCTACTTCCTGCACCGTCTTCATTTGCTTCATTTCTTGGATACAACGCCAACCAGGATGAGCCTTACCAGTTGATGTAGTCGGTGTCGCAAAAATGCTTACTGGAATTTCGCTTGTCTCTTCTCGACCACTATATGTATGAGTGGTTCGAATAGTAAAATTCACACTTTCATACTGAGACCCGGTTTTAAGAGTTCCATTACGGAAAGTACAATCAAGAAGCTTACCTACAATCTTTAACTTATTTGTTGCTTGTTCACCAATATTCTTCATATAATTTCTCCTTTTGTTTTACTTTACTTTAATTATACTATAATTTTTATTTTATGTCAAATAGAAAAAAGAAGCGGCTTATTCAGCCGCTTACTTTTAAGCTTCTGCCTTCGCGGCCTTAGCAGCAGCACGCTCGGCGGCCTTCGCAGCCTTTTCAGCAGCGAGAGCCTCAGCCTCAGCTACTGGGTCATAGGCTAGGCCAGCCTCAGTAAGCTGGTGATACTTTACAACACGGACCTTCGCCTTACGGGTATCGGTGGCGGGAACATCCTCAACAGTTTCTTCGCGGGTAACAGTGCAGAAACCACGACGGGTTAGACCATTAATAGTGCCAGTTACAGCGGAAACAGAAATACCAAGAGCCGCTGCGATGTCTTGCTTGCTAACGTCAGTACCATAATTTTGCTTTAGATAATTTAGAACCATTTCACTATTTGCAGTTGCCATAATTTTTTCTCCTTTTGCGTTTATAATCGCATTTTAATAATTTATTTTTAAAGCGGCCGGATTTCCTTTCCGTTCCTCTTTATGTATATATTATACATGAATTTTTATCAAAAGTCAAGTATTTATCGTGAAAATTTTTTCACTTAAATTTTGAGTTTCTTCTTCTGTCTCACATTCATTAAGAATACGCTGTAACTTGGGGATAATATCAATTTTATATCCCTCTAATGCAGTTTTTTCCGTTTCAATTCTGCGTTCCAACTGTTGAGACACAATCATCGCGCCAATTAGTAGTTTAGCAAAATCGGCGTGTGACAGTTGTTCATTTGCAAGAATTTTATTACGTAAATTTTTATAATTTTCTTGCATACCCTCAGCCGCAGCGACGCCCTTGTCGTCATTGCTTTGTCTATTAAAATCAATAACCTCGGCAGACAAGACATCAATTGTGCGGCTGATTTCTTCAAAAAGTTTTATATAATTTTTATCCATAATAACACCTTACATAATTTCAATAGATGCTGTATTATTACGAGCATCAATGATGCGTACACCAGTTGTTGTCCTATTTTGCACAGGTACGTCTTCAATATTTAAAAGGACAGACTTTGTTCCTGTTGCAACAAATAAAGTATGCTGGTCTTCTGGAATAACACGTGCGGCCGCCACATAGTTGTTGTCTTTCAATAACATAATCGAGGAGCCTTTAACGCATCGTGACGTCATCGTGAAATCAGATAGTGGAGTAATTTTTCCATATCCTTCCGTAGAAATGGTCAGCAATCCCTTGTAAGAAAATGCTTTTTTAACTAGTGTTGTTGCTGCAACAAACTCAGTTTCTTTTAGCTTAATAGCTTTTACTCCTTTTGTGTTACGCCCAGTGGCATTGATTTCGATTAAATTATAATAATTATAATTGCCACTGTTGCTAATAATAAAGATGGCGTCTTCATCGGTGGATGATAGAAAGGCATTGACTAGTGTATCGCCGTCTTCAAGTTTTACCGCGGCGGCACCTTTTGTGGCGCGCACATTGTATTCAGAGATATAGCTTTTCTTGATATATCCTTTCTTACTTACGGTTACTAAATTACGATAAGATTGGAATGTGGTGCCATCAATTAAGAATAGAACTTTTTCATCATTCTTCAAAGCAAGTAGTTCATAAATACTGTAATCTACTTCATACTCTAAGTCACTTAATGAAAAATTATACATGCGGCCGCCATTGGTCAACGCATTAACAATACTCAAATTTGTTGCATACAATGTATTAATTAGGTTTGCATTTTTTGGTGGCTTTAAATTAGTGCCTTTGCGTCCACGTTTTCCACCTTGTAGCTCTTCTTTTTTAATAATACGAATCATATTATTATCAAAAAGGAGAACGCCAACCTTTTCTTCAATGATTTCGGGTTTTTCTTCTTCACTTTCATGCAGATCAATAATTTTGGTTCTACGTTCATCGCCAAATTTGTCTGCAATTTCTTGTAAAATTTTAATTAGTTCAGCGTCCAAAGCGGTGCTATCTGTTAATAGGTGCTGATACCAAGCAATTTTCTCATCAAGTTCTTTTGCCTCATTATTCAATTTTACAATGTCTAATTTGGTTAAAGAAGACAATTTCATTGCAAGGATTGCTTTTGCCTGATCTTCATTAAAGCCATGCGTATTAATTAATTTGTTTGCGGCTTCTGTTGGATTCGCGGAGCTTCTAATTAATGCTACAACTTCATCAATAATTGAATAGGCTTTAATCAAACCATCTACAATATTCTTGCGGGCTAATGCTTTATCAAGGTCAAATTGGACTTCATTGTGCTTGCATTTTCTAATATGGGTGATATATGCTCTGCATGCATCTGCCCACCCAAAAATTTTAGGAAAACGTCCTTGATCAAGCAAAATCATATTAATAGAATACCAATATTCTAATGATGTATCTTTATATAATTTTTCAATGATGCGTTTAACATTTACTCCTTTTGATAAATAAATTCTAATATCGGCCTCTTTTTTTGTATGATCAACGACTTTCTCAATACCGTAATTTTCATTTTCACTAACAATTGCTGCCAATTGATCGATAATAGTGTTTGTAAAAACACTGTATGGTAAATTAGTGGCTTGAATCATATTTTGATCAGGGTCATATTTTAATGTTGCTCTAATTCTAATAGATTCCCCTTTTCCATTTTTGAGCGATTGCTTTACAGCGGCAGCATTGATGATTGTGCCGCCACATGGAAAATCTGGCGAACAATAAATTTCATCGAAAGAAGCATTTGAATTTTTAATGAGAGTAATTAAAGCATTATTAACCTCTTTAAGATTAAAAGTTGGTACGCTTGTAGCAAGTGCGACAGCAATGCCAGAGCATCCATTCACGATATTCCAAAAGCCGATTGATGGGAATACACTAGGAATCATTTCTGTGTCATCATAATTTGAATAATATTCATCGCCAATCGCGTTTTTCTTTAAACCAGCAAATAGAATATCAGAAATTTCCGCCGCCTTCATTTCAACATAACGCGCGGCCGCATGACTATCAGGTGATGATGGATTGCCATAGTTACCTTGTACTGCTTCAAGCGGATAACGATAAGACCATGGCCTTGCAGCACGAATAAAAGTGTCATACATCGCTGCATCGCCATGGACATAAGCGAGACTCATTGCTGAGGCTACAGACTTCTGTGCCTTCTGGTACTTATCTTTATAAGTTAGCTTATTTGAATATTGTGCATACAAGCCTTGCCGCAAACCAATCTTTAAAAAATCCCTTACATCGGGCAACGCTCTCTCCTGTGCGACCGAAGCTCCATATTTGAGGAAAGCTGTTTCAACTGTCTGTTGAAAATCTACATTACGTATCATATCCTTCTCCTTCCATCAATCTGTTTATTTGTTTATCCCAAGCAGAAAAATCTGTTTTCATTTGTCCGCCAGAATAATCTAATATTAATAATGGAATATTATGACTTTTACAATATTCTTGTTTCATTTTATCATGTTCTATTACGTCATAATTATACCAACCATTATTCGTATCATAATGCTGGCTGCCTTGTATTTCTATACAGGCTGCTACTTTATTATTCTTTAATATAGCAAAATCAAATCGTAATGATTTAACATCACTTAAATCTTTAAAGGTATATTCTTCTTCAAAATCATAATTATGATTTTTAAGAAAATCTCTTACATATAATTCTCCACGAGATTTATTATGCTTACCACAGCTACCTATTATACCATTTTTGATCCAATTCGCACGAATTTCCACTATATCGCCGCATAATAAACATTGACAAATTACTTTTCTACGTCTTTTATTATCAGCATCTACATCATAATCTCCAATACCTATAACTTTAAGAAAATTATAAGTTTGACCAATCATCTTTTCGCAAATATCATTACTTCTTCGTTCACTTATGCGCTTACGTCTGTCACATTGCCCGCAAGATTTAGTTCTGCCACTACGTAAACTTTCACCTAACACAGTATAAAAATTACCGCAAGAGCATTGACAGTTCCAACAAACGCGACGTTTTCCACTTGGATTTATTTGGTCTTCAGCACGTGAAATAACTGTTAAATCTCCATACACATTCCCTATTTCATTTTTTAATTTTGCCATCACAATCACCATCCTAATATTCTTTCTGCCATTTTTAGCCGTTCTAATTCTTGTTCTTCAAAGTATTTTAAAAGCATATCAAATTTATCACCTGATAAATTTGAAGAACCAGAGCGCCATTTATAGAGCATAGCAGAACTTATACCTGTGGCTGCGGCAATATTTTCAATATTTTTCCCGTCACAAGTTTTTGGATTAATATTTGCCGCGGTTCGAAGCAATTCATTCATCTCTGCGAATGTTTTATACATATTACCGCCTCCTTTCATGGAATAAGTAGAATTATTAGAATGAGATTATAATAATTTACGCTTGATAAGAAAAATTTTCTTCCTTTTCTTATTTATTATATTATAACATAGTTTTAGAGAGAAGTCAAACTTTTATTCATTGCTTTTTGCTACATTACCAGTTTTAGATTTAAATAATTCTTCATAATTTATAACGATAAAATAATCTCTTTTTTCTTCTGGCTCATAAAAATAATCGTCTGGATTATCATCATAAGCAAATGTTGAAGCTATAATGCTATATGGCCATCTATTAGCAAGCTCAAAATCATTATAAGTAATACTAGGCGGTTCACTAATTCCGCAACAATCTATTTTAAGTTTACGTGGATAGTTTTCAATAAAATTTAAAAATTCTTGTTTAGATACTTTTTTCCTAATTGGTTTAGCCGTATAAAAAAATTCTTGAGGCTTCATTTAATTCTCCTTAATTACTCAAAATACTAAAATTAACATAGGTTTTAAAAATCATCAATTACTTTACATTCTGTAATACTACAAATGCACCCATGCTTTTTAGAATAGTCTTGTAATGATTTTATTAAATTATCGCAGCAATATGAACTATTATTTAAATAAAATTCAATTTCATTCGTATCCCACTCTTCTGGGAAATCCATCGGTAAATTTATTTTTATTTCTATATTCTTTATTTGTCTCATATAATAATTATTTTATAAAATTTAATTATTGTCAATATTCAAAAGTTCTGGTGCATAATATTCCAACGCTTGAATTACTCGATACATACTAATTAATTCAGAACCATTAGTATAAATTTCTTCTGTATCCTTAAAACTATAAAATTGTAAAAAATCTGTAATCTTATCAGGAAAATTCATTGTATCAGCCATATTATCCTCCTTTAATTATTATATATAATTATATATTTAAAACTGTTCATTCATTTCATGCATAATTGAATATTTCTTTTTTAAAAATTTTGCAGTCTCACTGTCATAAGTCCCCCATATTTTAGAACGTTTTACAATTTGAGGAACATCAAAATATCTATTATTATTATTGTTCTTATTAATTTCACCATACATATATCGTTCATTTAATCCAGTTTTATTTAAAAATAAATTTATAGAATTTTTAACCCATACTGATTTTGAACCATAAGGCCCACCGCTATCTCCGCCATGAGCATACATAGCAAAAAGCATTTCATTAATTTCATTAATATAACAATCAATAGGTAACATTATATTCTCCTTTCACCTATTCAAAACACTAAAATCAACATTTTCAAACAAGAAATCTCGTCTGCCATCAACTTCTGGCCCCATGAGCATCGTGATACTTTCAGACGCGGCTTCAACGTCATGAATTGTTAGCACTTCGAGCCGACGCTCAGTAGGATGAAGCATTGATTTCTCCATATCATCTGCTGAGAGTTCGCCCAACCCTTTTGCGCGTGTAATTTCCCAAGTTTCTCTACCCTTACGAATTTTAGCTAATTCTTCATCATTATAGGCAAATAATTTATTATTACCTTTTTCAATTTTATAAAGTGGCGCGCGAAGCCAGCAAAGCCTTCCTTCTTCAATGAACTTAGGCATCAATACATAAAATAGAGTAGAAATTAGACACATAATTGAAAAACCATCTACCATTTATACCCTGACTTTAGTCATATTTTTCTAAAAGTTCTTGGAATTTATTATACTTTCTATCCATCCAGATTGTTGCATTATCATATAAATAATGATAAAATTTTATAACTTGCTGATTACCATCTAATCTCCAATACCAAGTATGCTCACGTCGTTCTTCTTTATAAACACGCCCCATTTTTATTACAGAATATATCCATTCTACAACCGGCTTTGTAGTTGTAAAACTAACGTTAAAACTTATATGGGTTGAATCCTTTCTCGGGCACCTGCAAAGCGCTCCATCTCCATCAAAGAATCCACGTAAGAAATGTCTGATTAGAGCTTCTGGAACATGTTTTGGTGGTTCTAGAATAAGAGTTTTTTGTTTAACACAACCTTTATCAATTAAATCATTTACAGTTTTTTGAGAACATAATACTAACTTATGTAGTGTTTGTTTGCCATATCTATTTCCACTATAATCATATAGAATCGGATTCGTTGCTTTTAAACTCACTTTAAATTTTTCAATTACGTCAGCACTATCTTCAGCAACGGTAATTCCAAAATGATCTTGCCCATAATTATTTTCATTATTGACAATATAACCGTCAGCAAACATAAAGCCTAGCCAATAAGCTTTTTCTTCAGTATCAATTGTCTCAAAAAAATTTTCATCATGAAAATATTTTCTGTAATGATTACCTTTTGTTGTTTTAACCCCTATGCTTTCTAACCATTTACTTATTCTTAATCTAGTATGATGGTATTTCTTTTCTAATTCTCGTAATGAGACATTATTTTTATAATCAGCAATTATATTTTGTTTTTCTTCTTCGGATAGTAATTGTTCTAAGGTTTTTCCTGCCATACTATCACCTCCAATTCTAAGGTGATATAGATGGGTAGTGGTTCGTATAATTTCTTCCAAAAATTTTATCGGGATTAGACTATACCATCTTCTTATTTCTAAGAAGTCCTTATTATAGTCGTTGAACGTCTCTCCTGTGGGGAGATTTCGCTGCGTTTGGTTACCCAATCCTTTATGATTTTACCATACCGAAGCCGTTACTCTTCGCCGCATTTATATTACTATAAATGTTTGGTTATAAAGGCTCTAAGGGAGTTCCCGCAATTTAAAGGATTTAAAGCGGACCTAGAAGGTTAATCCGCATCAGTGGCAATAGCAACTTTACCATAATTTAATTTTTTACTATTATATCTTTCTTGAATGCCGCATCCAAGTGCCATAATAATATCAGACACTTCTTGGTTTTCTAGGCACTCGTCAAGCGGATGCTTTAACAGATTTTTTACTTTACCTCTAACTGCATATAGGGCTTCATTCATTACATTTCGAGCAGGCATAAGGCCGCCAAGGGCTGAATTTCCCTCGCATATAATAAGCATAGAATCCTGTCCATGCTTTTCGCAATCTTTAAATTTATCAGAAGAAGTGATTTTTTGCTTTTTATGTTCAACCTCTTTCTTTTCCATATTAAGAACCGCTTCTCTTGCTTTATCAGCGGCCTGCTCTGCTTTCTGTTCCTTTACTAGCATAGCAAGAATTTTTTCAAAATCAGCACGATTTTTAACAATCCAATCCTTAATTGCATCAGTAAACACAGTTTGTGTCATTCCACGCAATTCTTGATTTTGAATTTTATCCTTAACCTGATTCTGGTATACCGGATGCGGATGCTTAATATTAATAATTGTGACAAGACCTTTACGAATCATATCACCATCAAAGCTCTCTTTTACTTGATCATTGATAGTCCGCGTAAATGCGGCCTTCATACCAGAACTTGGAGTGCCGCCGCCACTATTTAAAGCGCCATTCGAAAAAACATAGCACTTTTCTTTTCCAGAAGTCCACTGCGCAAAAACTTCAATATCGATATCTCCATCAAAATGCTTATTAGCATAAATATAGTTTTTATGTAATGGATTGCGAATTTTTGTCGCGGCGAAATCTCTTAGTCCGTTCTTTGATAAAAAGACTTCTACATTCTCCATATTATTATAAAGAACAAAGCTAACATTTGGAATAAAATAACTAGTTAATTCCAATTCTTCTTTGATACGTTTAAAATCGAATGCAGGAGTAGATTCATCAATGTGAAAAATTTTCTTATCTGGTTTAAAATAAATATGCGTGCCAGTTTCTTTCGTTGCGCGCTTACGAACGGCTTTTTTTGATTGCGGAATGCCATCTTTAAATTCCATATACCATTCAGCGCCATCTCTCATAGTCCATACTTTAAATTCTTCTGAACATACGCATACAGTAGAGGCGCCAACACCGTGCATTCCACGAACACGAGAATAGTTACTGCTTTCAAATTTTCCCGATGAGTGAGCGGTTGTGTATAATTCAATAAGTACTTCTTCGCAATCTTTATTCGCTCCTCTTGGCACTCCCGCGCCATGATCAAAAATATCAATTGCGTTATCTTGTACATTCACTTCAATACGGTCGCCGCGTCCCATGATGGCTTCATCGCATGAATTGTTAAGAATTTCAAGGAAACAATTAAAAACTGCATCCTGTCCATCAGCACCGATATACATGCCCGGCGTCATGCGGGCCGCAGTCCGAAAGTCTCTTACTTGAATTGAATTTGCATCATAAGCCACACTATCAACCTCCTTATATTATTATTATATCATAAATTAAAAAAAGAGTCAAATGTTTTGACTCTTAAAATGAACATATTATTTCTCCTTTTTGTTAAACCCTATCGCCATAATTGTCGCCGTGACCGGCGTAATCAAACGATTTAAATTGCTTCCCCTTGTTCGCGATGATATAATCTGATGCTTCGCCCCTTGTTTTTCCTGTGAATCGAGGAAGAGGAATAGCACCATTGATGCCTGCATCCTCTTGCATCTGCATAATATATGCTATTTGCTTTTCAGTCGGCGGTTTATTTCGCCAATTCAGTTCCACAGCGTTGCCTCCTCTATTCACCCTTCGGTTTTAGTCCAAGCTTCTTGGCGATGTCGGCGGGGATTCTTGTTCGCCTCACGTACTCCTCTACTGATTGCGGATTATGCGTTTTGCCATCTCGCATATCCGCGGTCATCCTTTCAGCCAGATACATTTCCCACGTTGGGTAAACCGGCTCTGGATGATCTTTCGCCCAATTTATAACTGTGTCTTCAATGGTTTTTATATTAAGGCTCGTACGGCTCTCAGGGTATTTCGCTCCACAATCCACATATATATCACATGAGGCACAACCGTCATCATGCAGTTCGCACATTCTACTCCATTGCCGCATTACTTCTTGAAATTCAGCCACCCTGCTTACCTCCCGTACTGGTCGCGCAGCTCTTGCAGCAGCGAAATAATGTCGTTCTGACAATCGGCATATCCAGTCAGATAATCACTGAGTGCCCGCAGGTTCTTTCCTCTCGGCGGGTCAAACTGTCGGTTCACAATCCGCTCGATAATTTGATCAAACCCAATCTTTGTTAGTCCTTCCATATTACTACGCATCCTTTCTACTGCAACGTCCGCGTGAACAGGCTCCGGATGTTCATCTGCCCATTTCACTATCAGTTCTTCAAGCATCCGTATATCCGTGTCCGTTCGAACATCCGGGTTGAAACCACAATAAAAGCCTAGCGGGCATGAGCCGCAGCCGCCGTGACCATTTTGCGCTTTGCACATTCTGCGCCACTGCCGCATCACTCCCTGAAATTCATACATTGTACTCGCGCTCCTTAATATCATCTCTAATTATAGATGGCAAAATTTTCGATAAACATACTTCGACGAATTCATTGCTCATATGCTCTGCGTCCATATGTACTTTTCCGTCATCTTTCAATTCAATATTAATGTCCCCGAATCCTATCGTAGGATCGCTCCATTCGATACAAAATCCTTTATAGTGAGGATTTTTAAATACCTGTACGTCATCAATTTCTAAATTTTCGTATTTCATAATTACTCCTTCGGCGGCATAAAAGCTTTCAATAGTATTAAAATTTGTGTATCTTGCACCGTATCAAGCAATGCTTCTCTACGTTCTTGCGGCAGAATAGCAAGCAGCGCGCCGCTTAATCTAACCGCAGAAGCTAAGTGCATAAAGTCTTTTGTTGCATTCATTGCGGCCGCCACACGTTCTTCTCCAAACCATTTTGTAAAAAGCTGCTTCGTGTGTTCTTCTCCTTCTGTAATTGTTTGCTCATATTTTTCAATATAATTATTGCTATTGGTTCCATTAATATACTTATCAAAAATATATTGAAGTAGAGCTTGACCAGAAGGTGATACGGTATACATGCCGTTTTTGATTTTTGCTTTAATCCACTGTTCTTTAATCCACTTTTTAAGTTGCGCGATCATGTAGGATGCCCTCTTTCTTCATTTCTTGAATGATTTCAAAAATGGCGGCTGGCAGTAGATGAATTCGAATAATGCAATCAAGATATTGCATGAAATACGTACGATTGCGCTTGATATCTTCAATTTCAAGACCTAAATCATCGTATGCATCAAAAGCAAGTTCAATATTAGAACATACATATTCTGCCGCAGTTTGTGCATCTGTATAATAATCACCACCATTACCAGTAACGCTATCTACTGCCCAAACTTCATCAAATAGAAAATCTTCTAACTCATCATAATCATCGAATTGATCTAAATCAACATCAACACTAATATAATCACGCACATCGTTTTTTAGTGCTTCTAAATAATCATATTTAATCATCTATGTCCTCCATTGTGGCGGAAAATCCTTTTACTGTGTAACCTGGAAAGCACCATTGAACAAATTTATTTACATCATGAACTACAATCGGTTCTTTTCCTTTACCAGAAAGTTCATCATTAAAACCATAAATTTCAATATTATCATAACCGTAAGCATGCGCTTTTACGCGAAGCGATCGTGCATCGGTTGTAAAAACAGCATAATTATTATCAGACGCAAACTTCAATAGTTCTTTGGTCTTGCCGCTACCTCGCGGCCCAATAATTGTTTTCATTGTGTTACTCCTAATTCTTGATAGTATACAATTAATTTCCAATTCCATGAGAGAGTTTCTTTATTAGCAATAAATTCATAAGAGGCGGCCGTACCATCGGAGACATCTTCATATCCAGCACCTTTGTCGCATTGCCATTGATAATAGACCTCACAATTTTCAAAGCCAGTGAGTACAGAAGTTAGATAAATTGTATCGCCATAGGTAACAACTGGTCCGCGAGAAGAAGAGATTGTAACGGTTTTTTCAATTGGATGCAGCGTTATAGATGGTTCTTCCACAACAGGAAACGTTAGTTCTGGTTCTGGTTCTGGCTCTTGAATTACTACATAATTTTCACTAAATGGCGGCGCCACTGATATCTCCGCATATGCGGAAAAAGTTGCTTCTTCAACAACGATTTCTGCTTCAATTTCAACTTCAAATTCTGTTGGTTCTTCTGTTGATTCAACTATAAAATCAATTTCATTTTCAATTAATTGTGGTTCCTCTGCCATGCTAGTGAGTGCTAACATGCAGGCAATAATGAATGGAATTTTCTTCATAAGTCTCTCCTTTTTCTTTATTATAGCATGAATTTTAGTTGCTGTCAAGCTCTTTTTGCGCGAAGTGGAAACTCTTATCAAAGACTACCATCTATATAAAATTTTTTAATTTCTTTTTTAGCTTTTTCATTCTTCATATACTTTAATCCATTTAACCATCCTTCTTTCACTGTCCACCAAGTATTTTTATTTTTAATAATTAAACTTGCTAGGGGATCTCCGATCCACAGTCTCCAACTAACATTATATTGTCCAAGAACGGGCCCGCATCCTCCTTCATATTCATCTATTAAAATACTATTAATTTTTTTTACAGTCATACTATCAATTCCTATATATCTATCTTCATATATTAAAGAAAAATCTGGATATTTTTCTAAAAGTATTAAAAATTCTTCAAAAGTAATTATTCTTGGTTCAGTATTATTAATAATATTATCTGCACGATTATCAATTAAAATTCCTTTTTCCATTTGTATTTCTTTTTCTCCCATTTTATTATAACCATTAGAAACTGTTTGATATTTTGTAATATAGTGCTGTTCTAATTTAAGAGCTTGTTCTTTAGATAAATTTGTATGTAAAATTTCTTTTTTAATATTATCCCAACCAAATAAAATTATTGGAATATAAACTTCTTGTCCTTTATAACCTTCACCGTTTGCCCATCTGTCTTTGGGATTTTGTTTAGTTAATCCTATATATAATTTTCCATCAGGAAAAGTGAATTTATAAATACTATAATTTTCCATATCTTTCCTCCATAATTTCGCGAAGCGTCTCAATATTTGCCGTGAAGCCCAACGGGCGGAGCGGCAAATATTGAGAGAAAGTAGGAAAATCCTACTTGCCCATGATAATTATTTTTATTGTTATTATTATGTTCTTTTATTATGTTTTTATTATGTTATAGGTAGGAATTTCGGACAATTTTTCGGTAGGAATTTCTTACTTAATAATAAGTAGGAAAATCCTACTTGTCCGAGAAAAATTTCCTACCTAAAATATAGAACGATTTTCCTACCTAATAATAAGTAGAAAAATCCTACTAATTTTCCAAAGCTTCTAAATTGATAGTAATTGATTCATACTCTTTAAATTCAATTATACCTTTTGCCGCGAGAGATTTACGCCGCTCTATATATGTATCATGTGACATACCTGTTCTATCTCTTATCCATTTTTCGGATGGATGAAAAGGACGTGTGGGATCATCAGTTTGTCCTATTAAAACTATAAGTAGTAGTCTGTCATTTGCTGTCAACCCTTTTTTCCCGCCTATTGCCACCAATAGTCTATCCGCGACACTTATACGTTGTTCGTTTTGTTGTTTCCATTTTTGCCCATTTATATATAAAGCTGGAGCATTGTTTTTACCTGTAATCATCCTGAATTCCTCCTGCAATTAGTGCTTTTTTGCTATTGTTGCTGCTTGAGGAATGGCTGCGCGCAACTCAGGGGTATCTTCAAACCAATAAACATCATATTGAGGTTTTTTTATATTAGCAGTCGTCTTTATTAGTTTAAACCCTAAATCGCGTAATGCCGCTGCGACCCTTGGCATATAAATTATATAAAGTTTATCTTCCATTTTTCATTACCTCTTCCATTTTTTCTAATACTTTTATTGATGGATTTCTTGCACCAGAAAAAATCTTTGAAATATGAGAACGGCTGCACTCTAATTTTTCGGCTATTTGTTCTTGAATCCATCCTTCTTTTTCACAAAAATTTTTAAATTGTTCTATAATATCTTTTACCATACCTTTGTGACTTAGAGTCACATTCCTCCTATAAAGAAATAATCCTATCATAAGATAGGTATTATTTCTAATTTATTCTTTAATTATTTTTTTCAATTTTTTTAATTTCACATTCACTCATATATGGAAAATAAATAACATTATCTGCCCGATTATCTATGCGATCTGCCATTTCATATAATGAATTTTTTATATGCTGTTCAGCCTCGTCTGGCGAATATCCATCTTCAATTAATGAGTCATAATATTCTTGTTCATCTGCGATAAAGGTGTAAGTTATTGATACTTGATATTTCATATTATCTCCTTTTTAATACGACATCCAAAAAAACAACTTAACGCCTTGCGCAATCATGTCATCATAATTTTTATATAATTCGCACAATCTAGGAAGGCCGCTAAAACCATCAAAATAATCAGCATGATAGCAATAAAAATCAATCATGTTTGCTAGATCCTTCTTGCTAATACGAACGTAATCGCCATCTTCTGCTTCAATTAGAGTTGGGATACTATTTACCATATCCCAAAATTTGCGGGCGTACCATACCTCACATACATCTGGCCATTGAAAAGTGCCATTTTCATCATAGAAATTATTATTGAGAACGATTTCATCATATTCAAAGCGATCGTCGTAGTCATAAGTGTCAAGGTATTCGCGCTTCTTTGTTGCAACAAGTCCCATGTCGAGTCCCATAGTTTTGCTCCTTTCTTTTCTCTTATGTTAATTATAATATGATTTTTATTTGTTGTCAAATATATAAATAAGAAGACATTAGGTTGTCTTCTTATTTTTTAAGATGAGATTTAGAATGATGCCAACAATCATCGCCAGTGCCGTAGTTCCAATACTTACAACCCCAAAATTACACACAGTGCCAGAAACGCCAAGCGTTAGGATTGCCGCAATAATTGTTACATTTTTATTGTCATTCAAATCAATATTGCTGTCCTTAATAGTGCGAATACCAGAAAGAGTGATATATCCATACAGAATCGCTGCGCACCCACCAAAAATACAACTGGGAATACTAACGAGGAAAGCTTGTAGCGGCCCGATAAAAGCTGCAATGCCCATAATAATTGCTGCTAATGTAATAACATATTTAGAACAAATCTTACTAAAACCAGTTGTGCCAACGCTTTCTCCATAGCTCGTATTTGGCATCGCGCCAATGAGTGCGCCAAGAGCTGTGGCGGCGCCATCGCCCATGAGAGTAAAACCAAGTCCAGGATTTTGCGTTAAATCAGTGTTAATTACTGCACTTAATGCCTTATGGTCAGATGTATGTTCGCAAATTGTTACTAATGCTAACGGGAGGAACAGTAATAGAATTTGTGGGAGCCAACTCCAATTCCACTGATTAAAATGAGTGAAGGCAAAATCTGGCATTTGAAATAGATGCACATTGTTAAATGCGCTAAAATCAATAATCTTAACTCCACAAACAGTTAATACAGCCGCGAAAGCATAAACAATTAAAATCGAAATTAAAAATGGTAAGTTTTTAATAAATCCCTTTCCATACTGTGAGATAAGAGCAGTGATGAGCAGCGTCAGAATACCTAAACCGAAACCAATTAAACTATATTGACCATTGATCTGAAAATATGTAGGGATAAAAGTGGCAAGATTCAGACCAATTACGGCTACAATTGGACCAATTACGACAGGTGGAAGCAACTTATTAATCCACGCTGTTCCAAAGTGATTGATGGCGGCGCCAACTGCAAAATATACAATGCATACAATAATACCACCAATAAATACTGCAAAATAATTTGGGACTGCGCCTAATGCTAGTGCGCCAGTAACTGCCGCGACAAATGCGCCAGATGAAGAAATAAACATTGGGCTTTGGCCGCGGGTAATCAGTTGATATAATAGTGTACCAAGCGCTGCGCCAAGCATGGCAGGCGCAATTGGCACGCCGCAAATAGTAGGAATTAGAATCGTGGCAACAAAGCAAGCAACTACTTGTTGTAGCGCTGCGACGACGAGCCGTCGCATGGGTAGTTTATCATTAATATTATATAACATATTATTCTCCTTCAATAAATTTCTTAATATATTCAATAAACTCTTGATCTTCCATATAAAAACAATCTCGTGTTCTAAAAACATTCGACATAAGTTGAGCAAGACGCCAGTCTGGCACTTTATGCCAAATTTCTCCGAGCTGTTGACAAATATTTTCAATACGATTTGGGTTTCTCATACCTTATTCCTCTTATTCCAAGCAGTAATTGTTGCGTAATAAGGAAGTTGATCATAATGAACACAAAACGCATCCGTATCATCATTAGTAATAGGTAGCTCTTGTTCAAGTGGCTTATTTGGGTCGCAAGTTATCGTACAGTAATCGCGCCACCATTCTTTTGTTGGAGCCGTATCAATAGTTGGCGGCATAACATTATTATTACCACAATATAGGCATGTTGGAGTTAAAGGAGAATAAACTTTTCCGCATTTTGGGCATATCCATCCATACTCTCGTGATACAGGAAAGTTATACTCACTACTATTAGTAGCTGTAACAGGTGGACCATCAACTGGGATATGATTAAAATTCATTTTCTTTCTCCTTTATAAATGCTATTGCATCTTCAATATTGCTAACAAGAATGCCGCCTTGTTTGATTAGTCCAGTAACATAAAGATTCTGATAACTATATTGTTGTTCACCAAGTGCCGTGGCGCCGCCTTTGTCCTTGGCTTCACTATGCGTTAGATACATCTGTCGATTATCTGTGCAAATACCGACAATATATTTATGGTCACCGCGCTCGATTTTTTCGTGGAATTTCCCGATTTCTGCGCAACTTCCTGCTGGTAAAATGTCTCCATCTATACATGCAACAAGAATATCTGTATTATTCAATCGAATGTTATCACCGTTGGCGATTTCTTGTGAACCTGCAAATTTCTTTTTCCCTTCTGCGCCATTAATATCGCTGTTTTCAATTGGGCTGTACAAGTCTGCATTAGGTATTGCCGCTCTAATTTTTTGTGCCCATTCTGTATTCCTTAGTACATCACCATAATAAAAAATTGAACCTGCAAGATAAATTTTCATATTATTCCTCCATTTTATCAGTAGCCTTATAATTATGAATAAAGGCGTTAATTTCTTTATAACATTCGGGGCAGATGTCATACCACTCGTCTTTATCATCTTGCATCATAAGTCGTACATATAACCATCTTAAAGATTTTCTTGCTTTTATTTGTTTATGACAACGATCACAATATTGTTTTGTCATTAAATTCTATTCCCCTTGTTCATTCCACATAAATTGTCTTATATTTCATAATTTGTTACCACGATTTCTCTTGTCTTGTTGCCGCCATCATTTACTGTATGTGTACAATGAGAATATGCAGGATTGTTGATGTCATGCACAAATAGATTGCCTTCATAACCATCTATCCATTGCTCTAAAATAGTATTGGTTTTGCCATGATGTTCAATAACATTCGATAATGCCCATTTAAACCCGAGGCTATGCGCATTATCTAAATAATTTAGAAGTTCTTTCTCATCATACTCATCCCATTTCTGCCATACTTCTAGCAATCCATTATTATATACTTGATTAGTAATAAGATATGGCGGGTCGAAATACAATAGCGTATTTTTTGGGTTGAATTTTATTAAATCAATTTGTGAAAAACTTGCATTATGTAATTCAACACCTTGAATCAGATTGTAAAATTTTTCAATGCTGTTGCGCTGTCTTGCAGAAAAATTAGAGTAACCGCGGCCAAATCCTGCATTAAATTGTAGGTTTTTGTTAAAACGCATTGTAAAATGGAAGCTAAATCTAGTTAAAGTATATAAATCCAATGGTGTATGATATTCAGAAATGTTATTATATGCATCACGATACGCTAAGAACCCTTCTTCATTTTCTTTGGATAATTCAAATTCATCGATACGTTTTTCAATAAAATTTAGAATTTCTGAAAATGAATATTGTTGAAAGGCTTGCATGATTTCAATTAAAAAACTATTGGCATCAACTGCAATTTTTTTATTTGCTGTCGCATTAATAGATACATCGCATCCACCACAAAAGAAATCAATTAATGTATCAATTTTTTGTGGAAATAGCGGCATTAATTGTTTCATAATTTGATATTTATTACCAACCCAATTAAATGGAGATTTTACATAAATCGCACTCATATGTCCTCCTTTTTTCTTTTATTATATCATGAATTTTTAAAAAAGTCAAGATAAAAGAAAAAAGGGAGCAAAAGCTCCCTTTTAATCATTTAGGTGGAATCATTTTGTCGCACAGTTGTGGAATACGGCCTCTTTCTGATTTAATCAATTTAACTGTGCCAAAGAGTGGGTCGCCGCTTAAATGATCTAACATAGATTTTATACCATTATTTTTTTCAAATTTCTTATTATCAATTTGAGCTACATCGCCGCAGAAGATAATTTCACTATTATCCTCCATACGACTTAATAATAAGGTAACTAATTTATCATTTAAATTTTCACATTCATCGCAAAGCAATATAGAATTTTTAATACTGCGGCCGCGAATGTGAGAGATTGGATAAATTTCAATTATTCCATCTTCTATCATTTGCTCTAATACGTCTGTGCCGCCAAGATGATCAGCGATGGGGCCGCCCCAAATTGACATTTTTTCTGTCATAGTTCCGGGGAGAAAACCAATATCATTTGTATCTGCAACAATAATATTATTGCGAACAAACACCAATTTTTTATATACGCCACGATAGATTTGTTCAAGCGCATAATTTAACGCAATCATTGTCTTGCCGCTGCCCCATGCAGAAGTTAATAATTTCACCTTAATTGAATCATTTTGTAAGAGATCAAAAGCCATTTTTTGCTCTAAGTTACGTGGTTTAATTGTCTCATTTAAAAAATGATTCTTGATTTCTTTATATTTTAATGGCCTATAACGTTCGCCAGTCCAAAATAATATATCTTTTAAATCATCGCCTTCGTAAATTTTTGCAAATTCATTAGTAATACAATGCAAAACATTGGCTGTTGGGTCAGAATACAATGAAGCCAATTGCGCGTTAGAAGGTGTATAATTTTTCCATCCTTGGTTTTCTTCATATTCCATCAGGGCGTTGTCTTTCCATAAACGCCAACCAAGCTGTGGAAAGCAAGAATGGAGCAAATATAGAGCATAATCACTTGTAACAAATGTGACAGATTCATGCATTTCTTCTTGCAGAAGACATGCGGCCGCCACTAATTTGTGATCTGCTATATCTGATAGATATTTATTTTTCTTTATAATTTTATTTATTTTCTTTGTTTCAGGAATATAATATTTATAATTCGATGATGTAATCATATCACGAGTTAATTTTCTTGCACGATATTTTACTTCATCATTTTTTTGTGAATTTTTGATATTTTCTAACTCTGAAACAATTAAAGGAGTAATCCATATATTTGGATAGTGTTCTGTGCATCCATTTAGAAGCGCAGACGTATCACAAAAATATATCATACAATCACTTCCGTTATTCAAGTATTTGATCAACTATACCAAGTTCAAGCATATCCTTTGCAGTAAGGAACCATTGTTTACGCGCCTTGCTGTCATATAATTCTGGTGTGATTTTTGTATTATCTAGAATAAATTGACGAATATCTTGATCTACTTGATCATTAAAAGCCATAATATCAGCAGCAGTTTTTGATTCTGATGGCGCAATGGTAATATATCCATCATGTAGTAGTGCATATGAGCTAGGATAGCACATACGTGTTACGTTCGGATTTTTGCCTGCACCGGCAAGAATAACTGCGGCCATACTAGCGGCATAACCGGTAACAATAATTTTTAGAGGCTTCTTGTATTGTTGCAGATAGTGCGCAAGGAAGAAACCGTCAGAAACACTACCGCCAGGCGAGTTGAGAATTAATGTAACAGGAGTATTAATGTCATCATTCTCAAAGTCGCGTAAAGGCAGATACACACATTCTACCAATGATTCTTCAACCTCTTGATTAAAAATAACTGTACGGTTATGGAATAGTTGATGAAAATATTGATAATCAACAGCGTCAAGTGCTGAAAACTTTTCAACTACTCCTAGAAAATCGATATCTGTATTCATGAGTCCTCCTACTTACTACAAAGTAAGATGTTAGTTAATAATTTTACTTAATGTACAATCCTCAATATTAATATCATTCTTTCGAATTGATTTAATGTAAGGATGCCGAATAGAAACACCATTAGCTTGACTTACCATCATGCCGCCAATTGTCAGCGGGCACATGTGCCATTCGTCATAATTGTCGCGAAGCTCTGTCTTGAATTCATCCGTCAGTCCTGCGACCTTGCAAAGCATTACAACATCATGATTATTATTATAAACGCCCGTATAAACTGCACCCGGCCAATTATAATAATAGCCTTTTGTCACTGGCTCATATGGCTCACCAAGCTGATATTGTTCAAAATATGGCCCATATACCTTTTCTTTGGTACGAACATTCTCCCAAAATTGCCATGTGCCAATATCTTTACCAGTATAACTACGCACTGCCGGCTCAATACCAATGATGAAGCAATCAATGTCGCTAGAAATTTCTTGCTTCACCTTAACTGTCGTCCATGCGCTACTACGTTTATCGGGAGTATATTTTACACCCTTTTTGTAACAAACTGCGCCTTCGCCGCCAGCAGCAAAAATATCGTTAATATCATCAAAGAAGCTGTCATCCATTTCATGATAGGGAATACCTTGCACTAGTGGATTGTTAATACGAGAGACAACTTCTGGAATATATTTAATTCGCTCTTCGATAGGGCTATTAATCATATCGCGGCCGTCGAGAGCAAGAACATCAAAAATGCGCCATTCAAGTTTTTGTTCCTTTTGGCGCGCTCGCGCTTTTTCTGTTAGGCATCTAACAATAGATCCAACATCACGATCAATACCACCAGGAAGATATAACTCTCCAAGAATAACGGTGTCACCATTTTGAAAAGCAGAGACAACGCTATCCCAAAAGAAAACACGGTCTTGAACCTCTCCATATGTTCCAGTTACTTTGGAAATACCACGAGTTTGAAGGGCATTGCGCTTGCTGGTAATGACAGCACGTGTAAAATTGCCATCAAACTTTTGTGACCATAGATACTGGCCACTGGCGGCCATATCTTCAAGGTGTTGCCGCCGCACATCCGACGACATTGCAGATGTTGGACTCCAATACTTTTGAATTCCCATAGAAAAATAATCGGTCATTTATTTTTCTCCTTTGTTTTTCTTTTATTATACCACAATTTTACTTAGATGTCAATTGTGTGATAAATTTATTTACTTTTTCTTCCAATTGATTTATATCGCCATCATTAATGATGCAATAATCAAAAAAGGCGTTATCAAGCTCTGTTTCACTTATGTGTGTAAGTTGAGTATAAGTCATTAATGGATTTTCATATATACTACCATCTGGATTAAGGCGAGTGATGCGCACAGTAGTTACGTCATCGTTGTAACGCTCGATTGCGGTTTTCTCGCTAAAAAAACGCCAGTCTGGAATAAGCGTATATGTGAAATCATTACTTGCGGCCGCCACAAACTCGCCAATAATGCGGCCCCAATAGAATTGATCGTATGTGCGCATCATGGTTGTCCCAATATATTGCAGAAGAGCGCGCCCATCTTTGTCTTTCTTTCCATCCCAATTATAAAAATCACGTGCAAACCATTTAACTGGATCTGCAAAATGAATTGTTAAAACTTTTTCGCCGCGTTCTTCTAGTTGATTTTTCATTAGTGCGGCCGCGGCATCCTTTCCATGCTGGCTTTTTGCAGAAATTAAAATAGTTTTCATTCTTCTTTCAATGCCTCTAATCTCATATTAAAGTAAAAATCTACGAATTCTTTTTCTTCTTCGTTATAGCATGAATCTCGATATTCTTTAATCATACGGATAGTATCAGCGGGATACTTTTGTTGTAACGCAAGATCAACCCAATATTTAAGTTGCTGCTTAATAAAATCGGGAATATCATTAAAAATTTCAGTCATTTTTATGCTCCTTCTGATATTTGCTCAGTGCGTCGAAGAAAGCTTGCACTTCTTCTTTTGTCTCTAATTTGAGTTCGGCAACTGGTGTTGGCGGAACGCTTTCTTCTGCCGTTGGCGATGCAAAAATAAAATATTTTTCTGGCTCCCTATCTTCGCCTTCGATTGTATGCGTGAGGCGACTCGCAAGACAAATATTGCGATCTTTACTAAAAATTTTTGTTGCTTTGTGCCAACGATCTACTTGTACTTCTTTAACTTCACACTTGTTTAAATTAAGGCCGCGCACAAAATATTTGTAATCTGCACGATCAACCTCATAAAGATTAACCATCATTTTTAATACCTCTCCAATTTAATTTTAGTTTTTCAGCCTCATTTTGCGCTAATGCGTCGCATCTTTCATTCCAAATTACTCCTGAGTGTCCGGGAATTTTACGGAATTCATACCAAAAATTATCGAAGAATGGTATTAATTTGAACCATAATTCCATATTTGCAACTGGTACGCCTTTGGAATTATGCCACCCATTTTCAAGCCATTTTTTATACCATTTTTGTCCCCAACAATTTACTAAATAAGCTGAATCACTATATATAATAACTTTTTCAGAGGGGCGCCTAATTTTTTGGATATATTCCAAAGCATTTGCTACTGCGGTTAATTCCATGCGTTGGTTTGTTGCGCCGTATTCGCTATTACAATCTTGATGAATTATATTGCTGTCATATAAAACGATATAAGCCCAGCCGCCAAAACGCATAACTTGACCATATTGTTTTGATGATCCGTCTGTATAAATTTCAATTGTAATAACACGTTCCTTGCTTCGTCTTTCTTCCATAGACGCCCCTCCTTTAATTACTTATCTTCCAACTCGGGTAGACCAGCCACACTTGTTAATAGACTAAGAATGCCAGCTAGGATGGACGCAGATGCAACCATTACCCAATTTACTTCGGAAATTACTGCGCTTGTGCCAATTGTGGCTACGGCAGTTTGTGCTACGGTTTTAATGGCGCGAACACCTGCGGCCGCTAACCAACGTTTAAAATCGGTCATAATAATTCCTCCTTACTTCAAAAAACTATCAGTACGAATGAGTTCTTTGTATAACTCTACGATGTACGCATATTCTAATTCAAATACACCGTTTTCATCATTCGTATGTTCTAATAGTCTGCGATATTTGGTGTTTAATGTAATGATATGATCAAATTCGTCTTTGGTATGTTTTCTGCCGTTGTGGCATGAATTAGCAAAATCTAAAATTTCCCAACGAATTCGATCTTTTTCGTTCTCTCGAACTTCTGTTTCTAGTTTTTTTAGGGAATTCGCTACACCATCGATTTTTCCGCAAGCATCACCTACAAGGATTTTACCTGCCCATTTAATTAACGATGATAATGGATTCCACTTAATCGGCGTTATTTGTATAAAAATGGAAAGGAAAATAATTACTGTCCAAAGATTATTCCCAATCCACTCCCACACTTGTTGCGCCGTCTGTGTGGTTGACATTTTTGTTTTCACCTCGTTGTGAAGAGTGGAAGGGTGACCCTTCCCATAAATATGTGGTAAAGGTTTTGGAGATTCTTCTTAGTATATATTATAGCATAGATTTAGGGTGAAGTCAAGATAAAGGGTCCTTCATTGCTTCTTGTAGCTCAGTTATTATATCAGCTAATCCTGCTAAAAAAGTTACATGTATACTAGTAATATTTGGGTTAGTTGCTTTTGTATATACATCTTCCCAACGTTTCTGTAAATCTTTAATATCTTTATTAATTAAGCCGGGGTTTGCAGTAGCACGAATGCGAACACCGTCTTTATTTGAATCTGCTTTGCCTTCCACTGTTGACATAACTTTTGTTAAACGGTCATAGACTCGTTGTAGAATATATGACCCTGGAAAGTAAATGCCATTTAATTCATATATATGTATAATTTTAGCAGTAACAAAAGTTTTTGATCTGCTGCTTATTTGTATATGAGCTTTCCATGTGTTTGCTATTTGTCCTATTTCAGCTCCGCCTTCATCAAAAATTGCAAAAGATCCTAATAAACTTAAATATTTTTCTATTGGATCTTTTAACTCTTCGCCATGCGTAAATCTAGAACAATTAATTACGGCAGTATATAACCATTCATGTAAGTTATCACTAAACGGCACTCCTGCTTGTTCAAATATTTTTGCAAAATTATCGATTTGTGCAAAGATATTTGGTCCCAAAGATCCAGCAACAAAACCAATATCTGGGTTATATTGTGTGAAATTTTTTGCGGTGCCTGTTACTAAGATAGTTTTTTCCAAAAAATCTTTAAAGTCTTTTAATGGATTATCGCTAGACTCTCTCGTAGATGTATATGTATCATACATTTTTTGTAGTCCTTGTTGTAGAGCTACCATACCATTTGCAATATTGAATTGTGCTGTTGCTTTTTTTGAAGTTGAATTGACATTTGGATCAATTGGAGTTAAAAGCTGCGCGTTAAAAGCATCGGTAAAATTTTCTAGGATTCGTTGCTGCATTCTTTGAATAGTGCGTGGATCTCCACCATCGATATCAACAGATGTTATTAAATTTAAAAAATCTGCTCTACGATTTGCATTATGTGGAACCACGCCTGCGGCGCCAAGTGCCATTTGTACTAATGCACTAATATCCTCAATTATTGACCATTTTTGAACTGTAAATTTTGCTTTGTAGCCGCGCACCCAAAAATATTCATCTGTTGGATTGTTTGAAATTACTTGTCTAGCCAATCGTGATAAAGAATTTTTAAAATTTTTAATAGATTTTTTTAGAGCCTCTATATCTGTTGGTTTTGATGTATTTGATAAGTCTTGTTGAGCCTTTTTTATTTCATTAATTAATTTTTGCATTTGTGTGACTCCACTATTAACATCGTTTATCGTTTTATTTATTACGTTTCCTTTTTTATCTAAAACTTGAATTGTAAAAGTGTGGTTTATAATTTTTTGTATAAACGGATCTTTTTCACATGCAAGTATTATATCAGCTGCGCCTTCGAATAACGAAGACGTCGCGCTGTGTCCTGAATAATTATAATCTTGTCCATAAATCATATCTGGTAAAATATTCAATATTTTTGGTGTAATAGCAAATAAATCATCAATTAATTTTTCCCCACGCTGCTGTATTGACGGATTACTGCTAGCATCTTTTATTATAGTTGAAATATCATCTTTTAATTTTTGTTCTAAATAGGTAATAAAACGACTACTGTCTACGAAATCTAAAAATTGATATTGATAATTTTGTATTGCTCGCATTAATCCTTTTTTAACATTATCTGCTACTAATGCGCTAACTTCTGGTTTTAAATCTTTAAAATAATCTTCAATTTGTTCTACCCCACTATATCCATGACTACGTAAGTATTCTTCTTCAAAAAAAGATGGGTCTAACGTCCCATCTTTTGTTAAATAACGATTATATCTTCTATTTGTTCTAGTTTTCTTATATCCATTTTTTTCTCCTTTTGTAGAGAACTGTTCGAAATGTGCATTTCGTATTTGTGTTAATATATCTTTTAAACTTTCCTGGCGATCTTTTTCATATTTTAATATCGCATCATAGTTATCTTGGCCTTGTAATAAAAGATTTAATATATTGATAAAATCTGGATAATTAAAAGAGCTATCATCTTTAAAGAGCGCGTTAAGCTGCACGATTAAACCGTCTACGAAATCTGCATAACGTTCGTCTTGTTTTAATGTTTTTGCACGATCAATGAGTTGAACGACATACTCTCTTTCAATTGATTTCTCTGTCTCAACAGATTGTTTTAACAATTCAAGAGCTTTGGTTACATTATTTGCTTCTTTTGGTTGACCGACGCCAAAAAAACCAGTTCCAGAGCTGAGAAGGCCCTCTTTATTTTTAATTCTTGTGCTAAAAAAGCTCATTTTATTTACATCAGATTGTACCTCTTCTTTTTTAAAATAATCATCTAGACTATCAAAATATACATATCTAGGAGTAGACATTTTTTCACCCCCTTAACAAAAAAAACGTCCGCTTAGCGGACGTCATGTTCATGAAAAAATTTTAGCAAATTAGCTTCATCTGTGGCGAATTGACAGAAAACTTCATAATCGCTGCCATGATCTTCGCAAAGTCTTCCTAGCGCAATATACTGGCTAAGTTGTGACTTCAAGTTAAATTCTTCTGTCCCGTCGTTCTTCCTTAGCCACACATCGCCATGGCAACTTAGCACTGCCTTTCGAAAAGCGTCTAAATCTTGGATATTCTTTAAAAACCTGCTCATAGAATAACATCCCTCACAATTCGCGCATAATGAAGATCATCCATCTTTTGATAGGTGTCCCATTCGACCATATCATCGGTTAGCTCTTGTACGCCAGCCCAATCAAAAAGCATTCCATAGTAACTATATAGGAAATGCCCATTAACTAAGTCATAATAAATAATACCACCGGGAAAACGTGCTTCTAGAATTTTTGCAAAATAATAGCAATTACCAGTTAGCCACATATCCTCCTCGGGAAAACGCCGCTTAATAAAATCTAATACTTCTACCATATCAAATCTCCGTAATACCATCAATAATTAGAGCAAAACTGGGTGCAGATTGTAGTTCAGACTCATGGAAATAGCCATCATAAACATATGGAGCATATTCCTCGTCCTCTGCAATAATTTCTTCCATTGTCTTACCGCCAACAGTAAATGTGGAAGTATCAAATACATGTAGCGAGCCATCCATAATTGCTCCTTCTACTTCTGCAACCTTTTCAGCAGTACCTTCTGCAATAACATTCTCATTTAGCTCAGTAATATGTACCGCGCCATCAATATAGCCTTGGCACCAATCGGTAGCAATGGGCTCACCTTCGATTACGCACTGAACCGCATAGGTATAATATGGCGCCCAATCAATGGCGGCCGAAGTAAGTGAGGTGGTTGGCGCGACAGAATTCATCGACACATTATAACCTACACATGGTACACCTGCGGCCTCACATGCAGTTGGCGCGCCGGTAGTATCGGCATGCTGGCTAATAAGTACGCATCCTTGCGCAATAAGAGCCTCGGCGGCTTCCTTTTCAAGATCAAATGATGCCCAACTACCAGTATACTTAACAATCATAGTTGCGCAAGGGCACTGCGAACGCACGCCAAGGAAAAATGCAGTAAAGCCGCTAATAACTTCTGCATATGGATGCGCCCCAACATAACCAATAAGGCAATTATCTTCTGTTACCTTACCGTCAGCAATCATTTCAGCAAGTTTCATACCTGCTACTACACCAGACACATAACGAGACTCGTGTACAGAGGTAAAATAATTATGGAAATTTGGGATATTAGCTAGCGCCGCATTAAATCCAGTAGCATGACAAAATTCAACGTCTGGATATTCATATGCCGCATTCAGTAGGTAGCTTTCGTGGCCAAATGAATTAGCAAATACAATATCACATCCACCATCTACTAGGTCAATTGCAGCATCATAACATGCTTCTGTTTCTGGAACTAGCCACTTTGTAACAAGTTGGTCGTCAGTTAGTCCTAGGGCCTCTTGCATTTCTAGCGCGCCATTATAGTGCGCGGCGGTATATCCTTCATTTTCGTCTCCGACAAAAATAAAACCTACACGCACATTGGGAGCAGCGAAAGCAACATTAAAAGTTAGTAGAGAAATGAGAAATAGTACGACAATCTTCTTCATAAGGTTCTCCTTTTTTATATAAATTGCCGCAGTTAAACGTCGCGGCTTACGCGCTCCCCAAGGTACGCATTGTTAAGAGGCGTGGGCAAGTCTATTGGCTGGGGACGAAGGAATTGAACCTTCACGCTTCGGGTCAAAGCCGAATGCCCTCCCATTAGGCTAGTCCCCATTGTTGGTGGCGAGGATAGGATTCGAACCTCGTGCTTATTAGGCACGCGAGCTGACTACATGCTCAATCCTCGCGATATGCAGACGGTTTTTCCACAGCATATAGTGAGGAAGTACCGACAAACCCCGATGCATCGTGAGCGCAATTATTAGTCTTTCACCCAGATTTTCACTGGGACTACCTACTGCGTATCGCTCAGCCGCCACAGTGCCAGAGACTTCTTTTTTGGGTTCTAACGCGACCCGTGGTGAGGATCTGTGCAGGCAATCTCCACGAAGACGGTTGGTTCTTTTATATACCGCATCTCTAACTACGGTTCCTAACCTGCCCTCTATTGACTTACCATACTGGCAGGTCGCAAAGACAGCGAAGGGATTAAATGCCCTATTGGGCATGGTGGGAGCACGGGTACTCGAAACCCGAAGGGCAGATTAAAAGTCTGTAATGTTTCCTATTACATCATACTCCCATAGAAAATAATAACTTATTTTACACACCCATCATGCAATTATTGCAAATTGGTAGAATCCATCCGGTTGTATAGTGAGCCGCAGGTGCGCCGCATTTTACACAAACTTTTCCACTCTTACTTTCGTACCGCTCTTCGATAGCTTCGATGGCAGAAAAGCAACCAGTTGCGCACTCACTATATACACGCATTTGTCCCCACTTCTCTTTTAGCTCTATGATACGATAAGTAGGGTCGGCCGCCATGCATTCGTCAATCATAGCTTTTGCAAGTGAATGCCAACCATCTGGTAGTAGTTCAATCCATTCATAATTACTCATTTCTTCCATTCGCTTACCTCAATTCCATGCTCACAAAGCCATTGTTGAATTATACGTCTCTCACTACATGGATTTTGCGGAGTTTCATACACTAAGAATGCAAAATCTACATGTGATAAATTTTCTTCTTGTTTAATTTGTTCTTCTAAGCGCGATAAATTTGTAATAAATTTTTGAAAATCAATTTTATCCAATTGCTTCTTATAAGCAATTAAAAATTGACAATCATTTGGATGCTTTGGATTACATTTACCATTACACAATCCATCACAACTATGTCCCGGTTTAAGCGGCGGACAGTCAATCCATAGCGCGCCATTTTTATCGCGGCCCTTTTGGAGCCACTTAGGATTCCAAACTGCGGTTGAACATCCTACCAACGTTGGCGGAAAATTTCTTAATTGAGCAAAATATGATGTATATAATTTCATAATCGATGCGAAAATACCCGTCTTAATAAAATCATTGCGGCCTTCGCCATACTTGTATTATTCTTCTAACATATTCAGTCACGTTGCAGATAGAGGCTGAGCAACAGGTGATCGGCCTGCACTTCTCTACCCTTTGAACCAACGAGGAGGTTGCTTACTCCCAAATTTCACCCGAACCATTCAGCAAATAACGCAAAATGCGCAACTTATTATACTACTTTCTCGCTGCTTTGGGCTACTTTCACCCCAAACCTTACTTATAGACCATTTCTGGCTTTCAACAGCAAAAACATCTTATGGATTTTCTTGAGTTTGATACAGTCTCCGGCTAAACCCTTATCAAGATTCAGTCTACGCTTTTAACGCCTGACTTCTATTATGATGCCGTAAGGAATGGTACTTTTGTTAGCGAATAACCAAGCGCATGCTCATAACATTAGAAATTTCTTCCTATCGCTCATCATCGCTGATTTTGCGGCCGCGTTAAGTAAGTATCCCAACCTAACGTATGGCTGTTTTGCGAGCATCCTAAGCAGTGTGGTTAGCACTTCTGCACTTAGTTCAATCATTTTATTAAGACGAGTATTTTCATCCTCTCTTTGTTATGTATTTATTATACCATAAATTTTAAATAAAGTCAACTCTTTTTTGTAATAAATTTCATCTCAATTTTAGTTCCCCCTGGAATATCAAAATCAGAGAAATAATCTGGTGGAAGCTCACAAATAATACTGGAACCTTCGATATTGAATCTATTACAATACTTTTCAAAACCGTTGCCAATAAGAGTTTTCATTAGCCACTTGTGAATAGATTTAATAAACTCAGTCTTAGTGGCGGCCGCAGTAAGAACTTTCTTTTCCATACTCTATCCCCTTTCAACATATTTATTATAACATAATTTTTATTTAAAGTCAAATATTTGGAGCCACAGACCGGAGTCGAACCAGTAACCTAATCATTACAAGTGATTTGCGCTGCCATTGCGCCACTGTGGCATAGAATGCGGGATGGGCCCGCATTTTAGAAGGGAAGTACCATATCGTCTGTGCTCGCCTTATAAGAAACTGGCTTATCTGTGCAATAAAATACACCTTCGCGTTCTACAAAAATTTCCTTTGCGATCTCTTGATATAGAGTTGAGCATTGTCCATAATAGTCTCCGAGGTCATCCGTATAGAACTGTACTACACGATTTTGGAAAACGATATAATACATATTGTTTGAAAATACACAAGGGAGAACTCGGGTAAAATTTAACGCAGGATTACCCTCAAAGGCCGTAATGAAAAGCTCATCAATGTCCATCTTTGTCGGACGGCGTAGGGCCGCCACGCCATTGGCCGGCACGACAGTCACCTTGACAGTAACATTGCCAAAAGTCTTCTCTGGAAGCAGAATCTGCGCAATTGCATCTGCCTTTTCGCCATCTTCTACATATACCTTAATTTCAGGAGTAGCCTCATCATAAATTACATGCACCTGATCATCATTCTTAAACATTGCATGAATCTGGCGGTAAAAAATTGTCCATGGAGCAGAGAGTTGAAACGTTGCCATAATTATTTTACCTCATTTCTTAATTATAAATAGGAGCATATTGTGCTTGCTTAACACGTGACCAAGAAGAAGAAAAAACAAGATGAGTGCGGCGCTTAGTCATAATTAATTATCCTCCTCAATATCCTTGAATCGGTCCTTATTACGTCTATCACGAATAGGCGCGGTGTCAGCCCGCGGCGGCTTGTTTGGATTTTCCTTTCGATCAAATTGCTCTTTAAGCCGCGGCTCAATAGGCGAATTTTTTGAATAAAAATGTCTTGGCTTACGGAATTCAGTCACATCGTACTTGTCACGTAGAATGTTTTCACGCTTACGCGCATACTTCCACGCTTGCTTACGCTTCTTTGAGATTTCATCAACAAAAACAGGTGCCTCAAAAATATTGTCTTCCATAATTACTCCTTAAAATTCATCTTCTAGATCTTCATCTGTGACAACACCATCACGATCATCCATAATATAGAACTGAACAGTATCGACTGCATCTCCGCCATAATAATGAATAAGCTTATCAATGGCTTCACCACAGCTATAACCATAGCAGAAACCTTTTTCTTCCACATTATCATGCTTGATAACATCATCGAAATATTTAATTTTGTAACGAAGCGTCATTTTATTTTCTTTTCCTTTCTCTCGTTTATATAATTATTATACTATAATTTGGGCAAGAAGTCAAATATTTTGTTGCATCCAATTCCAAAGAGCTGCGCTTGAACAAGTATAAGTTAGCATATCATTTAGATTCCGTACCAACCTAACTCCTTCTACTGCTGAATACTTACCAGAACGAACATCTTGCATAACCCAATAATAAAGATTAAATACTTTCTGTTCATAAGTGAGTTTATTCCAAGAATCTCTGTCCATCATCTTGTTTGCTCCCTTCATTTGATATATTTATTATACCAGAATTTTTATGGTAAGTCAAATAAATATTTTTCAAAATTCTCTAATATGAATTCTTCTTCTAAGATTCGTTTACCCCAACTGAATCTTTCATTATAATAGCCTTCGTTTAGCAGCGAAATGACAACTTTATGTTTCCCGCTAGAACAGTGAATAAAATAATTATTGCCAATATAAATACCAACATGATCTGAGAGGTCGCCATCTCCGCGATTTGTATTAAAACACACAATATCGCCTTCTTTTAATTGCGCAATTTCATTTATGGTGCAATAATTATTTGAATAGCCAATTTTCTTTGCAGAATGTGGTAAATCAATATCAAAAGTTTGTTTATAACAAAAAACCACAAAACCAGAACAATCAAATGTTTTTGGTCCTGCGGCGGCAAACCTATACGGTTTATCTAATTGTTGAGTGCATAAAGTGAGCAACATTACGATTAATGTAATGAATTTCACTGCTCTTGCTCCTCTAACATTTTTATTGTATTTAACATAATTTGTTTTAATTGATTGTCAATTCCAAAGCGTTCAGCATTGAGTTCAATGCTTTTTAATAAATTTCCATTTTTATATCGCTCACTAGATGCTTTCCAGTCGGCAATCATTTCCATAATATCCACTAAATTCATTCCTTCAATTCCATCAGGAAAATGTTGCGGATGATGCCTATTAACAGCATAATGATGTTCCAATGCCGGCTGCAATTCTTTTAAATTTTTTTTATATTCTTCTGATCCATATTCTAATTGAGAAATATTATCAGAATGATCTGCAAAGAGTTGAAGTTCTGGGGCAGTTAGTTTGCTCGCGTCATGTGATAAACCACGATCGGTTAGTTTGTCGGTAAATATGCGTAAATATTTACGGACTTTCTCAATGTGATCGTATATATCAAGACGACAACTATTAATGTCCATATATCTTCCTCCTTTAAATAAAAAAGCACAGCTAAAAGCTGTGCTAAATTTCCTTATATCCGTAATGAGTAAGAAGCTGCCGCATATTTGCCGCGCCAACAGGGTTCATGCTGTGTATGCGGAAATACAGATGCGGAAAATTGTGTTTAATAATCCACATACAAACATCATATCCAGTTCGTGCAGATTCACCAAGGTCATGATCTAAATCAATAATAACTTGATGCCCTTGCGCCTGAGCAAGAATATGAACGGCTTCTTCATAAGAGCGGACAACATAAGGAATCCAATGTTCAGTATTTAAATATTGACGGAACCAAGTATCATCCTCACGAATATCGTCAAGATAGATATAATAATTCATACTTTTAGTTCCTTTCTTTGTTACATGTGGTAGGACGTGAAGGAGTCGGACCTTCGTAACGATCTTATAAGGATCGCGCACTGACCGTTATGCGAACGTCCCATAAAATGCGGTTCCTCGCAAGCGAGTCGCCGCAAGTGTAAGTTTTAATCGCGTATTAAAACCTACGGGTGCCAAAGATTTACTCCTCTGGCTTAGCGACTATATCAGTAGTTCTACTGCCAACCTCTCAATTACGCCCAAGTTGGTGAGCGGGTAGCTTGCTTGTGGTATTTCCGGATATACCTATCGTCGTAAGCAACGACGGCTTCTCATAACGAGGGAAATATATCAATAACGCTTTCCATTTTTATTGATATTCGCATTGCTCGCAAGCCTATTTACTGCGCGCTAGATGGGCGGCTTGATTCCCTAAAACTGTGAACCGTGTTGGAATTGCACCAACAATATAATGACTTTCTGAGCGGTTCATGGTCCTCCTACTCAGAGTTGCACTGAGACGCCTTTCGGCACTTGATTTTGAGTCAAGCGTGGCTGCTATTACACCATAGGAGGTTAAACGAGAGCGTATGTACAGACGGTCTCTCCGCTCTTTCTACACATGGCAGATGAGCTAATGGTGCCGGTGACCGGACTTGAACCGGTACGACCTCGCGGTCAGCGGATTTTCTTACTACTCCATATTACTATGGCCGTATAATTACGTTGTAGTCTGGACTATGTTTTTACCATATCTTGCGACTTAGGTAGTTCCTATATAGTCTCTACACATTTAAATTGGCTGAGGAGACTCTTGTACACTCATTTAATTGCTTACATTTATCTGTCTAGCAAACCAATTATTTAGCTCGGCGTAATCCAAATTGGACTTCCGCCGAATTAGGGAACATTCACATTAGAACTTTCGTATCTAAGTGCTCAATTTAATAAGTCCGCTGTGTCTGCCATTCCACCACACCGGCATAATACCTGATGTAATTTTAAATTACTTTACTGCATAATCTTATATTACAAAGAAAATGCTCTGATGGCTATCAGGTGTAGCCTTCTTTCTTATAAAATTATTATATCATAATTTCACAAGCAAGTCAAGTTAAAACCAACCGAAGAAATCAAAAAGAGTTGGAATATCATCTACCGAATGGGAAGTATAATGATAACTACCATAATCCTTTGTGAACTGCTCAATGGCTTCTCTGTACTGATGCTGCGCACTCACCATTGCCTTACGAAGTTCTTCAATCTTTGCAGCACGAGACTTACGTTCGGCCGCCAGACGTTCCTTCTCAGCCTTTTCGCGTTCTTCCTTAATCTTCGCGCGGTTTTCTTGTTCCTTAGCTGCAAATTCAGCCTTTTCGCAAGCTTCTACACTATCGTAGAGCTTCTTAGTTCTTTCACCATAATACTTCATATAGTATCCTCTCCTATAATTGTATTGTTGCGTTGTGTTAGGGAGAAAGTTCCTTTCCTTTTCTCCCTCACAACATATATATTATAGCAGAATTTTAGATGAAAGTCAAATATTTTCTGAGATAAGAGTCCACCCAGCAGGGTAATCCGCTGGCGACCAAATATTATTATCAATTGCTGATTCATAAATTTGGCCGTTGTAACGTACCTTATCTCCTTTCATATATGGATTTGTGCTATCCGGCTGTTCCCAATCAGGAATAACCTCTGGATCTGGGATTAATACTTTGGCAAACAATCCCGTCGCCGCGACTGGTGTCCATACTGGTTGAGACTTGTGGTTTTGTAATACCTTATAAAGCACATCGTCATAACGCACTTTTTCTCCGGCTGTGTATTGTACTCCGTCGCCAGACCATAGGGGGTAAAGTAATTTACCCTCTAAGGCATCTGCATCATCAAGCGACTGTGCCGCTTTTTCTATCAGCGCGCGCATTTTAGTTGCTAATTCTAATAAAGTCAATTACTCCACCCCCAATATAATCTTGGCGGCCTTTAATTCTTCTGCTAACGAAGCGTTTTCATTGGCAAGAATTTCTAAATATTCATCTTTTGTGTAACCAACTAGGTTATATTGATAGCCGTGAACAGTTACATCATCAAATGTTTTTTCATATTCTTGAATATCTGATGCTACCAATACTTCATTTGGAGTAATATCAACTGTTTTGGGGGTTGCCTCTCCATAAATTATACCATAGTTTTTCATGTAAGTCAACCTCCTTATTTGGTCGTTGGCGCCAACATTAAACGCGCACCCTTACTATAAGCACTATTATTCATTCCGTAATCATATGCATAATTAAAAAGGCCGCAATTATCACCATGAGTGGGTGCGCCGCCAACGTATATAACATGAGGTTCGGAGAATGAACTAGATGCCCATACATAGTCGCCGACAGGCAATAGAGAAGTTGCACCACTCGCTTCTGTCGGGAAGTAAATGTGATCTTGTTCTTCATCATAACCAAAACGAGAAATCCATGAGCTTGTTTTTGAAACCGCTAATGTACTATCTGTAAGCGCGCCATTCGTTTCAACTGTGATATCACCCACAAAACGCCAACCATTGCCCCAAAGATTTTCGGCACCGCGGTAAGAAACAGAACGTTTACCAGATTCATTAAAAGTTGTAGTATTATTACCAGTGACAAGAGTAGAGCTTGTGGCCTCACCACTAGCATTACCAAGATTAGCTGTTGCACCAGTTTGCACGCTATTGTTAGTGTTTGAAGTAGACGGCAGATCCACTACGCCGCGCCCTAATGCAACTTGCGCATTTAATGAAGCATACTCAATGATAAATAACATTTGGTTGGCGCTTTCAAAAGCCATATTAGTTAATTGCCACCTACTACCACGATTGGCCGCCATGCGTTGTGCATTAGCATAAGTAAATGTACGTGATCCGCCGGCTAATGGTTTTGCGTCTGCCACAGAAGATAATTTATCATTATTAAAATCTACTGTAATACTATCATTTGTCGCATAGCGATTTTCTGACACGTCATAGCAAGACCCTTGATATGCAGAGAAATATACTGGCATCTTCTCATCTACAAATATTGGATGTAGATGAAAACTGGCCTGTGCTATATCAGAAATTTCCAGCCGTTCTTTTTGTATCTTTCCATCGGTAGCCAGTAAAATAGACCTATGATAATAGAAAGGCGGCTGCTCGACCATAACCTGACCATTGCTACCATCTTCACGATAATTACTATCACCATAATATGCTAGCACGTTGCCTAAGTCATCAACATTGCAACGACGACGTTTGTACATTGAGAAATTATCGAATGCTGCACCAGGTGTTAAATTTTCATCATCACGTGTAACTGTACGGTTCACATAGTCAATTGTAACACCAAGTGTGATACCAGTTGGTGTTGGTGTTGGTGTTGGAGTATCGCCGCCACCATCAATATCTGTTTCGTCATGTGTACCAGCAACAATATGTCCATCACTGCCAACAACAACGACCTTGCCAGCATTTTGTGACCCAAGATTGGGATTACCTTCAATTTGGGACATTGCCGTTTCAAGTGCATTCAATTCAGTAGTAATGGCTTTTTGCGTCATTGTGCCGTCTTCATTCGTACCTTTTTGCTTATAATATTTAGATGTCTCTATATCATAAGTAATTAAATCGCCGGGGTATTGGAAAAGAATGGAGTTAGTTATTGCGGTGTCCGTTCTTTGATCATTATTTGCTGGTGTAAACTCAGCAATTTCTTGATCAATAACTTCTGTTAAATTAGTATCTAAACGCTCTAATATATCATTCGCTGTCGCAAGCGTCTCTTGCGCCAATTCGTTATTAGCTTGCGTTTGCTCGGTAATTGTATCAATATTAGCTACGGCCGCATTTGCATTTTTAACAGCCTGCTCGGCTTTTTTAGCATAAGAGTCGATTTGTCCAGTGGAACTCATACTCTTAGCAAGAATAATGTCTAGTATGTCCATAAAATCGCCTCCTTTAATCTTTGGGTTCTTGGTCAGCTGCACTATCTCCATTCATTAATGATATCCATTCTTTATTAGAATTTGCCATATATACATTTAAGGAATCTGGATCCTTTAATACAATTGCTACCGACCCAAGCGTAATATATTGTGGATCTATATTTTCCATGTCGGCAGCAGTATCGCAAACATGTTCATATGTAACAACATTATCCAAAGAACCTCTCTTTGTCATTATATTCATATTAATTCACCACCTAATGAGAATAGAAAGGTTTATACTGCTGTATCCGCTGTATAGGTTATGTGGTCACTTAGTACAGCGGTAGATCCATTTAATCCATTTGCAGTATCAATGATTGTCCATTTCTGTTTTATAATTCCACCATATAGTTCACTTGGTGAAAAAATTAATTGATCAAATGTTAATAAATATTGCGTGCCAGTTTGATTCACAGAGCTATTATAATAAGAAGATATTATATAACCGTGACTATCATCATAAAGGCCCACAAGAACTGGCCTTTTTCCTTGTTGTCGCCAACTAGAAATTTCTTCTCCACTCACTGGTTCAACCAACGGATACTCTATGCCGATGTCATAGCCATCTTCTTCTATTGGGTGTATTTTAATAAATTTATAATCTTTTAATAAGCTATCGGTTTCATCTGCTTCGCTTCCTCCGCCAGATGAAGAAGCAGTAGATAACAAAATCCATTGATGTTCACCGTTCGCAATATAAACTTCCAATTCCCCAGATGCACCTTGTACAACAATAGCAACTGACCCCAGTGTTGAATATTCATATGCAATATTATTTAAATCATTGATGGTGTCGCAATAATGTTCGTAAGTAACAACATTATCAGCGCTGCCCCGCTTTGACATTATATGTGCCATATTACATCACTCCAACATATTTGCCGCTAATCCAGCCAATTTGTCCAAGAATACTAATAGCATACCATCCATTATCAGTAATTAGCGGTTCACCCTGTGCGTTAACTAGTGGATCTAACTTTGTATTCTTTGCCAGTGTAGTTAAAATAGCATACGATGCACTATTACCAGCGCGTACATTTACTGAGCCAGTCGTTTTATATCCATTAATTACTGGAATTGGCTCATCCTTTGGCTCGTCTGGCTCTGGCTCGCGATCTGCAATGGCAGACATAAGCGCGAGATGCGATTTTTCACCATAAATTCCATCTGCATTTAGGCCATATTTGCCTTGGAATTTTTTAACTGCTTCAAATGTGGCATTACCAAAATCACCGTCTTCAACCAAATTAGTACCAATTAATTCATTTAACAAGTGCTGCAATTCTTTAACGTCATCGCCTTTCAATCCCTTTTTAAGAAGGCGCGCGCCGAGTTGTTGTGTTGCAACACTATTCACTTCTATATATTTAAGTCCCGGAATTCTATACCAATGTAACCAATTGCGGTCCTTTAATTTTGTTATTACGCATCCGTAATTGAAGCCGCGTTCTTCTACGACTTCGCCATTACCAATATATACCCCTACGTGGCCAGAATAACGCACTGCCACACCAGGTAATTCTGGAATAGTATCAATAGTGCCCCAATCTAAGCCTTGCTTTTTTGCATATTCAAATAAATCGTTCGCACTTTTATCTGGCATACCATTGCTAGCATATTTTGTGGTGAATTTTGGAGTGGATTGACCAATTGATTCAATTACTCCTTCGCCGCCATTTGTCCAAAAGTATCCTTTTAGAAGACCGCAACAGTCTGAGCATACCTTATGTTCACTCACATGCTTTTTATAAGTGGCCATGCGGCCAGATGTATAGTGCGTTGAATATTGACTCTTTTTAGAATTTAGTAAAGAAGTGGTGCATGGCTGCACATATGTCCCATACCAATATGGTTGTCCGACAAACTTTTTACAAAATTCTACAAAATTGATATTAGTAAATTCTGCCATAGTTTCTTCCTCCTTTTCTAAAACCGACGTGTCAGTAAACCACGACAAGGATTTTGTTCCATTTAAAACATTTAAATCTACCTGTTCTTTGCAACCGGCTAATTTGCCCTTATCCGTATATTGCCATAACTCACATGGATAAATTGGTTTATATTTGGTATTGATCGCACCATTGTTTAATCCGTAACGCGGAATCCAAATAAAATCAAAATCATCTAATAAGGACTCAATATATGAGTATTTATCTTGCGGTATATATAAACCAATTTTCTTACACCCAAGCACTCGTAATTCATTTAAAAACGCTTCTGTAACATTTAATACAGTGGTTCGTGTTTGAGTGCTATGTTCTATGTCTGCAACGTAGAAAAGCGGCCGCAGTCCATTTTTTCGTGCTTGTTGCACAAAATATTGTGCTTCTTTACGCGCGCCACTAGATGTGCCACTTTTTACATAGTGGTATACACCATATGGTATGCCGCATTCAGCAGCATATTGCGCATATTTATTATCGGCATCAAGACCAACGCTCGCGCGGAAAATAACTAAATCTAGTTCTTTCCGCGCAAGTTCCCAGTCAATTTTGCCTTCATAATGACTAATATCGGCTATTTTCATTGGCCTTTCTCCTTATTTGTAGAATATGAAGAATTGTTTACGTGCTTTTTGAACTTCTGAACTCGTGCCTTTCGCGCGATTAGATGCTGCGGAAGCTGGGTCGTTTATATAGAAGTATTTACCGTCCCATTTCCAAATGCAGCAGAAATGCATAATCCATCTATTTTCATAGTGGCCAGACCATCTCTTTCATATTATTAATATAATACTAGTTGATGCTTCCACGCTGGAATTGCACCAGACGTGTACGAGTAAAACTCTGGTCGTTACACCTTCCATTAGGCTCGGCACGGTATTACCATGTCCTTTTAGGATTTAGGTTCCCTTACTCATAATGTAATTGCTTACTTCTGAACCGTTAGCCGCTTACGCGACACCCTAGATTTCTAGGTTCATCAACTTTTACAACGGCCATTTCCCTTAACCGTTTTTTGTCCATTTGCTAGGCCCAAAGCTTACAACAGCAAGTGCTCCATTGCTTAATGCATTCTTCAAAGTCTCTACTGACGTTGTTTGCACAAATTTACTAGCGCCATATTTTTCTGCGCAATAACGGAAAAATGTCCAAGCAGTACCACTATCATAAGTACGATACCCCTTTTGCACTGATAACGCACATAATTCACGAGGTGTGACGTTTTTATCCCACCATGTAGCTACTATATCTGCCATAGACGTTGGGCCACATCCTGAATTCTTAATTGTCTGACTCTTAGTGTGAGTAGAATACTTAACGCTACCCCAACGAGAATCGTATTGTTTGTAATCTACTGGTTTTTTCGTATTTGTTCCAGATGTTTTTGGAGCCGGCGCTGCGGTCGCAGAGAAAGCCATCTTCCACACATCTTTTGTCACAATACCAGTAATTATTAATTTGGAAGCAATTTGATAAGCGCGTGTGGAAGCTCGTGTTTTTGTACCAAAAATACCATCTACATCAACGCCTAAGAATGCTTGCCACATTTTAACTTCTTTCCCTCGCGATCCTACTTTTAATTCTGGCATTTGCGCCGCAATTAAATTCCAATCGCTTTCAGAAAACACGCCATCTTTCTCCATTCCGTTCTTTTCTTTCCAATTATTTACTGCTGCCTCAGTTTTTGTGCCAAAAATACCATCAGCGCTAACGCCAAGGAAAAATTGAAGGACACGCACTTCTGTGCCATTACTCTTGCGTTTTAATGCTTTCATTGCTATCATCCTCCAATTTGATGAAACGTCCATCTTCTGTACGAATCCAAATTTCATCTTCCGTTTCTTTCTCATAGTTATTTGCTTCTGTTGCTACACCAATGTTAAATATATTCATATTATCACCCCTTATGTTGGGATTCGTGGATACACAATGTTTGAATCGATTGAATAGGTTCCGTTACTAATTGTGCATTTTGTTTGCATACCGTCATATTGCGCGGCCATTTTCATAGAACGATATTTTGGATCACTGCCTTGCCAGACCTGCCAATTTGTATCGGTGGTTCTTTTATAAGTCCAAACTACTGTGACGTCTGAATCTGCCATATAATCTATATCAAAGCGAGCCGTTTCCCCAACCGCTGCATATACGTCTACTGGCTGTGATGTTATTTCAATACCAGTATCAATCGCTCTTGGGATATTGTCTCCCCAATATGTTGTTGTGCCATTAGAAGTAAGAACTTGGTTTTCAGTTCCTAAACCAATTGGATCGGCCCATGCGCCGTCATTTCGTAAGAATGTCGTTGTGCTTGAACCGAGTTGCGGCCCACTTGTTACAGTGTTTGTGCCATTGAATTTTGCCAAGTAGCCACTTGTACCACTACCAGTGATATTGTTGGCGATACTTGGAGTAACAGTAACGTCTTGCGCAGTGCCACCTAATGGCGTCACTGTAAATTTATTGGTGCCGCCGCTAAATGTATATGTAGTATCAGTTAAAGAGGGACTAGAAACGCCATTGATAATCCATTTTTTTGTACTAGTACCAAGATTATATGTGTCAGTAATTGCTGGTAACAAATCAACACCAAAATTCATATTATCATTCGCCATATTATCCCTCCTTAACCTGATGTTACAGTAGTATTACCGTTGTTGTCAACGGAAAAATGAAATGTAATTGCTGGCTCTGCGCCATTTGGTACAGTTATGTCAAAACTTTTTCCATTTGTAAGAGTGACGCCAGTAATATAAACATTTGTTCCATCCCAACTCGCAGACGTGGAAGCGCCGCCTGATGGGCTTATATTGATAGCTTTTTCTACCCAACCGCTAACCGCGGCGGCATACATAAAACTTGACCGCGTGACCGAAGCATGCGGTACTAATGAAACACCTGACGTATCTGTTGTGCTGGTGGTTGCATTGGTAAAAGTCCCGGTAGCCGTTTTATCAGTAAGATCGCCGCCTTTAAAGGTGGGTGTTGCGCTTTTTGCAGATAAATTTAAAACAATCGGTTTATCCACATATTGTGTAGATGTGGCTAATGTAACCGCTGTCCCAGATTGCTTTGTTAATTGAATATTGCCAGTCCATTTACCATCTTGATTAACTAGTGTCGCCATTTAATCATCTCCTTTATCTCATCATATGAAGATAGATTAAGTGGTTGTTATAGTATATGCACCAGCGTATGTCGCCATTGTACCTGTGATGAGCGCGCCATTGTTATCAAATGCAGTATAACCGCTTAAAATGTAGTTGGCTGGGGCGTTTGCGCCTTCTGCGTCTGGCACCAATTTTGCCAAACTAATTTTAGAAGCGGGGACATAACCTGGGTTGATGTATAAATAATCGCCAGAAATAAGAACTGGTGCGGTACTTGATATATCTGTATAGGTGGTGCCGCTAGTTGCGCTATTGGCGAAGGTAGCTTGGGAGATTGGAATATACATAACATCCGAAGCAGCAGCGCCGTAAGTATATTGATTGCCTGTGGCAACAGTATATTCCCCAGCATCGTTGCCGCCATAGCCGGACATGTTAACTTGCGCACTTGGACGCACAGTGCCAGTAACTGCGCTAGACGCCACAGCAATATAATAATTTCCAGAGCCTGGTTTAGTTTTAGTTGCTGTGCCCGCTTGCGCGATGTTTGTGTCTGAGTGCTTGCCTATTAACGGCTTTTGTGTCAATGCCCCGCTAATAGTGCCTTGAATGGTAATCTTGCGTAAAGCAACGTTAGTTGTGGCAGTGTTAGTATTTTTTGTACCTATACTATCACTTACATATCCTTCATTTGTGATTGACGGTGCCGCTATTGTGGTAGTTACTGTTGCAGAAAAATTCCCTTGATTAGAATCATATTCCAACAGTGAATCAGTTATGGAAGTTGTTGCAGATCCAGATTGAATCGTGCCAACTTTAATTGGTACATAAGTCGCTGTTGCTGCGTTGCTACCAACACTTAATACAGTCGCAGTTGCTGTATTATAATTACTAGTCGTACCATAACCTGCCGTTGTAACAGTACCTGTAATATTAACATTACTTGATTTGGCCGCCGCATCAACACGAACATAAGCACCGCTGGTGGGCTTTGTCGTAGTAACTGCGCCACTTGCAGCATCAGTCCAAGTATCTGAACCTGGTTTTGCCGTGCGAGAAATAGCAGGAGTAACTTTTAGTGTGCCTGTATAACTTGCCCCTACTTCAACTTTATTCAATGTTTGTGTTGCTTCAACAGCACCGGTCTGCTTTGTGCCCTCAGAAGAACTAACATAGCCAGCAGTGCTAACAGTTGGCGCTGGCACAGTCCCAGTAATAGCAACAGTAAAGTTATCATTTGTGCTATCATAAATTGGGGTGCCATAAGTTAAAGTAGATACATTACCACTCTTTACAGTACCGAGATCCACTGATGTTGAACCTGCACTTACCCAGCCATCTGTATAGCTAACCGTGCGGCCGCTTACTGTTGGAGTGGTTGTTGTAATTGGGATATAATAGATATCAGATTGCGCAGCGCCGACTGCTACTAAGTTTTGTGAAGAGACAAAATTACTTGTTGTACCATAACCAGATTTTAAAACTTCTGGTATAAATGCAGCATTATCTATATTACTATTAGAGCGCACAGCAACATATACGCCGCTAGTAGGAGCAGTGGATGTGCTTGCGCCACTTGCTGCATCAGTTACACCTGTAATACTAATTGTTTGTTTTGTTAACGTTGGCTTTCTAGTGGTTGCTGCTGAACCATCTGCTAGTCGAGCGGCTAATTGAATTGCGTCAACAGTTGTGGTTACAACCGCACCACCAGTATTAGCATTTTTCGTACCTTTTGTGCTAGAAATATAACCTGGAATATTAATCGTTGGCGCGCTTACATCAGCAGAACCAGTAATATTAAATTTAGAGGTAGAGCTATCATATGCATAAGACAATGAACTAATTGTCGCACTACCAGATGTAATTTCACCTGCTGCGCCAGAGTCCGCGGCTCCAATAACTAATGTGCGGGCCGCATTGTAGCCCTCTGTGATTGTAATTGTTTGATTTGAATCTGTCGGAACAATAGTTGAACCAGACGCTATTGTGCTAGTTCCTTGTTGCATAATAGATTGGCTTACCTTACCAATTCCTATACTGTCAGATTCATTATATCCAGATGTTTCAACCCACCCAGCCGTTGAAACATTTAAATTTGCACTAATATTATTAGTAGGATAATAATATCCACTTGTGGCGGTTCCCCAAGTCGGTGATTGTGTTGTATTCCCAGTAAGAGTAAGCTCTGCGGTCGCTGGGCGGGCCGTCAATTGTAATCTAATTTCTTTATCAATAAATTGGTCAGTTGTATTAAAGTCAATAACTGTACCGGTTTGTTGAGTCAAAGTATGGTCTAAAACAAATTTTCCGCCAACTACTGACATCTGACCAGTTGTACTTGCCATATTATTCACCCCTTAACCATATATACCTTGATAAACAGGAACTATAACATCTTGACTGCCATCAAACGTATAATTTTGATTAGAACCAAAAGTAATACTATGTTCCAATTTTTTTGGTATGAGTTCTTCTGCTGTCTTACCATTCAATGTACCAGCGTCTATGAAAGCTAATGACGAGACAGTTGTTGTACCATCACCAAGCTTCATACTCGGCACTTTAATGAGGCCGCCACTTGGTGATTGCACTGTCCGCCAATCGCTATAAATAATTACTTCACCTTGCTCTGGTACATATGTAGAATGGTCAGACCAATATTCTTTTGTATGCTGTGTTATTTTTGTTATAGCTGGCTTGTTTTTTATATATGAATCAGATTGTGGATCTGTTTCAGACCAATCTGCTTGTGTTTTTTCTTCTGTATCAGGAACCATATATAAAGTATTAGGATCGTAATAATATGTGGTTCCGTCAACCGTAATTTGCTGCTCTGCAATTAAAGTTTTATATTGCTCTTTTGTAAGAGTAATAATCTGTTTTAAGATTGACATATTAATCCTCCTACTTTATTTATTACCCTTTTATATAATTAGTTGAACTATCGAAAACCTGAGTTAAATCGGTTTGTTCGACCCAACTACCATTTATTTTTTTATATACTTTTGTTGCTTCTCTCCAACTGCCACCTATTTTTAAATATAAATGCTGAGAGCTGCCGCAAGTAACAACAATTGTATGCGCGGCGTTTACACTTGTTAATTCATAAATGTAATTAGCAATTTTTGTGCCACCTTTGGTAGTTTCTTCATATTGCAACGAAAACGTTCTATCCACGTTGTTATCTTTTAATGTAACTTGTGCGTTTGCATCATTTGGGACAATTAATAATCTATAATCATATCCTGCTAATACAACCGTTTGACCATCAGGGTACATCTTAGCGTCCGTTCCAGAAGAAGTTATAAAATAGTAATCGACATCGCCAAAAATAAAAACTAAGCTATGTTTTTGATTAATATTATTTAATGTATAAGTATATGTGCCGCCAGCAGATGATTGCTCGACACTTGTTACTTTCCACTGCAAGTTATCGTTGTTGCTATTAGAACCGTCGTCTTTGCCATATTTTATATCTATAAAGTGTTCCCCAGCAGGAACCTCATAGGTTATGGTCTGCGGGTTCGCACTATTAGAACACATTGCTAATTGATAATTTGAAGTGCTATCAGACGGAGACGAACTACCAGAGCTTGCGGTTAGTCCATCTGTTGCGACCTCCGTATCTATTTTTCCGAACAAACCATAATCGTAATTGGCCTCAGCATAGTTTATATATGTTATTGTTACAAGGCAATCACTTTCAAAACTCATATTGAGTCGCGCAACTGATGCTGATTTATTAACACCATCATTAGTAGAAACATAATAACCAGTAGAAGAATTTAAATTAAATCCATAACTGGCGCCAGAGACTTGTGTTGTAACTGTATAAGTATTAACTGGCGGGACATGTACTAATTGACTTGTTATATCCACGCCATTATCTAAGGCAAGCGTTAGTTGCGGATCAAGTGGGTGGATTGTAACTACTTGATTGCTGCCTTCTTGCACACGCTCTGTACCTGTTCCCGGAGTAGTTTGCGCATTGATACTCGAAATAGTTATTGGATAATAGGTATAAGTTGGATCTTCCTCTGGTGGAATAAAAGGCCCGGACTCATCAATTAAGATAGTGTGGTCTGCATTAATATTAGTTATAGAGTAAGTCCAATAATATAGATTGCCAGAAGATGGCATATCATATTCTACTGTCCAAGTAACACCAGTAACAAGGCCGCCATAATAACCAACTGTATGCCGCAATTTAGCGTTTTGTAATTCTGCTCGCGTCCAATTTCCAACATCTGGCATATCATTTGTAGTTATTGAAGTGCTAGTAAATTCATAATACTCGCCCTTTGCAGTCGAACCAGCATATGCTTGTACACGAGATACATAAGTGCTGCTGACCGTAGAACTTTCTCTGTGACCAGTTACTTTAATATTAACGCTTGTAATTGTCGCTTCCTCTGGTATATCACTAAAATCAAAACTATATTCTGCATAGCCAGTGCTACTTTGTGAAGCATACATGTTGCTAGTAGAACTATATGGACTTTCTGCACTATGGCCAACTGCATATTCAGCATATTGAGAGCCACTTTGAATGCCAGAAGTAGTAACTGATGCTGGGTATTTCTTCAAAGTGTCACCAGTTGGTAATAAGTGTTGTTCTAATTGTTCAGTAATATCAGTATTGTTGTCTGTTATTTCTAAACCAGTTATACTTTCGCCGTCGATTCTCACAACCGCATTACTACCAGACATTATTTCTTGCGTTGCCGGTGAAGGTGTCACGCCAGAAACAGTGCTAGTAGCAGTAATTGTATATGCAGTGCCACTAACAGAATAATTTATTGTTAAATCTGCGCCATAGAAATATAAGTAGGCCGCACGTGTTGTGTTACTTGTGCCGCGAGTACCAGTATATCTAATTTGAATATTATTTAGCTCAGAACGTGTCCAACTACCGGGAGTTAGATCGTATGTAGTCGCGGTAGTTGTGCGTGCGGAAACAGAACTGCCTTTTGCTGTGCTATCGTTGTACAGTTGAAGCACAGCAGTTGAAAGATATTGAGTAGAACTTACGCGGGCTTTCGCACTACAAGTAATTGAGTCAATTGTTGCTGCCGCGGGAACATCCGATACATCGAAAGTATAAGAAATGTAAGTCGTTGCACGAGATCCTGTATTACATGTGATATATGCGTAATTAGTAGACGACGTACCGTCATAGCCATTAGAAATTGGATATGAGCTACTTACAGAAGAATAAGATGAATTTGAACTATCATAACCAGAGGGGTATAAAGTTATGCTATCTTGTATATCTATTTGTCTTGCCATAATTTACACCCCTTTAAGTCTGAATATAGATATCACCATTCACACCAGTAGATGATGACGGAGCAGATGAACCGCTATAAATGGTTTGGAATGTTACTGTTCCAGTCAATTGTTCACCGTTGGCTCCATAAAACACTTTTCCAGAAGCAACGTCCGCTGCGGTCGCTGTTGTATTTGTTATATCAATTAAAGTTGTACTTCCATAAATTACTTTATTAATTGCCATAGACTATCACGCCCCGGCAATAGTAACTGTCTTACCTCCTGCGGCGTTATCTGTCTCCGTGTATGGAATTGCATTAACAGTTACTTGTGAAAGGTAATTGTACGTAGGTGAGTCAGGTGTAATAACTTGTTGTGTAGTGGTTGGAGTAACAATTTTGGACTGAGCGCTTGCGTCTTCTGTGCCGCTCATTGTACCTTCTACACCTAAAATTGTTACGCCTTGACGGATATTTTCTGCAATAATCTTATCTTGCTCTGTGCTTAATATACTAACTTGTCCAGAACCATCGTGATAGCCTTGCGGCACTACGTATGTGCCAGCCACAGTAGAAATTGTGCCAGTAACTGCACCGCGATTTGGCATTGTACCAGTTAGCTTTGAGCCCGCTTTATATGCTGTTTTAGTTGCTAAAATTTCAGAAGCTACGGCAGTGGCATCTGATGTATCTGCGTCATAAGTATTAATACCTGTGCTGGCTTCGCCGCTTGGTAAGTGGAATTTTTTACCTGATGCAACGTCTGCCGCGGTAACGTCATCGCTAGTCAAGTCAATAAGGGTATTGCCGCCATAAATTACTTTATTTACATATTGATTTGGCATAAGAGTCACTCTCCAATAATTACGGTGTACCCACCGCTAAGATTTGTTGTTTCATAATAAGATACAGGCTCTATAACGATGTCATCTTTAAGCCCTTTGTTTTTTGTGGACAGGATTTGTTCGCCACGAGCCTGGCTCTGTACAGTGTAAGATCCAATATATGGCTCAAATTCAGTGCTTTCAGGATTTGGTGTAGTAGGGGACCACCTTTTATTATTTAAGTAGAGGGGCATAGGTTAATAATTTGAACAGGTGCAATATCATCATAAGTATATGCCCCTATTCCATAAAAAAATGGTAAATTAACAACCGTAGTCACCCCGTCCCCTACCTTAAAACGAGGAAAAAGGCGAGCATCATCAATATTTTGCCCTGATTCAGCATTATATATGATAAGCTCGCCTTTTCGTGGAACAAAGTTTACTGCTTTATTCCAATTTTCCTCAGTATCATTTTTCAACTGAATTCGGGTTTTTATAGTGTCATTTGACATTATTATCACCACTTGGCATCGTTTCAGCCGTTTATGTATTCTGCGGCACTGCCGCAATCTAAGAACATTGGTTCTATTGGTAATGCACGAATTGGGATATAAATATAAAGAGTATCGCCATCTTCACCGACGACTTGCGCGCCAGCCTTATCGGCGGCATCTGGGTCAGTTATTGCATTAGCCTCTCTAAAATAATAAAGAATATCTGTTTCTTCATCAAAATAAAGACTATGCTCATCGCCTGGAATTGGAAATGTATCCAATGTTCCAAATTGTATGGCGCCAGTAGCGAATCTCTCCCAGAAGGCGTCTTCATCGCCTTCAAATCCATAATTACGTGCTATTGTTAAAATTTGTTTAGATAATGTACTTAATGCAAGATTTTCCCAAGGATAAACCATGGCTAGACCAGCAGAGCGTGGTCTAGCCGGTAAAATGGTAAAATCATAATCAAGTAGCAGATCGCGTGTTCTCTTGCGTTCTCGGCACATCTTCTGCCACCTCGCGTATTTCGCATACTGGTAAAGAGAATGCGGAATAGTATGAATTGATCTCAGAGCCGCCAGTTAAGTTACCATCATTATCGAATTGCGGCTCATGGTATATACGTAAATCCCAAAGATATTTCTTTGGCACTAAATTAATTGTATCTTCTCGAATAAAAGGTATCGTAATAACTTCTTCTTCTCCGGTTAATGGAATATTTATATTATGCACGGTTGTCCGTGTTAGAGAATCAAAAATAGAAAATACAGCGACGTCGCCTGAACTCACCGTATCTTGCAAAGGAATAGAAAAAGAACCTGTATCGCCACGAGGAATTATTAAACGCCGCTGAATTGTTCTAATCATAGTTCTTACCTATAATAGTAATGATCAGGCTCGCGATTGTAATAATTATGCGCAAAGAAATCATTTTCATATGATTCTTCATCGTAGTTATAATTCGCATAATTACCTGAACCACGCCTGCGATATTGATATTCAGTAGAATTTAATTTTCTAATTTTATCGGCGTATTTGGCTTTTAATTGATCTTGCTCTTGTAAGATATAATTCATATCATAACCAGCGTTCTCCAAAGCCATCATTTTTTCCTCGGCATGTTCTATTTCTTTTTCTACATGATCGATTAAATAATCTAATTTACGAGAAGCTTCTCTCTCGTTCGCTTGCTCTAATTTTTGCGCCATCTCTAAGAGATATTGTTTTGTCTCTTTTTCATAATCAATCCAACGTTTAAAACCATCACGTACTGCATTGCGTTTTGTTCCGGAATCAACATCATATCGAGTATGTGAATACCAGCCAGTTGGAATGACATTCGCATAGTTTTGAGAAGAAGAATTATTATTGCTATTATTATTCATATTGGTCATGTTGTTCATATTGCTCATATTACTTGGCTGTACCAACTGATTGTACTCTTTCATATACATATCTTTTGCTTTACGATAGGTTAATAATTCGCAAAGCATTTGATATTCATGGCATTTCTGATAACCAGGCAAATTTAGGAAGCCATAATAATCTGCAAGTTGTTCATGCATTTCAACGCCTTGCTTCATGCGATTAATTAGTTCGCTATAAAGCTGTTGCAATTCTTGACTTGCTTGTGCCATAATAATTCCCTCCTATTAGCATAGTTTAGAAACTATTAAATTATAGTGAGCGGTCGCGGAAGCAACATCACTTGGATTTATAATTTGAATTGTAGTTGGGGCCGCCACACAATTACATGGACAATTATTTTGCGCAACGGTAACAGTGCAACAAGTGCTAACTGCCGTCAAATCGCCTACGGCAACGGTAGATTCACTGATAGCGTCCAAACGCGGCACACCATTTACTGCAATTTGCACGCCAAAATCGCCAGCATCAGCAACACTGCCATAAGCGTCAACTTTAATTAAATAAACACCACGTTGATTTAATTCCACAGTGCTTGGCGCGCTATGAGTTGCAGAATTTCCTTTTATATAAGTAATACTATTAAGTGGAACAGATGCGCCCGCCGCCACAGAAATTCCATCGCTATAAACTTGAAGCATATTAATTCCTCCTTATAAAAAGAAAAAGGCACCTGCCAAAAAACAGGTGCCTACTATAAAATATATCCTTAAAAACTAGACACACTGAATGTGTTCGGAAGTTTTTCTTTACATATTCATGCCGCAACAACCATTGTTGTTGCAGAAAGGATTAGTACCAGCATTATAAGTCCAGCCCTGTGGATAACGCATCACACCTTGTAGCTGATTAGCTAGTTGTAGCTGTCCAATTTGGTCACGTAAGTCTTGAATAGTGTTGCCAGTCATCATATCAATGATACGTTGGGTTTGAGCAGTAGTATTGGCGTTAATTGCAGTAGTATTCATTGCATTCTCATAGCGTGCTTGAGCAAGTTGAGCAGCGATGTTATTTCCTACTTCATTAATTAACATGCGTGTATCACAACCATTTGTTATCGTAGAGGCTCTTTATCCTCTACCTCTTGTAGTTTCCTACAAGTTCAGACTATATCTTCACCCTATTACTAGGGGCTGGGTACTCGTGGAGAGATTATCGGTAAATCGTCCTCACTCTCTAGTCGTTGAACCTTCCAAGATACTTTTATTGATTATTTTCTTGGCTAGGCTGCTGATTAGCATATTTACAAGTATGGCCTTTAAAAGTTGTTTGTCCTTTTTTTAATGCACGACCCAAAGATTGTGCATTACCACCAATATATTGGGCCGCGTCTTGAAGAGTATCAAACATTTTTTCTTCATCAATAATTACTCCTTTAGACGCAGGATTTAAAAATTGTTTATGTTTATCAATAGGTTTATATTCGGTATCTAAATATTGACATAAATTATAACAGCTGTCATATCCTCGTTTTGCATATCCACATACTTTACTAAGACTGACACCTAAAATTGGTACTAATTCTGAAGCACATTCATATATTTTATCTTTATATCTAATAGCTCGTTTAGAACGATGAGCTACTGATTTTTTTGCTATTTCAGGGTCTTTCATTGGATTATATTTAGACATATAAGCTTTTAATTCTGGGGTCCATTGGCTTTTATATCCACCAGAACCGCCTTTATCAATATTAGCTTTTACTTGTCCAATACTTCTATAATAAGCAATTAATTCTTCTTCATATTGAAAAGCTTCATCTTCAGTATCAAAATATTTTATAATTTCACTTTTGCAATCTGAAAAAATATTATAATATTCTTGTTTGAAGATCTGATTGCGTTTATATGTATCTTTATATCTGTCTCCGCTTCCTTTACCTATATAAAATACTTCATTCGTACTCTCTATAAACCATTTATAAACATAATATTTTTGTTCCATTTTTATCCTTCCTTGTAAACTTAGCTTTCCAGTCAATTCTCCCAGTTGCCATAGCAACTTACGCTGCTAAAGTGCCATTGTAATCATAGCACTGATTTTGATTGGCCATTAGAGTCATTTGATTGGTACGGACATCACCAATCTGAGCAGTTAGAGCGGCCTGAATGTCTTTTTCAACATTAATATTATCGTATTTAGCTTGATTCGTAGCGGCTACCGCTTGGGCAGTCCCATTGCTAATTGCCGTCATAATATCACGATTTTGTGATTGTAAGTCGTTGAAGTTAAAGCCATTCTGTACAAAATCTTGCGTTGCATATTGAGGACGATAGCCACCGCCGCCCCAATTGCCGCCGAAGCCGCCGCCCATGAGGGCTAGGATTGCAAATAACCAAATCATGCCGCCCCAACCTCCATTGCCGAAGCCATCATTATTACCAGTTAGTAGCGCAACATCGGAAGCTGTTAATCCTTCATTTCCATTCATAAGGACACATCTCCTATATAAAATATTTTATATAAAAAAGCTCATCCAAATAGGATGAGCTTTTTATTTTAATTGATTTAATATCGCTTGTGGGTCGATGCCCTGCTGCTTGCATAAATTAAAAAAAGCAGTTTTAGGGTCACCGCCGTTATTTTTAATTACATCTATAATAGATGCAAAACGTGGGTCATTTACCAACATTTGATTTAACATCATTTGTGGGTTTTGCGCCGCTTTAATTTGATTCATTAATCCTTTGAGCTGTTGTATCTGCGGATTCATTTGATTGCCGCTGTTTCTTTGTTGCTCGATTGCCATTTGAATAGGATTCATATTGTTTCTCCAACTTACTAATGCGTTCTTCTAGCGAATTTAAATCTACTGGTGTTGGCGGTTGATACGGCGTAATTGAAAATGGTGTCGCCGTTAAATATCCGCCGCCATCTGTTTGTACTAACCAAACAATAGGAGCATTTTCGTCTAATAGCAAATTTGTACTATTGGGTCCCATTTTAAAAGCTTTTGCTCCCGCCTCACCATTGACCTTGATAATATCATAATGCGGAAGCATTGTATTAAAAGGAGCGGATGGATTCCACCCGCCCATATTCCAATTATTCATTTCTAATTAACTCCTTGGCCATATTTGCGGCCGCAAGAAGGGCAATATGTGCAGATGCGCATATTGTTTGCTTTATCTAGAAAAAATAACTCTTTTTCTTTTTGTTGTCGCTTATCCCAACAGAAACCACAACCAAATTCCGCTTCTTGCACTGGTTGGCGTTGAGATTGTTCGTATTCTTCTTCACTATAATATCTAACCATTATTACCTCATATCATCATCGCCGCGCTTCGCCGCGATACATAGTGCAATTGTGAATAAACCACACCATGCTCCTCCAAAAAAGGCTGGTATTAGCCATAACCAACTTACCATACGACCGCCCCGCTATTCTTCATAAATCTATTATACTCACCACGAGTAACCCAACGAATGATGTCGTTATTGTTCCCGTTGTCATCAGTGAACACGCCAATATTGAAACAAAGGGCATCGGTCAGATAGTTGTCGTTAAAGTCGTACAGAGGACGAGAGTCACGCAGTTCCCAATTCTCAATGTTCCAAAAATTCTGTCGCATAAGTCGTTATCTCCTTCGCTCTTTTGTATATTTATTATACCAGAATTTTTGGTTGAAGTCAAATGTTTTTCTACTTCATTTTAAAAGTAGTAAAGACCGGCGTATTATATAGTTTTCTGCTATTACATAATAATTTTTACTGGCTTTGAATAATATGTGTTGCTATTGCTATCTGACAGTTTGCATCTCCATAAGCATGCACCATTGATATTTGTGGCAGAAGATTTTACTGTGCATGTATTTGTAGTCGCGCCAGTGCCAGAAGAATTAACCCATATAGTTCCATTTGTTAAACTATATTGCCACTGATATGTGACGCTATCCCCGTTGGCAACTAATGAAAATTGTGTAGACTGATTAAGTGCCGTTACAGTAGCATCTTGTGGTTGCGCCAATATCATTATGCCAGTATGTTTTGTGTAGTATATTGTCATAACTGCTAATCCTGTCTCAGATGCGGCACAAGCAACCGTATTCGGAGACGTATATATACAAGCAGAATACAAATTTGGATTTGTACCATAAACCCAGTTCATCGGGCGAGTAAAACCGTTAGAAGCATATAATATACCAGTTAAATTTACAAAACGCACTGCACCGGTTGGATATGGGAGATCATAGAATGAGTTTGCAGAAGAAATCTGTTGATAGATTGTCTTTTTATATATATAATTACCATCAAGCCATGTTTCCCCTGTGCATTGTTCGTCTGCGCTATATGTGTCTTGTCCCGCAACATCTTCTGGCGCAGGTGTCCAATCGGTTGGATGCGTACCAAATTCGATTTTTACTTGCTTTATATTCGCTGTGCAAGTAGTATTTGTATTATTTAAAAAAACTTGTAGGCCGTATTTAGCAGGTGTTTCACTTGATGTATCAGTATATTGATTTACATTAGTCGTAAACCAAACACGTACCCATTCATTGTCTTGTGGCGCGCTGAGCATATTTAACATATTTAATGTATTTCCATCAAAATAATGCATCCTATACGATAATCTTGTATTGTCTGCTTTGAAACTAGCAAAATTTACAACAATTTTCTGCCCCACGGTTGTCAATTCGTCTGCCTTTAAATAAAATGAACAACAAATATCGTTACCTTGTATTGCGGTTACTGGAATATCTGGCAAATAAAAACTTGCACTAAGCCAATGCTGGCCGTCTGGCACAATTGTTACTACATCAAAGCCATCTTCATCTTGTGAGATTGTACCTGTTGTAGAACTATAATATATATCATCCGCCTTAATTCTCTTAGAGTAGCGATATAAGTTGCGGCCGCTGCCATAGCCTTCTGCCGCAATTTGTGAGAGTGTCTTGAATGAGCCGCCATGAAAGCGGAACATTGGATGTTCTGGCGGTAACACCATATTGGTTGTTGTACTCATAAAACCAAGTAATAAATAAGTATAACCATCTGGCGCCGTTGGGATAGTTGTTGTAACTACGCCTGCGACAGGATCAAGCATTGTCCCCGCCAGATTACCTTTTATAAAAACTGGTTCGCCCGCCGTACCAGAGAATCCACTTATGGTATTAGCTAATGAAAATGTGCTGCCCCAAGCGATATAGTTATTTGTTTGAGTACCGCCTGATGTGTAAGCAGTGCCGACATATAGAATTGGTTTAGAAACGTCGAATGCTGTCGTTGATAATAATATTAATTTACCGTCTGCATTAAAAACGCCAATTCTGCCAGCAGAGATAGCCATAGCAGACTGCACAGATGCCTTATAGTTAACACGATCATAATAGTTTGTTGTGGTATCTTGGCCACGCTGAATCCACCAGCCAGTATAACTACCACTACCATTAATCGCAGCGCCAACTCGATACGTAAGTACCATTATGTTACCTGCCGCGACCTGCGTACCTGCGCGTGTCGTGCCATTGATATAAACATTCTTTGCTCCGGTAAGTGTGCCATCGCTTAATGTAAGATTTAATGTTGCACTGGCAGCAGAGGTATATGGTAGCCAATATACAATGGTCGTGCCATCTTCAATAGAAGAGAGCGATGTTACGCCTGTCCAAGAGGCGGTCGTCGCGGTTTGTGTGCCAAGCACCACATCTATACCTGCGGCCGCCTCCATGTTCGAAATACCGCGTTCAATGCGGTTGAGATTTGCGGTGTCAATAATGTCACCGTGCTTCCAGATTTTTCTTTGAAAAGACATTATTAATCACCGTCCGTTGTTTTTGTATAAATAATTGTTAAATAAAGCTTTCCTGGTGTATCATCAGCAAGCACGGCACGAAAACAAAAAGTAACTGTATTATTATTTATGGACCAATGTGTATATGTATATATATTATTACTATAATACCAATTAATACAACGACGTAGCACACCATTAGTAGGAATATAAACACCATCAATGTTTATTATTTCATCTATATTAGTTATAGTATGCGCAAAACTTTGTTCTACTGTACTATCAGACACTGAACACACTATTGTTTTCTGATACAATTTCTTCCCGTCAATCCATGTGCCGCCAGTTGCAGTCTCATCAGTTGAATACGATGTTGCGCCAATAGCATTCAAGCCATTATTCGCAATAATTGGATAATAGAATTCAGCTTTTGGATTATTTACATCAGACGTAGATATGCCGCCAAAAGCAATACCACTCTTCTCTGGCGGGAAGTGTACAACGATTTTGCCGCCGCTGACAGTTAATAATTGAGTAACAATTGATCCAACAGTGTCTTTAAAAGAAATCCAATATTCTCTATTTTCGCTGGCTGATACAGTTTCATTATTAAACATTGTATAATTATCGGCCAATTTTAAAACACCGTTGACAGTGCTTATTGGATTCCAAGAATCTGGGGTAAAATTTCCGCCCTCTATCTTATACTGTAAAGAATTAGCATTATCGCCAATTGTAGTGATTCGCACTTCGCCGTTTATACCAATAAACGTGCCGGCTGGTGATTTTTGTTTGCCGTCATCGCCTTCTTCTGCACGGAATATTGTAATTGACTCGGTGATTGTTGGCTCTGTATAAGCAATAACATTATCAATTTCCACAGGAGTTAATATCTGTGTATAAAGGCGTGAGTCTGTAACTTCACAAGTAACTTCGTTATTATCATTTACTGATGCTGGAACTGATGCTGGGATTTTTTTAATAGTCCATAATCCTGTTTCTGCGCTTTTATCCGTTGTATTATTTAAAATATATGTATTATTATTATATATATTCTTAATTGTAGTAATAAAAGCAGCATCTGCTGATTCTCGATGCACAATTGCATTTGGATTTAAACAAATATTTGTCTTATTAGATAAGATATAGTTTCCAAACTTATTTTCATAATCTATAAAACTTACGGCACTTTCGCTATCATCATATTTCCAAGTTCCGTTAGTAACGGCTACTTTAAAGACAATTGAAAATTTTTCTAATGAACTTTCTACTCCATTGACTGTCATTTTGCACTCAAAATTAACTTGCACAAGTTGAGCATATGGAATATATTGTAACCACTCAGGCGGGAAATTAAATTGTGGAGACGTCCCATTAGAAATTTCAATAGAAGCGTCTGCATGATCTTCTAATGTAGCAATTATTTTATATGTTGCATCGCTAGTGCTATCATTAATTGTAAAATTAACAGGGGTTGTAGTTAATGGTATATCACTGAGCGCATTTGTAACTATTTGATTATTTGCGTAATTCCAGAATCCAACTAAAAGAGGTGGATGGTTTCCTACACCATAGAATTCTGTATATGGCGAGCCGTTTGGAGCGGCATAAAATCTTACTATGCAAGTGCTATTACCACCATATGCATTATAACCTTTTAGGTGATTTAAAAAGTTTTGGAGTCCATTACTACCATTATCTCTATCAGTATATTGACTGCCGCCATCAGATGCATTAATAACCATTGTATTATTGCTAACTGTCATTCTCGCGTTGCCGCTATCGTAATATAAAGATAAATTATCTGTCCATTTTGCCAATGACCAAGCGAACTGTCCAACATTAAAAGTAGTACCAATTTTCGGATATAAAAATAATTGCGCCTTAGTCATACTTATAGCACTTAAATCATTACTGAATCCAACTTTCTCTCTGAATTTTTCATCAAAACAGAAGAAGGCATCGTAATTTCCGTTTGATTGTCCCATTGCAAAAGTGTTGTCATATATCGTGCCTTCTCTCGTGCCATTTCTATAATGCCAAATACTACCATATGGTTGACCATTAGCTTTAAATAAAGTAGAATTCATATTCTCACCTCCTTATAGGATATAAAAACCGCCATTATCGTCTTCTCTAAACATATAATTGCCAATTTCTAATTGATTTTCAACAGCAAAGTTCGCGGCCCGCACCTTACCTTGCGTCATTGAGGCAATTGTTGTGCCTTGCTGGACAACCTTAAATCCAGTATTTGTAACTTGCGCTTTATATTCTGAATCCTCTTGACCTAATGTAAGCGTACCAACAAGCTTACCAGCATTATCTTCCAATTGATAATTTGCCCAAGCAGACGTACTTTCTTGATTTTGAATTTGCGTTAATGATAAACTTAAATTATCCGCGGTTTGCTTTAATTCACTTATCGATGACTGCATCCCACCCGTTGCTGTGGTAACTTCATTAGCTACTGTGGTAGAGATGCTATCAGCAAGTTGGGTAATATTTGATTGCATTGTTGTAATATTTTGGGTATTTACTGTTGTCGCTTCTGCTAATGTTGTAATTTGCCCGTTTACTTTATTAATAAGCAAGGATGCATCATTAATAGATGGTATATAATCAATCTCTTTTGTGCCTTCTATTAGCATGAGATTTTCTATTGTAAAATAATCGCTAGTGCTTAAAGAAGAGTCGTACCCATCGGTTTGAATATATAAAGCAAATTGTGTAGCTGTGGAATCAATTGTAAAAGTATGTACAATATGACCAGAGCGTTTTTGGTCCCACTTAGTAGTATATTGCTCAATGATTTCATAAGAATTACGTTGCCAAGAAGAATTTTTATTACTATAAGTAGAAAGCTCTAACTTTCCGCCGTAAGAAGCCGACGTCGCTAAACTATATAATTTACATGTATAATCAAAAGTAATTGTATAAGTTTTATTATTTTCTAAACCGGCTAACGAATTATCGCTTTGACTACCCATTCTATAAATAAGTGAAGATGTTGAGCGTCTTTTTTTCGATAAAGAAAAACCATGTGAAACGTTATTACTACTAATTATATCATTATCATTGATATAAGAGTCTGATACTTGCTCTACTAATTTTGGCCATGTAGTTGTATCGTTCGGATCTAATGGCGTAGATGTGTTTACAATTAAATTTTCTGTATTTTTTAATTGCAACGCTTGATCATAATAATCTTCCGGCGCTGGTTTCCAGTCAGTAACAACGTTGCCAAACTCTAACTGAGGCTGCCGCACATATAATGGAGAAGTAGAATTTGTGCTACTTGTATAAAAAAATACACCGTAATGATTTGCATCTTCATCATCGCCGCCGCTAGTAAAATCATCTGGCACATTTATAGTAATGGACAATCGACACCATTCATTATCTACTTTGGTTCCATGCACACTTGTATTAGCCAAATTCACACTTTTATATGTGCGGCGTGTGTTACTTGCGTTAAACGAGCCCATACCCATTGTAAATTTATTAGGATTAGTTGCTAATTCACTCGCTTTAACCCAAGCAGATAGCGTCATTTGTTGCCCATTCATTCGAGATATGTTAACGTATGGCATATGTATATTAAATGCTATCCAATCACTTTGGGCAGGGATTATTGCACTAACATATTGTTCATCATCGGTTTCAAAAGTAATTGAACTATTCCCGCCAATAAATGGTAATCCATAATTCAAATCCTTCGTATGCCGCAATAAATTTCTTCCGCCAATTTCTAGCGTGCTGCCAAAAGCTGCGGATTCAAGAGTAGAAATGCGGCCTTCAAAATTGATGTCCTTGGCATTTAGCGCATCAACTGAATCATTAATAGTAGATATATTAATCGCATTGACTGTTGAGCGAGCGTCCGCAGAGCTAGCTACAAGTTCAGTTGTCTTTGCTGTATTATAAGCTTCAATTATACATTCATTATAATTTTTGCCGTTATGATATAAAGGATGTGCAGGTAATAATGTAAAAGCCTCATCATATCCGGCCGCTTTTATCTTTGATAAGCCAATCAATAAAGCATCTGGTATATCAGAAGGTCCATTATTTAAATCATGTGTATACCATTTCGTTGCATTAGCAATAGTAAATATATTATTATTTATAGTGCCGTGCAAAAAAACTGGAAGTGCGCCTTCTGTAAGACCAGTCTCAAAAAATGGGAATATATTTGCATTATAAAACATATAACCTATCTCGTCATCATTACTTTTAATGAAAACTAACGGTTTATCTAATTCAAAACTAACATTTTTATCTATTTTTATCAATGCGTTATTATATACACCCATAATTTTCCCGGCTTGTTTTGCAGATATATCAGTTGCTAAATTTTTTAAAGGTATGACTAATTTATCATATGTTGGAATAGTGTCTATTCCACCTAAAATCATCCATCCAGATCCTAGTAAAATACCGCTAGAATCTACAATGTGTTCTTTATAAATCAATAATAATGTTTTTGCAAATAGATCTTGACTTTCATCTATAAGAATAAAAGAATTACAATCTTTATAAATTCGTAATGATGGAGTTGAAGAGCCATCTTTTAAATTTAATGTTAATTCAATACGACATCTTTGTGATATAGATGAAGGTAATGCAGGCATCGAAAATAATATTGCTTGGCCATCTTGTAATTGAGATATTTGTGCATTACCAGTTAATTTATAAATATTATCTACATAGGCGCCAGAGCCATCAATAGTAATCATACTCGACACGGCTTGATCAATATAATTCATCTTCTCCGCCGTAATCAATTCACCGGTAGACCACCTATCTTGTGGATAAGCCATATATTCTACCTCCTTTTAACTAAAAATAAAAAGAGTATTGCATTGCAATACTCAATAAGTTAATAATTGATTATTCTTTGATAAGCCATAATCAATTAAACGCAATCCTAAACTTGCATGATAACCAATATTTGAAGGATTGCGTAATATGTCATCACTTTGTAAATCATACGTTTCACAAAATGCTATTACGTCACTATAAAAACCTATTAAATCACTATCGTTAATGTGGTGTTTCGCCGCAAATATTCCTACCAACATATTCAATTCTCTTTCATTATATTTCCACACTTCTTCTCGCTTCATAAGAGGAGTAAAAATAGGAAAAACAATTGTAGGAGGACAATGAGGTTCATTTGTTTTAATATCAACAATTGGCGCAATGATTTTTTGATCTACCAAATCAACTTGCTTCCAAAGAAGAATTTCATTATACTGTTGCAAAATTGCTTGCTGATATGATGGCGGCAAAACGCTAATTTTTCTTAACAGTTCTGCCCCGCCATCAGTGTTCACCGATGTCGGGTGCGGAAATACATTAATCTTTAAATAATCATCATGCCAAGGCACATATTTTGTAGCAAGCCCACACGCATAATATTTAATCTGTCTGGTTGCCATTTAGAAGCTCCTCAATCTTCTTGTCACGACGCTCTTTGTTGCTGCTCCACCTATCACCAATAATATTAATCACTTCTACAATATGATCGAGTTTTTGATCTAGATCATAGAAGAACCTTGTTGCCGCCTTAAAGAAAGACTTACATAGCTTATCCTTCATGCGGCTATACGCAATTAGCTTTCCAATCTGTGGATCAAACTTATCGGTGGGCGCGCACTTAGCAATACCAACAAAACGATGGTTCATGAATGGTGGATTTTTAAAATAACTCATCGAGATAACTGCATCGTTATCCTTTTGTAGACTATTAAAGAAAGCAATAAAAAGATCATTTGGTTCATCATAATAGCAACGCACTTCGCGCTTCTCTTCATTTACAACATATTTACAATCTTGCGGTTTAATATTAATCCTCATAATTCCTCCTGACCCAAAGAATTACATTGTTAGGTTGAAAATGTATCTTTGCTGCCTGTAATGTTTCATAATTGTATAAAAAATTAATTGGGTAGTCATTATTTTGAAAAGATGTGACATAATCTTTAATTCTAGTATTACATTCATTTAATCCAAAAAAATCACCATAATAATTATGTGCAAAATAAAGGCATGTAATACCAGTATCTTCTTTGGTTAAGAAAATTTTTCCTAGGAGTTCTTCTTCCCTTTTGTATTGCGGAGTTAGTTTTAAAATTTCTTTAAAATATCTATAAGCGAAAGGAAAAGTGTGCTGAAAAACCTTACTAATATGCGGCCGCTGGCAACACACAGGATAACAAATAAGACCGGGTGCGGCAAAATAATCCCCTTGCGCAATCTTATACATATTAAAACCTCTTGATAATTTCAATTTTAGGGTGATCGCCATTGAAAATACTATTGGTTGTATACACTTTTGTAATAAGATTCGGGATATCAAGTAATGAGACGCCCTTAATATGCGGCCCGAGCACTGTTTTTTCGCAATGCGAAACCCATACATAGAGATTGTTGGCGCCGCGTTCTTTTAGTTCTCTTGCGGCCTCATATAGGGTAGAGCCGCGTGAAAGAATATCATCACACATAATAATGTCATGGCCCGCAATCATATGACGTTCGCCCGCCACACGTAGAGATTCAATTTTTTGACTCTCCCAATCACGCACCTTTACGCCAAAAGCATAGGGTACAGTGAAAAGAGAATGGAGCCGCTTCATTGATCCTTCATCGGGGAAGAAAAGTAGCGCATTTGGATATTGCTGAATCAGTTGCTGAATTTCATATTGCGGCGATTCAACTACAACTCTATCGAGTAGCGCAGGAGTTACAGAGGAATGAGGGTCATAAATTTTCACACGCTTAAAATTCATTTGATTAATAAGTTCACATGAATATTTAAGGGTAAAAATTTCTTCCTTCTTTTTTGTGCGGTCTTGCCTACCATTGAATACATATGGCATATTCAGTGCAAGATCATAGTAAAAATTTGTATGTAGATGATTCACAACATATAGCAGATAAAGAAGTTCGCAATCATTTTCATATAACCAAGTAATTTCTACTTCTCCGCAACCGTATGACGGCAAAGAAAGTTTTGCACGGCAAGACCCATCATTATAGTGGTCAAATGTCACTGGCTCTTCATTGATTTTAATCATGGTAATTGGCCCTCTCAATATAATTTTTAATAGCCATTTCTTCATAATTGGAGAATATGCATTCACAATACCAACACACAGGTTCAATTGTTTTTTGTATCATAAAACAATTGCTACAAACCAATTGGTTATTTCTATTCTTCAACGACGCATACATTTTTTTCAGTCAGCATCCAAGTGAGAAAGTCCATCTTTGGGTCTGCACAATACTTGTTGCGCAGATTGTGTACCCAGTCATTCCATGTTTCTGGTGTATCGGTACTGGAAAAATTGTTCCACTCATAATTGCTTAGATATTTAATCGATTCTTCATATGGCGTCTTTTCAATGCACCAAGTAGTATCCGCGGGAACCCAAACAAGATTCAAGTCATCCAAATTATTCATATGCGCTGGCATGGTATCAAAGCCAATAGATGGCAGGAAGGCTGCAAAATCATCTTCTGTGACTACTTTTTCACGTGAAGCCAGCCAAAATTTTATAATACGTTCGTCGCACGCATATTCAATACCGTGCCATGATCCCCATCCAAGGTCATTCTTACTGATAAGTACTCCGAAGCCATCGTGTCTATTATTCCAAAATAAATTCATAAATCCTCCATTATGAGTAGCTAAATTGTTTGCCGCATTTTAGGCAAACACAAACATTTGTAATAGTGTGCGGCCGCTCTGCAAAACAAATTTTATATTTAATTGAATAATGAGAGGCGCCGCAAAAAGGACACTTAATTTTCATCAATTACCTCCGCAATGTCATGCAATAATTGTTTTAGTCCCTCTTCATATTGTTCTAACACTTCTGGTTTTGGATTGGCTCCATTTAGATAATATGTAATTGCATTAAAGTTACAACCACAATATTTACCTATAATTGTTTTTGAAATACCCAAACCACGTTTGTCTGTTAAGGTTTGGATTTTTTCCAACGTGGTCATTCCATCACCTCCACATTAGAGGAGGTAGAATTAAGCGCCTTTCTGCGTTTTTTCAATTTTTTAAAAAAATTTAAAAGCCGCAATTATCCATAATATAAGCGAAAAGAAAAAGAATGCCACCAACGCCTAACATTAATAGTAGGCCGTCAGCAATAAAACCAATCATAGATTACGTGTGATATAAATAGGGTGCTTTCGCTTATACCAACCAACTGCGCCAACGATACCTGCAATAATAAGGATGGTGCCGCCAATAATACAGAATACAATCATACGCGCGCCTCCATGTTTCGCTTTTCTCGAATGAGTGCATTGATAAGTCTGCGATTGGCAACAGGGTCCTTAGCTGTAAGCATATTAATACGATACTCAATCTTTGCTAGCATTGCTTCCTTAGAAAAAGTCATAATTTATATCTCTCCTTATTTTTAATCTACTGTATAACCCCAAAATTTATAAACAACAATATTGTCAGTGATATGATCTGCAAGATACAGAACGCCGCAACTCTCGGTCCACATTTTCATATCTTCAACTTCACTACCATAGATAGGGCAATAGAAAATGCGCTCACCATTTGCTTGTGCGGCCGCCATCTTTTCATTCAACTTAGCCCAAATTTTTGGCTCCCGCTTCTTCTTCTTTTTAAAGAACATAACTACTCCTTATAAAATTTTTCTTCAACATAACCACCACGGGTAGTGTAACAAATCGTGCGAACACCTAAATCTCGGAGCAGATGCTCACAAGACTTGCAACATTTGGATTCTGCCAGTGTACCATCCTTCAACTCACGATACACATAGATGATAACGTCTTTGAAATCGATGTCGAGCCAACGAATTTTACGGTACAGGTTGGTTTCTGCGTGCGCCCGTGCCGGCTTCAACATGATGTCGTTTTTGTCTTCAATACGGTAACGATTGTAGTAGTACTGGGTTGTGTTGGTTTTTGCAGTATTGTGTGCGCGAGCAAGAATAATTTTGTCCTTGTAAACTGCAATCGCTCCCAAATGCGCGCCCTCATAGTCCGACAAGTGGCTTTCCTTCTTTGCTTCTTTAAAAAATCTTTTTTTCATTGTGTGTCCTTTCTTGCTTTCTGTAATTATTATAGCGCAATTTTGGGATTTTGTCAAGTTATTTGCGGCGTGAGCCGCCATATTTTTACTTTTATTTTTAATATCTTTATTTTAACATATTTTTATAGATATTTATATTTCTGTATGAAAAAATCTGGTGTTATGTATGTTTTTTTCATACAACTTTAAAAGTTGTGTGATTTTATCGGCTGAGTTGTATGAAAAAATCATACAACTTTAAGAAAGTTGTATGAAAAAACATGGCAATCCAATGTATGAAAAAATCATACAACTTTCTCCGCAAGATATTCTTTTCGGCGCCAGCCGACATATTTTTGTTTCCTTGTTTTTGTTTTATATTTGTTAGTATATCTGTATATATCTGTTACTGTATTCAAAATGACTACACTGTGTAGTCAAAATGACGGTGGGTGTATTCAAAATGACTACATTAAAAATCATTTTGATTGAGTGAATGTAGTCATTTTGAATGCAATGCCCGATGTGTGTAGTCAAAATGAATGTATTCAAAATGACTACATTGAATGATTGCCTAATGGATAAAATGTATAACCTTTATTATTATCATTCTTTCTCAAATAGTTCAAAGAAACCAGAGTTTTGAATCCTCTTTGAGCGGTAGACTCGCTAATGTTAAAATATTGTTCTAATGCCGCGGGAGAGTAGTAAAAAGAAGCGTTAGTAATTCCATTAAATTTCATAAGATATAACCAAATTTTAAACTCATTACCGTTTAGCTCACTAGTAACTAAAACTAATTGTTCCCATCTTAAAGAATGCAAAAAATCTTTATCATTATCACGGCTCCAAATTTTATTTATTTCTGCCGAATTATTATAAATCTCCTTTTGATTAAAATAATTCATTAATAATCAACCTCGTTTGTTAGTTTTTAGTGTCAGGATTGTTTAGTATCCTGGATTAATTGTGCGGCCGCATTTCGCAAAGCCGTTGTTTCTTCAAAATAATACACCTTAAAACCCTGATGTTTTCTATTTGGCGCAATATTAATTAATTTAAATCCTTGCCTTTCAAGAATATAGGCGATCCGCCTCGAAAAAATAGGATATAGTGTCATCGTATCTTTCTCCTTTAAATATCAAGATTGACCCAAAATTCTTTTAACTTTTTTATTTCTTCGCGTAAAGCTTGTTCTGTGTCAATTGACATATATTTGCTCGCGCCAGCAACCCATTTTTGTACAGTTGATGGTGCCTTGTCTACTTTTTTAGCTAGTATTGCAATTGGATATCCAATATCACGAATTTGTCTTAGTAGTTCTTGCGTGGTCATAATGCCACCTCCAAATTAATTGTGGCTACGCTATCCGCCGATCAGCGTATTTTACACCCAAATATTGCGGTGTAGCTGCCATAGTTTTATTTTATCTATATTTTATTTATATTATATCTATATTATATTTATATTACTCTGGTAATTTTTACAGGAGGGTACTGTAAAAATTACCGTAACCTGCGGTAAAAATTACCAGAGCATTCTGTAAAAATTACCGTAATCCTATGGCAATTTTTACCGCATTCAATGCGGTAAAAATTACAGTACAACGCTTCTATTATATGGTATACCGTTTTTCCGGATAGACGTTTAAAGACTGTCCGGATTTCCGGTATAGGTTGGCCGCTACGTTATTCGCCGACTAGCGTATTTTCGGACTGATCGGTCCGATTTTTATAACAATGAATGGCACGAAAATCGTACCATTCAGATGGCAGTTATCTTGTGATTTTTACACTTTCTTCTTTTTTTAAAAATTTTTTAATAAAAATAGAATGCAGAGGCACAATTAATAGCCAAAGTTCATATAAAAACTTTGGCTTAAAATCAATCCCACAACATAAAAAAATGCTTTCCAACATCCGTCAGAACTTCTTCTGCAAGCTGTTCTCGCCGTTCTCGTTCCTTCATTCCAAACCTATTTACCCAATTCTCTTCCTGCAAAAATTCCAACTTAAACGCCGTATCATTAAGCCACTTATGCCACGATTCCAAAGTAGGAAACTCATCATTGCCTGGGTATCCTATACCATATTTAGCAATATGTCGTAGCATCTTTGGTAAAATGAACAGCATCCAAGTATCCATATTCCAAATATCGGTATAGCAAAAACCATATCGTGCCCTATAAATCATGTTTTTGATGCCACGAAAAACATCTGCAACCCATACCCATGGGTGCCAAAAATAATAACGAGGAGTATATGAAAAAATAAAACAATTCATAATCATGTCTCCTTGATTATATTAATTTTATCCCATCCTTCGAACCACGCAGGATAGGTCATTTGTTTCTTCATTCTGTGCATAGCTTCTTGCGGCACAACCCTATCACGCATTCCATTGCGGCGACAGCATTCATCATAGGGAGTAGCAAACATTAGGGCGCACAGATAAACACCGGGGGTAGCATTGCGAAAGAACTTGACTAGCCGCAGGCGGTCCTTGCGCTTAACATTCGTTGCGCAAATAATAACCGAGTGGCCGCCATTGATTGCGCTCACTGCTCGCTCGTATAGCACGTCAAAAATAGCTTTGGGATTGCACTGTGTGGCCGCATCGCCGCATAGTTCTTCTCTAATGTCATCGCTATCTAAAACAACATAATTCGTCTGCTGGCGGGCCCACGTTGTTTTTCCGCTACCCGGCAGGCCAACAGTAACAATAATTTCTTGTTCTTTCTTCATGTTAAAAACCCCGCATAATCTGTAATACAAAGCGCCCCATCAATGCGGCCGCAGTTGGCAAAATGGATGTCGTTAATTCCATTTTCATTTAAGAAATTGCTAAAATCATAATATTCTTCTACCCCATATTCTTCAATGAATGATATGGCAATATCGATATTATTGTCTGCGAGTGGAGATGACGAAGCAAAAGCAATTTCCCTAATCTCCTCGCTTGATTGTGTGCTAGTATAACATTGCGCAAATGGATACGCATAGAGAGGAATTTGAATGATAATGTTTGTGTTATGTTCAAACAAAACCTCATCGTTTGCCATGAATTTTGCTTCGAAATCTCTTCGCGTAAACCACTCAGGAATAAACTCGTCACATACAATGTGCGGGCACCCTACAATTTCTTTTCTATATGTACCAATATATGTTGGTTGAGCAAAAAAATGTTCATAATGTTCCGCACACGCCATCTTATAAATTTCAATTTCTTTTTGGCATGCACTAATACCGCGGATTGTATCTACAAGATCAAATTTTACTACATAGTCATAATTAAAATCAACGATACAACCGCGTTCAGAACCAAAATAAATATTAATATAATCTGCCATGCACCCATCATTGCTACCGAAAATATCGTCGGTACTTTGGGGATACTGGAAGTAATAGGGAAAGAAGACCGAGTTCTCAATCATTCTATCCAAAATATGTGAATAATGCTCAAAAATTTCATTCTTTTTCATCAATTCTACCATCATAATTTTTATCGATTAGTACCTGATTGGCGTTCTTGCATATCGGACAATATACTAAATCGCCATAAACATCACTAAGTTCATAAGCGAGCAAGGCGCCGCAACGTTCACACACACAAGTAAGACCGGGGTAGTTTTTAGAAAGCACTGTCATTAGGTGTTGCCGCCATTGTTCATGAAATTGTTATACCAAACCATAAAAATTACAATAAGAATTGCACCAAGAACAGACCACATATTACTTGTCCTCCTCTTTTTCTACTACTATTATAGCAGAATTTCAGTTAGAAGTCAAAGAAAATCCATGAAGTAATCTGGTTCTAGCCCAAGTTCGCAAGCAAGAAGATCCTCAATATATTCATAATTTTCGCCGCGATCAAGTGCTTCATAAATCATTTCCTTCACTTCATAAAAGCGCTGCTCGGCCTCAAACTCAGAAAGATTATCTCTCTTCATAATCACACGGATTGTTTCGTTCATACCAATTCTCCTTATTACATATTCTTAATTAGGGTGCGGGGTTCCATTCCTACCAAATAATCATGTGCATTATCGCATTTATTATCTAACCGATTGAAAAGGAAATTACGTACAAGACCAGGGTACTGCAATGCTAGTGCCGCAAATTGCTTTCTATCGTTACCGAACGGCTGCACAAGTTGCCAAGCATCTTTCATTGCTTGCTCTTGCTCATGTAGCCACGAGACAATGGCGGCCACCCTATCGTTGAATTGCGGGAAAGACCCAACAAAATCGTCTAAGGTGTTGTTTTGCCACATCTCCACAATGCTAGCATCGGTAATTACACCATTATTGAGGGTGTGGTGAAGCCGCAAATACTCGTCTCCCTTGACTTTAATTCGCAGAAAGCTCCCATCATACATAGTGTTGGCCCGCACTACAAATCCTTCATGGTTGCGGTCCAAGGTATGTGAGGCCTCAATACAATCGTCTAGTGAATTGAAATGATAGGTGCGTGGCACAAAGTTCTGGAAGGTTTCAGGAATTGTAGCGCTTTCTTCCATCGTTACCATGTTGCGGCAACCCAAAAACCAAACTCTATTCTCCTGATACTGCACAACGATCGTATTGTAGGACGGTGCCACTAGTTCAAAATAGTAGCAATATTCTTTATTCAAATGCTGCATCCATCCATTTCCAAATTGCGCATTGGCAATTGTCATAAACAAATTACCAAAATTCACACCCCGGGCTGTGGCGCCCGTAGTTGCGAACGCATCGATACAATTGTTAGTGGAAACATGCCATCTATCATGCCACCATACCTTTATTAGTGAGCCATCGATTTTTTCCAACACATCAACGCCATCGTTCCAATGAATGAGGGGGGTAGCCGCATACGATTCGCCCCAATTGTGGAACTTGTCGAGTGCTCGCGCCACACATTTCCAAATTCCATCTTCATAGGTGAAAATGCTTCCTCTCGCTTCCTTTACCTCATCCAAATTGAAATCCGATTCGTACTGGTTGTAACGCAGTAGCCAGTAGTTGCTATCTTGCGTTGCAGAAATACAATAAGGTGCGGCCGCAAGTAGTTGCTGCCAATCGTTAGGGTGGTCATTCAGGAACTTTATTAACTTCATACTTCTCGGCCTCCTTTTTCTTTATTATAACAAAATTCCAATCAAAAGTCAAGTGATAGGTTAAAGGAAATTTGAAAATGAAATGTCGTTTTTGCTGTTATGGGAAAAATGAAAATGAAATGTCGTTGCGGTTGTTTTAGGGCAAATAAAAATGAAATATCGTTTTCATTGTTTAATGGGATTTGAAAATGAAATGCTGTTTCCTTCATTCAGTAGGAAATGAAAATGAAATGCCAGCTATATCGAATGCGAAAACGAATTTCTGATTGTGTGATGCAACGACTAGCTCGAACGGCCCGCGCCTTTTGGCGCGCGGCTGCCGTTCGAGCGTAGCAGCCCTTAATTTAACTGTTAATTAACTGTTAATTAACTGTTAATTGGTTGTTAATTAATTTGTGTAATAAGGGTTGTGTATTTTGTACAATAGTTGTGTATGTTTTTTAATAAAAATGTATAAGGCCGCAATAACCATGGTTCCGCAATAAATGGTGCGTTGTTGTAAAACGGCATTATAGGGTTGTAAAAATGGTACCTCATCGCTACTGAAAGGAACGGAGGGGCTACTATCGCGCGACAACCATACCGAAAAAATGGTAGGGGTAATATTTTTTTCTGGGGCTGTGCATGGGTGGTGGTGGGAGGTAGGAGTGATAGGGGTATGCATTTTTTATTCAAAAATGTCAAATATTTGACTACTTTTATTTTATTTTTTGTATATTCTATCCAAAAACACATACTTTTTCAAAGATATTTTGGTATTTTTGAATAAAAAAAATCCTACCATTGGTAGGATTTTTGTATAGAAAAAATATGACAAAATTTTACCCCCACTGTCTGTTAATAATACGTGGGGGTAAAATCCTGTCACCTTTTTTTCTGCCTTATTTTACACCTGAAAAAAAATTTTTTGTGGTAGAAAATGGTATTGAAACAAAAATGAGTGACAAAATTTTACCCCCACTTATTATATAGAGAGTGGGGGTAAAATCACGTCACTTTTTTTGGATAATACTGTAACGTGTTTTGTTGTTACGTTGTTCAACTACTTCCCAACCACAAGCTTCCAATGCCTTTTTCAAACTAGGCCATTTCTTTGGGAAATTTAAAATCCGTAACAACTCATTTTTGTCTTCTGTTGTTAGTTTTCTTCCGATGTAATTGTCCGGTATCTTTGCGCAGTAATCCTTCAACTCATCAATAAGTTTCTGATGCGATTTTTCATTTTTGTTCCGCTCATGATTGTAGTACCCGACCACTTCCATGTCCTGACGCATGCGGCCTCTCGCTTGTTCACGTGTATCGCTATTCCCCGTATGGATGTACATTTCTTTCACTAGTGGATCCTTGATACTGATGGCAGTTTCATAGGCACTATTGATAAGAAGATCTTGAACTTGCGGCGGCAGCCTGTGATCACTCAGCACGTAGTCTCGCGTAGTGAGCGCTTCTTCACTCATGGGTGTGGCCGCATTCAGTGACCAGATTGCTTCCGCCTGTCTGCCGCATTCCAACAAAATGTTTTTGTACTTGTTCAGTTCTTTTACTGTGTTAAAGTAAAAAATGCGTTTGCGGTTTTCAGGTAGCACCGCTCGTAGAATGGGTTCGATCTCAGTGTACTCGAAGGAATAGAGAATCTCGTAGGCCCGCAATTGTTGGCTAAACCGCACCTCATTGATGATGTCGCCTAGTTTGGCAAGATCGTACTTGTACAATTGACTAGGAGTGGCGGTCAACGCAAACACCCATGCACTTTCTTCCTTCAACACCTTATAGATGCTGTCTAGTGCAATGTAGGTGTAACATGTCATTTGCAACATATCATTAATTTCCCATGGCATTGCTTGGGGATACTGCTTTTTTAATTTTCCGCGCGACATACCAATGTACTTGTTAAGAACATGCACTTCATCGCACACAATGTATTCGTAATCTTCTAAATGAAGTTCTTGCTTTTTTACTTTTGCGCCGAACAACGCATAGGTCATTACGGTAGGTTTGTCTTGCGGCGCCTGGAATGGAGTGTCCCACTCATTACTATTTTTGGTTTCAAAAAAGTAGGCTAAATCGTTGTACACAAATTCTTCCTCACCAGAAACAGTGTTGATGAGGATGAGAGAGCGGTGCGGCGACACCTTCAAATGATCGGGGATGGTTTTGAAGGCTGCGGTGGTTTTTCCGCTACCGCAGGACGCAATTATGAGGTTGAGCTTTCCTTTCGCAAAGCTGTCATATTCAATTACTTCGGAGATGAAGTTTCCAGTCGCCAGACGGCTCACCTCCTTTTTACAGCGTGGGGTTGCAGCTTTTTCGCAGGTTGCAGCTCGTGTGCGTATGTTAAAAATGCAGCTTTCCTATGTAATGAAAATTTGCAGCTTGCGCGGCCATTAAAAATTTGCAGCTTTCCAGCTTGCAAATTATTTGCAGCTTGCCACGCGCTATAATATTTTCCATAACCGCATTTTTATACTGCATATCCTTTCCCCCTCTTTGTATATTTATTATAGCATAAATTTGCATTATAGTCAAATAATTATACACCCAAAAATTTAACTTGACAAATGGCGGCGCGTGTGGTATGATATAATGGGGGAGAGGGCGCCGCGGAGGATTGTTAAGATTGTGTTAAATTTTGGGCCGGCGCAGACCTTTACACCAGTTTAACATAAGGGGCGGCTAGTTCCTTAATACACAATTAACAGTTAAGTGTATGTAAAGAAATTGGCCGGCCGATTTTTTAACACAAATTTAACGCACAAAAAGAGGACGGTTATACCGTCCTCTTAACCGATTGCCAACAATTGCGTTTAATGCCTGTACCATTCGGCATTGCCATGTGTGTTTCGAAACACCTCTTCATGATTGCGGTTTCGATTAGCACGTCATCATAACCGCGGTGTTCTTCCTCGTAGTGAGGGGAGAGGGTGAGGTAGCGATAGACGGTTTCGGCGCTGGTGCTGTAATTTTTGGCGTTTGGTTCGCCTGCGCGATTGGAAGTGAAGTTGTACTTTTCGCAGAAGTCGCGGTATGTGGGGCGCTGGCAAAGCGTCTGGCAAGCCATGTTCCAGATACACATGAATTCAATGCCATAGGGGAAGAACCAACGGAATTTGGATTTGGAAAGCCAACGGAGAGTATTGTTCAGTGCGTCACGGTCGAAGGCGGCATTGTAGGCGGCGACGGTAGTGATGTGGTAACGGTTGATGAGGGAGAGGATGTAAGTGCGGGCGTTTTTGAAGGACTTGCAATCGCGGCGACAGGCGGCAATGTCTGCACGGTATGCGGGAATTTTGGATGCATAGTACGCAGAGGACATGAGTTCGGGCTCAAAGACGAAAATATCGGAAATTGCGAAGGAGAAGGATTCGTAGATGCGGCCCTGCCTATCAGTGACAACTCCGCCAATATCGTAGACGAGGGGACAGTCGATTGTGTTGGCGGTTTCGGTGTCAATGACGAGGATGTAGTTAATGCGCTTGTCCATGCGGTTTCCTTTCTGGTTTGTAGTGTTTTCCTTCACTTCATTGATTTAATTGTATCACAAAGGTGGAGGATAGTCAAGTTAAAGTTGAGTTAATTTTTTGGCCGGCCAGTTTTTTAACATACAGTTAAAGACCATCAATGATGGTCTTTAACTTCTTCTTCTACTAAATCTTCGTAGTGGTCAAAGGTAAAAACTTCAATCCATTGCCACCAGTGATTGCACTCATGGCAAACACCACGAACTGTGTTATAGTAGGAACCATTATAATATTCTGAATCAAGAGTATCAACCGCATAAATGTTAGAGCTACCACAATTCGGGCACTTCATATTTTATTCATCCTCCTTACAACGTCCTTCTACAAATTCTACATCAAGAATATCGAATTCAATCTCTGCGCCAAAAGTTTCACCGATTTTTGTGGTGAACTGATAGCAATAGCCACCGAGATATTCAGAAGTAATAATATTCTCATCTTCTGCAAGAAAATGCTCAAACGCGATGCAGGCGCGCTTGATGCTGGAATAGGTGCCAAACACACCGTTGTTGAAGTAAGGGGAACAGACGATGTAAATATTCATGTTGTAGGGTCTCCTTTCATTTCCTTCTGTATATATTATAATGCGATTTGTTGAGGAAGTCAAGTTAAGATATGATTAAATTATCGCCCGGCCCAAATTTTAACTTGGATTTAACTGAAAAAAGGGTTGACAAACAAGGGAATTTTTGGTATACTATTTCCAGAAGCCAAGGAAAAGG